>Ga0116228_10000057_pt1 | contig 64038 bp, 58 predicted proteins | sample S1TSphfallax_2_FD_89694 | JGI IMG/M metagenome (GOLD analysis project Ga0116228, IMG submission 89694) | Host-associated microbial communities from peat moss isolated from Minnesota, USA - S1T2_Fc - Sphagnum fallax MG | ecosystem: Host-associated > Plants > Peat moss > Unclassified | place...
GACGACTTAAGGTACATTTGACTTTCAGTAAGCCAGTGCATCTGTACCTTGAAAACTAAATATGATAAGTGTTTCCAAGTCTGCTGTTTTTCAGAACCTAATCCCCGAAAGGGGACGGAAACTCTTCAAGCGGGTCGCTTCGGCTTTGTTAATCGCCATAGTTTTTCAGAACCTAATCCCCGAAAGGGGACGGAAACGGCTTTGTCTTCGATGACGAAGAATTGACTATTCGGGGATTCGACCCCGTAGTTTTTCAGAACCTAATCCCCGAAAGGGGACGGAAACACCCCCTAACCCCTTATGCTTTTGACCAGCCACGGAAAGGTCGTTTTTCAGAACCTAATCCCCGAAAGGGGACGGAAACAGAAACAGAAATCGAATTTGCTGGACTTGATGAAAATTGTTTTTCAGAACCTAATCCCCGAAAGGGGACGGAAACTTGTGGATGTTCCAGCCATCTATTAACAGCAGCGTCGTTTTTCAGAACCTAATCCCCGAAAGGGGACGGAAACTCTTGGCTGGTTGGCTTACCGTTTTTCCATATTTCCACCAAGTTTTTCAGAACCTAATCCCCGAAAGGGGACGGAAACACAATTATTATCACCAACATTAATATATAGTACATTAGTAGAGTTTTTCAGAACCTAATCCCCGAAAGGGGATGGAAACTTCCTCCTCCCTCCCACACCCATTACAGTAATGGACATTGGGTTTTTCAGAACCTAATCCCCGAAAGGGGACGGAAACTAAGTGACTTAAATCACGTTCTTGCTTAACTATTTCTACAAGTTTTTCAGAACCTAATCCCCGAAAGGGGACGGAAACTGCCAATCAGACATACTTTGAAGCAGGTTAACTGGAGCAGTGGTGTTTTTCAGAACCTAATCCCCGAAAGGGGACGGAAACTTGGATGCCCACGGATGTGCAGCAACCCAAGCCAGAGGGTTTTTCAGAACCTAATCCCCGAAAGGGGACGGAAACGAAGCGGAAGGCTCCTTTAACAGGTTTAGGAGTCTTTCTTTGAGTTTTTCAGAACCTAATCCCCGAAAGGGGACGGAAACGTGAAAGGCAAGGAAATCAAACCAGGGACGGACTTAAATGTTTTTCAGAACCTAATCCCCGAAAGGGGACGGAAACTATAGGAGATACAACCACTAAAGATAAAGATTTTCAAGTGCAGTTTTTCAGAACCTAATCCCCGAAAGGGGACGGAAACTGCTGTCATCCGCCCCCAAGGAGCGGTATTCCAGCAAGTTTTTCAGAACCTAATCCCCGAAAGGGGACGGAAACGCAGACACACCATCTATCTTGCTCAACTGGCAAAACAGCGTGGTTTTTCAGAACCTAATCCCCGAAAGGGGACGGAAACCCGGCATCCCAGGCAATGCAGAGGACTTCCTCCACCTCCTTGTTTTTCAGAACCTAATCCCCGAAAGGGGACGGAAACTCCTAATCCTTTCTCCCTTAACCTATCTATAAACTCTTCGTTTTTCAGAACCTAATCCCCGAAAGGGGACGGAAACAGGAAGGTTACTATTGGCTCCTTGATTAATGAGTAGGGAAGTTTTTCAGAACCTAATCCCCGAAAGGGGACGGAAACGAGGATGTCCAAAAGCTAGAGTACTGTTTATCCATTCATCATAGTTTTTCAGAACCTAATCCCCGAAAGGGGACGGAAACCCCATTATCATGATGTCTCGAACGTGCTCTGGCATATAGCCAATAGTGCTGAGTTTTTCAGAACCTAATCCCCGAAAGGGGACGGAAACACTCGTAAAAGTGAGAGCCTGTGCGCACTACTTGGGGGAAGTTTTTCAGAACCTAATCCCCGAAAGGGGACGGAAACCGACTAATTCTTTCTGCATAAGGTCAATAAGTATCTGCCCTAGTTTTTCAGAACCTAATCCCCGAAAGGGGACGGAAACGAGGTTTGTTTCGTCTACCTCCACCAAATCCCAGTCGTTTTTCAGAACCTAATCCCCGAAAGGGGACGGAAACCTCCAGTGACATTCGCCGCGTTGCCGGTGCTATCCGAACTAGTTAGAGCGTTTTTCAGAACCTAATCCCCGAAAGGGGACGGAAACACATCGTCTTCTTTAACATTTTCAGGAATCCCTGTTGCGTTTTTCAGAACCTAATCCCCGAAAGGGGACGGAAACCTGATATACCTTGACAGAATGGGTAGTGAACCTCAGTCGCGAGGGTTTTTCAGAACCTAATCCCCGAAAGGGGACGGAAACTAGGCTAAGCGCTAATGGGCTTACACTTGAAAGGCTTCTTAGAGGTTTTTCAGAACCTAATCCCCGAAAGGGGACGGAAACTAGAAGGAATAAACCTCAGCAGGTGGAAGGGTCTTCTCTGTTTTTCAGAACCTAATCCCCGAAAGGGGACGGAAACGCTTGGGTATTCTTTACAGGGCGACCGGAACCCGACAAAGAGTACGTTTTTCAGAACCTAATCCCCGAAAGGGGACGGAAACTTCAGCGCTGATGACTCTTAACTTCTGGATTGGTCCATCCGTTTTTCAGAACCTAATCCCCGAAAGGGGACGGAAACGCTTTCGCTCCAAATCGCCTTCCTTACTCGGTCTTCTAGTTGTTTTTCAGAACCTAATCCCCGAAAGGGGACGGAAACCCATAATGGCATCTATTTCAGCAAAGGAACGCACGGTGTAGTTTTTCAGAACCTAATCCCCGAAAGGGGACGGAAACGAAGTGGAAAGCTTTATTATTGCGGCTGCAAGTGCTGCTGAGTTTTTCAGAACCTAATCCCCGAAAGGGGACGGAAACAAACCATACCCACAGAGTTTAGAGCTGGGCTAAGACCCCAGCGTTTTTCAGAACCTAATCCCCGAAAGGGGACGGAAACACGTGTTTCTACCGAGTCATCCCCGTAGCCGGGGAGCCCATTTTTCAGAACCTAATCCCCGAAAGGGGACGGAAACACCCCGTACCCCACTGGGATTCGCTCCCGTGGGCATGGGAGTGGCTTAACAAGTTTTTCAGAACCTAATCCCCGAAAGGGGACGGAAACGACGTACCATATTCCAGTCCGAATGGTTTCTAGGGTTGTTTTTCAGAACCTAATCCCCGAAAGGGGACGGAAACGCCATGCAGGAAATAGCTGCCTCAGCCTTCTCTTTCACTTCGTTTTTCAGAACCTAATCCCCGAAAGGGGACGGAAACGCCATCGGCGTTAGTGATGATTTCGTGTTCTAGTAAGTCTAGGTTTTTCAGAACCTAATCCCCGAAAGGGGACGGAAACGACGCTAGGTTAAGAGCCAACCTAGCGGAGTGGAACCGGATGTTTTTCAGAACCTAATCCCCGAAAGGGGACGGAAACAATCTAATACCCTGTAAACCAGGGGAGTTAATAGCCACAACGTTTTTCAGAACCTAATCCCCGAAAGGGGACGGAAACGAGTGGACTTCTTTACCAGAGGACTTAGTGAAGTTGGTGTTTTTCAGAACCTAATCCCCGAAAGGGGACGGAAACGGGGTTGTCTTTGTCCCTCACATACACCTCCTTGTCGTTTTTCAGAACCTAATCCCCGAAAGGGGACGGAAACCGTAAACAACTCCGTCTACTGTCGCTAAGTTGCTGGTAGTTTTTCAGAACCTAATCCCCGAAAGGGGACGGAAACCAAGCTGATATTTGTTCCACGGAATAGCTTGTTTATAGTGCCTAGGTTTTTCAGAACCTAATCCCCGAAAGGGGACGGAAACGCGTTGCGCAACTGGCGCTGTTTACGCGCAGCGCGAGTTTTTCAGAACCTAATCCCCGAAAGGGGACGGAAACGGGTACGGGGTCTTCGTATAAGAACTGGTTTATCCAGGTTTTTCAGAACCTAATCCCCGAAAGGGGACGGAAACCCCTCCTTTTAACGCAGCTTGAGCGAAGCCCTTCCCACAGTTTTTCAGAACCTAATCCCCGAAAGGGGACGGAAACTATTGGTTGTTGGGCTGAATACCTGAATAAGGAATGGCTGGTTTTTCAGAACCTAATCCCCGAAAGGGGACGGAAACTTGTGCAGGGTTTTAGTTAATCTCTAGTTGGCTTGTTAAGCCACGTTTTTCAGAACCTAATCCCCGAAAGGGGACGGAAACTACAAAAGAGCTTAAGATAAAGAAAAAAAAGAATAGAGAGTTTTTCAGAACCTAATCCCCGAAAGGGGACGGAAACCACCACGTATCCAGCCTCGTTAACGAGGTGCAGGTTTTCCAGGTTTTTCAGAACCTAATCCCCGAAAGGGGACGGAAACGCTAAATTTAGCTTCGAGCATTAGGTACTCGAAGGGAGAGTTGTTTTTCAGAACCTAATCCCCGAAAGGGGACGGAAACAAGAGAGAGAAGAGTTGATAGGAGAGTAGGTGAATGTAGTTTTTCAGAACCTAATCCCCGAAAGGGGACGGAAACAATGCAGAAACCAAGTGGATGATGATTGAAGTATTCATGAGTTTTTCAGAACCTAATCCCCGAAAGGGGACGGAAACCATTTCATTAGGTAGGGGTGGTTAAAGAACAGAGTATGGTTTTTCAGAACCTAATCCCCGAAAGGGGACGGAAACATGGGTTGCCTGCGTAGCTGGAACTTCGTACAGCGACTCAGTTTTTCAGAACCTAATCCCCGAAAGGGGACGGAAACCGCTATCCTGATCTCACTGAGACTGTAAGTGCCGTTCTGAGTTTTTCAGAACCTAATCCCCGAAAGGGGACGGAAACAGGCGATCGCTGCCCTCAGTGTGATCGTTACCTGAGTTTTTCAGAACCTAATCCCCGAAAGGGGACGGAAACCCGATTCATGTCCTGCCCATCTAGCTGCTACAGTTATAGTTTTTCAGAACCTAATCCCCGAAAGGGGACGGAAACGGTATCCTGGTTCTTGGTGGCTCATCAAATTTGGAGCGAGAGTTTTTCAGAACCTAATCCCCGAAAGGGGACGGAAACATTAGGCTTTTTCATTTTGTCACTCACAAACCCTGCCATTGGTTTTTCAGAACCTAATCCCCGAAAGGGGACGGAAACAATGCTAGCGCCGCTGATTGGGCGCGGTAAGTATTTTGTGTTTTTCAGAACCTAATCCCCGAAAGGGGACGGAAACACGATTTTCTACTCATGCCCGCGCTAGTCGTCACGCTATTTGCGTTTTTCAGAACCTAATCCCCGAAAGGGGACGGAAACACTGGTTGGCCACGTTCATTGCCGCATTCTGTTGAGCGTTCAAGTTTTTCAGAACCTAATCCCCGAAAGGGGACGGAAACCAGTCAAAATGTGGTCAATATTGACCCTACCCTGTCAGTGTTTTTCAGAACCTAATCCCCGAAAGGGGACGGAAACGCGATCGCGGCCAAGGACATCCAACTACTTGGCTGAGTTTTTCAGAACCTAATCCCCGAAAGGGGACGGAAACGCTCTCGGCTTTTGAATCCCAAGGAGAAGAGGTGGAGTTTTTCAGAACCTAATCCCCGAAAGGGGACGGAAACGCGATCGCCCCTAACCACCCCGCCTCAAACTAGGGTTTTTCAGAACCTAATCCCCGAAAGGGGACGGAAACCTGTGCGTCCTCTCTTGTCTTTAGCCGAAACAGTAACGGTTAGTTTTTCAGAACCTAATCCCCGAAAGGGGACGGAAACGCGGTTCTCAAAAGCTGCCAAATCTCACCAATACTAGACAATGTTTTTCAGAACCTAATCCCCGAAAGGGGACGGAAACCCAGGGGATGTTGGTGAGTCAGGCTCCCAGTAACTGTACTCCGTGTTTTTCAGAACCTAATCCCCGAAAGGGGACGGAAACGACCTTTACTCCACTGATCAGGAGTAATCTTGAGTAAGGTTTTTCAGAACCTAATCCCCGAAAGGGGACGGAAACTCGCTACGTACTCTTCACGTAGCAAACTGAACTCAACACGTTTTTCAGAACCTAATCCCCGAAAGGGGACGGAAACGATAACTCCTCAATTTTCACCGTTGTCAAAATAACTAAAGTTTTTCAGAACCTAATCCCCGAAAGGGGACGGAAACTCCGCGCTATTGTAGATTCATCAAGGAAAAGAGAAAGCGAAAGTTTTTCAGAACCTAATCCCCGAAAGGGGACGGAAACCTCGATTCCTTCTTTCGCATAATCTGTTGTACGGGATTGTAGTTTTTCAGAACCTAATCCCCGAAAGGGGACGGAAACTCAATGGCTAAGTGTTTTGATTCGAGACCCAGGAGCTGACGACTGTTTTTCAGAACCTAATCCCCGAAAGGGGACGGAAACAAGAATACTGCTGAAAAGTTTTCAACATGGATTTAACTTGCTCGTTTTTCAGAACCTAATCCCCGAAAGGGGACGGAAACGTAGACATATAAATAGATGAATCGATTATATTAATAAATGTTTTTCAGAACCTAATCCCCGAAAGGGGACGGAAACCACCTATGCATTCAGTCATTGACTGAAAGACTAGCATGTTTTTCAGAACCTAATCCCCGAAAGGGGACGGAAACGAGGTTAGTAGACTTCCTCTAGCTGTTCCCTTAGCAGTGTTTTTCAGAACCTAATCCCCGAAAGGGGACGGAAACAGGACTTGTCAAAAATCTGAAATAGCATGGTCTTTTCCCCTTGTTTTTCAGAACCTAATCCCCGAAAGGGGACGGAAACATTGCCATAACTCCTCCAAACCAAAAAGTTCATATAATCCGTTTTTCAGAACCTAATCCCCGAAAGGGGACGGAAACGCCAAAGTAGCTGCTTGCTTTTGAAGGTTTGTATAGCCACCAGTTTTTCAGAACCTAATCCCCGAAAGGGGACGGAAACTCCGCCCTATCCGGTAGAGCGGGTTGTTCTTGAATTACTTCCGCGTTTTTCAGAACCTAATCCCCGAAAGGGGACGGAAACTCTGTTACACTACGCCTCAGGCTCAAAGGCGACAAAAACATTGTTTTTCAGAACCTAATCCCCGAAAGGGGACGGAAACGAGGATCAGGCAACCATATGCCTGATCCTGAGAGAGCAACTACGTTTTTCAGAACCTAATCCCCGAAAGGGGACGGAAACCTCAAGCGATTAATGCTGCTGAAACGGAGACGAGCAAGGTTTTTCAGAACCTAATCCCCGAAAGGGGACGGAAACTAGATCGAGGTAGACTAAAGAGCCAAAGCATTAGAATTAACGCAGTTTTTCAGAACCTAATCCCCGAAAGGGGACGGAAACTCGCCCTTACTCCCTTTTTTCAAGACTGGGCGATCGCAAGTTTTTCAGAACCTAATCCCCGAAAGGGGACGGAAACCCCTGTCCCTACTAGAGCAACCCCCCTTGCCTACCAGGGAGTTTTTCAGAACCTAATCCCCGAAAGGGGACGGAAACCTTCAGGTATTTCATCTTTAGATATATTAGGAATATTAATGTATGTTTTTCAGAACCTAATCCCCGAAAGGGGACGGAAACTTGAACTAGGTCGTCCAACGGTTCTTTGCAAGTTTTACGTTTTTCAGAACCTAATCCCCGAAAGGGGACGGAAACGATGCAGCAATACTGCTTTGTTTTTCTTCCATCCATGATGTTTTTCAGAACCTAATCCCCGAAAGGGGACGGAAACGACTACTGGTTTACCTATTATCCAGTGGAGCTCCAGGGTTTTTCAGAACCTAATCCCCGAAAGGGGACGGAAACCTTCAGACTCCTCATTAGAGATCTGTTGACCTCTAGTAGCTGTGAGGTTTTTCAGAACCTAATCCCCGAAAGGGGACGGAAACTCCGCAGAACAGTTTCCTCGCCGCCAGCCACCAATCGACTAGATGGTGGCGTTTTTCAGAACCTAATCCCCGAAAGGGGACGGAAACTAGGTTTAGCCTTCCCAGGGATTTTGATTCCAGCCGTTTTTCAGAACCTAATCCCCGAAAGGGGACGGAAACGTTGCTATTAAAGGCAAGTGTAAATAGCTGGGTTTGTTGTTTTTCAGAACCTAATCCCCGAAAGGGGACGGAAACGCTGCTGCCTTCAGAGCTTGGTTACGAGATAGAGGAAGACAGGGTTTTTCAGAACCTAATCCCCGAAAGGGGACGGAAACATAATTTATGAGTAATATTACCAATAAAATAAACATAACGTTTTTCAGAACCTAATCCCCGAAAGGGGACGGAAACGCAAGTGTCAAGAACCCCGGCTTTTCCTTGGTTCACCCTGTTTTTCAGAACCTAATCCCCGAAAGGGGACGGAAACACAGTTAAGAAGGGAAGCACTAATTTACAGTCTTTAAGAACGTTTTTCAGAACCTAATCCCCGAAAGGGGACGGAAACGCTTCGGGCCGTGCAAGCCTCCCAACCACCATATTTCAGGTGGTGTTTTTCAGAACCTAATCCCCGAAAGGGGACGGAAACCTGGTATTGTCAAGCTCTCTTGAGACTTTAAAGCTGCGTTTTTCAGAACCTAATCCCCGAAAGGGGACGGAAACCGTGGCTCCCTCTGGGTAGTAAAACAAGTAATTCAAGTTTTTCAGAACCTAATCCCCGAAAGGGGACGGAAACTTTACCTGAACCTCTATGTCCATAAAAAGCAATTAAATTAAAGTTTTTCAGAACCTAATCCCCGAAAGGGGACGGAAACACATCGACCACGGGCATTCCCCGCCCGTATTTAGCGCTCCAACGTTTTTCAGAACCTAATCCCCGAAAGGGGACGGAAACCCCGCGTGGCAGTGGGTTTTTGGGGTAATGGCTAGTTTTTCAGAACCTAATCCCCGAAAGGGGACGGAAACTTTAGCAGCCTTTTTGGCTGCTTTTCTTTCATGGCGGTTTTTCAGAACCTAATCCCCGAAAGGGGACGGAAACTAGCAACTATGAGCCCGCGACCCAGCTCTTTCTTCTGCGTTTTTCAGAACCTAATCCCCGAAAGGGGACGGAAACGTAGAGGTAAAACAGCAGAAGCTATGACAGGCGCGGGGGTTTTTCAGAACCTAATCCCCGAAAGGGGACGGAAACGCCAGCTAATGAAGATGGCGACTATCAGCAACAAGAACCTCGGTTTTTCAGAACCTAATCCCCGAAAGGGGACGGAAACTCTTCTGGAGAGCCTCGTTGTACTGTAGCGTCGTCGCTTTCGTTTTTCAGAACCTAATCCCCGAAAGGGGACGGAAACACCCTTTAATTAGAGAAGGCAGCCATTCGTCTAAGGCTGGGTTTTTCAGAACCTAATCCCCGAAAGGGGACGGAAACAAGGCATATTGTTGGTATTTAATTTTTAAAAGTTTAGCGTTTTTCAGAACCTAATCCCCGAAAGGGGACGGAAACTATCCCACATATGTGGGTGTCAAAAAATCTGAACTAGAAGGTTTTTCAGAACCTAATCCCCGAAAGGGGACGGAAACTATGGAGTTCAATACTGAGATGGGTATTGGACAGCTACCTATCCAATGTTTTTCAGAACCTAATCCCCGAAAGGGGACGGAAACTTGGATGCTCAGGGTCACAGTCTACTTCCCTGTCTCCTGTTTTTCAGAACCTAATCCCCGAAAGGGGACGGAAACTACTACAGAGACTAGGTAGGACTGGAAGGATGTGTGAGGGTGTTTTTCAGAACCTAATCCCCGAAAGGGGACGGAAACATTTCTGCATCTTTTAGCGTAATTTGTCAGTTCCTCTGCTACGTTTTTCAGAACCTAATCCCCGAAAGGGGACGGAAACAACACCTAATACAGAATATAGTATAGCAGTTCAATACTTTGATGTTTTTCAGAACCTAATCCCCGAAAGGGGACGGAAACAAAGCTACCCCTAAGCTAAGGGAAACAATCACCGTTTTTCAGAACCTAATCCCCGAAAGGGGACGGAAACCTGGTATCCCTCTTTTAGCGGAAACGCACCACAAGGTTTTAGGTTTTTCAGAACCTAATCCCCGAAAGGGGACGGAAACGTAAATTTCCTCTGCTGAATCCACAGAATCAAGATGAACTTTAAGGTTTTTCAGAACCTAATCCCCGAAAGGGGACGGAAACACCGACAGTACTCAGCAAACGGTTTTAATTCAGCGTTTTTCAGAACCTAATCCCCGAAAGGGGACGGAAACCGCTTGGCTCTAGCTGCAAGCTGATCACGTATTTAGGGCGATGTTTTTCAGAACCTAATCCCCGAAAGGGGACGGAAACTACTGCATTGAGTTGTGCAAGCTTCACACGGTAAGCCTGGTTTTTCAGAACCTAATCCCCGAAAGGGGACGGAAACTAGGCAGCCTTCTCAGCTCTGGTAACTGGTTTAGCTACATTGAGTTTTTCAGAACCTAATCCCCGAAAGGGGACGGAAACGGAGGCTCTAGGTGAAATAGACCCCATAGCTCTACTCCAAGGTTTTTCAGAACCTAATCCCCGAAAGGGGACGGAAACTAGTTGGGTATAGATATCATCATTATGAATATCATATCTAGTTTTTCAGAACCTAATCCCCGAAAGGGGACGGAAACGTCCTCATAGGTAGTCTCAATGGTCCTATTCTCTTTCTCCCAGGTTTTTCAGAACCTAATCCCCGAAAGGGGACGGAAACACGCCCTTTTTTCAATACTTTTTTCGCTACGTACTCTTCACGTAGCGTTTTTCAGAACCTAATCCCCGAAAGGGGACGGAAACTCCTGTGTACCGGTCATACGAGGACTTCGCGGAAGAAAGTTTTTCAGAACCTAATCCCCGAAAGGGGACGGAAACGGATTGTTAGCTGTAACTCCATATATAGGACCAGGGCTTAACGTTTTTCAGAACCTAATCCCCGAAAGGGGGACGGAAACTAGGATGTCATATAGTAGGTGAGAAGGAATCTTAAGACTCCCTGTTTTTCAGAACCTAATCCCCGAAAGGGGACGGAAACCTCCTCAGTCTCAAAGACCAAAACTGAGGAGGACAGGTCATGATGTTTTTCAGAACCTAATCCCCGAAAGGGGACGGAAACCTTGTGGCATAATAAAAGCACCTGATGTCGTAGTTGGGTGTTTTTCAGAACCTAATCCCCGAAAGGGGACGGAAACGATTGGTATACTTTTTGCGCTGGTGATACTCGCACTCGTTTTTCAGAACCTAATCCCCGAAAGGGGACGGAAACCACAATCAGCAACGTAATTATATGAATAAACAATCATTTTCGTTTTTCAGAACCTAATCCCCGAAAGGGGACGGAAACCAAGCGTGGACAGCTTTTAGTATCCATCCCCAAATCGTCGCATCGTTTTTCAGAACCTAATCCCCGAAAGGGGACGGAAACTCTTAGCTATTCCAGAAAGGACTTCTACAGATCTTCTAGTAGGTTTTTCAGAACCTAATCCCCGAAAGGGGACGGAAACGCTTAGTGAGTTCAGGTAAGTATTCCTCAAAGTCCTCTCGTTTTTCAGAACCTAATCCCCGAAAGGGGACGGAAACTCCTTAGGTAAACCATCCTCTCTATCTTATTCTCTTCAGGTGTTTTTCAGAACCTAATCCCCGAAAGGGGACGGAAACACTTTGTCGCTGAAAGATTAACACCTTTCTGATGCAACCATCGTTTTTCAGAACCTAATCCCCGAAAGGGGACGGAAACATACTAGTTGCAAGACTAGAAATACTCTACCAATCTAGGTTTTTCAGAACCTAATCCCCGAAAGGGGACGGAAACACCCGCGATAATAAACGCCACTGTATTGTGGACGTAGGGTTTTTCAGAACCTAATCCCCGAAAGGGGACGGAAACGCGATTGTTGGGGATTCAAACGTTCGCAATTCCAAGCCAAGTTTTTCAGAACCTAATCCCCGAAAGGGGACGGAAACACACGTCCGAATACTTGGAAAGCGACTGATAACCAGTCAAGCGTTTTTCAGAACCTAATCCCCGAAAGGGGACGGAAACGAAAAATACGCTGTCCATTACGGTCGTATGAAGGGAGGGGCGGAGTTTTTCAGAACCTAATCCCCGAAAGGGGACGGAAACTCTTCATATTCCCCGTCGTCAGCACAGTCTTGTAGAAACCCTGTTTTTCAGAACCTAATCCCCGAAAGGGGACGGAAACATGGAGCGATCATCTTCTTGATTATCGTAAACAATCAGAGACGTTTTTCAGAACCTAATCCCCGAAAGGGGACGGAAACTGTGACATTCATGAAGATGCAGTCATTACCGATACTGACTTCGTTTTTCAGAACCTAATCCCCGAAAGGGGACGGAAACTATCCTCTATCCACATGGGTTACATGTGGGAAAAATGAATATGTTTTTCAGAACCTAATCCCCGAAAGGGGACGGAAACATGGACTGCTGGTGGAATCACTGCATAATCCATTGTTTTTCAGAACCTAATCCCCGAAAGGGGATGGAAACGTACGTGGGGTGTAACTCCCTTTATAGGGTAGGGGATTAAAAAACAGGCAAAAAAGCATGTAAAATAAGCAATGGAGGTATACCAGCAAAAATAACTAGGGTAGAAGTTGATGGGTGGAGAGGAGCAATGCAGATAGGAAAAAATGAAGCATTGAGAGAGTGGACAAGAAAGGTATACTAGAAGTGGCTAAAAATTAGACTTTACTTTTGGGACAAAAACAAGTATCATGGATAAATAATCAATAGAGTGTTATCAAAGGCTAGGTTTGATGTTGAACATAGAATTTACTCAAGAAGACATTGATAATTTGCATTATGAAAGATATCATCATCCTCATCCATCAGTGCAGAAAAAGATGGAAGCTCTATATCTAAAAAGTCAGGGGATAAAGCATAAAGACATTTGTAGTTTATGCAAAATATCGAAAATGACATTAATAACATATATTAAACAATATCAACTGGGAGGAATAGAAGAACTCAAAAAAAATGAACATAAAGGACAACCAAGTGAATTAAATCAATACAGTGATGTGATAAAAGAACATTTTGAAAAATTCCCGCCTTCAAGTGTTGCAGAAGCGAGTGATGCCATTGAAAAATTAACGGGTATTAAGCGCAGTCCAACACAGGTGAGAGAATTTATGAAAAGGATTGGTTTACGTTGCTTAAAGGTGGGTCATGTACCGGGAAAGTCGGTAGAACCAGAAAAAATAAAAGAGATAGAAATATATGAAGAAGAAACGCTGAAAGTATTACTGGATAAGGCTAAAAGAGGAGAAAAAGCTGTTTTTTCTGTGGATGCAGCCCACTTTGTACATAGAGCATATTTAGGATTTATATGGTGTTTTGTTAGAACTTTTATATGCTCACCTTCTGGGAGAAAGAGATTTAATGTATTAGGAGCAGTTAATGCCATAACTAAAGAGATAATTACAATAACAAATGAAACTTATATTAATGCAGAAAGTGTTTTTAAGAAGGTAGGAGGCAGGAGGTTTTTAGATAAGTTTGCTTTTAATACTTCAGTTTTTTATTGATTTCTACTGACTTAAAAGTTCAAATCTTGCATTTACCTTCTGCCTCCTGCCTCCTGCCTTTCTTTGGTGAACTGCTATCAAAGCTAGCCAATTTAGGTTTAAATATTCCAATTACTATTGTGTTAGACAATGCTAGATATCAGAAATGTCATAAGGTACAAGATTATGCGAAACTATTAAATATAGAGTTATGCTATTTACCTGCTTATGCACCACAGTTAAATCTAATTGAGCGGGTTTGGAAATTTATTAGAAATGAATGTTTATATTCTAAATATTATGCTAACTTTGATAATTTTAAAGCAGCAATTTCTAACTGTATTACAACTGCTAATACTGATAGAAAAGAAAAGCTAGATAGCTTACTAACTTTGAACTTTCAGACATTTAAAAAAGTCTGAGTTTTAGCCGCTTAGAGTATAGAAAATCAAGAAAATCGTTGTCATATACAGATATAATATTCAAATATGTCTGACAAATTATTTGTCAATACGGACAGTAACCTGAAAATGTGGACAATAATTTGTCAACGCGGACAAATTATTCATTAATCGACAACAAGAACGAGCGCGGAGGGATTTGAACCCCCGACCCACAGAACCGGAATCTGTTGCTCTATCCACTGAGCTACGCGCCCAAATACTCCACCACTATAACACAGTTTTTCAATTAAAGGTTTTTTCATAAGTAATTTGCTGGATTAACTGGTGTACCGTCGCGCCGGACTTCAAAATGTAGATGTGGCCCGGTGGAAAAACCTGTGGAACCAACAGCAGCGATCGCCTGTCCTCTCTCTACTCTTTGTCCCTCTCTGACATATACTTCACTGGTATGACCATAAAGTGTAGTTAAACCTCTACCATGATTGATAATTACAGCTTTACCATAACCACCATACCAACCGGAGTAAATTACTATACCTGAATCAGCGGCATGAATTGTGCTACCATAGGTTGCAGCAAAGTCTAAACCATCATGGAAGCGGCGATAATGGAGGATGGGATGCATTCTCCAGCCGAAAGTACTACTAATTGGTGCATTGCTAGGATAAGCAAATACCCCTGTTCCGTGAATCGATCCTAGACTGACTTGTTCTGCTACTTTCTTTTGAATTAAACCGGCTAAACTTTGGGAATCTTTCTCTAGCTGGTTTTGTGCTGCTTCTAGGGCGAGGCGATCGCTATTTAAGCGTTGGACTAATGCAGCTTGGGATACCGATTGAGATTGAACATCAGATTTTTGCGCCAATAGCTGCTCTCGCATGAGAGCAATTAAATTCCTTTGTCCTTCTACATTAGTTTTCTGCTTAATTAGTGCTTCCGCTTGTGTAGACAGTTTCGCTAATATTCGTTGATCTGTTTGATAAACTAATTTTAACCGATGACGACGGCGGATAAAATCGTTGATATCTTGACTTTGGAGTAAAACAGCCCATCCAAGACTTGTCGGAGTTCTTTGGAGAAACCGCAATCTAGCGACAACAGCAGTAAGTCTAGTTTGGTAATCACGTTCTGCTATATCTAAATCCGCTTCTAGTTGTGTGAGATCTAGACTAGCTTGGGTTAATCTCTTTTCACTCTCTTGAATTTCATTAGTGGTAGTTTGGAGATTTTGGTTGAGTCCAGCCAGATTTTGCTGTGCTTCTATCTGGAGATGGGTGAGGCGATGATGTTCTCGGACTACATTGTTATGTAAGGTCTGAATATGCTGTTTTTGTTGTTTAAGTTCATTGATAGACAATCCATAAACTGGTAGTACTAACAAACAAATGCACAGCACACCATAAAATAGAACATTTAGCCAACGTCTCATCATTGTTGTATTTGTATCTAAGTCTGTTGCTAATTTACCAAGCCCTATCAGAAAATTTGCCAATGACCAACCCCCGCCAATTAGCTTTCAATACATTACGAGAAGTTCACAAGGGAGCATATGCTGATTTCGCTCTAGATCGGATACTTCAGAAATTTAAATTACCCGACCATGACCGTCGCTTGCTTACCGAGTTGGTCTATGGAAGTGTCAGAAGACAACTTACCCTCGATACTCTCATCGACCAACTCGCCAAAAAGCCATCTCAATCTCAACCAAGGGATCTCCGCACTATACTCCATCTTGGTTTATATCAATTACGCTATCAGGAACGTATTCCTGCTAGCGCTGCTGTCAATACTACAGTTGAACTAGCTAAGGAAAATGGTTTTGCTGGACTGACGGGTTTTGTGAATGGTCTACTGCGTCAGTATATTCGGCTATCAGATAAAGCTCAAGATCCTCTGGTACTACCAGAAAATCCTGTGGAACGCCTGGGGGTTTTACATAGTTTTCCTGCTTGGATTGTACAAGGTTGGTTTGCACAATTGGGTTTGACTGAGACGGAACAATTATGCGAGTGGATGAATCAAACGCCAACTATCGATCTACGGGTAAATATTTTGCGGGCTACTGTTGAACAGGTAGAATCAGCGTTTATATCTGCTGGAATTTTGGTTAGCCGTGTACCTCATTTACCACAAGCTTTACGGTTAATTAACCCCGCAGGAGCAATTCAAAATTTACCAGGGTTCACTCAGGGTTGGTGGACGGTACAAGATGCTAGCGCTCAGTTAGTCAGTCATTTACTCGATCCTCAACCGGGGGAAGTGGTGATTGATGTTTGTGCTGCTCCAGGAGGTAAGACAACTCATATAGCTGAACTAATGGGCGATCAAGGGGTAATCTGGGCTGGCGATCGCCAGTCTTCCCGCTTAAAAAAACTGCGAGAAAATATCCAAAGACTGAATTTAGCTTCTATCCAAACTTATATAGGTGATGGTCGTGACTTACCCCAATTCCAACAAATTGCTGATAGGGTTTTGCTAGATGCGCCATGTTCTGGATTAGGGACTTTACATCGTCATGCTGATGCGCGTTGGCGACAAACTCCAGAATCTGTGCAAGAGTTGGTAGTATTGCAAAAACAACTATTGTTTAATACATCAAGTTTTGTTAAGAGGGAAGGTATATTAGTTTATGCAACCTGTACTTTGCATCCTTTAGAGAATGAACAATTAATTACCGAATTTTTAACAGCCCATCCCCATTGGCGAGTAGAGTTTCCCCCAGTTAATTTGTCATATCCAAGTTGTGATCAGTCTTTTGGTTGGTTAAAAGTCTGGCCTCATCAGCAACATATGGATGGCTTTTTCATGGTGCGATTAAAAAAAACCAACGATTCCGCATGAATACTAATTGCGGTTGTAAGATTTGATGAAAGCCCCAACATACAATAGGAGGCATTAATGGTTACTCGTGCCAATGTCAAAAACTTAGTTAAAATTCTGATTGGAGCAGCTTGGATTGATGGTAGGATTCAGCCGGAAGAAAGACAATATTTACGGGAAATTGCTCAAGCGAAAGGCTTATCTAATGATCCAGAAATCAAACCCTGGTTATACGAATTAGTTCCTGTAAAATCCCAAGAATGCTACACATGGTTACAAGAGTATTTAGGCGATCATCCCAGTCATGAGGACTGTGAGAATTTGATTGAAGCCATCAGCGGTTTGATCTATAGCGATGGTGAAGTAGCAGTAGAAGAAGCAAAGCTGTTGATGAAATTACAAGACATTAGTAATGCAAGTGATTCCCATCAATCTGCTCACAATGTTTTACTGAAAAAAATTCAAAAACTTTACCGTCGCTGGGTGGAAGTCCAGAATTGATTGTATTTCTCCAATAGGAGCTTTCTTAGCAGGGGAGCAGGATACTATCCTCTCCCTGGAGTTTACTGCTTAGTTTCTTCAGTATCAACCTTGGGTACAAAATCAGGACGTTCTTGATTTTCCCAACCCGCAGGACGCTTGGAGTTGTACCAGGCGATCGAACCAATAGTCACAGCAGCAACAAAACCCACTATATATACAAGGGTAAAAGCCAAAGGGAAGTGAGATCCATCGGGCGTTGCTGCTTGCAAAAATAAAAGCATGGGTATTCTCTCCTATTGTATATTACAGCTATTTAAACAGTATAAAATTAGCCTAACACTTACATCCGCCTAAAGGAAGGTGGAAGAAGTAAGAGAATATGATCATCTTTCTGTTTTCCCGGTACTTTCCCACTTCTTCTGCTTTCCTTATTCTGATTTGGGGGAAGAAATTTCTTTGGGGGAAGAAGAACCAGAGGAAGATTCAGAAGAAGAACCAGAGGAAGAATTGTTGTTATTGTTAGTTGCAGGTTCAGAGGAGTTTTCTTCTGTATGATGGTGTCTTCTATGTGCAGATACTTCGGAATTATGATGTAGCTGATTAATCTGGGGTTCGTCGTTATTATCCAAAGATTTTTTAGTTGGTGTTGAGTCTTCTGTTTGTTCTTGGTGATGTCGCCGTCTATGTCTTGGAGTATAGTTTGATTGTTGCTCATCTACCTGAGCATAATCCCTTTGGTGTCTGTGACGATGTCGGGATCTATGCCTAGTTTCAGAATCAGAATTATCAGAGTTGTCTGGCTCTGATTTCTCGACATTCGTTGTTTTATCCTCGTCATCCCTTTGGTGTCTGTGACGATGTCGGGATCTATGCCTAGTTTCAGAATCAGAATTATCAGAGTTGTCTGGCTCTGATTTCTCGACATTCGCTGTTTTATCCTCAGTATTAGACTCGGTCAGGATTTTCTTGGCTTTAACGGGTTGTCTGACAATACTAGGTTTCCGACCTTCTAGCGGGGGTATGGGAGGAAATTTTTCTACAGGCATTCCTAGTACTACTTTTGCCATAAATTCATGCCAAACCACAGCCGCAGTATCACTAGTGCCATCTGTCGGATGATTGTCATCGTTACCTAACCAAACTCCTGTGACAAGCTGCGGTATGTAGCCAATAAACCACAGATCGCGGGCTTCATCAGTGGTACCAGTTTTGCCAGCGACAGGTCTATTATCCAATTGCGCCGAAGCTCCAGTTCCTGCTTCGACAACATTTTGCAGCATTGAGGTTATTATAGCACTGCTTTGGGTATCTAAGACTTGTTTGCTTGGGTAATTGGCTGACCAAATAACTTTTCCTTGACGATTAATAATGCGGCGAATACCATGTACCTCAGTATGTAATCCTTGGGTAGCAAAACTCCCGTAAGCACTTGTCAATTCTAATAAATTGACTTCGCTGGAGCCAAGAGCTAAAGAATAAGTCGGTTTCAGATCCGATTTGATTCCCATATCATGGGCTAGTTTAATTACTGGTTCAAAGCCCACATCTATTAATACTTTGACTGCAACACTATTAATGGAGTGTGCGATCGCCTCTTGTAAGCTGACTGTCCCAACAAATCTTTTACTGGAATTTTTTGGGGTATAACCATCTATAACTATGGGTTCATCTTCATAAGTATCATCGGGATTCTTCCCACTAGCGATCGCAGCAGCGTAGACAAAACCCTTAAATGTTGAACCGGGCTGTCGTTTAGCTTGGGTCACACGATTAAATTGATTTTTGCCGAAATCCTTACCCCCAACCATAGCCTGAATTTCTCCATTTTGGGGATTGATGGTAACTAGGGCTGCTTCCTGAAAATTCTGCCAACGTCCTTGATTTTTTAGTACTTTAGCAACTGCACTTTCTGCATAACTTTGCCAAGTTGGGTTTAAAGTGGTTTCTACTACTAGCCCTCCACTAGCCAAAACATCCGCAGAAACATACTTTGGTAATTCTTTCTGCACATAACTGGTAAAGTAGGGAAATTTTATTTGCAGTCTTTTGGGTAAGTTAGGGTGAACGATCAGTGGTTCATTGACTGCTGCTGCTCTCTCTGCTGCTGTAATTACACCGTCCTCTTGCATCCTTTGTAGGACTAAATTGCGCCGCATTCGTGCTGCTTGGGGATTTTTATCTGGAGCATAAGTATTAGGAGCAGGTGCTAATCCAGCCAGTGTAGCTGTTTCCGATAAGGTTAATTTATCTACTGGTTTACCAAAATATATCCAAGCAGCATCTGCTACGCCGTAAGCACCAGAGCCTAAATAAACTAGATTTAGGTAACGTTCTAAAATCTGGTCTTTGCTTAATTCCCGTTCCAGTTTTTGAGCTAATCGTATTTCTTTCAGTTTGCGCCAAATAGTCTTTTCCTGTGTGAGAAAGAGTATTCGAGCAACTTGCTGAGTAATAGTGCTACCACCTTCTACAACTCCTCGCGATCGCAAATTATCGAAGAATGCACGGGAAACTCCCTGAAAATCTACGCCATTATGCTGTGCGAATCTGCGATCTTCGGAAGCAATAAAAGCTTTTTTCAATTTATCTGGAATCTGGATCAATTTAAGCTGTTCTGTAGTTGCTTCACCTTGCTGTTGTAAAATAGTACCGTCAGCAGCTTTAATTGTTAAAGTTTGTTCGCGTGCTATTGCTTGTAGTTCTGATTTGTTGGGTAAGCTGCTATCTATAGCACGAATTTCATGATTTACAGCAAGTATTCCACCGCCTAAAACTATAACTGTCCAAAACCAAAAATGACGATAAAAAGGTTTATCGCCAACTACAAATTGGGTAACTATCCGCAATGGGGCTCTTGTTACCTGAATTAGTAAGTGTTTAGCTTTCACCAGCATTGTTTATAGTCAGGTTCCATTTGTGGACTGTTCTGTTTAATCATGATCGTACTCCAAAGGTAATTGCAATTTTTTCTTTGTTCAGTTGACGAATATGAGCAGAGCTTTCCTTTGCTCCACCGACCGTCGATCACCAGCCAAATATATGGCTGATTTGGATCAATCAACCATTTTGACTATGGCATACTTATCTTCGTGTTAGTATAATAGCCCATAAATAATTGACTGTATTCATGACAAAAATATGTTTTTTAAGCATATAGTTATTCGGGCTGTTTGGTCAGAATCATCACGATACTCCTCAAGATTTTTACGGTTTAACCCAACTGTATTACCTTGTAATTACCAGTTAGCTTTCACAAAGCAATCTAATTATGTACACCCCTTATGCGCGGAGTGCGATCGCTCTAGGAAGTAATATGGGTGATTCGCTGGCTATTTTATCAGCTGCTCTAGAAGCTTTAGCTCAAATCCCTGGTATTATCATCGAAGCAAAATCCAGTTGTTATAAAACGAAAGCCATTGGTCCAGAACAACCGGATTACTTTAATGGATGTGCTACATTACAGGTAGCAATATCGCCGGAAAAATTATTAGAAAATTTGTTAGCAATTGAACAAAAATTCGGACGATTACGTAGAGACCGATGGAGTCCGAGAACTCTAGATCTGGATTTATTGCTATACGACGATCTGATTCTCAATCAGACAAATCTCCAGATTCCACATCCCAGAATGTGTCAGCGAGCTTTTGTACTAGTCCCATTAGCCGAAATTGCGCCTGATTGGATAGAGCCAATATCTCAACAATTGATTCAGGACTTACTGAAACAGGTGGATATTTCTGATGTCCGTCTGATCGGTAATAGTTTAGAATTACCATCATGGTAAGACAAAATCTCCCTGACGCTCTAGTCAAAGCTGAGTATATTTTAGATACCTGTATTACACAAAAAATCAATTTGGATTATGTCATTAGGTAAAGAATTACCACAACTACTGAAGCAACGCTTGTTTTATAAAGGGCGGAAGTTTAATTTTGAAGTCAATCGTTTGCGACTACCAAATAAAGCAGAGGGGGAATGGGAATGTATACGTCATCCAGGTGGTGCTTTAGCTATACCTGTGACTGAAGATGGTAACTTAGTACTTGTCCGCCAGTATCGCTTTACAGTTCAAGGTAGATTATTAGAATTTCCCGCGGGAACTTTAGAACCAGATGAAGCACCACTAGAAACCATTAAGCGCGAAATTGCTGAAGAAACTGGTTACTATGCGCATAAATGGAGACAACTAGGGAAGTTTTATCTGGCTCCTGGCTATTCCGACGAAGTCATCTATGCTTACATCGCCCAAGATTTAGAAAAGTTAGAAACTCCCCCGGAAAAAGATGCGGATGAAGATATAGAAACTGTGCTTGTATCTCCTGGAAAATTAGAGCAGATGATTGAAGACGGAGAGTTCGTCGATGCTAAATCAATTAGCAGCTTTTTCCTAGCCCGCCCTTTTTTAATGTAAAGTAGTGACTAGATATAGTACATAGGGTTTTGTTGAGTCCGATCTTCTCTTGTATTAGACAAATCTTGCAGGGTAAAGCGGCGCAAAACTTCGATGGAAGCAATATTAGCCTGTTCCCAAATCTCCAGAATCAAAGTTTTTTCTAGTGTGATAGAACATGGTTCTTCCCTTTCTTTGCGCTCCCCTTCCACCAAACTGACGATTTCCAGCAGAGTAATTTGCCATGGTTCACGCGTTAAAACAAAACCCCCCTTAGCCCCGCGTTGACTTTGAATTAATCCAGCACGCCTTAGTTGAGTCAAAATTTGCTCTAAATAACGTTCTGGAATAGCTTGCTTGGCGGTGATTTCGCTCATCGTAACTGGGACTTTTTTGTTATGATGGATAGCCAATTCTAAAAGTGCCAAAAGCGCATATTCAACCTTGGCTGATAAGTCTAAGAGGGTGTGTTTTTGGTTATTCCCCTCTATATTTACTATACTATTGTACATTTGCCGATTTAACGTGTTCTTTCAGAAGTTAGTTTTTTTAAGTGTGTCGATACGATTGCTCCCCACAATTCTAAATTACCATAAATCTAGCGAATTACCGTAGTTTATTTCACTTTCTTCCACGGTACATCCTTCTGACGAGATATCTTAATAATTTCTTTCACTCAATTGAGAGGTTCATAATTCATTGTCATGAGTTATGCAACAACTAATAGTTAATTATGCTTCTGGAATGTGAATGCTAAAATGCGTATTTCCCTTAAGATTCTCTTAAACTAATTAGGCTTAATCTGTTTTAACAGCTTGTTAACATTTCGATAATTGACTTTGTCTCCATCTTTTTGAAATAAATCAGATGCTTTGCGTAAATCAGCGATCGCATTGGCAATTTTTCCCGCATTTTTATAGCTAATACCTCGGTTATAGTAACCATTAGCAAAATCGGGGTCAATTTTTAAAGCTTGATTGTAGTCTTCAATTGCTCCTGTATAATCTTTTGCAGCATCACGGAGGTTGCCTCGATTAACCAGAGCATCTACATTCTGAGGATCAAGCCCCAGAGCGCTATCATAATCCTCCCGTGCTTTTTTGGAATCTCCTAGGGCATCACGAGCATTACCACGATTAATATAAGCTTGTACATATTTAGGATCAATCAGTAAAGCTTGATTATAATCTTTGATTGCTCCTGTGTAATCAAGCGATTGACTACGGGCAATACCCCTATCATTATATGCGTCTACATATTTAGGGTTAAGCTCTAAAGCTTTGCTGTAAATTTTAATAGCATCCTGAAGCTTTCCAGATTGCGCCAACTGATTACCTTGGTTGTAGTAACTTTCAGCAGATGGGTTGTCTAGTTTTTGAGCTAATTGCAATGTTGAATGGGTAACTAAATTTAAACCATCTGGTAAATGTATAGCTTCAGCTTGAGGATTATAGATCGATACTCCCAGAAATAAGGGTAAAGATGATAGTCGCCATTGTCTCAACATTGCATTTCCTGAAACTTGAAAATTTCACCATCCTAATTATACTACTTGGCGACTAACTGTAGTCAACAGGGGATCTTGTTGTAGCGGAGGACGTAAACATAGGTAAATTAATGGACCAAATAGGGGAATGAGTGCAAATAGCCAAAATGACTGACTACTCTTCCAACCACGACGCTCCATGTCATCTCCCAATAGTGAAGGAAATATCAGGCTCAACATTAGGAAGTCTAAACTCATTACATGGATAAATCGGCTAGTTTGCCACTGTTGCACAAAATTTTGCCAATCTCCTTGGAGCAACCCGTAACTGACTAAACCGCCAGCAGCTAAAGTTAATAATATACCAGTGATCCGGGAGTCCCAAAATTTAATCAATAAATTCTTCTGACCACTAAATTCGGGATTAGGCTCCCTCAAGGCTAAATAAGGCAAAATCGCAAAGGCTCCTACAGCAAAAGCAGCGATCGCAAATAGTCCTGCGGGTAGTTTTTGTCCTCTACCATCAATGAATAATACTGCGCTATAAATTAAGGGCCAGACTCCCATAATATTGAACAAGGCTACTATTAAGGGATTAATTCCTGATACTTGACCTGTGGAAAGATGCTTGATCAACTCAAAAGTATCAGGTCGCTCAGGCGGAGCTAAGAGGAAAGCATAGGAGATGAAGCCTAACCATAGTAGAGCAAGAGCCACTTTTCTCAACATACAAAAAATCCAGTTTAATGATTTAGATTATCAATTTAACTCAGGGTTTCCGATAGATAATCCGCCGCTGCTTCCACAACAGCGATCGCACTTTCATAGTCTAATCTTGTTGGACCAAGAACTCCCACACTCCCAATGGGTACTAGACCCCGACAATAAGTAGAAGAGATCAAGCTACAAGTGCGAATTGGCTCAAGAGGGTTTTCCATACCTATGCGAACAGTTACCCGTTTTTTACTAGGTTCACTGGTTTCCGGTTGCTCAAAGATCAATTGCCACAATCGATCTTGTTCTTCCTCCAATAAGTGGATGATTGTTTTTACTTGTTGTAATTGGGAGAATTCAGGTTGACGTAATACCTCAGCTATACCTCGCACCATTATTTGTGTATTAGTTGGTGTCAAAGCGCGACGAGTCAATTCCGCAAAGGAGGTTTTGAGAAATTCGCCATAACGTTGAAACTCTCGATCTAACTCACTCCATTGCAGATTGGTTAATTCCAGGAGACTGCGACCTCGTAAACGACTGTTGAGGAAATTGGATACGATCTGCAATTCATCGTCAATTACTTCTGGTTTAGGTACATTTTTTGCATCTGCTGTGAAAAGATCCATCACTTTAGAATGGGTTTCATAAGTATCAGTCACAACAATCAGCATTATTCTACCAGTTTCAACTTGAATTAATTGCAAATGTCGTATATGGGATGTGGCAAACTGTGGCATAGTAATTAAACTAATACAGCCACTTAAGGTCGCTAAGATTTGTGCAGCCCCTTGCAGAAGTGCTTCCAAACTCCAATTCTCCCAATTGAGTTGTTTTTGCAAGGCTGTTTCCACCTGTTGAGCCAAAACTTTGGATGGTGTGATTAACTGATCAACATAAATTCGATAGCCAGAATCAGAAGGAATTCTACCTGAGGAAGTATGGGGCTGATAAAGTAAACCAGATTTTTCCAAAACGTTCATCACATTGCGAATGGTAGCAGAGCTAACCCCTAAATGAAATTCTTCAATCAGGGCTTTAGACCCAACTGGCTCCGCAGTAGCGATATAGTGGCGTACAGTTGCCCAAAGTACATGCTGTTGTCGATTGGTCAGATGGACTTGCATAAAAGATGTTTTACTGAAGGCAAATTGTGATCTAAGCTGGAAAGAGTCTGAATTTTAACGCTTAAATGATATTCGTTACTAATTAGTTTTATTCAATATTAAAAAACCATAATATCCTAAGCCCCTCTACTCATGTATATCTACATACAGCTTTATATTATTTTAAATTTGTTATAGTCTACCAGGCTGAGGGGGTTTTAAGTAATATCTCATATTATCGTACCATAATTTGTACATTGGCATACAAAATGTTGGAAATATCCCAGAAGGGAGCTACTCTGCTCCCCTTGCCTCCTAATACTGTGGAACCGAAGGATCGACTATTACTGAGTACGCAGCAATGCCACCTGAAATATTTTTGACATTTGTAAATCCTTGAGCCGCTAACCACTGACACATTTGAGCAGACCGGACACCATGATGACAAAGTACAAGAGTTTCTACTTCTGGTTGAAAGCGAGAGGAAATATCCCCACTCCATAGGGCGAATTGGCTGAGGGGAAGGTTGACAAAACCATCAATTTTTGCTATCTCAATTTCTTGAGGTTCCCGGACATCAATTAATTGTAATTCTGCTTTGTCAACTGACAAAATTCTCGCTTGCAATTCCTCGACGTTAATTTGGTTAAGGGCTTGATTGACCATATTTAATCGTTATGAAGTTATTCTAATCAGTCTTATACTATTCATGGGACACTAAAAGCGGAAAACAAGTGAACAATCAACGCTCTTTCTACAGATTTCTCATAGCGAGCATTTTAGCACTATTACTCTTGGGTATAGGTGGCTTTTACTGGTTTGTTGCCAAGAAATCGGGTGTAATCATTATTCCTCGCTCTCAACCTGATGCTGCTATCTTTGTATCTAAGCAATCGCCAGTAATGGTGACATTACTAGTGAATCCTGACCGACTACAAGCATTGGAGAGAAAAAGGGAAATCTCCCAGATTAAAACCAATCTATTTGCTAAAACTAGCATAGATTATCAACAAGATATTCAACCCTGGCTGAGTAATGAAATTACTTTGGCGGTTACTACTCTGGATATAGACAGAGATCCAGAGAATGGAATGCAGCCAGGTTATTTAATGGCGCTAGCATCTAGGAATCGAGAAAGGAGTCGTGGGTTTATTGAGTATCTCTTTTCCAGACGAGCTTTTGCTGGAGCGGATTTGGTTGTAGAGCAGTATAAGGGTGTTAAAATAATATCAGATAAGCAGAAATTAGATTTATATGCATCAAAGGCTCCTACAACTGGAGTAAATTCCAGTTTAGCTAGTGCTGTTGTGAACAATTTTGTTTTATTTGCTAATGATAGCAAAGTCATCAAAGCAGCAATTAACAATCTGCAAGCACCAAATTTGGATTTAACGAGTTTTTCTCAATACCAAAAAACTATACAGCAATTACCCAAGAATGCTATGGCTATGGCTTTTTTAAATTTACCTGCTGTAGCACAATGGCAAGAACTGAAGCTTGCAGAATTAGTTTATGATAGCCAAATTATTTCCTTAGTATTACAGCCATTCCGTTTATTAGCTGAAAGCAGTTTCCTGGCTAAATCGCCAATTACACATTCAGCGTCTTTATCTCAACCTACAGCAATTTTGCAATATATTCCCCAAACAGCAGGTTTAGTAGTTATCGGACATAATTTACAGAATTTAGCTAATAGCAATTTAGGTAAACTTTGGCAACAAGGGGTGATAACTCTTTATGGGTCAGAAGCAAATGCTACTGCTCGACTACCAGAATTTCTGACTCAGATGAAAAACCATTGGGGTCTAAATTTCTCAGATGATATTTTTAGTTGGGTGACAGGAGAATATTCCATCGCTATTCTCCCATCCCCAAAACACCCCCACTGGGTTTTTGTCACGGAAAAATCTTCATACCTCAAACAAGGTATAGCTAATTTAGATGCGATCGCCCTCAAAAATGGTTTTAGTGTGAGTTATTTCAACTTAAATCAGCAGAAAGTCTCTGCTTGGACACAGGTAAAAGCAGTTAGTGATCTAAGAAATATGCCTATTAATGTAGATACACAAATTTTGGGTGTGCATACAAGTGTAGATAATTATGAAATCTTTGCTTCCGATTTACAGACTTTGGATCGGATTTTAACTAAGTCGCAAAATGGCATTATGAAAAACGCCTTATTTCAGGATTTGATGACTGTCATCCCTCAACCCAATCAAGGATCTTTATATGTAGACTGGCAAAAAAGCCAGGAAATTATCGAGCGTCAACTACCTTTGCTCAAATACTTGGAGGTTTTAGGTAAACCACTTTTTGACAATCTGCAAGCGATCGCTGTGAGCAATTACAGCAATGACATCGAATACTTAAAAATCGGAGTGTTTTGGCAAATGTCTAGATAGGTAGGAGGGATTTTCTTTATTTCCTCCTTAAGATAGATGGTGAGTGAGCGTTGCTGTAGTTAGTATAGAAGCAAATCCATTGAAGTTCCTTTCTTCTCTCCTAACCTCGAAGCTTCTAGGAGACAGCTTCCTTGGATGTATATTCTCTCCCTTTGGGCCCGTGCGGGTCTGGGGGGAGAGAATTTGGCTATTTTTCCTGCTTAATTAAGTTAATTAATATTCTAAACATCGAAAAACTCTGTGACATCCATGCTACAAACAGAATTTGCTTTTGAGCCAAGAAGTGGAATATTGGGAGAAGTAAATCAGAAATTCCATGAAGATTATGACCAACTAATTAATCAAATTACCTCTACATTTGGTCAACCGGGAGGTAGAACTGTCATCATGCTGATGATGGACAAGTTGATTGTATACCATGATGGTCAAAAGGAAGAACAACAATTTATTCCTCCTATTTATCATCAGCTTAAGGCGATCGCCCATCATCCCGTAACATTGTATGCAACTTTACAACCATTTGTAGGACAGAAGCTTACCAGTAAGTTAAAGGATGATTTGATCGAGCGATCGCGCTTATTGCAAGCAGCATTAAAGGATTTAGAACAAGTAGATTGGTCTAAGAATCTGGTGAATATCCAGAAATCAATGATCACCAATTCAATAGAATATATCAATCAAGTCTTGGCGGACGGAGATATAAAAACTGAGAAGCAAAACGACTATGTGTACTTAGTTAGTCCTAAAATTGTCCAAGGTACAAATGCTGCTGCTGCTGCTGAATTAGAATCAATTAATGGGCGGGTGAAAAAAAAGCTATCTGAGCAAAAATGGGAATCTCCTTATGTAGTAATTTGTAGTGCGCATCAATCCAGACATGGAGATCTGCTGACTCAATATTTTGAGCGCCTATTCAACGAACCTCAAGGTGAAGGAGCAGAACGAGAAAATCGGATTGTTTATGCGGAGTCGATTATTGACGACGAATCCCAAGCATTCAGGTTATTAGCAACCCATATTTTAGATCAAAAAATTGCTCTGGCTTTTTTCCAAGATACGAAACGCGCACAAAGTGATATTCTGATGGATGCGGCTAGTTTCTGGTTATGGGAACATTCTCTGGACATACCCAGATGGCCTTAATTTATAGAAATGCCATTTCGCAAGGCGCGATATCGCAAGTTTCCCAATATCCCCAAATCTATGAGTTACTACATTGCTCCTAACTTTCTCGATAAACTGGCTGTTCACATCACCAAGAATTTCTTAAACATTCCAGGGATTAGAGTTCCGCTGATTTTAGGGATTCATGGGCGCAAAGGGGAAGGTAAGTCTTTCCAGTGCGAGTTAGTTTTTGAGAAAATGGGTATTGAGGCGACTTTGATCTCTGGTGGAGAATTAGAAAGTCCAGACGCAGGAGATCCAGCAAGGTTAATTCGTCTACGTTATCGAGAGACAGCAGAGTTAATCAAAGTCCGGGGTAAGATGTGCGTCTTGATGATTAACGACTTGGATGCAGGTGCGGGGCGTTTTGATGAAGGGACGCAATATACAGTTAATACTCAATTGGTAAATGCAACGCTGATGAATATTGCGGATAATCCCACAGATGTGCAATTACCAGGAAGTTATGACGCAAATCCTATTCGACGCGTTCCGATTATTGTGACGGGGAATGATTTCTCTACTCTTTATGCGCCATTGATTCGTGATGGGCGGATGGAGAAGTTTTATTGGGAACCCAGTCGCGATGATAAGGTGGGAATCGTTGGGGGAATTTTTGCTGATGATGGACTTTCACATAGTGAAGTTGTCGAATTGGTTGATACTTTCGGTGAGCAAGCAGTTGACTTTTTTAGTGCTTTGCGATCGCGCATTTACGATGAACAGATCCGCCAGTTCATTCATCAAATCGGCTTTGAGAATGTTTCCTTACGGGTGGTAAATAGTGTAGAAGGTCCACCAGTCTTCCCCAAACCCAAGTTTACTCTGTCTCATCTGATTAAATTTGGTCAATTAATGATGGACGAACATAGAAGAGTGGAAACTTCCCATTTGGTTGATGAATATAATCGGTTAAATCGGGGTAAGAGTTATCAAACAAAATCTTTACCTGAATCAACAAACCAAATTATTCAACCTGTAGTTACACATCGAGAAAAAATTAATGGTAAGCAGAATAATCACGCTTTAGCTGGAGAAGTCCAAAATCAAGTTCGACAAATTTTAGCCCAAGGTTATCAAATCGGGATTGAGCATGTGGATGAGCGTCGATTTCGTACTGGATCTTGGCAAAGTTGTGGAAAAATTCATATAGACGCGGAAACAGACGCTATCTCTACTTTGGAATCTTGTTTAGCAGAATATAGTGGTGAGTATATCCGGTTAGTCGGAATTGACCCAAAAGCTAAAAGGCGGATTGTGGAAACAATTATTCAACGTCCCAATGGGAAAAATTAAGCCGATGGATCGCTGGGATTGTACCACTATCAGGCTTTGTTTTAGATTCAGTAGAAATAAGGGTGAATACTTAGTGTGTGTATTTTAATTTCTACTGTTTGGGTGAGGTTACTCATAAATAGCATGGATAATCTGTGTGTAACCGTTGTCTATAACTGTGTATTTACTGTGAAAAAATACAATACTTTAAGAAAAAATGAATATTTCTAGGAAATGACTTTTTACAATGTACACTCACTTCATAAGTTAAAACACTTACCACATAAAACAGACTTGATCCGAGGGGAAAATCTATGCAAATAAAGAATGTAGGAATATCCAAAGAAAGTACTGTAATCTAGTGTTTTCCTTTCCTATAATATACATTAAGGTTTACCAGTCTTATCTAAACCCAACTTTACTCTGTTTCACTTGATTAAATTTGGTCAATTAATGACGGACGAACATAGAAGAGTGGAAACTTCATACGGTTAGTACCTGCTTGATATAAAATCATCAAGAGCTAGTAACGGGTTACTTCGTTCCGAAAGCAAAATGCAGTTGGCGATCTTTCTCACCCATTTTACTGGGCTCCTTTCACAATGATTGGTAGCCCTTGGTAATTGTTATTAAGGCTGTGGTTTGCCTGGAAGTACATTAGCATATAGGGTAATATTCATCTGACGATGATTATTACTCTGTTGATCGTTCTTATTTTTGCGATCGCCTAAAGATTGGTGATTACCCCCATCGATCGGCGCAGAATAGTAAGAAATAATAGATACAGGTAATATCAAAGTTGCCAGTGCGATCGCACCTCCCACAATGTCTATCCAACTGGAGGAATCTATATTGGGAGAATTGGCAGACGGGCCGTTTGAATGCATATAATAGGGAAATTTTGTCAGATTTCTGGTAGGTTGATTATTCTTTAATAGGGGTCAGGCAATATACTGGGATTGCTTCATCTTGCTTCAAATCGACCAAAAGCAGTTAATCTCTAGCTTGTTCATCTGACTGCTGATTAATTATGATAGATGTTTGACATAGTTTTAAGCTGCAGTATCAAAAACCTATTTAAGTTATCTACCCTTATCTTAGCATCTCCCAATGATTTTGGTAATACTAATGCTACCAATATTGCCCAATTTGATCGACGAGCGGGAAGAGGTTCTTGAGCTCCCCTGCTCAAGAGGTCCCCTACTTCCTACTATAAATTATTGTGGTTTTCAATCTCTAATTAAGCCCGTCCATAAGCTTTCAATGGTTCCTTAATGAATCTTATATAAAGATGCTTAAAGGTAGACTTAATTACGCGGGGTAAAGCAAAATCAATAGGCATTAACTGATCTGGTAACCGCCAATCCTCGATTTTGAGCAAGTCGGGTGATAAATGGGGGAAATCGATCTCGCTCAGATGGGGACATAGGTTCAGTCTTTGGGAAGCAGCAACGGTCGGGACTTGTGATGCTGCTACTTGGAGAATCTCGATCATCGCCAGATCTAAAGCAAATACATTTGGAGATGCTGCTAGAATTCCTAAATGGCGAGGTTCTCCCTTAACAGGACCATTACCCTCATGACCGATAATGCCATCAAGAATAGTTAAATTAGGATCAATCGCTTTAGCAGTTTCTACTAGCATTTCACCAAATCGGTTAGCATCTTTTCCCGCTTCCATGTGCCACCAAGCTTTCATTTTTCCGGGAACACAACCAAAGAGATTTTTTACACCCAGAGTAAGGGTTAACTGCATATGAGACTTAACCTTTGGTAGATTAATTACAACATCTGCTTCCATTGCTTCTTTGGATAATCGCAGATGGTTAAACTGATCATTGCCAGTTTCGTAACGCTGTCCGTGGAATTCAATAATCGGCAAATTCAGATCTTCTAATATAGGTAGATAGCCATTGGCTGCTGCTACACCATGAGCACTACCAAAAGCTGGACTGTCCCCTAAAAATGGTTTACCGCCCGCCTGAATTACCATTTGGGCAACTGCACGCACTAGTTCAGGACGAGTGGTACATTCTTTGGTAGGACGAGAACTTGTGAGTAAATTGGGTTTGAGTAGGACGCGATCGCCTGGTTTGACAAAAGCCGTGATCGAACCTAAGGGTTCTAAAAGAGTATTCAAAGACTCCTGTAGAGCATCTGGCGCATAGGATGTAGCTCGAATTAAACTAACAGATGGTTTTTGAGTCTGCATATATTATCCAGGGTAATGAGTGATAGAGGAACCAATACGGTTATATGGTAGGTTGGGTTGAGCAACCCAACCTACATTTCATTTTGCTTGCTCTTTAGTGTAATATAGTACTCATTTGTTCTAAATTGAGTATTGTAGATAATTCAGATTCATTGATTAATCCTTTTTCTAGGACGATTTGGCGCAAGGATTTGCCAGTTTCCAAGGATTCTTTGGCTACAGCCGCAGCATTCAAATAACCAATATGGGGATTGAGGGCTGTAACTAATGCTAAACTACCTTCTGCATAGGCTAAACAGCGTTCTTGATTAGCTGTGATCCCCGCAATGCAGTTTTGCGCCAGAGCAGTGATTGTATTACCTAAAATTTCGCTACTATGAATTAGATCATAAGCAATTAAGGGCATCATCACGTTTAATTCCAATTGTCCAGCTTGCGCAGCGTATGCGATCGCACTATCATAACCCATGACCTGAAAGCAAACCATAGAAGTCATTTCCGCCATGACAGGGTTATATTTTCCTGGCATAATGGAAGAACCTGGTTGCACTGCGGGAAGTTGAATTTCTTTCAAGCCGGTTTTTGGTCCTGAATCCATCAGCCGTAAGTCATGAGATATTTTCACCAAGTCCTGTGCTAAGTTACGTAAAGACCCGGAAACATTGACAAAGGGAGCCATGCTTTGCATTGCAGCCATTAAGTGTGGTGCGGGCTGGAAGGGAAAGTTAAGTAATTCTGAGAGGACTTCTACTACGCGAATGCGATACCCTGAATGGGTATTCAAGCCAGTTCCAACAGCGCTACCGCCTAAGCCAAGTATGAGCAAATCGGCAGCAGCCGTATAAATCCGATTTTGGTGTTCTATGAGAATTTGCGCCCAAGCGAGGAAATTGTCACCTAATCTCACAGGGACAGCATCTTGTAGATGAGTTCTGCCAGATCTGACAATATTTTGGAATTCTCCCGCTTTCTCTTGCAAAATAGCAATAGCTGTTTCTAAAGCAGGGTGTAATGTGCGAGAAAGCGATAATAATCCACCTATACGAATTGCTGTAGGAATTACATCATTTGTAGATTGACCATAATTCACATGATCGTTAGGATTAATCCGTTGATAATTGCCTTTTTGATCCCCCAGAATTTCTAGAGCCCGGTTTGCTAGAACTTCATTTACATTCATGTGATGAGAAGTTCCCGCACCAGCTTGATATATATCAACGACAAATTGATCCCGTAGAGAGCCTCCTAGTATTTCCTCGGCTGCTTGGACAATGGCTTGACTAATATCTGAGGGAATACAGCCTAACTCGCCGGTAACAATGGCAGTAGCTTTTTTAATGTATAAACAGGCATCTACGTAAACAGGTAATGGCTTGATACCACTAATGGGGAAGTTTTCTCTTGCTCTTTGAGTTTGAATACCGTAGTAAACATTGTTGGGGATTTGGCGATCGCCCATGGAATCGCGTTCAACTCGGACATTAGCACTTGTTTGTTCAGCCATAAGAAACTCTCGAATTTTCCTAGTATTACAAGCTTTTCATACATTTAGTCACCATTGTGTTTTTTCGTCAGGAACTAATACTCTAGACATAGATACGAGATATGGCTACAAATTAGAAAGAACTATCAACTTACTCAGGTCAACATGCAGAAATTAACCTCATTCCTCCTAAGTGTTATCTTACTTACCAACACTGTTGCTTGCAGTCATCCGCATGATCGGATGAGTTCAGAGAGCAATAATACAAATACGCTTACAGCTAGCAAAAATGGGCAACCTCAGTTAGCGGATGTTCCAGCAGGAACAGTATTTGATACGACTTTGCAACAAGGCATATCTACTGGTAAGAACTATAACAATGATCAGTTCCAATTAAAAGTCAAAAGCTCATTTTTTGGTAAAAATAAGACTTTGGCAGGTGGTATTGTTCAGGGACACCTGGAAAATATTGTCAAAGCAGCAAGAGGAAAGAAGGCGAGTCTACATCTAGTATTTGATGATATTCAATTGCAGGATGGATCAACTTATCCTATAGATGCGACTCTGGTAAATACTCAAGTAGAGACGAAGACAAAAGGCAAATTTCTCCAGAATGCTGGTATTATTTTAGGCGGAGCAGCCGCGGGTCACTTTGTAGGTAATAAAGCCAAATTCAAACATGGTGCTCTGGCTGGTGGTGCTGCTGCTACGGCTTTTGTTTTATCTAGTCCTGGTGGTGAAGTAGTCCTAAAAAAAGGCACAAATGTTAAACTGAAGTTGAATACTGCTCTGAATGCTAATTAATTTAACCCAATTAGAATTTGCTAGAGAGTCTTTGGTAAAAACTTCATGTCTAATCACACTCAACTAGCCAAACTGCAAAAACTCCGGAAACTCAGCGACCTTTGGGATCGCTCACTCAATATACCCGGAACAACATTTAAAGTAGGGTTAGAATCACTTGTGGGATTATTTCCTGTGGGTGGGGATATTATCGGTATTGTACTATCCCTATACGTTTTGTATCAAGCCATGCAGTTTCGTCTACCTGTATCAATATTATTCAGAATGCTACTGAATATTCTGATTGATGGTTTTGCTGGTTCTGTTCCTATCCTGGGAGATATATTCGATACAACATGGAAAGCTAATACTAAAAATGTGAATATTTTGGAAGCTTATATACGGGAGCCTGTTAAAAGCAAAAAAAATAATCAATGGTTTATCATTGCATTTTTTGGTATGCTTGTTTTGGTGTTGATTAGCTTAATTTCTATTAGTATCTTGCTTGTATGGTTAGTGTGGCACTTTTTACATGGTTAGGCAAAAAATGATCACAATTCCACAACATTTAAAAAAAGAGAGCTAATTTAGCTCTCTCTTTGGGGTGATGATTCACCTAATGATCTAATGTATCGTTGGTATAGAATTTAGGGGCTAGCCCGCCGTTGATATTTTGGTCTGGTGCGACTTTATGATATCTTTGTTTATCTATTTTCAATGATTAATTGAGCAATATCTAAGTTTGTTGCGCCTAAACAAAACAAACCTCGAAAAAGCCAGTCTAAAGAGACTGAGGGATCTCCAGCTTCTATTTTTGCAACGCGAGCCTGGTTCGATTTCATTAACACAGCAAGTGATGATTGTGTAATACTTTGACTAGTACGAAGTTCTTTTAACCTATTGCTCAATACCAGTTTCAATTCAATAATATTAGCTTCTTCTGGTGAAAGCTCAAGAAAATCATTAGTATTTCCGATTTGCCAGCCAGCAGCTTCTAACCGTTGACGCTTGGTATTATCCATTGAGTTAATCTCCTTAATTAGTATTCAAGCCTCTTGGTATCTCGTTAACCTTTTTTGACAATTATCTATGACTTGCTTGGGGGTATTCTCAGTCTTTTTTTGAAATATATCTAGGATTACTATCGCATCTACATCAATTAGATAAATAATTCTCCAGGTGTGATGTTTATCTTGAATACGTAGTTCATAACAGCCACTACCAATGATAGTCATAGGACGAGAGTGAGGCATTGACAATGATTCCCCCATCTGTAACTTACGCAAGAGAAATCCTGCTTCTAGCTGTAATAGACAAAAAATCTCTAAGTGGACGAGTAAAATTATGGAAAATGGCCGGGATTAAGTGTAGTAGAAGACAAGAAATATAAAATACCCGCCGTAGCTCGCCAATAACTTATGATAGATAAACTGATCAATTTAGCCTTTGTCGATTCTTTTGCTTTTGCGATTAACTCAACATTAGGGCTATTGTTACAGAGTAAAATATGCAACTATTCTTGGGACGGAACTCAAGTAGATAGCCATCACCAAGAAAACATCACTGATCGCCAAATTCCATAGGAATTTTGATCTTGGGCGATTGCTGTGCCCTCTGGAGGCATCATAAATCACTAAGTAAATATGTAGTGAGTAAGTCCTTACTACATATTTTTGCTTTAATGGAATTATTATTTGTATAATTCCGAAAATATGACTTTACCTAATTGGATTACATTTTCTCGATTGTTGGGGATACCATTTCTACTTTATAGCTTAGAAAATCCTAGCGATCGCTCCAGATGGATAAGTTTAACTATATTCTTAATTGCGTCCTTGACTGATTGGCTAGATGGTTATCTAGCGCGTAAGCTCAACCAAGTCAGCGATTTAGGTAAGTTTCTTGACCCTTTAGTGGATAAGTTGCTGATTCTAGCACCTTTATTAGTTTTAATCCAATTGGGTAAAGTTCCAGCTTGGGGGGTGTTTTTAATTCTAGCACGGGAATTGGCGATCGCTGGATGGAGAGTCAGCCAAGCTACTATTAGGGGAGCGAATATTTGGGGGAAGTGCAAAACCGCGAGTCAAATTCTGGCTGTATCGCTTTTAATTGCGCCTTTACCACTAGATTGGCAAATCTCTGGATTAATTGGTTTTTGGGTATCTGTGGCTTTAACTCTCATCTCTGGGATAATTTACTTAACGGAAGGATCTCAAAACAATTCTTGATAGTCAAAATCAAGAAAAAATGGCGTTGCATAAATGTGGGATAAATTAGATGCTGGAAATACTAAAACTTCGTTCCGTATTAAACAAAATCATCCTATAATTCAGCAGCGCCTAGAATCTCTGAGATTAAGCGGTAGTTGCTATCGAGGCAACATTAAAATTAGCAGTACCTGACGTTAATGCAAATAGATTAGTTACAGAGGAAGCAGAAGTGAAGTTCAAACCTCCTGGGACACTAATGTTTAAAGCATTAGTCACAGTATTAACATTTATAAGAGCAGAACCAGAAGTCTTTACATTAGCCACAGAGATGGCTTGAGCATTTTTCCCACCATGTAAATCTCTGAGAATGGGTTCGGGAACAGAGTCTAAATAATCAAGGTCTGAAATTAACATGGTTTTTATATGTTTCTAATTCACTATTAAAACAGTAGTAGAACAGCTAGATGATGATGAACTCGAACTAGTTTTGCATAACTGCTATAACTATTTTAAGGTAAAGTTTGCACGAAAATACTTTGGTTAGTTTCACTTTAACCATCAACAGATATTTCAATTACGCTTTGAGCATCAGTGAGCATCTTTCCATTAGGTGGAACTATAGGTTTTGTGACGAATTTTTATAATTAGTCAAGAGTTTAGTTCCAGTTATACTAAACTAGATGTTAAGAAAGGAAAGACTTAACACTACCTATCTTTCTAATTAATGGACAAAATTACTTATTTACATCTTTTACTCACAAGCAAAATTGGATAACTAGTAAGTAACTAAAAGCTTGAAAAAGCTTTTAGTTATTTTGTCGATTCTTAAGAATTCGTGCTAAAGTTGTTATCCCAATTTAGGGATGAAGAATTTGATCGGAAACACTAGAAGTTCTACCTCAGTAAAAAATTAATGATAATAGCTGCTAGTAAGAGAAGTTGAAGTAGATGAAGCTGCTGCTAAACCTGGCTGTGTTAAGGTGCTACTAACGACAGTAGCGCTAGCATTAGGTCCACTGGCCAAGGCATTACCTTCTGCATTTGCGGAAATTCCTTTAACCTTAGTAATTACAGTTTGATAAATTGTCGATGTCAGGGTTAGAGCTGAGTTTATAGCAGCTTGTTCAGTGCTAGTAATGTTGCCAGTTGTGGTTCCCAATACAACATCAAAACCACCTAGAACATCATTTGCTTGTACAACTTCTAAAATGCTCAAATCAGAAATAATCATTTGTTTTCTCCTTGAAAATGCACCTTGTTTTTTGTTTTTCCAGTCAATTTGTTTTGGTTGACTATGCTTTTAATATAATTGCTTTTCTTCGGAAGATCAATAGTTTTTCCGCGTTTTTTTATTCCAAAATCGATGTATTTATAAGCAAAGAACACTCAAATAAATTGGATAGAAAATGTAATTATTCACCACAAGAAAGGGGATTTATTGAGAATAAAAGAATCAATAAGCTCCGAAAATAGAAATTAACTTGTAGCGAGAGTGGAAATCAGCAGGTTCATAAAAGACAATAAGGCAGTCCAATGTAGGAGGTGAATCAAAGACTTGAACTTTTAAATCAGCAGAAATCAGTAAAAAACTGAAGTATTTAACGAAAAACAAAGTAGGGGCGCAAAGCCTTGCGCCTCTACTAAAAACCTCTTACCTCTTACCTCCTGCCTCTTCCCTGCCTCTCTTGCGTTCCTTTTAGATCTTATCTTAAACCTCAATAAATATTATTTACCTATGAAAATCGATAAATAAACCTGACGATTTGGTTTACTATAGAAGTTTTTCCTGTAGTGGTAAATTCTCATCGAGTCCTAACTGATTCACAATGACTATTCCGGCAATTCGTTGTTGTAACCAGTCAGTAAATAATTGTGTAATAATTTTGTCTCGTAGTTGCTCATCTAATTGAAGTTGGATAATTTCTTCCACCCAAATTAAATATATCCCTTTGGGTGTAGTAATTGGTTTAATAACTGTTGGGGGTGAACTTGCAAATACAGCCGCAGCTATTTCTGGACGGAAATCTTTTCGATGTTGAATTCCTTGATAGCCGTAAACACGACGAATTTCTGGTTCTTCAATATATAGACGCGCAATTTCTACAAAGGTAGTTTCGGTTTCTTCTAAGGCATAAAAAAGTTCTAAGGCTAAGTCCAGATCCTGAAAGATAATCTGGTAGGTAGCTGCAGTAATGTAATCTAGTTGATTTTCATAAAAAAACTTTTCAACTTGAGGGGAAAATAAATGATTTGCTAACTTCCTAGAAAGGACATTATTATAGGCTAATTCTTCAAATTCACTGACAGATAGAAAATGTTTCTCTAACCATGTCCAGGTATCTTTAGCTTTCACGAGTTTTTTTTCTAACCGTAGTTTATCTCCTTCCTGTTGTAATTCTTCCGGTGTGACTTTAATTCCTATTTCTTGCGCTACCTCCGTAATAATTTTTTCAGAGGCGATCGCCTGAACTACATCAGGAATTTTACAGGACAGTTTAATGTTGTGAATAATATTAGAGTTAGTAACAGGCAGAATTTGAGGCATAATCTCATCCTATCAAATTTAAGCATCTAAAGTGAGCCGAAGTTATACTTCTAGCTCATATGAATTTTGTTCAATTAAATAAATAAAAGTATTACAATAGTTCAATGGATATAAACAATCACTGGATTTAGTTTATATCCACGCTTTTAATTAAAATGCTATTTTTAAGCTGTGTCTAGGTCACTTTGGTAGTAACAATGGTTCTAACTTGCTTGTAGATATCATAATAATTCTGCCATTTTGCCTGAAGGATAACTAATGAGAGATGCTGTAATTCCTGGTCAATTTCCTAATAAGCGTAAGCATTATGAACGGGGCTTAAAGGCTAGGTAGCTTGTTCTGTCTGCATCCTAGCCTAATTGTCACCCCGTCAGGAAAAAACCACACTCTCCCCCCCACAAGTTTAGGTTATTTACTCAAGAGGGCAAGGAGGTGCAGAGGGGAAAAACTGCTGTTTATCAATTTCACTCAAATCCAACGATGAGCAAAAGCCACATCATTGATTTTTCCCCTCTTCCTGGATTGGAATCTCTGCGGTTAAGCGACAGCCAAAGATGAGGTTTTAATTGCAGCAGCACCTAATGTCACACCGAATACAAGAGTTCCACTAGTAGCGGTATCGTATCCGGAAAAGAAGTTACCACCACTTGCAGCGTTACTATTAGTAGTAGCAATAATCGCGGAAGGACCAAAGGCAATTGCATTAACTGTTGCTACAGCAAGACCACCACCTACAATATCATTTGCTTCTACAACTTCTAAAGTGTTCAAATCTGAAATAATCATTTGATTTCTCCTTGGAAATGCACCTTGTTTTTTGTTTTTTCTAGTCAATTTGTTTTGATTGACTATGCTTTTAATGTAATTACTTTCCCCTAAAATATCAATAGTTTTTTCACGTTTTTTTATTCCAAAATCAATGTATTTATAGGCAATAAATAATCAAATATATAGATGCAAAAAGCTGGGCAATAATTACTTATTTGTTGCCCAGCAAATTGCAAATAATTGATTAGAATGCTCTCAAGTCTATAGATTCTATCTTATATCAAACCTAAGTAAACACTACATAAAACTCGTAGTTACTCATGCTAATTTACGAAATGCTTAATGTTATGAACGATATTGGAGTTAGTAAAAAGCAGAATTTGACGCATGATCTTATCCTATCGAATTTAAAAATCTAAAGCGAGCCCCGATGTTATGCTTCTAGCTGATACAAATTTTGTTCGGCTAGATAAATAAAAGTATGATGAATTTACAAATTCTCATGCAATTTTAGATATAAACAATCATTGGATCTGATTTATATCTATGCTATTAATTAAACTGCTATTTACAGACTATTTCCAGGTCACGTTGGTAGTAACAATGATTCTCACTTATTAGCAGATATTGTAATAATTCTGCTATTTTGTCTGAAGAATAAATACTGTGTCAAATTTCAATTAATTTGTTCGGTGTAGGAGGCAGGGGAGTAAGTAGCAGGGGAAAGAAGGAATTGATGCTTAAGTGGTTAATTTGGTAATTTAATTACTAATCTCTTAACTACATATTCCCAATCTTACTCTTCTTACTCTTCTTCCTCCCTTGCCTTGGAGCCTCCTGCCTCCTTAAAAGTTTAGGTTATTTACTCAAGAGGGCAAGGGGGATGCAGAGGGGAAAAACTGCTGTTTATCAATTTCGCTTAAGTCCAACGATGAGCAAAGCCACATCATTGATTTTTCCCTCTCCCTGTATTGGAATCTCTGCGGTTAAGCATTAGCGGCAGAGAGAGCGCTACTCCCAGCAGCACCTAATGTCCCCACGAATGCATCACTTGCAGCCAAACTATTGCTGACTGTGGCAAATGGGGTGTTAATCTTTATAGCATTAGCATAAGTAATAACATTACCTAGAGAAGGACCAATCTCATTTAGACTAGCTGCTGCTAAAGCGCCTGTACCACCTACAACATCATTTGCTTGTACAACTTCTAAAATATTCAAATCTGAAATAATCATTTGATTTCTCCTTGGAAATGCACCTTGTTTTTTGTTTTTTCTAGTCAATTTGTCTTGATTGACTATGCTTTTAATGTAATTAAATTTCCCTAAAATATCAACGGTTTTTTCACGTTTTTTTATTCCAAATTCAATGTATTTATAGGCAATAAATAATCAAATATATAGATGCAGAAAACCAGGCAATAATTACTTGTTTGTTGCCCAAAAAATTATAGATAATTGGCTAGAACGCATTATAATTTGATATCATGAATGATATTGAAGTTATTAACAGTAAGAATTTGAGGCATGATTTTATTCTATCAAATCTAAGAATCTAAAGCTAGATAATGTTATGTTCCTATCTCATACAAATTTTGTTCAGCTAGATAAATAAAAGTATGATGAATTTACAAATTCTCATGCAATATAGATGTAAACAATCATTAGATTGAATTCATGTCTATGCTATTAATTAAAATACTATTTACAGACTATGTCTAGGTCACGTTGGTAGTAACAATGATTCTCGCTTACTAGCAGATATTGTAATAATTCTGCTATTTTGCCTGGGTGATTGATATAATCTCTGCTTGAAATGACCGTGTTAAGATTAAATCGAGCCATTTTCAGGAGATTTACTTAAGTTATTGCATGTTGGGCAAATACTGTAGTGTTAGTACAACAATCGCTTTTGTGTAAGGTATTTTGTCAGCCTTAGGAGAGCGCCATAAAACTTTCCCCCATTAAGACAGCGGAGCAGGGAGCAGGGGAAATGGAAAAAGAACAAATAAAAAGTCATGGGCTGATACGCTAATTTCTAATCCCTGCTCCCTATTCCCTCTCAATTTCTTCCTCTAATCGTCGCTGAATTGCTTACTGAATCCTTAACCTCTAATTGTCGCTACATGGCTTGCTGATTTCTGACCTCTAATTGTCGTTTATTTTTCCTAGTCAAGCGGACAACTTAATTAGTTCGACAACTTAATTGTCGTTCAATACTACTGATAGATGCTGTAATTCCTGGTCAATTCTATCTGCTAGCTTGTAAGCCATTAATGGAGGATTGCGGTAGTTACTGGCAGTTTTTCTAAATCCCCATCGTCTGGCTTCAACTTCTGACACGCCAAAATGTGCGGCTAGCTGGTGGTAAGACCAGCCATATTTTCTCATCAGTTCAATGGGATGCATATAATAACTAAACTCCTGTTATAGCTGTAATTCAATTAGATACGGAACTTGTCAGTCTAATGCTAAGGCTCTAAACCATTTTTTTGCAGTTTTTTGAATGGTTCTAAAACAAAGTCAACTATGCGTCGTTGACGCACGACCACCTCAGCATTTGCTGTTTGACCAGGAGTTAAGGGAATACGTTTATTGCCATTTTGGATATATTGATGGGCTAAAGTTATTTCTAATTCATAGGTTCCGATATTACCTGCGGGTGTTTGGGTAATTTTGGAGTCAGGAGAAATCCAAGTAATTTTTCCTGGGACAATACCATATTCTTGGAAGGGATAGGCATCAAATTTGACCTTGACTGACATGCCCAATTTCAAAAAGCCACTATCCTGACTAGGGATTTGAGCAGTCAGAACCAAACCAACGTTTTTGGGGGCAATTTGGGCAATCCTTTGACCAGTTTGCACTACTACGCCTGGTTTATTAATGGGAAACTCAAAAATTATGCCATCAATGGGCGATCGCACTATATGTTGTTGTATCTGAAGTCTGATAGATGCGATCTCACTTATGGACTGGGTGATGTCTGATTCTACCGCAGTTATTTGGTTTTCGAGGTCTTTTAGCTGTTCTTGATTTTTTAGGATAGCAAGTTTACCTGCTTTTAATAGACTTTTATAGCTATTTTGCTGTTCTTGCAATTGCAATTTTGCTTGTTTGATATCATGCTCTAATACAGCAATGGACACTTGATAACGATTATTTTCTTCGATTAAGTGCAGTTTCGCTTGTTTAATATCAGATTCAGCCTTGTCATAAATTTGCCTACTTTCTTGTTCTGCTTTTTTCAGTTGATCGACTTGAGTCAGGGAGACTGCACCATCCTGAACCAATTTGCTATAGCGTTGGACTAAGTTAGAATCTATATCCCAACGAGATTTAGTCAATTTTTGGTCATCGCGATTAGCCGCAATTTGTTCTTGGGCTTGACTGACTAAAGTTTGGTTTTGGACTTTTTGTAAATTATAGGTACTCAATTTAGCTTCCAAATTTTGCTCTGCTTGATTAACTTCAGCAGCTTTTTCTAGTTCTTGAGATTTATTTTGTTGTACTAATAGACTGGTGGAATACAAGAGTTGCTCTTTCAGTAGTTTAAGTTGTGAGAGATGCTCCTGAGCCGCTTGTAATTTACTCTCGGCTTGCTTTAGTTGTGGCTGTAATAAAGTAGACTCTATTCTCAGTAAAACCTGACCAGATTTGATCCGATCGCCTTCTTTCTTCAGAACAGATATCACCTTTCCACTAGTCTGGGAGTCTATTTTTTGGGTTTCTCCTTTAGGTTCTAAACGTCCTTTGGCACTTTTTGTTTCATCTACTTTCGAGAAGATTGCCCAAGGTACACCTATGATAAAGAAACCTATTAAAACATACAATATCCCCCGTGTCCAAATTTTGGGTAAGGCATCTAGTAGTTCTACTGTGCCATAATATAATTCTGCTGATGAATCTATACTCTGATCTTGTTCCTGGTTGGGTTCATAAATATAATTTTGAGGCTCATCCTGTTGATAGGAGGTAGGTGCAGATGGCATAGTTATTTCCCTTTAATTTAACCAACTTGAGCTAGTTGTTGTTGATTTAAATAGTAGTAATGTCCTTGTTTAGCAATTAACTGATCGTGTGTCCCGCTTTCTACTAAAACACCACGATCTAAAACCAAAATTAAGTCAGCATTACGTACTGTAGAGAGACGGTGAGCAATGATGATGCTTGTACGTCCTTTAAGTACGGTTTTGAGATTGTTTTGAATAATTCTCTCCGATTCTGAGTCTAGGTGGCTAGTAGCTTCATCAAAAAGTAACAGCCGCGGATTTCCTACCAAAGCTCTGGCGATCGCTAACCGTTGACGCTGTCCACCAGAAAGCAAACCTCCACCTTCACCAATTTGAGATTCGTAACCCATAGGTAGTTTTTGAATAAACTCATCAGCTCCAGCCATTTTTGCCACTTGGATAATATCTTCTAACTGGCTTTCGGGATGGGCGATCGCGATATTTTCCCGCACCGTACCACCAAAGAGAAATGTATCTTGATCCACGACACCAATTTGACACCGGAGCGATCGCAAAGAAACGGTTGTAATATCATAACCATCAATCATGATTTTGCCATCAGTCGGTGGGTAGAGACCCAAAATCAACTTACTCAGGGTAGTTTTTCCGGAACCACTACGTCCCACCAATGCAACCATTTGTTCCGCCTGAATGGCAAAACTGAGATTTTCTAGAACGTTAGTTTCGCTTTCTGGATGATAGCGAAAGGTGACATTTTCAAAGTAAATATTCCCCCGTAGTTTACCCAAAGGTCTGCGGGGTTTAGTTAGCAAATCTTCTTCTGGTTCCGCTGTTAATACATCATTAATCCGTTCCGTGGAAATCACAATTTCCTGCAATTCATTCCAGAGCAAAGATAACCGATTGAAGGGACTCAAAACATTACCCACCAACATATTGAAGGCGATTAATTGCCCTATAGAAAGTTGACCATTAATTACTTGAGATGCGCCAAACCACAACAATGCAGTATTCACAAAGGTTTGGATCGCACCACTCACAATTCTCAGGCGATTACCAACTATTTGGGCATTAAAAGACTTTTTCACCAAGTCATTGAGCAATTCTTCCCAGCGCCAACGGACACTTTGTTCAATTGCTAATGAACGTACAGTACGAATTCCTGTGAGGGATTCGATCAAATAACTATTTTCTTTCGTACTAGCATTAAAGATCTCCCTCGAAATCCGGCGTAAAATACCTGTACTAGCCAAGGCTAAGATAAAAAATGGTGGGACAGTACACAGAACAAATAAGGTCATGCTCGTGCTGTAGCAAAACATCAAAGACAGATAGACCACCAATGTCAGCAGATCTAGGATGACGGAAAGTGTCTGACCAGTGAGGAAGTGCTGAATTTTTTGATTTTCTTGGACACGAGAGACTATATCCCCAACATATCGGGACTCGAAATAAGCTAGAGGTAACCGGAGAGTATGTTTGATAAAACCGACAAGGAGAGAAATGCTAATGCGGTTAGCTGTATGATCTAAAAGGTATTGGCGTACACCTGTTGTCGCAATTCCAAACAACCCAAAAATTATCATCCCTAAACCAACGGAGTTTAAAGTTGTCATACTATGCTGTACTAGGACTCTGTCTAGCAAAAGCTGGGTGAATACTGGCGTGACTAATCCAAACATTTGGATCAATATGGAAGCTATGAAGATTTCCAGTAGTGTGCGATAGTGAGGTTTGATTAATTCATAAAACTTCCAAAAGCTCGTATTTTCATCTTTAGTATGTTTTAGTAGATTTGTAGGTTGTAATAATAAAGCATAACCACTCCAATCTGCTTCAAATTCAGCTTTTGTCAGACTAACTTGACCAATGGCTGGATCACAGACAATTACTTGTGTTTTAGTGATTTGATAAACAACAATAAAGTGCTTACCTTGCCAATGAGCGATCGCTGGTAGGGATTGTTCTGCTAATTTATTCAAAGTTGCTTTGACTGGACGGCTAGAAAAACCAAGACTTTCTGCTGCTGTAGCTAGGGCTTTGAGCGATGCACCACTGCGGTTCACATTGGTCATATCGCGCAAAGTATTCAGATTGAAACGTTTATTCCAATATAATCCAATCATCACAAGACAAGCAGAACCGCAATCAGCCGCACTTTGTTGAGCATAAAAGGGATATTGTTGAGCAATGCGCCGCCACCAATGCACAACTTTTACCTTCGGGCTAGGAAAGTACGGTGGTAATTTTTGGCTTTTTGGGGCTGACTGAGATTCTGAACCAGGAAAGGGAATAACTCTGGCGGTTGAGTTTTCTCCCTTCAGTTTCAGCAATGGGTAATGGGAAAGAGTCTTTTTTGATGTCTTGGGAGCTACCTGGCGGTCAGTTTGGTCTGTCTGTACTTCAGTTTCGGGGAACCAATTGTCTAATTCCTGGCAGTATAAGCGTGCTGTTTGCCAATCTGAGTTATGCAGAATGTAAATAATTGTTGGTTCTACTACTTGCCAATTAGCCCATTCTAGTCCGGTGGAGATTTTACCCGGTGTCAAACTTTTATTCTCAGCATTGATGACTTGACCCCGATATAGCAGCCAAAGTTTACCCTCTGGGAGTGTGGGTATTTTTTCTGCTCTGTTGAGTTCATAGCGGTGAAAGAGTGATAAAGCTTTCAGCATCCCAGGAATTTGGGATTTATCCAAGGGAAATTCTAATGTTTGGCGACACAATAGCAGCAAATCCCAAACTTCTGCACGGGCTTTCAGGCGATCGCCAATACTTGGAGACTCTTGCATTACCTCTCTCAAGCAATCGCCATTGAGATAGCCTAAATTTAAGTCTGTAGAAGCTCTAGCAACGTAAGGTTGAAAATTCTCTTCTGGAAATAAAGTTAGTTCTCCATAAGATCCGCCTGGGGTGATTGTAGTAATTAAATTATCAAAGCAATCGAGCAATCTTACCTTCCCGCTAAGGACAATATAAATACCTGGTTTTGCTCCTGTTGCTTGCCATAATTGCTTTGCTGCTGCTGGTTGCCAGATTTTAAGCGAGGATAAACAATGCTGTAGCAATTTTTCATTGAGGTCTTCACCTAAAACAATGGTGAGATTTTGCTGTAGATCTTGCTCTGAAAACACGGCTTCTCCCCCGAAAATTCGCTAATCAAAAACATTAATTTCATAACCTTTTACCCTACATATAAATACTGATATAGAGTTTTATTAATGACAATAAAACACAGCGTGATGACTTTTTTTAGATTGAGGAAATTGGCTATAAATTGAGGAATGGTTTCGCTAATTATAGTTAAAGAACCCTTTTAGGGATAAAAGGGGTATTACCCTTTTTTTTGATTTATTTTGCTATTATCAAAAGGGAACAGGCATAATTTTGGTATAGGAGTCATATTTAATTTTAAAAAATTAAGTACACATAGGAGTCATATTTGATTTCTAAATAAAGTCTCAGTAAAAAAGCTAATAAACCCCCTCATCCCCTTCTCCCGAGGGGAGAAGGGGAGAAATTCAAAGTCCCTCTCCCCTTGGGAGAGGGATTTAGGGTGAGGGCTGGGTGAGGTTATTCCACTGGATGTTTTTGCTATAACGTGTTAACCTAGATAAAATATGTTTAAACTCCCCAAAGGATTTTCTTGTCCAACAACTTGAAATATAGATAACCGCTCTGGCGGAAATCCCAGGCATAATTAGTTAGAATGTGGCAAAAAAGTCAACAGTCAAGTTGTAGAGGTTAGTCATAAGACAATTATCATGAAATTCCCGTTATCTAATGGTACTTTATTTTCTCCGCTTAAGGGAAAATGTTGGTGGATAAGCATTCTATGCTGGCTAGCAATAGTAGCTCCAGCTCAAGCATCCGTCATCCTGCGTGTAGCTATAGAAAGAGGAGTCGATCAGGTAAAAGTTGGTACTTCTACGACTGCAATTGTGAAAGACGGCGCTGGTAATAAATTAGGTCAATTGCCAGGAATGAGTGCATTTGCAGCTCAAGCAGTTTCTGGAGGCGTGGCTTTAGGTAAATGGCAATCTGGTCTTTTATGGATCGAACCTACAGGTAAAGGCTTTGTCTATATTGGCGATCGCTGGTATCGAGGTAGAACTTTAGTTGTACCCACAGGAAAAGGTTTAGATATAATTAACTGGGTGGATTTAGAAGAGTATCTCTACAGTGTCATCGGTGGAGAAATGGACTCTAGCTGGCCTCAAGAAGCGTTGAAGGCGCAAGCGATCGCCGCTCGGACTTATGCTCTGTATGAACGGGAAAGAAATCGCAATAATCCCATTTATGATTTAGGGGATAGTCCAGACCATTGGCAAATCTACCAAGGGATCAAGAGTGAAGCCCCAAGCACTTACAGAGCAGTAGACGCAACAGCAGGTAAGGTACTAACTTATAACAATAGATTAATTCTCTCCGTTTTTCATGCTTGTTCTGGTGGTCATACAGAAAATGTCGAAGATGTTTGGGGAAGTAGAGAACCTTACCTCCGAGCTGTACAAGACTTTGACCAAAATATCAGCGAGTGTAACTGGATCAAAAATTTAAGTAGCGCTGAAATTAGTGCCAAAGTTGGCGGTATTGGCAATATCAAAGATGTGATTCCAGAAACTTATTCACCCTTCCACAGTGTGAAAGTTTTAAAAATAATTGGCGATCAGGGAATTAAAGTATTGGAGGGTGAATCAGTCCGCACCGCACTTAAACTCAAAAGTACCCGTTTTAGCGTGAGTAAAGGAGCAAATGGTAAATTTGTCCTACAAGGCTTAGGCTACGGTCATGCTTTAGGAATGAGCCAATGGGGAGCTTACAACTTAGCTCGACGAGGAGCTAATTATTTACAAATTTTAGGACATTATTATCAAGGAGTTGCTCTGACAGCTATTCGAGTCAGATAGAAGAAGCAGGGGCGCAGGGCCTTGCGCCCCTACTATTTTTCCCCTTTAAATTCCTGTTCGAGTAAATCTTCTTTAGTTGAATAAATTACATCTTCCTCAGATATCAACTTTTCTTGGGCAAATTGATGAGCATAAGTAATTTTATTTTGTAAACTAGGACTTGCATTTGCTAGCAGTCTGGCTCTTTCCAGGCGATCGCTATTCCGTTGAGCAATTTGGCGATTAATCCTCTGTAACCAGAAATATCGCACTAAAGGTATGCCTAAAAATCCAGTACCATAAGCTAAAATCAGCCAATATATTCCCCGCACAAAGGTAATGAATTCAATATGATTATGGGTTACGAGAGTACCATTTTTCAGTAAAGAACCTAAAAATAGCGCTAGAATTAAATTGAGTACACCCAAGCCAGCACTTAACACATTTTGTTGTGAACTCGCCATACTGAATCGCCAGTGAGCCTCATGTAAATATTCTGAAACTGTGTAGTTGCGCTTCTGGTTAGCAGTTACTTGCAATTCCGGAAAACAATACACTATTTCTCCTGCTTCACTCACCTTTGGCTGACCATTAAAGCGTACCAATATAGGCAGCATGTAATCTTCATATTCTTGCTGATATGTTTCGCCTAAATTATCTAAATATGGTGTAACTTGCTCTGCTACTACCGCACCACCGTTTTGTCGTATTACACCTCCTATCTCTTGCCAGCGACGTTCTTCTAAGCGAGCATTGGGATTACCATCACCAAACAAAAAGGAAAATATAGCTTCCAAGAAATTTAAACTACTATTTTCTCCTTGTTTAACTCGTCGCTCTTGATAGCGATCGCGATAACCAGGGCTAAAGTACCAGAATAAATCTGGGAAATAGAAAAAACTAGCACCACGAGAGCCGCCACCTCGACTGCTCCCATTGCGATTAGAATTACTGGAACTGAGAATGTAGTAAATAGTAATTAGAATCAAGACGATGGAAGCAATTAAAATAATCCCAAAAGAGACACGGATCAGATAGAATAATACGCGCCAAATTTTTTGCCATAATTCTTCTAACTGCAATTGCAGATATTTATTTCGCAGCACAGCTCGAAAGTTGTGAGGAAAGAGATAAACAATATCACCAGATTCTGCTACTTGTAAATGTCCACCAGCATCAGAGGCTAGGGCTATTAGTCCCTGATTTGCCTGTGCTACATTCAATCCTAACTGGGTTGCTACGTCGCCAACAGTGACTTTGTAGCCTAATTGCTCCACGGAACGCATGATGGCTGGATCGGGAGTCATTGCTCTTCCCTCCTAAATTTGAATTTACTTTGACTTTTATTTAATTAATATAAATTTCAGTGTGGACTACTTATCTTGAGTATGGCTGAAATGTCTTTCTAGATTATAATCTGTCCGATTACAATAATATACAATATATTCTTAGATTAGATTTAGTTCGTGTTTGATTCGATTAACCAGCAAAATTCTTAGGTCATATGGTCCAATATACACTTGCTCAAAGTCCCGAAATTATCCTCACCGTTCCTGGTAAAGATTCAGCTAAATCCCGTGAAAAAGCCATGGATCGATTAATGGAACTTATGGATGCAGGTAACTTACCTACAGAATTGACAGAAGGATTTAGCCCGCAACAGTTAATTGAAGTCAAAGAAACAAATATTGAACAAGTTGGCGCTGAGGATGCTATTACACAAGCTGTCCAAGTCCTCAGCAATCTAGCTACCCTCAAGTTGAAAGTGCAGGAGTCTCGGGTTGAAGCCTTGGAAATTCGCCAAGCGGTTGATGTGCTTTTTTCAGATAATATTGTGACTGAAGCAGAAATAACTAGGTTAAAAGAGGGCTTCAAAGTTCTGAAAAACTACGCCCAAGCTAACCTCCGCTATCAAGAAGCACGCGCTAAAGCAGAACAAGCAAGGACTATTTTAGATGAAGCTCTTAAATCACCTGAAAGTTAGTCAATTCCCAGAGGTGAAATAGTTCTGATAGCGATGCTAATTCACTTTTGCTCTGGCGAGTTCAAAATCTTTTGGGAAAAATACTTGACATTATCTCTAGATTATTTGATATACTGTCTAAAGTGAGATCGATGGGGCGTAGCCAAGTGGTAAGGCAGCGGGTTTTGGTCCCGCCATCCCTAGGTTCGAATCCTAGCGCCCCAGTTAGTTTCTAAATAGCTGTTTAAGATCCGGTATCTGTCTTTTTTATTCATCTTACTATAACTTGATGAAAAATATAGATAAGCAGCTTTAATGTTCTTCATTGTTCTTCATCACTGGTTTCTACCAGTAAGGACACTAGTTGATCCATTGTTTTAGTTAAGTGATTGATTTTTTGCAATAAGTTACATTGGGAATCAGCCATGCTTTGTACAGCATCACACAATGCAAAAATTTGATAACCTTGTTGTTGTACTTGCTGTCCCTGAGCCTCTATTTGCAAGCTCAAAGTGTCCAATCTTTCAGCAAGCCGCTCAATTGTCTCTGTGGTAGATAGTACTGCTTCCCCAATTTGCTCAACAATAGACTCTAATCTGTTTATTCTAACTTCGACTCCTGCTGAAATCATTCCTTAACCCCCGTATGATTGCGAAATCATTTTAGTGATATCACTCCCTATTCCTGCTTTATCTACAACTACAAGATAATTGGTCAGCCTCATTTTAACAACTTCTCAACTTGATGCTGGTTCCATAAATTTTTGTAAAGACCTTTTTGGTGTACCAGATCTGAATGCTTACCCATTTGGACAATTTTTCCGCCATCCATCACTAAAATCCTGTCAGATGTAGCCGCTGCTGATAGATGGTGGGTAATGAACAGTACGGTCTTTTTTTGGGTACTTTGAGCCAGGTTATTTAAGATTTGCGTCGCGGTCTGATTATCTACACTAGAAAGAGCGTCATCTAAAATCAGGATAGGAGCATCAATTAGCATAGCTCTAGCTAAAGCTGTGCGCTGTCTTTGTCCTCCAGAAAGAGTAATACCTCTTTCGCCCACGATTGTTTCATATTTTTGCGGGAAGTTATTAATTTCTCCCGCAATTTGTGCTCCTTCTGCTACTGATAATACTTTCTCTAGCTCGCTGAATGGCTCACCGTAGCAGATATTTTGCTTAATCGTGTTACTAAAGAGAAAACTATCTTGAGGGACATAGGCGATCGCCGACCGTAAATCTTTCAGAGCAATTTGGGTAATATCAGAACCGTCTAAGAATAATTGACCGGGTTGAATATCTAATAAACGGGGTATAGCATTAGCTAAAGTAGATTTACCAGAACCAACAGCACCGACGATCGCCACTACTTCTCCCGGAGCAATGTGGAAACTGATATTTTCCAGTACGTTGGTCAAGGACCCAGGATATCTATAAGTCAAATTTTTCGCGGATAGTTCCCCTTTAATGCATTCTAAGGACAAATGTATAACGTTAGTAGCATCTTTAATTTGAGGCTTGACACTAAAAATGGTCTCTAAACGGTCAACACTAACTTCACCTCGTTGATAAGCTGTAATTGTGAATCCTAGTAGTGCTGTGGGAAAAACCAGATTTCTCACATAGATCAATAATGCGAGGAAGTCCCCAATTGCGATCGTACCAGCAGCTATACCAGCGGTACCCAAAGAAATGACAATCAGCGAACTCAAATTAGCTAACCCATTAATTAGGGGAAATATAGTATTTTGCGTTTTGGCTAAGGCGAGATTGGCTCCTAATAGTTGTTGGTTTTTTTGTTGAAAAGCACGACTTTCGTTTTCTTCCTGGGCGTAAATTTTAATCAGCGCAATACCGCTCATGTCTTCCTGAATCAGTGCGCTCATATCTGAAAGCTTCTCTTGTACCCTAGTCTGTTGCTGACGCAAGCGTTTGCTAAACAAATGTACTAGCAAGAACATAAATGGATAGACTGATAGAGAAGCTAGTGTCAGGTTGACATTAATTGATAACATCACTGGTAAGGTGAGGAAATAAGCAAACACAGTATTTGCCAAGCTCAAGACAGCAAAACCGACTAAGCGCCTGATGTTTTCTACATCGCTGGTTGCTCGACTGATCAGATCACCAGCAGTATTCACCGTAAAATAAGCTGGTTCCATCTGCAATAAATGGCTAAAAATTCGTTGCTTGATTTCTATTTCTACCTTACGTCCCACACCAAAGATCAAAATGCGGGAAGCCATACGGATAAACCACATGATCGAACTGAGGAGGATGATCATGACTACGGAAATTACTACCTGACTTAAACTAAATTTGTGGGAAAGCTGACTAATTCCAGAACGTATGAGTAATGGAATATACACATTTAGTCCATTAACAGTCAGTAGAGCTAGAATGCCTAATGTCGTTTCCCGCCAGTGGGGACGCAGATAATTAGCAAGTTTCGCCAATCTTCGTCGAGATTCTTGTGCCATTCTATACAATATTAAGCCATGTTAAGCCATGTTAAGCCATGTTAAGCCATATTTGGACTTGACTAAAATTTAATCAAAACATGAAAACTTCCTTTATCACCTACTCTACTTGATGTTTGAACTAATTACCAAAACAGTATAGCTCCCTGATGATGATCACCCAAATGAATCAGAGCAAGGCTAGCTACTATGAAATTAGTAGCGATGTAGCCTGTCATATTCGATCTTTATCAACCTATCTCTGACCACGCAAGAAAAAGTAAATTTGGTTCAGGTAACTTTCCCAAACCTGAGTTGTAATTTGGAGTGTTTCTGCATTAGGCACAAAATCTTCTACTCTTAAACCTCTTCTGATTTCTTGGGGGTTTTCCAATAAGTATGTGGGAATTCTCATATCCCTCCTAGGTAGGATGCCCGAAACGGCTATATCTGAAATATTAGATGTAATTGCAGTTGAATTCATAGCAACTATTGTGTTGGGAGTGGAATTCATGGCAGCAAGTGGAGACTTAACTAAGAAGTAGGCGATCGCTGGTGTACTAGCTAAGAGTAAGATTGCTAAAGCCCAACCTACGAGGTTACCTCCTGGTTTTTCTATCCCACCGCCTTTGATTTTTTGAGCAGCTACAATTAGCATCAAAGACGAAGCCCCTAAGGGTTTGAGCGGAAAAGAGATGAACTTCCACAATGAAGCAACTGCTGGTTCACTTGGATTAATAAATGCTAAAGCAAGAACGCATATGACAACTCCTAAAAGTAATCTGCCCACAAAAGTCCCGGCTGGATACAATTTTTGAAACAAAGCGTAGGCAATAACACCAATTAGCAACCACAGCAGTATTCGACTCAACAATTGAAACATAAGATTTACTCTCTAATTTTAATTTTCGGTGGTGTGGTAAATATGATTAGGATACTGAGGTTGATTAAATTCGATGGTCAAACTGGTAATTGCTACATTACCTGTTTTGAGAAGTTCTCCAACTTCATCCCTAAAAACTCCCGTCGTAGCGATTTTAGTGCAATTTTTTGACACTAGATCTATTATTGAGAATTTTCTCGCTAAGTAATGTAGCATTAGTCAATTAAATTAATTGGGTAGGGTTAAACAGTAGGAGAAACTATGTCTTCAGAAAAATGTACTATTCTAGTCACAGGAGGGGCTGGCTATATCGGTTCTCATGCTGTGTTGGCTCTTGTGGCAGCCGGTTATGAGGTTGTTATTCTGGATAACTTGGTATATGGACATCGTGACTTGGTAGAGAAAGTTTTGCAGGTGAAATTAATTCAGGGTGACACAAGCGATCGCCTTTTATTAAGTGAGTTATTTAAATCACATGATTTTGCAGCAGTCATGCACTTTTCTGCTTATACTTATGTTGGGGAATCTGTAGTTAATCCTGACAAGTACTATCGGAATAACGTAATAGGTACACTCGTACTTTTAGAAACCATGTTAGCAGCATCTGTGAAGAAATTTATATTTTCTTCTACTTGTGCGACTTATGGAGTACCGCAATATATTCCCATTACTGAAGATCATCCCCAGCATCCTATTAGTCCCTACGGCACCACCAAATTAATGATAGAGCAGATTCTGGCTGATTTTGACATTGCTTATGGATTTAAATCAGTGCGGTTTCGCTACTTTAATGCAGCTGGAGCCAATCCCGATGGATTGTTGGGAGAGGATCATAATCCAGAATCCCATTTGATTCCCCTAGTATTATTAACAGCTTTAGGTAAGCGAGAATCGATATCTATCTTCGGTACTGACTATCCAACAGCAGATGGTACATGTATTAGAGACTACGTACATGTCAGTGATCTAGCAGATGCCCATGTTTTGGGACTAGAACATTTGCTGAAAGGTGGCGATAGTGAAGTTTTTAATTTAGGTAATGGGAACGGCTTTTCTGTCAGAGAAGTCATTGCAGCTGCCAAAGAAGCAACAGGAATAAATATACCAGTAAAAGAATGCGATCGGCGTGCTGGTGACTCTTCTATTTTAATTGGCAGTAGCGAGAAAGCCAGAGAAATTTTGCATTGGCGACCCCGTTATCCCTCTATTCAAGACATAGTTGTTCATGCTTGGCAATGGCATCAAAAGCGACACAAGTAAGGTAGAGATTCTGTCTCTTAGCCTAAGCCAGTAGTTACAATTGAGGAGTTATGAGAAGATACTATTATGCTTTGTGGAAGTTTACAACTACAATGCTTAAATGACCTTGTAACTTACACTTATAAAAAAAGGCTTGGTGAGACCGATCTAAGGAGCAACATAATGTACAAAAACTTATCTGGTTGCGAAAAGGTATTGCTCAAAAGTTTATCACTCCAGCAGTATCTTGTGAAAATGGCTGATGTTGTGAAAAAATATTTTTCAGAAATTACCGAAAAAGCAGAAGTATGGCATCCTGAAAATTTTGAAGGATTTACAATTTTTATCCCCAAAGCAGAAGGAGATATCGATGCAATACTAAAAGTTTGTTTTTGGCAACAATCTTCTGAAGATGGCAGCTTTTGTGTTCAGGCTCCCTATAAATTGGATCATATAGAATTTTATTCTATTTGGGATGAAGAGACTAAAGTAGATGCTTACTACAACTATTGTGGAGATTGGGCATATAGTGGATGGGTTACATCTGACCATATAGCCTCTGATAAAGTTATCCCTTTGTGTGCAGAAGTTTTTACTCTGTTCCAAAATTTAATCATCAGCATAGAGCAGAACTTTGATCGCGAGTAGTAAAATTCTGCCTACAACGAAATTGTGATACTACTCAGTTAAGGAAAGGTAGGTTGGGTTACTCTCCCTTGAGGTCGCTTCGCGCCTTCGCTGTTGCTCAACCCAACCTACGATATAACTCAAATCTTATGGAGAATATAAACAAGATAAATTATTGGTTGATGAAGTCAGAGCCAGAAGTTTACAGCATTGTCGATCTTCAAGAACAAGGTCAAACTGTTTGGGATGGTGTACGCAATTACCAAGCCCGTAATTTTTTGCGTCAAATGCAGGTAGGTGATTTGGCTTTTTTCTATCATTCTAATGCTGACCCTCCTGGGATTGTAGGGTTAATGCGGATAAAAACCACAAATGTTGTCGATCCTAGCCAGTTTGAGCCAAAAAGCAAGTATTATGATCCTAAAGCAACACCTGAATCACCACGTTGGCAAACAGTAGAAGTAGAATTTGTTGAGATATTTTCTCAACTTATTCCCCTATCACAACTCCGGGAAAAGTTTAGTGATGGAGAACTTTCAGTTGTCAAAAAAGGAAATCGGTTATCAGTCACACCTATTTCCCAGGAAGTAGCCCAAAAAATCTTCCATATGGTATCTACGGGTATTGAATAGCGGTAGGGGCGCAAGGCATACGAACCCCTACCATTGTTTTCAGAGCAAATCTACATTTTCTCCTAAAGCTCTCAATCGTTCTGCCAGTCTTTCTGCTCGTTGGCGTTCTGCATCTGCCCTTTGGCGTTCTGCATCTGCCCTTTGGCGTTCTGCATCTGCCCTTTGGCGTTCTGCATCTGCCCTTTGGCGTTCTGCCTCATCCGGCAAAAGTACCAAATTGCCCGCTGCGTCGTAAAATCTTAACCAGACTGTAGCATCACCTTGTATGACTCCTTCCCATGGACCTAACCATAATTCCAGTGTCTGACACCATAATCGGTTTTGCTCATTTAAGATCAATGGCTGATAGCCACGGTCTACATCTAAATGCCATCCTTGGAAAGAACTGGGCTGAAATGGATGGAAGACAAAATAATCTTTGGTCTTAAACACCTGCTCATACAAATCCTTCTTCACGCCCAAATCTACTTTTGCTGTAGAATTAGACAGTAACTCAATAATTACGTCTGGATAACGTCCCTCTTCTTCCCATGCTACCCAACCTAAGCGTGTAGGGTCATTATCCACATCCAATACTACAAAGAAATCTGGTCCACGAAAATCTCGATTACGGACTTGCTTAGTACTGTAGTAGAGAAACATATTCCCACCAGCGAAAAAGTTGGTTCTTTCTGCCCAGTGGTGTTTGAAAGAATCAATCAGCAGATTCATGGCTATACGATGTCGGTTACTTTCCAATGGTTCTCCGTCGTCAAAGATTAAATCTGTAGGTGGCATTGAGGGTTGCCACTCTTCAGGTATAACAGCAGACTCGGTAACAAGACTAATAGTAGTTTCTGGTGACATAGAGCCCGTTTTATTAGTAGCATTTTGGCTTAGGAGGCAGATGCCTCCTTTCTATTATTATGTCGCGGATGTCTGTTGATTATCTAACTTGAGAATCAATACTGCCAAAGGAGGTAGACATAAATCCAAGGAATAAGGATGATTATGTAAAGACCAATCATCTGTCCATTTACCACCTAAATTTCCCATGTTACCACCACCAAACTGACGGGCATCACTGTTGAACAATTCGGTATAGAATCCAGACTTTGGTACACCAACACGGTAGTGAGAATGAGGCTGAGGTGTGAAATTACAGACTACAACCACAAAATTTTCACTATCCTTCTCTCTGCGGATAAAAGATACTACACTATGTCGGTTATCACTACAGTCAATCCATTCAAACCCATCTCTAGAGAAATCTAAAGTATACAAAGCTGGTTCTGAACGGTAAAGCTGATTCAGAGACTGGAAGAAATCTTTCAGCTGCTGATGTGGTTCATGCTGGAATAAATGCCAATCTAAATCAGCCCAAACATTCCATTCGTTCCATTGTCCAAATTCCATGCTCATAAACATGGTTTTTTTGCCTGGATGGGCAAACATGTAGGCAAAAAGACATCTAACATTAGCAAATTGTTGCCATCTATCTCCTGGCATTTTGCCAATGATATTACTTTTTCCATGTACTATTTCATCGTGAGATAGCGCCAGCATGAAATTTTCGCTGTGGTGATACCACATACTAAAAGTGATATTGTTTTGATGAAACTGCCGGAACCAAGGATCCATGCTGAAGTAGTCCAACATATCGTGCATCCAGCCCATATTCCACTTCAGGTTAAATCCCAAGCCACCAGTATATGTTGGCCAAGAAACCATTGGCCAAGTAGTCGATTCCTCAGCAATGGCTAAAATTCCAGGAAAATAACTAAAAATAGTGTGATTAACTTGGCGTAAGAAATCGGCAGCTTCTAGATTTTCTCTACCACCATATTGGTTTGGTAACCATTCACCTTCTTTGCGACAATAGTCAAGATATAACATGGAGGCTACCGCATCAACACGCATACCATCAATGTGATATTTATCAAACCAAAAAAGAGCGTTGGCTACGAGAAAATTCCTCACTTCGTGGCGACTATAGTTAAATACCAAAGTCCCCCATTCTTTATGCTCTCCTTTGCGAGAGTCTGCGTGTTCGTAAAGATGAGTACCATCAAAGAAAGCTAAACCATGCCCATCTTTAGGGAAGTGACCGGGAACCCAGTCTACGATCACACCTATATTATTTTTATGACATTGATCAACAAAGTACATGAAGTCTTCTGGACTGCCAAACCGAGAAGTTGGGGCATAATAACCAGTTACTTGATAACCCCAAGAACCATCAAATGGATGTTCCGCAATTGGCAGTAATTCCAAATGGGTATATCCTAATTCTTTGACATAAGGAATGAGTTTGTCTGCTAATTCCCGGTAAGTCAGAAATCTGGCACCAGGGTTAAGTTCGGAAACAGCCACGACAGGTTCAACTGTTCCATCGGATAATTGGGCTGGCTCAGAGCTTGCTGCATGTAGCCAGGAACCTAAATGCACTTCGTAGACAGAGATTGGTTGAGATAGGGGATCTGTATGGCGACGATTCTCTATCCAGATTCTATCACTCCATTTATAAGTATCTAAATTGGTGACAATAGATGCTGTTTTGGGGCGTACTTCCTGCTGGAATCCATATGGATCAGTTTTTTCGTAAATATGTCCAGCAAAATTCTTAATTTCGTATTTGTAATGTTCTCCTACACCCAACTCAGGAATAAACAGTTCCCAAACACCTGTAGATCCTTTACGCATTTGGTGCTGACGGCCATCCCAAAGATTAAAATCTCCTAACACTGAGACGTTACGAGCATTGGGAGCCCAAACAGCAAAATAAACTCCCTTGATACCTCCAACTACTGTAGGATGTGCTCCTAATTTTTCGTAAATCCGATGATGATTACCTTCAGTAAATAAATGTAAGTCAAAGTCTGTTAAATGAGGAGAACTAAAAGCATAAGGGTCATAAATGACCTGTTCATGTTCCCCTTCTTTGATGCGTAACTGGTAATTTTTAAGTTCTAGCACATCAATCAGACATTCAAAGAAATGGGGATCATGTACTGTTTGCATAGGATATTCTTTTCGTTCTTCGGGAACTACTACCCATGCTGCACTTACATTTGGTAGGTAGGCTCGTACAGCCCAGACCTTTTTACCGTCTTGTTCTATGGGATGAGAACCCAGTACTTCAAACGGATCGTGATGTTGATTCCCAACGATGCGACTAACCTGATCAGGAGCGAGCGTGGTCGTGGACATGAAGCTACCTGCTGAAATAAGGTGATTGACTAAATCTACTTTTTTAATATCTATATATAATGTATATACATTCTTTACAGTTATTCACATTTTTCTCGCTACTGATCTCTGGAATTAGAAAATAAAGTTTGGCTAGAACTTGAGGAAGGGGAAAATTTTTAATAAATTTTGTCTGATTTGCAGCAAAAATATTGATTCTCTGATCTTGGGGTTAAGCTCTGGTGGGGGACTCTCTTGGAGTTTCAATTCTATTTCTGCATATTCCGAGGCTGTTAAGGGGCTACCATCCATTGGCGATCGCCCAGCAGTGATAATTTCTGTGCGTAATACTTCCTCAGGAATATCTTCCGCTGGTGGTAATGCGATCACCTGTTTTTGGCAATAGCTACTCACTAATATAACCAAACTAATACTAATGCTTAAAGCAGTTAATACTATCTGTTTCATCAATGCTCCTGTCAACCCCATATCTAAATATTTTAGCCAAATATTTGGACTCACGTTGGATTCACTCCGTTTTTTCCCAACTTGTGATCGAGAAACTACGATAATCCAGATGGTAAATCCGTACCACATATTTGATGGACTTGCACAATACGCTCAAACAGCCACGGATAATTTTGACGGTAATTAGGGATAAGCGCTAGAGGGCTTAATAGAGCCGCAGCGGCAATATCTGCCACACTTAGAGAATTACCCACCAAATAATCACTTTTAAGCCAGCGGATGTGCAATTCTGATAAAGCAGTAGTCAGCCTATTAGCAGCTAAATTGACAGTAGCATCATTTATTCCATACTGTTGTCTGACTAGTCCAATTAAAAATTGGCTAAACAAGGAGGAGTCGATTTGCTTACCATCGGTTGCACGAAACTGATAATATACAAATCTTGTTGCAGTACCGATGCTTTCATCTAACCAATCTTCCAGTATTAGGGCTTGGGATTGTTGAATTGGGTCAGATAAAAACAGTGGTGGTTCTGGTTGATAAGCTTCTAGAAATTGGATGATGTGAGTCGAATCACCTATGACTAATGGCTGACCTTTCACCTGGGGTAATAGCACAGGTAGAGTAGTTAACCCAGTTAATGGCTTAACTTTCAGCATGTGTAATCCAGGGGTTAAGTTTTCACACTCATAATCGATCCGCTTATAACCTAGAGCCAACCGAGCTTTACGACAGTAGTGGGAAGTACTAAATTGCAGTAGGAGCATCAACTAAAATTTTAAAGTAAATTTTAAAGTTCATCATTAGACTAAGCACTCTCATGTCAGAGAGTGCCGATGTTCCTAATCAAAGTAATTCAAGTTAAGCAATAGCGATGTAGTGAGGAGCGCTTCGTAACTCAAAATTATTGAGGTTTTTTGGTGTGCTTAGCTTTTGCCTTAGCTTTAGGGGAAGCTGAAGAACTAGCTGCAGGGCTAGTAGTTGCTTCAGGGGAAGTCGCGGGGCTAGTAGTTGCTTCAGGAGAAGTTGCAGGGCTAGTAGTTGCTTCGGGAGAAGCTGCGGGACTGCTGGAGCCAGTATCAGTTGGTTCGCTACTAGCAGAGGGAGATGCAGTACTGGTGGTATCACCACCACCACCACTACCACCGCCGTCGCAAGCGCCTAAACAAGTAGCTAAACCTAGTATCAGAGCCAAACCTAAGATTTTCGTTTTCATAATTATAACTCCTCTTTCACCAATTAGGGCAATAGAAATATCTTCGCCTGTTGAATAAGATACCTCATTTATTGATTTTTGTTAAATACTTTTAGACTACATTTTCAATTCTAAAGTTCTATTAAGTTTACATCCAGCTAGAATTTAGCAACATTTTCTTGATTTGTCATATCAAGTACACTCTTGTGTTAGCTGGTTTTCCCAGGCTCAACGGTTATTATAGCAGATAATATGAAACTTGAACAGAACTATTGCTCCTTCCTACCCCGCATTGCCATAATCAATTAGCTCCGTCTATAACTGGTTATGTATGACTGAATCAGGTTAACCTAATCTGTGTGGGCTATCTCCAATTGCAAGCATTACGATGAAGGCTGGTGGAGTGCGTCTGACTCCAGACCCAATCAAAAAACTACATTAAAACCACATTTCTCATCCCCTAAAAAATTATGGCTGTTGCGCGTAAATCAGATGTATCTGCAAGAGAAACTTGGTTACAAACAAATTCCCCTGCGCCTTTAAGGCAACGTCACCGCTCTACACGCATAGAGGCAAGATTACGAAATGCTGCTACACCATCTGTTGAGGTTTTGCCTGCGGTCTCCCATGTCGGAACTATGCCATCGTGGCTTCTCCGCTTAATTGCAGTAAACCGCTATTCATCAGTTGCAGCATTTTTATTTGTAGTTGCAACCTTGGCGATTTACGGATGGACTGTTTATTATCAAGAACTCTGGAGTCAGACTTATCGTCGTTTACAAAGACTGGAACGATATGAGCGACAGCTAATTACAACTAATGCTACACTGACCAGCAAGATGGCTGATGAAGCTGAATCACCTGCAACTGGATTGGTAGCTCCATCTACTGAAGGAACAATTTTTCTATTACCAGCAACTCAGCGAACTAAGCATCTCATCTCTCATAAGACTCCCCAGCCTGAAACCCCAGCAGCAAAGTTTTACCCCCTTGGGTATTAAAGTCTACATTCATTAGTTAACGGTCAACAATTGGCAACTGATGCAGGATATGCTCTATGCAGAAGCCACAGAATAAAAGCAAATTCAGAAATCTACCAAATTCAGCATTTACAAGAGTGCAAAAATTCTCTAACTCAACTGCGTTAGGAAATATTGCTCCTCGATCGCAGCCAAAATTAACCAATATTAGATCCCGATTGCTGATTGTTTGGGGTGTACTTATTTTTGCTGGAATTGGTTTAGCGGTTGATTTGTATCGATTGCAGATTGTCCAAGGTCGCAAACTCACGGCTAAGGCGCGAGAGCAACAAATGGTAAGTTTGCGCCCATTTATGCCCAGACGACCAGTGACAGATCGTAATGGTAATATATTAGCAGTTGACCGTCCTGTTTATACTTTATATGTACACCCAAAGTTATTTAATCATAGCTATCAGGAAGTAGCGCAGCTAATTGCTCCTATACTGGGTAGAGATGCTGGCGAATTAGTCAAAATTTTTGAAAGTAAAAATAGTGGTATCTTACTCACTTCTAATTTATCTGAAAGTATTGGCGATCGCCTGATTGGACTAAATTTAAATGGTTTGGAATTCATCCAGAAATACTCTCGCTTCTACCCCCAGGCAGATTTATTTTCTGATGTAGTTGGATATATTAATCTTGACCGTCGCGGTCAAGCAGGTGTGGAATATAGTCATGAAAAATTTTTGGAGCGTCCTGTGCAAACATTACGCCTCAATCGTACGGGGAATGGCGTACTGCTTCCAGACCACGCGCCAGAAGGATTTTTACATATTGACGATTTACAATTACAATTAACTATTGATGGGCGTTTACAAAGACTTGCCAGAGATGCTTTAAAAAAGCAAATGGCACAGTTTCAGGCAAAACGCGGCGCAGTAATTGTCATGGATGCACTGGATGGCTCCCTGCTGACACTGGTAACAGAACCTACTTACGACCCAAATAATTACGGTAAGGCAGATATTTCATTATTCAAAAACTGGACAGTATCAGATTTGTATGAACCGGGGTCTACTTTTAAACCTTTGAATTTGGCGATCGCGATCGAGAAAGACTTGATTAAACCTGACGATGTATTCTTTGATTCAGGTGCGATCACAATAGGTAAATACACCATTAAAAACGCTGAGACGACAGGTGGTAGACAACTAAGTGTAACTCAAATTTTGCAGTACTCTAGCAATGTTGGTATGGTAGAAATCATGCGCAAACTTGATACTAAAATATACTACAACTGGCTAGAAAGATTGGGGTTAGGGCAAAAAGTTGATACTGATTTACCATTTGAAGTCGCTGGACAGTTGAAAAGTCAAGAGCAATTTATTAGTTCGCCCATTGAATCAGCAACAACTGCGTTTGGACAAGGTTTTTCACTCACACCACTACAACTAGTGCAATTACATGCCGCTTTAGCGAATGGAGGTAAGTTAGTCACACCGCACTTAGTCCGAGGACTGGTTGATAGTCAGGGACAAATGCAATATTCACCTAATTTACCAATATCAAGACAGATTTTTTCATCCACCACAACTCAAAAGGTAGTTGAGATGATGAAAAATGTAGTTGAGGAAGGAACTGGAACAGCAGCACAAATTACAGGCTATCAGATTGCGGGTAAAACTGGAACAGCGCAGAAAGCTAGCCCTAATGGTGGTTATATCAAAGGCGCTAGAATTGCCAGTTTTGTAGCTATTTTACCAGTGGAATCTCCCCGATATGTAGTTTTTGCCATAGTAGATGAGCCAAAAGGAGAAAATGCCTTCGGTGGAACTGTCGCTGCTCCCATCGTCAAATCTGTGATTGAAGCACTGATTCCCATTGCCCAAATTCCACCGAATAAAGAGCAAGGGAAGCAGGGGGAGCAGAGACAGCAGGGGGGGATGAGGGATTAAGGAGGCAGGAGGACGAAGGCAGGAGGACGAAGGCAGGAGGACGAAGGCAGGAGGA
>Ga0116228_10000058_pt1 | contig 62991 bp, 42 predicted proteins | sample S1TSphfallax_2_FD_89694 | JGI IMG/M metagenome (GOLD analysis project Ga0116228, IMG submission 89694) | Host-associated microbial communities from peat moss isolated from Minnesota, USA - S1T2_Fc - Sphagnum fallax MG | ecosystem: Host-associated > Plants > Peat moss > Unclassified | place...
TATCCCATATGGTTTGTCAATGTCGTGGTACATGGAAGGGAATAAAGAGCAAGGTTGGAGGGGAGTTGAACATCTCACTCCAAGCATTGTTCACATACTTGTGTGTTCTATGTGCTTGTGATTACTCTAATACCATGCAATCTCTCCTTTAATCCTAATATACTTGCATTCATTCCTCTCTAATTGTTTTGGATTCTAAGTTGATTATGTAATTTGATATGTCTCTAACTTTTGTATTTGATGGTTTTTGCAAGGAATAATATTCATGCTTATGAAACACTAGGGAGGCCCATCCTTGCACTTGAGGTTGATTCAAAGATCTTTGATGAAGTTCTGAAACCACTTTTGGATGTAGAATTAGGTGAAACTATTGTCCGACCTATCTTCAACCTTGATGACAATTCTCCCATCCAGAAAATAGTTAGAATTAACCTCAATTGTGAATAAGTATGGTTGCATCCGTTTACTTATGCAACATAAAATTTTCAATGTTTTCACCTCTTTTCAATGTTCTGGTTTTTGTTTACAAAGAGACCACTAGATTGAAAAGATGGAATGTGCCATTTTTTGCCCATCTTGATTTCCTTTAGAGTTCTTGTTAGAGCTTTATCTTGCCTTCATATGCTAAGGTTTATGCACTTGCATTGGCAGACTTATGCTCCATCCCCCCCATCTTTAGAGCCTATGACTTGTTACCATCTTGGTGTTGAGATATTCATTGATGATGAAGCAAGAAAAGCTAGTGTTTAAAATGTTTTTAGACTGTTTTTGCCTTTGATTATATTGCACTTGTACTAAATGGAGTAATGACTCTTCCATTATCTTTTTCTTTTTAAAGCAGTAGTTCTTTGAGTCATTTCGCATGAGTTCTTCAAAATATCCTTTCTCTTGTGCATCTTATGCATTTGGCCTCTCTATAAAAAAAACTATGTAATTAAGTTTTAGAGGGTTTTGGTAGGTTTTGATTGTTTGATAAAATAATTGTTCTACTAGTATACATTTGCAAATTGTTCAATTTGGAGGCAAATCAGCAAGGTGTGAAAAAGAATATATTTCATGCAATCTAAAAAAATGGTTCATAACGATGAAAACCTGAAAATTTTCAAATATAACTCTTTTTCGCAATAGGTTCAAAGGAACTATGAAGCTATCTTTAATAATGGATGACTATTCCATTTTTGTTAATGGATTACCAAAATAATTTAATGTTCAGTGCATTTCATAATTTTCATTTTAATTCCACCACATTATTTCAATACATTGTTAGTCTATCCTTGAATTCTATAATATATTTTTCTATAGTTATTAGCACTTCATCCTTGAGGAGAGCAATATCGAGCAAAGCATGTGATCCATGCTTGACTTCAAGGAGTTCATTAGCTTTGTTTTCTATCCCATGTTGTAATAATTATTCTTGTGCACTTTTTGCTGGGATTAGATAAATGTTTTCATTAAATTATTCCTCAAAGTCTTCATATTCGATTTCCCATTTCGCAACATCTTGTTAGCAAATAAGAGATCGATTCAAGTGCAAACATAAATCTTTATTGAAAGAAAACAAAACACAATGCTCACAACACGAAACATAACATCAAGAACTCTTCAAGGTTCTTGTCACATGAAATACACAAACTTGTGTAATGAAGAAAAAAGACAAACCATCAACACCAAGGTATTTAACTACAAGACCAAACCACAAATAACCAAACTAAAATAAGTAAAGAAAGTACTTCAACCTTGTGAAAGTAACCTAGTTACTTCCTTACTCCAGTAACTAATGAAACCTAACTAATTGAACTTGAATTCTCAACACTCCCCCTCAAGCTCAAATCCACTTCTAGTACACCAAACATTTTTTGAAACTTCTTTAGCTTGTCTGTACCTAAAGGCTTTGTGAAAATGTTAGCAACTTGATCTTCAGTATTAACATGAATCAGGTCAATTTCTTTTGTTAGAACTTTTTATTTAATAAAGTGGTAGTGCATCTCAATGTGTTTTGTCTTAACATGACAGACTGGGTGGTTAGCAAGTAGTATACTACTGATGTTATCATAATAAATGACAACATGAGCATCCACTAACTGTCCCAAATCTAAAAGTAGTTTCAATAACCAAATTATTTCACATGCAACAATTGATGCGCCTTTGTATTCTACCTCCATGCTTGATAATGCAACTGTTGGTTGTTTCTTATTGCTCTAACTAACAACACCACTTCCAAAAGAAAACATGAAACCATTGGTCGATCTTCTATCAAAAACATTGCCAACCTAATTAGCATCCATGTATCCATGTACTTGTAACTAGCTCTTAGCTTCATAAATAATTCCACACTACAAAGTATGTTTTATGTACTTTAGTATGCACCTTATAGCATCCAAATGTTACTTTCGTGGTGTTTGCATGAATTGATTCAAATATGGCCTTGTGATGGTCATGTAAATCAAACTCCCCACTATGCGTCTGTACATAGTGGTATCTTCCACAAGGTCTCCTTCATCTGCATTTAGCTTCACATTTTGCTTTAATGGAATTGAAATGGGTTTGCAACCTATCATCCCATATTCAGACAATTTGTTCAAAGCATATTGCCTTTGTAGTAACCATATCCCTTTGGGGGATTGAATTACCTCAATGCCAAGGAAGTAATGCAATTCTCCCAAATCTTTCATGTCAAACTTTTGCTTCAAAAACTTATTCAAATCAAAGATGTCTACATCACTTTCTCATGTGATAATCTAGTCATCAACATAGATGACTATGACAACAATCCCATGATTTGTCTTTTTCACATATAGTGAAAAATCTACATTAGATGTTTGAATTCCACTTGTGACAAGATATTGACCTATCTTGTTTGACTAAGCTCTAAGTGCTTGCTCGAAGTCATACAAAGTTTTCTTCAACCTATAAACCAAATTAGAATGTGTTTGGTCCACATAACTTGGTGGTTGTTCCATGTACACTTCTTCCTATAAATCTCCATGAAAAAAACATTATTTACATCCATTTGATGTAATGACCATCCTTTTGCTACTGCCATAACAATGATTGTTCTTATAGTTGTCATTTTAGCAACTGGACTATAGGTATCCTCATAGTCTATGCCATAAGTTTGGGCATAACCTTTGGGAACCAATCTTGTTTTGTATCTATTCACAGATCCATCTACATTGTGTTTGACTTTCTACACCCATTTGCACCCAATTGCTTTCTTGTCCTTTGGTAAAACTACCAATTCTCAAGTAGCATTAGCATCCAACACCACCATCTATTCATCCATGGCATTATCCCATTTAGGGTTTCCAACCGCCTGTTCAAAACAAGTGGGTTCAACCTGTATAACTCTCACCATGTATGCGTAATGATAAGCTACAAAGCTATCATATGTGAGTATTTGTACAAGGTGCTTGACTTGTGTGGATCTTCGTACTCCATTGTTGTTGTTAAGTGTTTTCAAAGCTTTATTGGCCATCCAAGCTCCCAGAGTAATAATTGAAGGGATTCTTGATTCTTCACCCACACTCTTCTCTAAATCACTTGATTCACCATCTACACGAGGATTTCTAAATGATGTTTAAGAACTACCATCTACAATATTTGAAGATCTTAATCTTCCTTTCCATGGAGTGCTGCAGGACCCACTAATTGAAAACTCTTGTGGTCCACTAATTAATTGTGATTCTTGTTCCACATTTGATGAAACATCACCATTTTTAGCCTCTCCATCTTTTGTTATCTTCAGTGGTGAGTACCAACTAACCATCTCATCAAACACAACATCTCTACTCACTTACAACTTTCGAGTGGAAGGGTTGAAACATCTATATCCTTTTTGTTCTAAAGAATATCCAATGAAAATACATTTATCAACTTTTGGATCTAGTTTTGATCTCTTCTCATCAGGAACATGCACGTATGTAATGTAACCAAACACTCTAAGGTGTGAAACATCTAGTTTCTTACATGTGAATTTTTCTTCAGGTGTCATGCCACGAACTATTACTGTGGGTGTTCAATTCATGATATAGACTGTAGTTGCTACCGCTTTAGCCCAAAAATAATTTGGCAAATTCTTTTCATTTCAACATGGCACATGCTATTTCTCCAATGTGCTTGTTTTTTCCTTTTAGCAATTCCATTCTGTTATGGGGAGTAACTACATGAGTATTTCCTTTAAATTCCATGCTCCTTCAAGTACTCACTGAATTCATTTGAAAAGTATTTTCCCCCTCTATCAGACCTTAGGCACTTGATGCTCGCACCTTTCTCCTTTTTCACCATTGCTTTGAAATTCAAAAAATGTTGAAACACTTCACCTTTATGTTTCATGAAATATATCCACACCTTCCTTGTGTGGTCATCAATGAAATTCACGTAGTACTTGCATCCTCCAATGGATTCTGTCTTTGTGGTCCACACATCTGAGTGGACCATTTCCAAAGGTTTGGAACTTACATGAGTTGTTTGAACTAGGAATGGATGCTTAGCTTGCTTCCCCAATTGGCACGCTTCACAAACTTCTAACATCACCTCTTCTATTCCAAATTTAGGAAGATCTCCAACAAGATTTTATTTTTCCATTAGTTTAAAACGTTGGAGATTAACATGGCCAATTCGCTTGTGCCAAATTCCAATGTCTTCGGCTCCTTTTCCATGTGTGAATAACATGGAATTCACCTCAGGCATGTTCACATCCAAGGTGAACATTCGTCCATTCCTTTTTCCTTTGGAAATCAATTTGCTTGAGTTCTTCATGTCTTCCACAAAACATCCATTTGGGTTAAATGTCACCTATAAACCTTGTTCCACCATTTGGCCTACGAAGACCAATTTTTTTGTTATGGTTGGAACATGAAGTACATATTTCAAGTATTTTGTTTACCCATCTTGCATGGACAATGGCACCTTGCCAATTTGTGTGATGGGATGTGTAATGTCATCACCAGTTTCCACAAACCCTGGTGTCTTCAAATCCTTTATGTCTTTAAACCATTCTCCATGACTAGTCATGTGATTTGAAGCTCCAGAATCCACGTGCCAGACATTGTTATCTGATACACTTCCTATCATTGAATTTGCCATGTGTTACATCACAAACAATTGTTCATCACCTTGATTGTTAGTTGATGCATAATTCCCTTATTATAGCTTTCCATTTTGTGCATCATGTTCTCTTTGATAACACTTATTTGCCATGTGTTTCCCGTAATAATAGCAATTTGAGTCGCTATTTGGTTGTTGACTTCGATGATTTCCACCACAACCTCCACGACTTCCTCTTCTTTTAAAGTTTCTTCGTCCACCTCCATGAAAATGACCTTCATGTTGATGATGTCCAACATGCAAGCTTCTGTGTTGGCCTCGAAATGAGGTTTTAGCACCTCTACCTCTACCTTTATTATAATTTGAATAGAAAACATGTTCTTGTGATCCTCCATTGGATGAGATACCAACAACTCTCATCTCTTCAATTATAAGTAAGGTTATTAAGTTTTGGAAATCGGAAAATGTTTTTCGAATTGTAATTGAAGTACGAAATTGGTTATAATTTTTTCCAAGACCATTCAAGGTCACGGCCACTAAATCTTCATCATCTACATGGGTTCCTATAGATGCAAAAGCATCTGCAAGGTTTTTCACCTTTGTAGAATAGTCATTGATGTTCATCTTATTTTTCTATAGATTATGCAACTTTTACTTGAACTACATTTTGTGGGCTTGTGTATTGGTGTTATACATCTTCACCAATGTATCCCAAGCTTGCTTGGGTGATTTTGCATTTTGAATATGCATAATCATGGAGTCGGACACACTCACAGAAAGCCAATACAAAACTTTCTTTACTTTTTCATGCCAAGTTTTATTGGCTTGAATTTATTGTTGTGTGGGGTTTTTTGGGAGAGGAGGTTCTATCTCATCACCAGTTATGAATTCCTAATAACCTTCCCCCATCAAGAAATTCATAATCCTAAATTTTCACTCTTGGAAATTCTTCTTGTCTAAATTCTCAATTGTAATTTGAGAAAGATTGTCCACCATCTCTCAAGGCAACACTTAATGTCTTCTTAGGGTTTCACAAATGATTTTAATTCCTTCCTTGGGTTTCTAGGATTGGGATTAGGGTTTTCTTTCCTAAGGTTTCTAATATTAGGGTTAGGGTTAGGGCTGAACAAAATGGACCTTGCATATGTATGTATGTCTTGAATATTATACAAAATTAAATATTATATGTAGGTTTTACATATAATATTTTGTAAGGTATTAACTACATGATTACATACCAAACTTTTGTATGAAGTCTTGATAATGTATTTGCGCTTCCCAATCTTCAAACTCCTTCCTTCAAGTTTTCCTAAGTTGTATTTGCTCCACTTCAAAAATTTGTTTTGATGTCTTCTCAATGTAAACTTCTGTCACAACAACTTTGCAAAGGTACATCACTCACATATGACATTGGATCCATTTGAAATTTTGTTGAAACATGAACAACTATGTCTAATACCGTCTCTCAAAATTTCAGCTCATTTAACTTCATAAAATGAGAGATCTTACTACTTCCTTTAAATCACCTCAAATTGGGACTTGAACACAAAATGACTTACAATTCGCTCTCAACAACTTCAAATTCCTTGAGATTTTGGGAGACACATAAGATATATGTCTTCTATATTTGTTCAAAATTTCAGCTCTATTGATGATGACCACAAAAAGTTATCACTTTCAAAAGAATTTGACTTCAAAACTGAAGTTGAAACTTTAAATACTTGAATCTCTTTCAATACATATCCAAATGACTTGAAATTTTTCTCACATATATAGTCCTTTATGATCTATAACATCTCAAAGCCACAAATCCAAAAAAGCTCAAACAAAGGAGATATGACCAAAAAAACATATCTGACACATAATCTTCAAGAACTCATAACTCTCACAAAACAAATCTTTTTCTTTTGAAAATTTGAGAATAGAAGCGTCTTATAGTCTTTTATAATCTTTTTAAGTTTCATTCTAGGATCTTTTCACAATAGATCTAGATCTAGATTTAAAAATCTGACTTCCACAACCCTTGATATGTGGATCTCCTCTCACCTCTTTTCTTTCTCTTCACTTCTTTCCTTCCCCCATTTCTCTTTTACATTTGACAAACTCCTATGACATTACTACAAACTCTCAAGTTCTAGTTCTAAGAACTTTTTAGCTCTACATTTCTTTGAACCTTCTCATCAAACAACCTACGCTCTGATACCATGTTAACAAATAGGAGATCTACTCAAGTGCAAACATAAATCTTTATTGAAAGAAAATTAAAACACGATGCTCACAACACGAAACATAACATCAAAAACTCCTCAAGGTTCCTGTCACATGAAATACACAAACTTGTGTAATGAAGAAAAAAGAAACAAACCATCAACACAAGGTATTTAACTACAAGACCAAACCACAAATAACCAAACTAATATAAATAAAGAAAGTAATTCAACCTTGTGAAAGTAACCTAGTTACTTTCTTATTTTAGTAACTAATGAAACCTAACTAGTTGAGCTTGAATTCTCAACACATCTGCCTATGTGAATATTGATCTTCCCTATTATTTTATAATCTACCATCTTCATTGTAATTTGGGATTTGAAGCAAAGTGAAATATTCCTTTGATTCTTCCTTGTGTGGTGCTTAAACCAATAAGGTCATTCTATCAATAGGAGGCATTTTGATTATCCAAAATTTTGAATTCTTTGATATGCTCCTTGAACTCATTTTCAATTTATGCACATATATTCAAACATGGATGTTAATGATTACATAATTAATATTGAAATATGATATTTTGTAAAAAGAATCAAAATATTTTCAATGATTTTATTTATATGTAATGGTTATTTCTTTTTGCATTTTAAATTCTAAATATAAAGTCTATGATAGATTGATGATTTCACCTAAACATTCAACCTTGTTTTCATTGATAAAAACAAGTTTATATTTCTCCTTGTAATACTTCATTGCTTCGTACACATCTTGAGAATGTTTTTTGGGTTCCATTGTTTCATCCTTTTCATTTTAACTCTTCGGATATATTATTTTGAAGTTCCCATAATAGGACTGCAATGTCTTTGCCAATGGTCTCCATAGTTCTCCTAATTAAGGTTGTGGAATGTTTATTGACTATTTAATGGTGTTTTTCCAATTTTTCAACAGTCTAAGTTGCTACAAAATGCATATTTGATTTCCTCCCATTATTAGTTATTCTTTAGTGGAGGTTTATCTTGGTTTTAAATGGTTGTTCCATTCAATTTGATTGTCTTCTATGACAATTTATTATAGAAGGTAGCTTGAGGTCAAATGTTCTATATTCAATGCAAGGATTTTTTAGGGTTTTTTTTAATAATTCTTTAAACTTCTTTGTGATGTTTGGATGCATGTCTAACATTATATATTTTGTTTACATTCGTTGTCATTTTAAAAGCTAGCTCATCCTCCCAAGTTTAATTTTTTTTTTTGGTTATTATTCATGTAATGCCTTATTGTTCCCTGTACATGACACTCAATTATTTTAAATCCTTTTAAACTATAGAAAAAATGAAATGCAAAATTTGGGATATCACTTTTGTCAAATATCTCAAAATGTGATGCCCATTTTGAAACCAATAGTATCATCTTCTTTGATTAACCTATGCATTTTTTTCAATTGTTTTATCCCGAGATATTATATTCAAAGATAGTAAACATATTATTCTATTAATTTTAAAAATGCATATAATATCAAAAAACATTTTTTTCATACAAAATATATGTCTTCATTCATCATGGCTTTGAAAAACCTTATCTATAGAGATTGTTAACTTCTACACATAGTTCCTTGGAATTCTTCTCTTGTTAGGCTTTGCAATTGTTGCCAATTTCAAAGGTGTCGTTAGATTTTGTTCCTTACATATTGAGTTGAACCAAGTGCCATTGGTGGGTCGTTTAGTTTGTTGGAACCCATTGTGGACTATGGTACACGTAGCCATTAAAGTGGTGTCCTCCAAATTCATCATCTCCTTTTTTGAGTTTGTCACTACATCTTTTAGGTATGGTGGGGAACTCTCCTCTTCCACATTGCTTCTAGTAATACAATTGACTGATATTAATTGATCTAACTTTTTACTATAAGTGAATATTGGTGTTTTTTATTCATTGTCTTCAATGTTAGAAGCGTTTTTTGGTCGTTTTCATTGCAAGATTGATTTGTTTATTTTCCTTTAGCTTGAATCTAAACAGGTAGTCACACTTCTTGTGAAACCGTGTTTTATAATTTTGGTTCGTTGGGTGTGTTGGCCATGGATTATTTCCAAGAGGTTATTGCAAGTTATTCATAAACTTTGGGCAAAACATTTTTATCATTGTCCCATATATCTTGTAATCTTGCAAGTGGTTAAAAGATGCCCAATACCTGACTTCTACCAAAGTGGGGTGCAATTTATTAATTTAAATCACTACGAGATTTTTAAAATGAAATAATTTCATTGCATTTTACTAATTTCACCCTGTTCAAAGTTATTTCATTATAATATCATTATGTAGACATCATGTTTCATTACTAGTTAACATAATTCATTATTACAATTTATTATAATAGATAGGTTTATTTTTATGTTTTTATAAATATTTTATTTATGCTACTTTATGGTATACCCTATATTATTTTAAGCTACTTTAGTTATTCTAACTTTATTTTATGTTATTATAATCTATTATAAATTATTGTACCCTAAATTATTATATGTTATTTTACCTTAAGGTATCTTAATTAATTTATTATAAGTTTTTACATTATTTTAAATTAAATTATTCAACTAACTTTAAGCTATACCTTAGGTTATTTTATTTTAAATTAATATATGCAATGTCAAGTTATATTTCAAGTTATTCAAAGTCATTTACTTTATGTTATTATAAATTATTTTATCCTAAGTATAATAATTTAAAATAATCTAAAACAAAATATAATGACTTAAGGTAAAAATAACTTAGAATACAAAATAATAACCTATGAAAAATAAATTTAAATACCTTATAATATAATAACTACCAATAGCATATGATATTATAACATAAAATACCAAACAATAATTTATAATATAATAACACCAATAGTTGTAATATAAAATATAATAATTAATAATAACTTATATCACAATAACCATTAATAACCATTAATAAAATAACCATCAATAAAATAACCACCAATGGCTTACAACAGAATAATCACCAATAACCATTAATAAGCACCAATATCCACCAATAAAATATCCATCAATAACCATGAATAAAATAACCATTAATAGAATAGCCATCAATAATCATTAATAAAATAGCCACCAATAGTCATTAATAAAATAGCCACCAATAGCCACTAATAAAATAGTCACCAATAGCCACTAATAAAATAGTCACCAATAGCCACTAATAAAATAGCCACCAATAACCACTAATAAAATAGCCACCAATAACCACTAATAAAATAGCCACCAATAGCCACTAATAAAATAACCACTAATAGAATAATTATTAATGGCCATTAATAGAATAACCACAAATAATTATTAATAAAATAACCATTAAAAAACATTAATAGCCACAAATAGAATAGGTACCAATAGCCATTAATAACCACCAATAACATTAATAAAAAAAAACTAATAACCATATATTAGAATTGCTTAGGATTACCAAAAATAATCTAGGGTAAAATAATTTATAATAGATAAAAATAACTTAAGGTGAAATAACCTATAATAACCTAAAATTCTCAATAATAACATAAGGTGAAATAGCCTTCGATATCCAAAAATAATTTATAATAGCTGCAAGTAGTTTAAACTAAAATGATTTACAATAGCCAAAAAAACATAGAATAGCCAAAAAATTTACAATAACTGAAAATAGTTTAAATTGAAATAAGCTAAAATAACCAAAAGTAACTTAGAATAACCAAAAGTAACCTAGGGTGAAATAGCCCAAAATAACCAAAAGTAATAGAAAATAACTATAAATAGTTGTAAATAATGTAGGGTGAAATAATTTAGATTAATGAAAAATAGTCATATTATGATTGAAAGAGCTTAACATAGGTAGTATTATTATATTAACAAAAAAATCCATTTATTAAACATTTTTTTTTTCAAAATAATGGTCATTAAAATGTTATTGAATAATGATATTCAACTTTTTTTTTGTTCAAATGATTTTAAACTTTCAAAAGGAAATAAATTTAATTATGTACATTATTGAAATTTTTAAAAAAGTAAATTCAAATCATTTCATTTGAACAAAAAATAAAATATGAATTTTCAAAATTTATGTTTTTGTAATGTTTAAAATGAAATATTTGATAAATAAAATGTAATGTAACATATTATCACAACAAGTGGGGTGGCTTGATGGTAAGGGTGTTTGCGTCCATTTCAAAGGTCAAAGGATCAAATCTCATGGGCAGTGTTGTGTGTGATCAACAATGGTGTGTTAACTGAATATTCTCCTATCAAATTCGAATAGGTGCCTAGGTTGATTATGTGGCTTAACCTAACATAGGTAGTGACATGTGCAACAAATAATATGCTTTAAAAATCATGAAATTATCAATAATATTATATATTAAATAATTAAAATTTAATTAATTTCCATATTGGTTAGTTAATTAACTAACAAATGAATGGTTTTGTAAATTTGTATTTCACTTGATAATAACCTTATTTCAGTAGGTACTAGTGAAACAAATCATTGTCTGTAGCAACTCGTCCCCCATTCACTAGGGGGTTAAATAATTTCACTAGGTAAAAATGTCCAAATTCATTCAAAATCTAATGAAACCCAAAATGAATTAAGATGCATTTCCTAAAAGATCTATATTTTTTAGTTCTTTTTTTTTTGGCTAATGGGTAATACTCCAAATCTCCCAGTGTTCGACAAGATGCTTGGGATATGAATATTGTGACATTGTGCAAATGAGTAATTCAAGTCATAACTCATTTTATTTGATTGTTATTTGGAAGTTCATCAAAAGATATTAAACTTTACTCATGCAATGTTACAAAGTTGTAAACATCTCCCAAAACCAACATTTTTATAGGGTCAATATTAAATTACTACATTCAATGGCCTTTTCAAAACTATCTAACTTTTTTTGGATCATTTGCATGGGATTAACTACACTAAAATGTTATAATTGGCAAAATAACTATGTTTTTTGTTCGTGTCATGTGTGGTGTGTGTAACATGTAATTGTGATCATTTCATTGGCCCTTGGGCCTAATGTGGTTTCATGCCAATTTTTGTTTACATTCTTATTTCCATGCCATGTGTCTAGTTCATGCCTTTTAGTAATTATTATTCTTATACTTCATTGCACTCCTACATAAACCCTCATATTAAATGTGAAACATTCAAAACATTTTCCAAACTTCAATTGATATTTGGATGTATAAAAAATATTTGAATATGTAGTAGGAATGATTTAAAAATCCTATGAATAATCTAAACATGTATATATCTTAACTAGTGTATTATAAATCTTGGAACCATCCCATATATCTTATAATCATGTAAGCAATTAGAATATCCCCATCATTCAATGATTGCTTACACCTCTACAATCTCTTCTTTCTACCATTGGGAACATATCCAAATCTAATGGTGCGTGTGAGTGTTTTTTATGGTTGTTTCTCATATTTTTTATGACTATTTGTCTCAACATTAACATTCAATTTTTTTAATAATCAATTTCAATGTTCAACTTTAGCCACTATTTATTTTAACACTTGTATTGTTTCACAATTTATTGTAAACAATGTTATTTTTTTTCCTTCTAATTATTGATTTATCATTTCTTTCAACTATCATAAGGTAGTTGCACACTAAACAATCCACTTTTTGAAAATTATAGAAGGGACTCATATAACTAATCTATAACATTTGTAGAATCAAATTTGAAAATTTGAAACCAAATGTCATCATTTCATTACAAGGTGAACTTTTAAAGCAATGTGAAATCTTTTGTCACATTCCATATAAAAATCTATGGACTTTTATTACATAATAAACATGGTGAAATATTGATTTTTTTGCCTAGTATGACTGTGAAGCTATTATAATGCTAAAATAAAGGTTTACAAGCAAGTTTAATATTTTAATTTATCAGGTCTTCATAAGATTGCCAATAGTTTATAAAGTCCATGATTTATTGAAATGGACAAAATTGAAAATTATTGTTTTGTAAAAAATGACATTATTATCTTATTTAACATATGCCAAGTGTAAAAATTTAAAAAACCCATGTTTTTGTTTCTAACTTTTCCCTTAGCTAATTAAATCGAAACATGTGTTGCAATTTAAAAACTTATAAGTTTAAGGTTTAGGTATTCCACTCACTTCATACTTTCAAATGAATTATTTTACATTCCCAAAAACACTAAACATTCAAATTAAAAAACCTAAAAATGATTTAATTGTGGACCCTCATCTAACACTTTTGGTCCACCTTAGTGTGCATTCACCCCATACACGGTTCATGGTTTTGGGGCCAACCTTGTAATCCAATGATTCACTAGTTGTTTTAAAATTTTGTTCCTTAAATCTTGTGGCAATTAAGCTTGCATGTTTGGAGTTGCATAAAATTGTTTTTGGGGTTTCAAATTTTTTGTTGACAGCAGGTTCCCAAGGGTTACTAAATCTTTTGTCGACAAATCATTGAGTAAACTTGTGAAATTTTTTCTAGAATTAGCTTTTTCAAACTTGTGTGTTTTAAAAGAAAATCCATGGCATGTGTAAACATTGTCCAATGGTAGTCTTCCATATAGTCTTCGAAATGTTTACAATTTGTTTCAATAATCCAAAACTTTTTTTGTTTATTTCAACATTCGCCCATTGCCAAGCCGCCCATTCATTTGTTTTGTCAATTACTCTTTTCCATTTTGATCCCCATGTTATGATATGTAGCAAATGTTGGAAGGGGAGTAATTGAATGTCATATCTTGGATGATCCCAAGGCTTTGTTGTCATTTCACATATTCTATCCATTATGCTTGAGATTAATGTACATTCAATCATTAATTCCAATGTGTTTAGTGTGAAAATTGGTGGCAATTTCCTCTTGCTATTGTAAAATAAAAGCTTGTTGTATAAATTGGGCAAATTAGTAGTATAGGAAAAAAATGCAATTTGATTTTGTAAGTAGCAATAATGATGTTAGACATGAAGTTGAGAAAATAAATGAAAATAAAAAATAACTTGAATTGGTGTAGGCAATGTGAAATGTCATGAGTTGTTTCATATTGTATTTGTTCCTAATGGGCACATGCCTCTTGGTGGTGAACATTTAGTGTTTGGATTGACGCATGCCTTTTGGTGGGTCTATGGGATTTAATTTAACATTTTGTATGGATTAGATGTTGTAGAGCTTGAAGATATTTCATATTAAGAAAATATGAAATATGGGTTTGAAATGTGACTTGAACACTTCATTGGTTGAATTATTTTGAAAGAAACCAACATAAATTGTTTCAACCTTGTTTCTTTTGTTCAATTTCTTGCAAAAAAACAAATTATTGCGAAGATTCATAATAAAGTTCATCCATATTTTAATCCATAAAGATCATTCATCCATGGACATGTGGCAATATATTATTCCACATTAGTGATTTTTTTGTCCTACATGTCAAATAAAATTCTTTTTATATTTTGTCGACATAGACAAAATATTTAAAAAAAGATTTAGTCTTGTTCATGCGTTTATGTTCGCTTGCTCATGCTCGCATGCTCGTGGATCCTTGGGCACATCATCAAGTTCTAATTGTCTTCCAAAATTCACAAAATAAAAAATGATAAAAAATGAATAAAGCTTGCAAAACAATATTCCCCTTTTGTTGGTGGGAGAGCTTTGAAGCTTTTCAATGAACTTTCTATGTGAAGCATTGTTTGTTCAAGGTAATTAAATTCAACATAATAATCTTAAAAGTCATTGGTGACTAGAAATATAATTACAATGTTGTTTGGCAAGGAGAGAAAACACAAGCTTGGGGAATGGAGATAAGACAAAACATGAACTTGTCAAGTGACGAGGTGATGAAACACAAGGTTGAGGAGCGGTAATGAGATGAAACATAAGTTTGAAGAGCAATGACTAGACAAAACAAACACTTGAGAAACAACAACAACATGAAACATAATCTCAAAGAGTGGCAATGAGATGAAACACAAGCTTAGAGAGTGGTGATGAGATGAAATGCAGAGCAGTGAAGCTTGCTCTTTCAACAGACATTATGCAAAAGAGGCGATGAGAAAATATTACGATTTCTCACAAATAGGCTATGTGGGTGGTTGGATTGTGGCTTTCAAGCGAGATCTACGGTTCTCCATGTGAACAGCCGACACCCTGAAAGGGTATAGGGTGACGATTCCACCATGTCATAACCAAGCTTTCTGGCCCAAAGCATTTTGCCATTGCGTGTTTTCCAGCAAATTTTAGTGTTTCTTCTCACCCCCCACCCCCTCCTGCCCTTTTTTTCCATTTAACTGGTGGCTGGCCTTTAAAAAAAGTAGAAATCTGGCGATAATTCGCCAGGAAAAAAAACACTGCCACACAAGCATGGACGAAGTAAAGGGGCTACGGGATAGCTAGTAGACGGTCGTACGTGTCTATGGGAGTACGAACCCCACTCCACTGCGCTGCTTTCCTTCCTTTTGTTGTTGTCGCCCACTCTGCGTGTTGCAGTCTTGCCTATTACCCGTTCGTGGATTCCGATTTTGTTGTCGAGATTTGGGACTGGATTCGCGTGTGGTGGTGCTGCTCTCGGTGGTGAGGCACGGACGGTCTGCGATCTGTGGTACTCTTGCCTTTGCCTTAGTAGTAAACGTTTTTCTTTTCTTTGTATTGTTGGACTAGGTTTTGAATTTTTTGATGTTTGGTTCCTTTTTTTGGGCTTGTTGGCTTGGAGATCGGGAGGAATTCCAAGGTTTTCCGATTTCCTGGAGTTATTTGTGATAATTTTTTTGGGGTGGGTTGTAAAGGAATCTAGTGGGCGAGAGAGGTTGTTTCTGAAGGTTTAATGATGAGGAGCAGCAGCAGCAGCGTGTCTTATGTGATATAGGACGAAGTTGTAGAGATTTCTCGTTGATGTTCTTGGATTAGGTTTGGGATTCGATGTGTTGGGGATTCGGTGGTAGATCAGGTGGAATTCTGGATGTTTTGAATTTTGTAGCTGTTACTGACAAGTTCTTAGCAGGCTGCTGGGATCTTATGGGGATATAGTAGGATTGAGATAGCGTTGCCGTACAAGAGGCCTGCAACGAAGAAGGTCTGGTAGGTTGAGGAATAGATGACGTCGGTTGGAGGCTCACGGTATTGGTGCTATCAATGCAATCGGACAGTGAGGCCAGTGTTGGGGAGAGGTGATATAGTCTGCCCTGCGTGCAATGGTGGCTTTGTGGAGGAGGTTGACAATAGCCCAGCAGTGGCAACAGCACGAACAGGAGATGGACCAACAGGCCATCTGCCTGATATCTATCCATTCACTGGTGGTTTGCGAGGAGATATGGATTTCTTGGGCAATTCTCGAGGAGCTGCAGAGGGGCCAGGTGGTGTACCAACAGGATTTTGGCGATATCAACCTGGACAACGAGGACAAAGACCATTGCCAGGAGGTCAATCTGCATTTCTTCAACTGCTGGAAGCTACGTCAGCAGTGCTCCAGCAGATGCAGGGACCACATGCATGGCAAGAAGTTGGGGAGGGTGTTATGGGCAGGGATGGAGTGAGGGGAAGGTCCAGGTTAGTTCCCGAAGGGGGGGATATCTTTCTCTTGGAAGGCCAGATGCAGAACTTTCTTGGGGGTGGTGGTAACGTGGAGGTCTTCTTTGATAATGGGACAGGGATCCCAAGGCGGCTGCCCGGAAACTTTGGAGACTATTTTTTAGGGCCAGGGTTAGATCAGCTCATGCAGCAGTTGGCAGAAAATGATTCAAATAGGTATGGTGCACCCCCTGCATCCCGATCTGCCATTGAAGCAATGCCCACAATCCGAATACGGCATGAGCATCTAGGGACTGATGCAGCACAGTGTGCAGTTTGCAGGGATGAATTTGAAATTGGCTCTCAAGTGCGGCAGATGCCTTGCAAGCACATGTACCATGAAGATTGCATTCTGCCATGGCTGGCTCAGCACAATTCATGCCCTGTTTGTCGGTATGAAATGCCCACTGATGATACTGATTACAATTGGGCACACTCCTCACGGCAATCAAACTCTTCTGCAGTTCCCACCACTACTCCTAACTCAGGGAACACTGAATCCAGGCGTGGTACTGGGGGGACTCCTGGTGGGTTCAATTTCTGGGGTCCACCTGCATCATATGGTGCATCTGAAACTCCTCCATTTGGAACTGTGAGGGGTGTAGGAGCTAGAACACATGGAGCTTCCATACCAGGACCTGGCCCAAGACCCGCTCCAAGTGCTGGTGGGGGAGGCAGGCGATTTTCAATCCAACTTCCCTGGCCTTTTCGGTCATCTGCTCCACTGCCAGCTCCTGCTCCAAGTAGGCAAGCAGAAACCTCAGCATCAGGTGCACATGATGTTCCTACAGGAGGAGTCCACAATCAGTCCTCAAGAGGCCGAAGGACAGATGATGATCGTGATTATGCTGGATTTGAAGATGATTATGCTATGTTTGAAGCACTGCATGATGATTTCGACTGACTTGCTTGTGCTGCCGAGTTGACAGGCTTGAGTGTTAGAGTGCTCCCTTCAGCAATGAAGGTGCCTTGTAGAGGGATTATGGATCTTTCTTTCAGGAATGTGATTAGGTCAGGGCCTGTAAATGAGTTGGATAGACTGAAATTTGTGTGGTCTTTGGTGGCATGGTTGTCTTTAACAGAGCTATCCACTTCTGTGAGAGAGAAGCTTGAAGCAAGTCAACAGATTTCTAATAGAGCATTGGAGAGAGTCCCAGTGCTTGTTCTTTTCTTGTAATCATTTGGATGCATAGTCTCTTTCATTTGCAAGACCACATGAAATCTTGCTGTCAAACTTGTGTAGGACTCTCCAGAAAGTTGACAGGCACCAATCCTTTTCGTATTTAGGTCACCGCCCAGTTGAGCAAACTCAGAGAGTATTCATAAGAAAGTTGGCATGGGAATAATGTAAAGATCATCATTATCTGATTAAGTATGTTAATAGGCAACGGGTGCGAAGGCCATGATCTGTGGCCATCAAAGAAGGGAGTAAGGAGAGAGGGCAGTTTCACCTGTTCATGATGGCTCACCACCTGCAGGTTCCAGGCCATGCTAAAGTGCTAATATTGATGACAAAGCAAGGATGACTGCAGCTAACTGTGAGGGGGCAAGAGGAGGTACTAAATTTGAAGACTGCTGAGCAAGAGCTGCAAGCCGAGCATGTTGTTTTGGTTGGGAGCTAGTTAGCATACATGAAACCCCTCATCAACCTTGCATAGCAAGACCTAGAGAAATGGCTGAGAGAGTCAAGCAAGCCAGGGTGACGAGGTCCCTAGAAGAACCTATTGTATTTAGGTTTCTGTGTTCTCCTCTCCAATGGCACTCTGTGCACCAGGGGCTCCTTGAATAGACAGAACTTTGAAGATTGCACCTACTGCAGTGCCATCACCACCTCTGAAGCCTGTGCATTGGAGATTTCCAGTAAATCCATAAATCATGGACTATTGTGTGCTACTTACAGGTTTTTTTTTCTTTAGAAAAGTTGTCATTGTAAACTGTATTGCAGGTACTTGAGCTCTTGCTTTGCTTGCACCTGTTCAATGCATAATACGATTGCATGAATTGTGGGATTACCAATGTATGTTAGAATCCAGATGTTTTTTACCCTGTTTGTCTAGGCAAGGATTATATTATTAATACATGAAAAATATGAACAACTATTCACAGCCTTCAATATTTCTTGTGCCTAGTTGCCAAGAAAAAACCTTTGTGGCCAATGAGATTGTTAGAAGTGGTGGCTTGAATTGTTCCAAGGAGTTGCCTTGGATGAAGTTGTACTTTGATGTTGCAATAGGCTTCTGTTTTTGACCTTGTCTGTCTGTATGGTCTGCAAGGGTTACAAGATTAGTATAAAAGAAAATGTAGATAAACATAGAGAGCCTTTAGAATAACTTGTGCCTAGATGTGAAAAAAGAAAACCTTTGTGGTTAATGAAATGGTTAGAATTTAGTTGCTTGAAATGCTCTGTGGAGTTGTCTTGAGTGACCTAACACTTGAATGTTGCAATGGGCTTTCATTTTTTACCTTGACTTATAGACAAGGACTATTATATTAGAATATAAGAAATGTGAAAAAGTGTACAGAGCCTTTGGCATAGATTGCACCTAGGTGTGGGAAAAAACCTTTGTGACCAATGAGATTGTTAGAATTAATGACTTGAATTGCTTTGAGGAGGACTTGTCTTGAGTGAACTAACTTTTCAATGTTGTAATAGGCTTTCATTTTGGCCCCATCTTCATAGATAAGGGCTACTATATTAGTATATGAAAAATACAGACAAATATAGAGACCTTAACATAGCTTTGTGCCTAGGTATGAACAAAAATCTTTTTGGCCAATGAGATTGTTAGAATTGTTGGTTAGAATTGTTCAAAGGAGTTGTCTTGAGTAATCTACCACTTCAATTTTGTAATAGACTTTCATTAGCTTTTGAGAATTCCGAGAGAAGTTCAAAAAAGGTTATTTCAACATTTGTGTGTGTGTGTGTGTTTTTTTTCCCTGTGGGTGACTCATAGTTTGCAACATTCAAAGTGAGGAGAGTGTGTGAAGTGAAGGGCTCTGCGACCATGATTTTCTTTTTGGGAGTTGGGAAGGGCTCAATTCATCACTTTGGCTTGTTTCATTCCCCAAGGAACATGCTGACTCAGTGTCATTGTGTGTGTCCTTTGAGTTGATTTGCTTGTTTTGTCCTTAATGGTGAGTCAATTCCCTTGGTCTCAATCCCTCAAATTGGGGTCTTCTTTTTAATTGGGTCAAATTCATTCCTTTGGCTTGTTGGGAAAGTTGAAAGGGATTATCACTTCAAGGCAATGGTTTGGGGCATTGCACTAACTGGGCCTCTTTACATTGAGTTATTTGCATTCAATTTGAATTTTGTTTGCACTGAACTAGTCCTGGTTAGAGTTAGGGATTTCGTTTTTCAACTCTTGGTGCAAGGTGCTCAAAAAAAAATCACTACTTCTAGGCTAATTGACATCATCCACAGATTGATATGGACAGCTTCAACCTGTGTTTGTTGAATAATTAATTAAATTCAAAGATTCCAGGGTGAAAAACACTGATTTTTTTGGTGGCAAAATTTTGCCATTTTGTAAAATCTATTTGTCATAAATTCTTTTTTCTGAAAACAAAACTGAGAAAACGAATTTGTATATATATATAATTTTCAAAAAAATCACATTTGATTAAGTTTTTTCTACTTTTATATTTTGAATATCACCAAATTTGGTTAAAAATTCTTATGGATGATCGTCACTTAGCAACATAAAAAAATTGAATTTTTTTTAATGAATATAGAATGTTTTAGAATATCCCAATAGATTTTCTATTTTCCTTCAACAAATTTGTTCTTTGAAAAGAGTATTTCAAAAAAATTCAACATTTAAGAAATTATAATTAGTGTTGAGTTGCCAAGGTATTACAAGTATCTTGGACTATATGGACAACAATATAAAATTCAAAGTATGTTAAGAATTGCATGGTGATGGCGGTGCAACATACATGTGTTTTTCAAACCTTTACCCAAGGACTACACATTCACTTGGGTTTATGATACCTTGATGCTGAAAACAACTTGCCCTTATGATAGAAACATATCACAAAGATTGTTTCTTGTGGTGCAAAGATGATAAACAATACCACTTAGACCATTCAATTCTACCTGATTGTGTTTTTTCACTCAATGTTGGGTCAAGTTTACATGTTGTCCATGAAGAGCATATGTTGGAGTGACTTGATCATGACCTTTGAAATACCTCCTATATGCATGTCAAGGCAATTTGTTGCAAATGAATCTTTTCAAGGAAGCAAAAAATTCATAGTGCCCCTTGGTTTCTTAATGAAAAGAAAAGTTGCAGAAAGGTGTTTGGATCGGTCTCGTTTTTTTCACCTTAGCAAGACTTCATGGTGGACATCTTTGGCATATAATGTAGGCAAAAGATTGTGAAGTGAATGTGAGTTTCATGAACTTTCAAGAGGAAAATTATTGAATGTTTGTTTTGAAATTTTTAGTTTTTATGGTACCATAATCAACAAAAGTGACAACATTGTGTGCAAAATTAGACGGCAAACAAGCCACAATTTCAGAAATGAAATTGATCATCTTTGAAATTGGTCTCCAATTTCTGAAATTTGTAAGAGATTTTGTCTTAATTTGATACTCTTGAACCATCAATATTATTGATATTTAAATAGGTAATAGTAACCTTACATGTCCATGATTTTTGAAAGGAACACTTATGTTTCTTTGCATGTAGTATAATTAAGATTTAGTGTTCATAGTAGTTGCACAAAATGTGGGCAATGATCTTTTGTACACATCACAAGCTAGATGCAAAGCAAGATAAAGTCTACATGAAGAATTTCTCATTGTTTTTTAGTTTATTTTTATTTAGGAAATCTACTTGGACATGTTTTGTACTTAAGGAGGAGATGTGTCATCGGTCATTTCTTCATGTTTGTAAAATGGACACATTGTAGCAAAATGTAAATCATGTAGAAGAGTTGATTAAGATTGATTTGCACTTTGAAGAAAAGATTTTTAAAATACTAACTAATTAGGTGAAATCTACCCCTCTATTGGTCATAAAACATTGGCAATACTTAATTATGAAGTTTATGCATTTTGAGTTGTAAAGGTTGATGATTAAAAAACAATTCTTAGTTTTGTTTTCATTTCAATTGTGTGGTGTTGCAAAACAAGTCTCAAGATTGACACAATAGGTAAATGCATGTTTGAATCACATTTTCTTTCACATTAAAATTACTTAAATTTGAAGATGCTTATTTTTAAAACCAAGGCAAATGGCATGGGAATCCTTTTCAAACCAAACCTAATGTGCTTAATTAGGTTGCAATCAAACCACATTTAGTAAGTTATAATTTGTTAATCTTTTAGAACTCATCTCAAGGTTGAACTTTCCTAAATTTAAAATAAAAACATTTCCACATTTGCATAAGCTAGTTGATACTTTAATTACATGTTTTCAACATCACTTTTGATGCAAAATTTTGCATAAACCCTAAGTAATGGGGGTCAATTGCCAAACCAATTTCAACAAACAACAACAATTGCATCAATGACAATAATAACAAAAATTAACATAGCTTCATAAATCAAACACAAGCTTAACAAGCATGATTCAAAATTCTAGAAATGGTCTAGGTTTTCATCTTCCACTATTATTGGCATACCACAAAACTCCATCCAAAAATATGTTACTTAATTCCATCCTAAACATGCTAGGCTAGGTCATGAACAAAATCATTTTGAATAGTTGCTTCTAGCAAATGCAACAATAATACTAACAATAACGACACTAGTTATTGTAGTAAAAACAACATGAAATGTAATTATCATTTTTAAATCAAAACTTTCAATGGAGCCTTCTTTAGCTTTAACAGTAATGTCTTCAAATAAGAGCCTAAATGATTACACATTCTTTAGTTGTTTATTAGATGGAATGGTTGACCTCTTTCCACTTTGAGGTGAAAGAACAAGGTCAACATGTTTCTTTCACATTCTTTCCATGTTTTTAGCAAGACTTCCTACAAAGTTTGTTTTGAAAATAGTTTATATGATAAGATTGTTTGATATTTTTGTAATGTTCTTTTCTAGGGAAAGTTGCAACAACAAATGTCGTGGTGGATATGCTATGATTTTGCTTTAATGAGCCTTGGCTATGGACATGGGAAATTGGGGTGATATGAATAGAACCATTTTTTAAATAATGGAATGGGGCTTTGGTCCTAGGATATTAAATTGCCTCAAAGGTTATAGATGGTCAACTTCAAAGAAATAATGTTCCCTTATTCCCTTCATTGATTAAATTTTTTTGGCTTCACATTGATACACTAGATTAGATAACTATATGATGTCAAGAAAATGTATGAAAAGTGTAAATGGATTTGTGTGTTTCATTCATGTTTAGGCTAAGGATAAATAAATGGCTAATAGTTAGGGCAAATAATGTTGTCTTATGCAATGTGGTGGGAACATTCTATTGCATAATGAACATGTACTTCCATTTAACACAACCATATCAACAATTTTGGTGTAATTTTTGGTGAAGTTGGTGATTCTTTTGATGACACATAAGTCTATGTGATTTATGTGTCAATATATATTTCTGAATTTGCAACCAAGATACGAATTAGACGAAACCTAATTTTATTTAACAAAATTTTCATATTTTTACTCAAATTCCATGATTACAATTTTCCAATTTTATTGATTTTAATTGATGAACAACTATTTCAAGATTATGACAAAAAAATTTCATTTACTTGATAAATTTGGATGGTTATTTGATGCATGTAATTTTATTTTATTTTAGTTTGTAATAAAATTATAACATTACATTTGATAATTTGAAATTATATTATTTTATATTTACATATTGGTCAAAATTTGACTCAATAGCATGTATACGGGGATATAATATCACTTCTTTAAACATTAGGGGAAATCTTATGTAATTAAAAAAACAATGATTGTTTTAAAATACACCAAAGTATAATGAGATGCAATATATAATGGTCATAATTGATAAAAATTGTAAAGTAATTTTTTTACCATGCTTGGTCTATACGAAATTTAGGTAAATCTTCCTAGTTGAAGATCGTCAATTTGACTACATTGCAAAATTGCCTTCAAGTTCAAAATCCTTTAGTAAAACCAATATTCAAAATTAAGTTTAATGAATTTTTAATTTGAAAATTTCAACATTCATATTAGTCATTTAACATAACTTTAAATGATTAACATAACTTTTAAATGTCAAGGGAAAAAAAATGTATTTGGTTCTTAACTATGTTTGCACACAAAAATAAAATTTTGTTTTAATTTTTTTTGTATTAATGTTTAAAGATTGATAACCAAATTGGATGATAATCAAATCATTTAGGAAGGTTATTAAATTTTTGGAAACTTGATACTAAGTGATTCTCAAAAAAATAAAAAACTAGTTGCTAGGCTATCCATAACTGATTTAATAATTGGGTCAAATTTAATAATTAGGCAACTTTGGTGAACACCTCAAAATCAATTCAAATTGCTTCTCTCTTTATATATATATCCCACATTCAGACTATATTCGAGTCTTTGAGTTCAAATCTAACATTTTCAGAGTTTAATTTGGTCACAAAAGGTCTTAGTGAAGAAAGTGATGGTGTTGACCTAGGTGATTGTTCACTTTGATCACTTTATGCAACAACATTAATCATACATGAAAATCATTGTTGTAAGTTCCCTTGTTTGTAGCTTTAAATTAATGTTGATATGTTTTTGGGTTTAAGTAGGGTCTCTTAATTGGTAGTTTCAGGTTTTATTAGAACCATCATTAAAACCTATCAAACAACATTTTTTTTTTTCAAATTTGAATTAAAACTTAGATTGGGAATGTAACCTCCTTTTAAATAATTTCAAGATCTCTAAGTAAATAAGTAGAACTTAATTTTTTTTTTAAAAATAAAAAAAATCCTACATTTTAAACAAGTTATTGCATTTGATTACTTCTACATAAGTTTTATTTCGAAATGTTTGCATTATTTAATAAACTATATATATATATTGATTTAATTGTATGTAATAATGGAGATGGTATCAAACTGGGTCTTAAAATGAATTCACTTTATATTATTTGTGAAAATGATCAAAATTCTATGTTTTAGAAATTCAAAGAACTAGTTTTGAGATCATATTGAAGGTTCCATTGAAAACCCCCAAAAAAGTTAAAACTAGGATCAAAGGTTGTTTTTGAAATAAAAAACTTAAACAACACTAGTTTAGTTTGAGGGGTTCAAATTTTTTGGCCCAAACTTGAGTTGACATTCATTTGTTAGAATTGGCATAAGAATTGACATGTGAAATTAATCTTTCAGAAAATTTAGAATGAAAACCAAAGTTTAAAAAAAGAACTTTTGAACACAAGTTTAAATTTTTTTGGGTAGGCAAGTTGAATTGTTTTGAAAAATTGGCAAGGTGAACTTTATGAATAAATAAATAAATTTCATGAGTTGTTAAATTTCATCCCTATACAATTCCATGTTCCAATTTGTTGTAAAATTCAACACTTATACAATTTCCAACCTTGGGGAGTGTGTAATGTGTACATGTAATTGGACCTAATTTTTGAATTGGGTTCAAAGATTTTTAAATATAAAAAAATGTGTCAAAATCAAGACCATAAGATTTCGAAATTGAAAACTTTTGGGTTCAAACTTGCATAGGAAAACTTTTAATTTTTAAAAGTGTCAAAATTAGGACCAAAGGTTTTCTTCAAAAGGAAGAACCAATTGACACTTGCAAAAACCTTTGAGAATTTTTCTAACCTTGTATTTGGAGGTAACCTTATAAAGTGGAATTATTTGTTCACAAGAGAATGGGCATTTCTCTTTTGGAATGCTTCCTTTTTTTTCATTTTTCTAGTGATACACACCTGGTATCACACAAAAAAAAATTTCATGGGTTTTAAGGTGTGGGTAACACCCTTGAAGTGAAGTGTACCACAAGATGTTGAATTAGGGAATGCTTTATTGAGGGTGTTACCCTACACATAAAATCTTGTTACGTTTTTTTATGTGTATTTTTATGCATCTCTTTAGGTGTAAAATTCCAATGTACACAAATGTACATTTACAAATCTGTAAGGCACTAATCAATAGTCAACATTGAACCTTATGCCTATTTTTAAAAATACATCCTTAATATATATTTTTCTTTACATTTTTTTACTTAACTAATTTTATCTTTTAATTAAAAAAAGAAAGGTTTAAAACCATTAAAAAAAATACTTCAAGACATAATTCAACAAGACATGTGATAAATTACAACACAATAAAACAAATCAAATTTGAAAAAACGAAAAAATAATGATAAGTCAAATCAAAATTGAAAAACTTAAAAAAAGAAATTAAAAAATCTTTGAGATTTGATTTATTAAAAAAATCATAAACAAAATGATAACCATTGAGAAAAAGAATTATAAATTTCTTTTTTGAAATTTATAATAAAAATGATAAATTGGTATTTATAAATCCAATAAAAAAAAATATTGCATCTATAGATAAAGTAAACTCTAGTAGGAGCAAAAATCTAGATTGCAAATGCCAAGTATCCAAAAATAATATGGAAACAATATTCAAAAAATAAAAAATTGATGTTTAACATTAATTTCTACCACCATAATCGAAAATAAAGAAAAAATAAAGCCTATTCATTTGGTTAAAAAAAATATGAATAAATACATGATGTGTTCATGTCCATCTACAATGAGGAGGGAAAAAAAATGTAAATACATTTTGTAAAGTTAGAATCAAACAAGTTGCAAATGTTAGATGCCTTCGTGTCAATGAAGAAACAAGTGCCATGAAAACAAAAGTGGAACCCATCAATACATGAAAGAAAAAAATAGCCAAGTGTAAAGAAAAAAGTAGGCCTCCAAATTGAAATAGAAAATCAAGGCATTGTTAATTACTAGAAAAAGAACTGAAGTAAAAGTAACTTGTGTCATAGCAGGAGGTTGTGTTGCAACATCAACTTGAGGGTTCATTAAAGTGTGAACAAACTTGGAGGAATCAACAACATAATTGGTTACAATCAAACAATTTTACAAGTTGGTCAACATGTGACCAAAAATGGTGTTCATGTTAATAACAAATAATGGCAGATGACCATGAATGGACTCCAAGCACTCTAAATACTTTGGAGGTTCATTTTCAAACAATTAATTGAAGACAAAATCATCAAATGGATCAACATTAGCTTTCTTGGAAGCTTGTGAAACCTCAAACACCGATTTCCCAATAGGAGAACTAGGATAATTAGTAAGAACATCTTCTATAGGAACCAAAACATCAAGGAGTTGAGGACTACCTTGTAGCATAATTAAGATTTAAAAAAACATCACTAGGCACCACTTGCCAAAAACCAGAATTAGAAAAGATCACCCAAAAAAAAAGAAAAAAAAAGACAAAATAATAATAAATAAATAATGTTTTTGGGATATATTTTACCTTGGATTTTTCAAACAAAGATTTCTTGTTGCTTAAAGCCTCATCATATTGAAGTAGCTAACTCACCTTCAACCCACCACTGATAATGCGTTATAAGGCCAATTTTGCAAATGCTTCTCAATTTGATCATACCTACAATACATGAACCAAAAAAAATAAAAATAAAAATGAAGAATCAAAGCAAATAAAAATAAAAATGGAATGGTTAAAAGAAAAATAGAACATAACCCTTCTTCGAAATGTTGTCAATTTCATCATACTTACAATAGAAAAAAAATAGAAAAAAATACAATTTTCTTTTGTTAAAATGATGTGCAAACATGGGAGGAAAAAAATGATAGATGAAATGCAAGGAAGAAAAAAATTTGGAAAAAAAATTCTCTCCATAACTTTCATATTATATTTGCAGGGAACAAGCACCTTTCCCATGCACATGATTCCAATGCTTTTATCAGTATTGTTAAACAAGACTTTGTCTTTCAAAAGAGGAAATGCAATTGCTTTTGACCAACTATTGTGGTGGTAAACCAAATGTCATTGAAACATTTCCACTATGGCTTAGCTTGAAGGAATAGGGATGTGGATTAGACATATTGACTAACCAATTGATTGGCCCATGTTTTGATAGTTTTTCAAATGTGTTGATGACATAAAAAATAGGGTAGTTGTTAATAGGGTGATGTGTGTCAATGAAGCAATAGTTGACATCAATGCGCTAATTTTTTGAAGCGCTTTGACAAAACTTGAGTATAGGTTTAATAGGCAGTTGAATAACAAAAATTCTTCGAAATCAATTTCTTAAAGTTCTTGACAACCTCAGATTGAAGAAATTACACATGCAAAAACAACTAAACTGCAAATTCAACCTTGTTAGTGTAGGTGATTGGCAAATCTTTTGATCCAAAATCTTCTTTTCATGAATGGACATAATGTCAACCTTTACATGGATTTATAGAAACCAACAATAGATGCACGAAGAGCCACTTTGGCACCACTTCGCATGATGAAACCTGTCATCATAAAAATATTGAAAGGCATCTCAAAAATATCTTGGTTTCAACAACTTCTTGTTCCTATTTTTGCCTAATCAACCTACCAATGGCTTCGATCAAAGCTTAAATGTTGTAATAAAATGAAATGCAGAACCAAAACAATATAAAAAAGATTTATCTACAACCTATAAAATAGAATGAACAAATACAAAAACAAAATGAGAAGAAAAATATTCATAAGCTAAAGAAATGCAAATCAACTACATCAACAATCAACAAAAAAAGTAAAAAAAATGAACCAACTAAAAGTAAAAAGTGTAAATGAAAGAAGAAATCTAAGTCTTTTGAAAGATTAGTAATTGATTTCTTAATGTGGAAACCCCAAAAATTTTGCCCCTCATCAAATGCGTTTTTAGCCCACATTTTAGGTTGCTCGCTCAATTGTTGATCACCATTATTAACATTCAACAACTTATCTTCATCAATGTCCATGAATTGAAATTTAAAAAAAACATCAAAATGTAAAAGAGGAGGAATTCCTTCAAAATGCAACAACAAAATAACTTTTTCAAAATCTGGATGGAAAGAGTCAGAATCACCAAAAGCATCAAAATCTTCAACAACTAACACAACAAAAAGGTTGTGGAAACTTACAAAGAGTGTGGGATCAGGTTCAACAATGGCATCAAGATCGATAGAAGGATCAACCACATTAGTTGATTCAACATGATTAACACAATTAGGTGATTCCATAGACAAACCTAAAGTATCATTAGCCCACATATCATGAACATGGAAAACATAATCAAGGTTGAAAGGGGTTACAAGAGTTGATGCAAAAGATTGCAAATCCATAGACTTGAAAGTCTCAAAATCAACATAGCCAAAAAAATGTAGACTAGTTGATTGGATACTACCAAACCAAACAATGCCGACAAAAAATTCCTAAAAGCAATAGTAGAGCACTCTATAATGTCAACACAATGTTTTTTTAGAGTTGATTTGTCATTATAAGACATTGCTCCACAAGAAATCAAAACAAAAAAAACCAAAGAAACAAAGAAAGATATAAAGAGATAAATAACCTCAATGCGAAAACATGAAGGCTATAGCAACACTGCTTGGAGATGCACCAATAGTGGTGCAATAATGGCTATAGCAAACAAAACATAAATGAAATATAGAATTGAGAAACCTTCCAAAAACTTGGAAAACACTGCACAAGAAACAAAATTCAAAGAAGCAAGAAACATAACAAAATAAAAATAAAAATGAAATAATGTTGTAATAACATGAAAAAAAAAGGGTGAAGAAGCTTAGTTGGGGGTTGAAGGAATCAAAAGATCCAACTACAACCAAGAAGAATAAAAGGAACGCTAATCTTGCTCGTTGATGTTCCTAGTAAAAAAAGAAAGAAACAAGAGGAATCACGTTGCAAGAAGCAAATCTATAGAATCAAAACTTGCATGAACAATGCATGTTTGCACAAAGGAAGAAAGAAAAAAGAATAAACAAGCAAAGCAAGTTTAAGAGAGTGGTTTTGGGAGAATGTGTTTGGGCAAAGGAAAAAATAAAATAAAAATGAAACAGACTCTCAAAGACAAAAACAAGTTTAAGAGAATGTTAATCTGCAAAAAAAAACTGAGAGAGAAGCTCTCAAAGCTCCAAGCTCTGGAAAGTACAATCATGAAAAGTAGAGGGGGAAAAAAAAAAGGCAAGGACGATAAGAAGCAAGCCGCAAAGAAAAATGTGCACAAAACTGAAAGCTACGGGGCAAAAAGACAGCAAGTGTGAAAGTGACAGCACATGAGAAAACCCTTAAAGAAAACCTAAAAACAGAAAGAAAGAAGTGGAAAGAAATTGGAAAATCTTTCTGAAAACTTTACGGCTGGTAAGGTTTCCTTTTAGGCCCTTTCGAGAAGTTTGGCGCAACCCTCGACGTACCAGCCTCAGGGTAGCGCCTTACTTCCTGGAAGGGTCTAAAAGGAAAACCTTATCGTGTACTTAAAAGACTTACTTTGATTTGTTCAAGTGTAATCAGAGGGCACCTTACCCAACATATTCTTTTCTTTACTGTTTGCAAGGTGTTTTGAACAATGGAATGCTAGCTTCAATGGGCGTCCCATTCTTTTGAAAGAATGGGTTAGGTGAGTTGCCCTAAATAAATTGGATCAGGTTTTTATGCTTGATAAAGCCCTTGGCATGGGCTGTACCCTCCCCATAATGTTTCGTTGATAAGCCTTCTCTCAAAAGAAAGAAAGAAAGAAATAATTCTTCTCTCAAAAGGTTTGCTAAACAGCAAACCTGTTTAGTGGAACACATTTGCAAAGGTTCAGCTGCAGTACATGAACATTTAAAAAAGAACTGGGTGGGTTTAAAAAAAGAATTAACAAAGACCTGGTAGTTCAGGGTAAGTTCTTTGACTGGTTCTTTGATGTTTTGAGAGTCAAAGATCCATCAGATTGGGTTCTTTGCATTTCTTTGAATTCTTGGTCAAGTGTGCATATGTCCTCAACCCTTACCCACCAGTTCTTTCTTGAAAATCAGTGAACTGCCCAACATTGGTAGCCTATGCACTATGCACTCAACAAGGAAACTTTTTTTTGCAAAAGTTTCATAACCATGCCTGCAGTTACACATAGTTGATGTAAGTACCAACTAAAATCTTCTTCCATTCTGTTAGTGTGTATAACTGGCTAGCATGAAATGCTACTGTTTCTGACCTTTCTAACTTTCTGACAAATGTGTGGAAATTTTGTTCAATTATGTTAATGTGTAACTAGCATAATTGGTTACAACTTGTCAATTTCTAAGATCTTGCTCAGTTCCTGGCAGAGTGAACCAACAGCCACCAGCATATCATAACTCAGTTGTGCATGAACCCCAACTCAGTTGCTGTTGGGTTACACCTTGGTGATTGATTCTTGAAAAAATAGGTCCTATATATGTAAGTAGGACAATAGATGGCTACTAGGTTGGTACATTTATGTAGATGGTTAGTATGTGGGTAAGTGATATTGTTGTTAAGTTGGCAGGAAAATCAGCAACTAAGCTAACCACCATGAAACTGCAACCCAATGAAAAAGTATTTCCTGTCCACCCACTATCCCTGCCTCATGGGGTGCTGGTGGTTGTTGGTTCACTCCTGCCCTCCATTCCTCCCAAGTGAGTTGAGCAGGATCTTATTTGCCATTGTTGTGCTGGCAATCATGTTCTCTGTCTCCTATTGAAACAACTATGACCTGTTCTGGGTTTTAGAAACAAAGGTTCAATTAGATTCGTGTAGGATTTAGTGCTCCATTGCTTTTTATCCTATTGCATGTTCCTAATATGGAAGTAGTGAATGTTTTCTCAGAAGTCTTTGCACAAAAAACTCCACAAACAGGAAAAAAAAGTTTACATGTGTCAACCAGGTTGTGCACAATGTAAGGTGAATGACCACATCTATTTTGCCATTTATGCTAAGAAGATCATACCTGCCACCATGGTCTGGTGTAAAATAGTGCACAAGACAGTGGTGCCCAACTAATAGATCATCACATCTATCATGCTCAGAAGTGGGGGAATTGATACTGGGAACACTCAAGAATGAAAGTTTCTGTCTAACTATTAAAGTTATCCGTAAATTAGGGGGCAAGAACGGCCAGTTCAGCAGCATAATAGGGCATCAAATGCTTAAGTGGGAATGAAATTTTACAAAACGAAATAAATGGGACCCAAATTAGTTTTTCCACCAATTTTGGTGGTATACTGAGTTTCCTCCCCTCTTTCGTTTTCCATCAGCGCCTTCACTGCTCCTACCTGTACAACTACTATAATTAGTCTCAAACCTTGTGCAGTAAATGCTGAGTTGCAGCATTTCGTACTGAGATTTAATAAAATTACTTTTCAGATACCACTCAAAGGGGGGATAGGGGGTGAAAGCAGAGAGAATAGGGGTGAAAGAGAGGGTGACTTTACGAGTAATTTTATTGTGCTACAGTATTCAAATTTAAATTTGAACACCCTTTTATACTGATAGTATTGATACATTTGTGAAATTCAGAAATACAGACCTGATTTTTCTACAACAAAATTTTAAGTGCCTAACCATGGTGGCAAGTGGTATAGGCACAGGTTCACTACTTTGCTGCTGCTGAATGAATATACTCCCCTCCCCCCCTCTACATATGGGGCTTGGAAGTGGGATATCCACTTTGTTTCTGCATTGCCCCTGTTGATGTGCCGCATCCCCTTGCAAGAAAAACCCATGTTGGGTGGTGAGATTGTCTTTTGTTTTTGTCGGGTGAGTAAAAGCCTTTATTCCAAGACCCTTTATTAAGAATCAGACTGGTAGATAAAATGTTATTCATGTTCCACAATTTCACAAATTTCTGACTCTTCTCTCTTTTCCATCTTTTTCAGTACACAATCCAAAGATATGAGAATATTTCGTAAGCACACAATCCAATAAATGACATCAGGAAAATACTTATGGGATTGGACAATTGAAAAAGTCAGAAGTAAGGGGGGAGGAAAGAGTGTGGGTGAAATGGATGAGGGGGCTAGGTGGGGTTGGGGGGTGAGGGGGATATGTAAGTTTAGGTTAATTGCACCACGGTTAAAAGTTGGATGTGTTTAAATGGGGCTGGAGTGAACCAGCAGCCAGCAGTGCACCAGTTCAGGATAGGGCCGTTCAAACTGTTTTGGAGATGAACCAAAAACACATCCTCTTCCCCTGCCCACAGATTTTTCAGCTCCCTTCTTTGCCCCAAAATTTTCCCCTCCTACCTACGTCCCCTCTCCTACCTCCCTCACCTCATTTCTCGTTCATCATCTCGTTTTTCGCTCATTCCATCTCCAGAGCTCGGGGGAGCTCTCGAGCTTGACTAGCGCAGAGCTTCGAGAAGACGTGAGACACAAGGCTTGAGGAAGGTGGAGAGCTCAATGTTGAAGGAATGTGGAAAGGAGAAAGCAAGAAGAGTGCTTTATCCCAAATGCAGAAGTGAGAGAAGAAAGGTAAGCTCCCTCCCTTCTTTGAATTTTTTTCCTTATATATGGTTTTTTCTTTGTGTTTTTTTATCTTTTTTTTTCTGCTTAAGAAGATGCCACGAAGAAAGTGCTTGAAATGAAAAGGTAGAAACAAGAGTCCAAAACCAAAAACCAAAAATGAAAAAAGGTAGAGCGAGAGCTTGAAAATAAGCTCCCTCCTTTCTTTGCATTTTTTTTTCTTTTTTTCTATTCTGCTTGAGAATAAGAGAAAGCATTTGAAACAAAAGGGCAAAAAAGGGAAGGTAGAAGCAAGACCCAAAAATGAAATAACAGAGTGAGAGTTTGAAGGAAAGTTCCCTCCCTTCTTTGCATTTCTTTTTTTTTCTATGGTTTTTCTGTTTTTTTTTTCTACTTGAGAACAAGAAGATGCTAGGAGAAAACACTTGAAATAGAAAGGTGGAAGCGGGAGCCAAAAATGAGAGGGCAGAGTGAGAGCTTGAAGGTAAGTTCCCTCCCTTCTCTTGATTTCTTTTTTGTTGTTTTTCTTGTGTGTTTTGTCTTTTTTGTGTTTGAGAAGAAGACAATGGTAATGTGCTGTCATTTTCTTCTATGGTGTTATTGTAGTGAAAAAGGCGATGGTAGCTTGTTGCCAGTGCTTTATTCTTTGGTGGTGTTCAAACAAAGAAGGCAATGACTAGTTGTTGTTTTCTTTTTGTGTTAAAGAAGAAAAAAACAACGATAATGTGTTGTTGTTTTCTTTTGTGGTGTTGTTGGAACAAAGAAGGCGATGACAACAAGCTGCCGTCACCTTTTTTTATCTATCTAAGAAAAAAAAAAAGGACAGCGTGGCAACATGCCGTCGTCTTCTTCTATGGTGGTGTTATAGTAAATAAGGCAATGGTAGCTTGCTCGTATCACCTTTTTTTTTGGTGGTGTTAAGGTTTAATTTGATGGTTTCTAAGTGTTTATAAAGTTCATGGCACAATAAAGGAAAAGTTTGTTGCAAATGTAATTCAGGCTAAGATGCAATGCTACCATTTGTACATTGCTTGTCATGTAATGAGGGCTACAAATGTAGTAGTTTTTTATCGAGCAAAACACGAGATTTGTAAATAATGATATAGTTTAGGGTTTCCACTTTATATATATAGCTAAGTTTTTTCAACCTTTTCATTTTTTGGACTACCCAATTTTTGAATTTTGATCCTTTGATATACTATAATTTTAATTTTTTAAATTGTAATCTTTAGCATTTTTTGATCCACCCATATTTGTGCATCTTTTATCAATATAATATTTTCCTTTAGTCACACTTGTTTGATGGGTATATGATTAATTATATATATATTTTTTCATAATCTTATTAATAATTTAAATGTAAGAATCAAAACTTAAATAGGCCCATATGAATAGGGAACATTAATTTGTTTAAGCTTTACAAATATCAAAATGAACATTGTGCAATACCGACATCCTTTCTATTATAATTTCCATAAGGCCATTTCAAATATGCAATACCCACATATAGGTCTTATAATAGATGTTGGTTTTTTTTACAACCATTGCAATATCTGCATATTAGTCTAGTAATAGATGTTGTTTTTTTTTATAACCATTGCAATATTTGCATATAGGTCTAGTAATAGATGTTGTTTCTTTTACAACCATTGCAATACCCGCATATAGGTCTCATAATAGTTGTTGATTTTTTCACATCAATTGCATTACTTGCATATAGGTCTCATAATAGTTGTTGGTTTTTTTACATCCATTTTAATACTTGCATGTAGGTCCATGAATAGTTGTTGATTTTTAACATCTTTTGCATTACTTGCATATAGGTTTCCATTGTAATATTTATGGGATTCATATGACATAATAATCTAGTCTAAGTATCAATAAATAATGTCATAATTAAGGAATTATTAGAAAATTATTTCAGATAATGATTATCATATTTAAACAAACATTTATTTTTTAATATTAATTAACTGATTATTTGGTTGAACCTTAATTATTCAAATAATTAAAATTTAGACTTAAAAATCAAATTAATAATTTGATATTTAAAATATTAGTTTAATTACATTTTTTATGTTGATAAGTTATTCAAATCATTATTTTTGATAATTATTCATGATAATTACTTGTCATATAATTAATTTAGGTATATAAATAGACATATTTTGAGTACCCAAACCACTTATTTTGAAGTGACCTTACATGTGGGTATTACATTTAAGGCTGATCATTCACCTAAAGTTGTATAAATCACCTATGGATTATTTCAAAATGAACTTGCATGCAAATATTGCATATAATTTTTGGTTTTCATTGATAGGCCAATTAAACTACATATTGGTTATTTCGAAATGACCCAACATGTGGGTATTGCATTTAGGGTCAGGTTTACACCTTAAATTACCTAAATCATCTAAAGGTTATATTGAAACGAATTTGAATGGGTATTACATTTAAGGAAACACAAAAAAAGGTATATCTATTACCATTTGGTAATATTTCCAAATTAAGTTCTTTCATTTTTTTCAAAAATATATAAAATGACATTGCATTATTTAACATATGTTTAAGCTTTAAAAATTCCACCCAAAATGCACTTTAGATTTATTTTAATTATTATAGACTTGTAAAAAATTGTTAATTAATTCATATGTCTTAAACTCTGAACCTAGACCATAATTTTAACATTAAGTAATAAATTTTACATTAAACCTTAACCCTTTGTATCATCAATGTGACAAAAAATCATACTATAAGCTGAATAAATAATTTTGAAACCATGAATTTCATGATGTATTGGTAGGGAATCAAATATTTAAAAAATATTTTTATGTTTCATGGTTATGAATTATCGCAATATGATATGGGTATTACATTTAAACAAAAGTGGGTTAGGAAATATTGAACTTTAACAACTATGGAACATATGGAAACAAAGGAAATTCATAATTATGTTATAGATCTAAACAAATGATAAAATAAAAAACCAATACAATGAACAAAGTCTAAAATACAAACCTTAATCCTTGATATATATGAACCAAATTCCTAAACACTAAATCATAAGGCATAATCCTAAAAATCCAAATGATATTTTTCCATAAGCCTTATTACAACCCTAACTATATGAACCCTAATAAAAAAAAATCCTCATGATATATGCCCTAAACCCAAAACATTATATAAATTGTACAAATTATATAATGCAATTTTTTTTTAAAACATAGGAAAAAAATTTAAAACAAAATTTTAAAGCTTTTAAACAAGAAATATTTTTCACAAAAAAAAACCTTAATCTTAAAAAAAAATCAAATAAATTTTGTGAAAAACCAAAAGAAAAGATATGTTTCTTACCTTTGTGTGATTTCCTTAAATTATTTTTTTTCACTTTCTTTGAAAAAAATATAGAATGAAATTGTATTACTCCCATAATATGTTTAAACCCTAAAATTTCCCCCCAAAATTTAACCTAATTTAAGTTAACTACTATAGATTTGTGAAAAACTTGCTAATTAATTTATGTGTCCCAACCTTAAACTTAAATTATAATCCAATGATACATATTTATAATAATTACACGAAAAGATGTATATCAATGTCCATTCCATAAATAAATTAGGTAAACAATTTAAAATAAAATATGCATTAACTAAACCAAAATGGATGCAATTATGACATTGTTTCCACTATAAATTGTTTGTAATAACTACATACGGGGACCTATGTTCATCATCCATGAATTAATGTGAACCTTAATAAATTGATAAGTAGGATTGGAGGGCTGGGGGGTGGAAAAAGTGAATAGGTAATTAGTTAGGTATTTAACTATGTAAAAAATATAAGTAGGTAGGTGAACATAGTGGTATGTGGGAAGGTGGGTGCATAGGTAGGTAAGTAGGTATATAGGTCGGTAGTTGGGTTAGTAGGCAAGTTAGTAAGTAAAAAGGAAGTTCAAGGAGCAAGGTAAATAGGTTGTTAAAGTAGGTAAACATGTAGCAAGTTAGTAAATAGAAAGAAAGTTACACTAGTAAAGTAGCTAGGTAAATAGGCAAGTTAGTACGTAGGAAACAAGTTACCTTATCAAGGTGACTAAGTTTGTAAAATACTTATGTCAATAGGGTCGTTGTGTATATAGGATTGGTAAATAGTAATGGAATTAGGTCAACATGGTAAGTAGTTAGTACAATGGTTAGGTCAATAAGACAGTTAAGTTAGTAAGATATGTAGTTAACAAGGTAACTAGCTTAGTAGGGTAGGTAGTTAATATAATAGTTAAGTTAGTAGGATAATTAATTATTAAGGTAGCTATGTTAGTAGGGGATAATTAGTAAGGTACCAAGGTTGGTACAATAGTTATGAGGGTAGGAAGGTGAGTAGGATAACTATGTGTGAGGTCAAGTCCAAAGAAAAATAGCCAAGAACAAACCCCAAAAAAAAATACAGCAATTAGCAGCGAAAAGAAATGGACTGTGATGAACCCCATGTGACATCAAATGAAAAAATGTAGCGGATCCAATGGATAGACATCAAATGAAAACATGTAACCCATCCAGTAAATAAAACAAAGAACAACCACCTAGTGCATTGGTGACTACTGGTTCACTTTGGCCTTTAAATGGATTGTCCAAACTCCGTCCATATTTAAGGCTTAAGGTATTCACTTGGGATTTGCCTCCATGTTGCAATATTAATTTTTTTGAACTTGATGCCTTAACAAGTCCACAATAAATCAAGAAGTTTTCTTAGTGCTAAATCTTATCCTTGGAAGCCTCCATCAGGAATTTACCAAAAGTTTTCAAACTAGGTAACAAGACATTTTGCATGAAGAGCAAACTGATTTCTTCTCTATTATGATTTAAGCGTGGGAAATTGCTCTTTTTTTCCACAATTTTTTGCTCTAAATTTTCTATTTATTTTCTATACAAATCTTTTTTCCTTTTTGTGTTGGGTAGCCATAGCTTGGCTTAAAAGATCCAAGCAGATTTCATTTCTAACTTGCTTTGTGAAGGTTAAAAGTTTGAACCTTACTTCGTTTGTTTTTTTAACCTTTAATCCTTGATTTTTAAAATTTAATTAAAAAAAAAGTTCATCTCTCAAAGATGCATAGCACCAGTATTGATCTTTTTCTTTCTCTCATTCTTTCTTTTTGGTAGGGACTAACAGCACCCTCTTCCTGTTATACTAGGGTTACCAGCTTGAAGGAAAAGAAAAAAAGAAAAAGAAGGAAAAAAACAAAAGAAGGCACTGTCTGCTACTGTAGGTGCAAATCCTGATCTGCTTTTAGGGACCTCGAATTGGGACCCAGCAGGACACGTGGAAGAAAGGCAAATCTCAGCGTTCTCAATATCTCGACATTGTTCACTAACGCTGAAGGGGAACCGAATTTACGAACTTGATCTATAAGTAACCGACGTTTGTTCTCTAAGTTGGCTAATAGTCTCCAGAAAAGCGCTCCCACGTTCCCTTGAGTTCCCATTCTTGTTGTGAACACAGTCATGAACGTTCGTAGTATTATCCCTTGTCATGTTCGCAGAGTTATCAGAGTACAGGATTCGAACGGCGTTCTCTGTGACTTGTTCCTATATTTCCAGAGTTGTCCCCGGGGCGCTCCGTTGCCGCTTGTCTGCGCGAGGGGGAGAGAAGAGAGAGACAAAACGAAGTGTTTTTGTTTTCTTTTTTGTTTTTGCGGGGATTTTGGGTGTGTTTCTTTTGGTCGTTGTTTGTTTTTTCAACGCTTTGCACGCCCAAGTCGCGAGTATTGTCAAAGCTTCTATTGCCTGATTTTTTGTCACTTTGGTGTTTAGGAAACAGGCTATGATACAATCTCTCTTTTTAATTTTTTTTTTGTTTTTTGTGGTGGTGGGATATTTTCGAACTTTTTTCTCTTTTTTCCATCTCCTCACAAACTTCAATTGTGGTTCTGTTGTGGAAGAGAGGGAGCAAAGGAGCGAAGTGTATGAGAGCAGATCGGGGGCTATTTCCATCTGGTGAGAGGATTTTTCCTCAGGGAGTTTTTTTTTTTTTCTTGGTTTGGGAGCAGTAGTGAGATTCGTGTCTTTCGCTTTGCAATTGTGCGGAATTCAGTACCAGAGAAGACTGAAGGAGGAGCGAGGTCGCCTTTTATTTTTTGGATTCGGGCCTGGACGAAGAGCCGCCGTGGAGGAGGAGCTTGCCGGATGTGCCAGCACTTGATCTTCAATTTTGTCGTCGACGGAGTTTCTGTGGAAGCGGACGACTTGTTGGAAGGTTTTTTCTCTTTCAAATAACCTTCATTTTCGTGACTCTGGAAAGCTGCCAGATTCTTTTGGTACGCGTGAGTGACAATTTTTGCTAAACCTAGAACTTAGGGGTGTTGCAAGAGAGGAAGTCAGGTTAGTCAACTGAGGAGGAGGAGGAGGAGGAGGATCTTCTTACACGGTTTGCAAATCTGTTGATGACGAGCAGCCCGTGTACGCGGTATATTTCGCATTAGGGTGCATAGTTAAGAACCTCCAGTTCACTCTCTTTTAGTATGCAATTCAATGTCTGTGTTGTGTCCTGAATTATCATGATTTTATAAGTGTGTCTTTGGTATGTTGCTCAGTCTTTGGTATGGTTGAAGCTTCCTTCCTGGGAAGGCATCTGGATGAACATATAGCAGGGCTGATGCTAGCTTCATGTAAACCCTAATTTGTGACACTCTCTGTGATGCAAGAGAGTCCCTGGCATGATATCATTTTCAAATGAGTCAGCATTCTTTCCATTCAGTGCGCACCCCTGCCCCCATCCCCACCAATGAGAGATTCTTTGGAACCCTGAGTTGGTGTTGGCAGGAATCTTGCCTAAGAAGACTGTTAGTTGCAAGATGTGAAACTAATCTAGAATCATATATCTGTTCAACGTACTGCTCTGGTGTATTTCACTTTACAGTCAGGGATATGCGACATTTCTGGCAGAATGGTACACATTGACATTGTTCCTTGTGACAAATGTGTGCATGTTTGAGGAATATTCCCCTTGATGAATCCTGCCTTCTGTGAGTCTCTGATATCCAGTTTTATCTGATACTTGGGTCTTGGTTTTGTTACCAGGTGACGTAATTAGGTGCACACATGGCTCAAGGACAACAGGGTGATGAGTTCATGGTGGAATTTGAAGATGATGCTGAAGATTTACTGCAAGCTACCCATGAGAGGATTTCACTTGACACAGACTCAGATGATGAGAATGATGTGGTGAGGCTAAACCTGATGTTTATGTTCTTGTGATCCCCTCAGATGGTTGTCAACTGTCTGCTTTCCTTGTTTCTTTTCTCTTGTTGATTGCATGTGTGTTTTGCCACAAGGCAGGGTTTCTATGGCTCTATGCTTGAGGAAGGGCATGATACCTTTCTTTATGTAGGGCATTGTACATCAGTCCATAAATTGGAACATCCCTTACAGTCAATCACAACATGACATCTGCAAATTCGTTCAATTAGATTCTTTGAATGTGATCTCACTCCACTCTTACAGGCACATGGGTAAGTATTTGCTGTTGTTCAGAGAAGTGAGCTCACTCATGCATCAATCAAGTCAATTTTTAAGGAGTTTAGTAAGAGCAGACAAGTCCTTTTTACAACTGGGGACCTATGTCAGGAATCTGATATTAGTTCATCCAACAATGACCATGTTCTCTTGGATGGGTTAGGTCATTTTGTATATATGATATGCTTGTTTTAGAGTGATGTCATCTACAAGTACAAGAAAATGGAGCAGGATCAATTCAGGTCTGATTGATCCATGATTGGAAATTCTATCCTGTTGGTTGGATGTTCTATCCATCCTGCAATCAGGTAAGCAAGGTTTCAGATACAACCACTGCACAAGCTAGTCGTGGGAAGGATATTCAGGGCATTCCATGGGACCGGTTGCAATTCACAAGGGAGAAGTACCGAGAAACCCGGTTGCAGCAGTACAAGAACTATGAGAACTTACTCCAGTCTCATGATGACCTTGAGAAGGTATGCATCATACACAATGCTAGCTCAGCAGATCTTGGTAGTATCGATGTTTACTGATTGCTTGTTGGATGCAGCTAGTTTGGTGACTTGCCTTCTGAAGACTTGCTTGTATCTGGCAGAAATCTGACCTGTTTTCACAGTGGTGGAAATGTCAAGCTCCTAGTAAACACTGAAATGAGTCCTAAGTATAGTATGAATTGTTTAGAGGGTATAGTGCAATTGCAGTGTAGCCATTTTAGAATGTGTGTTTCCAAACAGACATCATAAGTGGTGAAAGACATAATACCAGCAACTCATATGTTTCTGCTGCAGGAATTTTAGAAGGAACTTCTAACAGTTCAATCTGACTTTGGGATTGGTTCTGATACTCTTTTGGCTTATCTGCTGTTTTTTTATTGCAGGAGTGCAAGTCTGTTGAAAAGGGGGGGAACTTCTACCACTTTCGATACAATACAAGATCAGTGAAATCCACTATCGTTCATTTCCAGGTCAAACTGCTGCTAAATTGGGGAAATTACTTAATCTGCTGTTTCAAGATTTGGTTTATAAGGCAGTGGTTAGTCCTTTCAGCTTTACTTGGCTCAGTGTCCTTTTTCTACGGCTCTCAGGGCTGTTCTATTTTCAATGATCCCTGTGATACTGATTCAGTTGATGTCCTTCTCCTTGTTTGCAATACAGCTGAGAAACTTAGTGTGGGCAACATCAAAGCATGATGTGTATCTCATGCATAACTTTTCAGTCATGCACTGGTCACCCATGACACGTAAAGGCACAGAGGTGCTCAATCTGGCTGGACCTGTTGTTCCTGCCTCTGAGGTACAGCTTATCTCTCTGTTTTCCTCTGTTTTAGTCCCTATCTGTTTGTGGCATTTTATCTTGGATTCTTACATTCAGATTCTTGGAATCCATCTACAGACAACGATTACTATTTTTTTTAGGAAACTGATTGATGATGAAACTAATAAAGTATCTGAGCAGCCATATGTCGCTGTCACCCATTGTCAAGGTTTTTGTGCTGATCTATGGAACCTCATCATCCCCCTTGCTCAGTTCTTGCTGAAGTACGACACTAAAATCTCACAAAATCCACCATAGCAAACATGGAAGTATGGCAACAAACACATTCAATATGTAGTTCTAAACAGGAGTGTGCTTTGCAATAAGCAGAGGAATGACAGTGTATGGACTTATAACACATGTTTCCAGGGATGTTGAGAAGTATTTTGGTTGGAGTGGATTGTAGCTGTAAAGAGTTTTAGTCTGTTTAGATAAGTGTTTATTTTGCATTTCTGTATCAACAGCTTAGGGGGTTTTTACATAAAGGTGAACTGCCATTGTATGGAGTCAAAGACTGGAAGTTTGCATGATTTGAGGTACAGTGCAGTTATATATAGTACAAAGGATGCGGACAGACAATGGCCAGTCAGGAAGGTTTTCATTGTGGAGGATGCTGGAGCACTTAACCCTGCTATAACTTGTTATGTCCATCATCTCCTCTGTAACTTGAGCTTTGACTGAACCACCCATACAATTTTCAGCAAAAGTGACAGCTTCTTTCAGGCATCATTGTGTGATCACTCTTCAAAATGTGAGTTCAAAAAGCCCAGCATGGGAAGTAGTGAAGGTTCAACACGTGGTGAGAGTTGGTGAATGGGTTTCAAGGCACCTGTATTCCAAATGTGCAGTGGGCCACTTAGATGTTATGCAGCTACTGACATGCACACACTCTCTTGTAAGGTGAATATGTGCTAGATGCCAGCTGATATGAGGGCATTATGCAAATGTAAGAGTTATTGATAGGTCTTCATAAAAGAGTCTTGCATTGGTAAGGGAGAGAAATGGTTACTTGGTGAATCCACCAGAGCAGTCAATTAAATTTGTGTGATGGGGCTAAGATGCTGTCAAGAATTGGTGCAGATGTGGAGACATCCAACAGCATATCAGCAAGAGCTGGGGCGTGTCCAGATTAGCACTATGTGTGTGAAGCGGAATCTTCTTGTTGCTGGTGGATTTCAGGGTGAGATGGTTTGCAAGGTGAGCGAGCTTATGAGCTGATTGCATTACCAACTTGGTCTGTTATGCTGGGTCATAGAGTGATTTATGACAAGGAAATACAATCAAATGGGTGTTGTTGGCTGCAATCATAACACTTATGGTCATCATGATTTGCATTGTTTTCTTTTTCTTGACAACTTTTGTTGTTTTTTTGACAAAAAAATTTGGGAAAAATTTCTAATCTTAAGTCAACTAATTTTGGTAATTTTTGGGAAAAATTGCCAAATGTTTTATATCAAAAAATTGAAAAGAAAACCCTGAGCAGGTTGTTCCTTTGACATCTAGATCACATCTTCTCTTTCTAGACAGGTCTTTGGCACCAATAGGCACTGTACAGTGCATATGCCATAGAGGCCTTCTGGTCATAATGTCCAACTTTTGGTTAAGAAAAGGGATGGATAGGAATGACATGTCATGGTGGCTTATCTTGCTTAAAATGGCCTCTTCTAGTCCTTGCTTGGTTTATATCCCTAGGGCTGTTTGTTTGAATGTAGTCCTTGAACTCACATTTGGTGGTGATTTGTTCATTACCATGTGTATGGCACATCAGAACCACAAGCCACGTGGGGAAACTCTAAACTTGATGTATTTTGTATCTTGTGGGGTTGAACACAGAATCTGGACCACCCTGGTGTATCTTATTGTGCAAAAATTACCCATGATGAAAATGCCATCACCAATGCAATTGATATCTATGATAACTCGAGGTTCTTTCTTTCACATTTGGTCATCCATTCTGGCCATTCTGGAGATGTTTGGTTAGGTGTGATCCTCTTTTGGTATTTAGCAGCATTTAGATTCATGGAAGTTGTTTGGATGCAGAATCCAGGTTAGTTTTTCAGTTGATCTGCAGGAAATCAGGGTATTAAGAAACTGTTCAACAATGTAGAGGGATTATTCCAGAACATATGAAATATGGTGTGATGAAACTGAAAGTAAACATGGTCCTTTCTCTCAGCATGCTTCATGTACTTAGCCGAGGAGTTTTGTTCTCTTATAGGTGGTTATCATTCCCTAATATCCTACTGTTCTCATGCAGAAGGTCTGCTTTGACATCTACTGGCATTGTTTCGTGATGTGGCCATATTGCAGTGGAGCAGTGCGACTCATGACCTCCAATAATGATTCAGTGGTCAGGGTGTTTGATTGCAATAACTTTTCTGTTCTCAAAAGCTTCTACTTCCCATGGGCTGTAAATGTATGCTGCACTTTTTCCGTCTCTTGTAGATCAGGCTGTTCTATTTTCTATCAAGCTACTGTTCTAGATGAGAATCCATTCTTCTGTTCTGCTGGCCTTGCAGTGCCATGCTCTTCAAGGTGGCCTTTGTGAGATTTTAGCAAAAGAGACTTCCGATGATTTATGCTCTGGCACTGTGGCACTGTTTCATGTGGCTTTCTGAGCTGTGAACCTGGCTCTGATTGCTTTCTTCATTCTTTTGGGTCAATCTTCTTCTTTGGCCCACAGCACCTCTGAAACTAGCCTTTGAGTGAGCATCCATAGTGATAATAGAGTAGCAGCAGCAGCAAAGTATCCTTTGGAGATTCCCATGCTATCTTTCATCAGAGAGCAGCACTAATTGAGGGTGTGGATGGTGCAGCACACATCCGTTAGTCCAGATAGTAAAGCGGTGATTGTGGTGGGGGACAATGCAGATGGACTTCTTTCGGACACTCAGACTGGGAAGGTAAATATACCATTTTGCAGCATTTTGTGAGCATGTCTCATTAGACATGATACAGAGGCACAGGAGGCTGATACAGGGAAGAATGTGGCCAGTGTTCGCTTGTAGTATCTATTGTTTGTTACACCAGCGACACCAAGAAATACAATACGGAAAACAAGAGTCTACTGGTTTGCAGAAGGAGGATTAGTCAGGGAAACCTTGTAAGTTATGGTCCTCCTAATGTAAGTCTGCTCCAGCTAACCTATGCAAGATTGTGTTGGAAAATGTAGGTCATTGCAACTTTGAAGGGCCACTTAGACTATTCATTTGCATCAGCATGGCACCCAGATGGCCAAGTTTTTGTCACAGGGAACCAAGATATGACCTGCCGCCTATGGGACATTCGAAATATAGGGTCCTCACTAGCAGTTCTAAAGGGGCGCATTGGTGCTATTCGCTCCATCCGCTTCACTGCTGATGGGCGTTTTATGGCCATGGCTGAGCCTGCAGACTTTGTGCATGTGTTTGACACCAAGCAGGACTTTGCTAAGTGTCAGGAAATTGATCTCTTTGGTGAAGTGGCAGGCATTTCCTTTAGCCCTGATGCTGAAGCTCTCTATGTGGGAGTTGCAGACCGCACCTATGGCAGCCTTCTTGAGTTCAACCGGAGTCATGCTAATTCCTACCTCAATTGCTTTCTTTAAGCTCACAGCTGGCCTTCTTCATACATCTGCATCATCTTTATGCATCTCTGGCTTTCTGGGCTATATATCCCAGTAGTCAGGCAACATTCTGAACTTGTGAACCCCACTTTGTAGTTGCAAGTCCACATTCCTGATGAGCCTTGAAAGCTCTGCGTAAATGGTTAAGGGTTTTGATTGTTTGCCATGGTTGCTGAGATTGTGTCAGTGAAACAAAGGGATAACTCTAGCAAAGAGGAAACAACGGCTTTAGGTGAGGCTTGTAGTAGCCTGAAAGGTCTTCCTTGCCACTGTCCTTTATGTGTTTAGGGTACAGAGATAATTTGGCTGAGGGTGCATCACAATGACATGATGACAAAGAGTTGGCCAACCATGATGAGAACCCACATGGCATCTCCTCTTGGAGAGTTGACCAGATATTGTAAATAGTGCAGAAGGCTAGGATTCTGAGTAACCCCCCAGATGTCTATTTTTCAGGTTGCATGTGCCCTTATAGACTCAGCTACAATCATGTGGGCATCTTGTGATAAGGCTGGTCCCACAGAAGGTTTGACAGGTAGATTGTTACAAAAAAGGTTTAGCTGGGTAAAAGTTGAGTGACCGATTTTGTGCAGACTATTTTCAGGTTGAAGCACCACAACTTCTGTTTTTGTGTTCCACTTACCTCTCATGTAGTATTTTGCTATCTGGTTGCCAATCATGCTTCATCGATTGTTTTTCCTTTATAGTTGCTATTTAATATGGGCATAGATTATTTGTGCAAGGGATGTGAGACATTCTGACTGCAATTTTGTAGGGTCCTCCAAAGTTGTGGTCTTACAGTGGAGTTGACAAGCCTGATAAATGCTACTAGTTTAGTGACTATATAAAAACTGGCCTGTAGCCTTGTTTTGATAAATTCAACAAAGTTCTTCACAATTCGAATTCCATTTTTTGAGAACTCCCTAGGAGCCCCATCTGGGTGTTGTTGGAAAAACTTTTGCTACTCAAGAGGCCATCTGTATCTTTTGATTCACTATCAGAGTGGCTAGGAGTGAGTGTTTTTCCAATAGTGACTATTTCAGATGAAAGAAAATCCACTTAAATGGATGTGGTTTTTTTGGGCAATAACCCTTGCCTCATTGAGTAGCAAACTTCAGATTGAAATAGCAAAGTCGGCCTTAGAAGCTGAATTCAAGGTTATTGCAGAAGCCATTAAGGAGGCTATCTGAATGCATCACTTTTTACAAGAAATTAGCTTCTTTGGCTATGCTGTGACACACAATCATCTCTTGCGATAACCAAAGCAATATGAAGATGGCAAGAATAGAGTTTGGCATGATAAGACTAAGCATATTGATGCACAATGCCACTTTATAAGAGATCAAAGTAAGAAGGACAGAATTGAATTTAAGTTCGTCAGTTCAAAGGACCAGACAACTAACATCATAACATCAGAATGGTGCAATTTGAAGAAACTCCAAGACCAGCTCAACTTGAAGACAAAAGAAGAGTTTTATACGTTACACTACGTGAACTCTTGTGCTATTTTTGAATAGTAGTCCAGACTTTGATCAGTTTCTATTTTTAGCTAGTTGTAGCTGAAGTAGGAAGAAAATAAAAGAGTCCCAGAAGAATACATGTTCAAGTTGCATGTGCACCCCACCAGTGGACTAAGCATCTCCTAGTGTAAGTAGTAGAAGAAGAGCTTTTGATTAGTGAAATGGAATGTGGAGTATGACACCCATCGAGCTCTTTGGTGACCCGTGGACTTGTGTGTTATTCATATATGACTGCTATTGAGCCTGCTGTGTCAATCTATGTGATAAATTACATTGTCCTTCACAAAAGGATTCTGCCCTTCACCTGAAGCTAAGATTCCTAGGGTCAAGTTTCAACTGCTATTTCAAATGCATGCAACCAGATCATGATGGTCATATGCATCATACACATCATGATTGAATCATCACTCCAATGTCTGAGACACAGGCTCAAATGTGTCTTTAGAGCTAGCCGACATCATGATTGAGTCTTCTCATCACTTCCATGAATGCAACCACAACTTAGGTTATTGTTCTTACAATTGTTTGCCTAAAACATTAAGTAGGTCCTTTGTATACTTATCTATGCCTGCCATCCATGGGACATTCCTTCTTACATTCAAGCCTATTGTCAAATTGCTTGTCTTGGCCCAACTGAACCAACAGCCACCTATGCAACATCATCCATTGGAAGCCTGCTATGACTCAATTTTGCATGAACCCCAACTGAGTTGATGCCAGTTTCAACTTGGTAACCTTTACAGGATAGGTAAAGGATAGGTGCTGTAGGTTAAGTAAGTAGATGCACGTAGATGGTTATTACATAAGTAAGGGCTACCAGGTTGTTAGTTGGTAGGCAAAACAGAAACTGGGGTTTGATTAAAAGACAGTACAAAAACAGCACAATGGGGCAGATGGGGGGAAACCCAAACTGTGGAAGTTGTGACACCAAAGAGCTCAATAGAAACTAACTAAAAGCTAATTCCAAGAAACCTCTACAACTAGGGGAGTGATCCGTAAAAAGTGGTATTGAACCAAGACCTTGATGGGTAGGAAGACCTCTAATAGGAAGGCTATTGTGAGTTTGGAAAATATCCATGGGATTGGGGAATGACCCTGATTGATGTGGTTGTTGGGTTAGTTGGGGTATGGGTTTATCATCAGGAGGGATGTTAACGTTCCCCTCTTTAACAATTTGTCACACAACTTGGGTGGGGGTGTGGATTCCCTAAACCGTTCCCTAGGAGATCTGATTTGAAGGATTCTTTCACACCCATTTACACCGTAGCGCAATTCCAACAGCATTTCATTTCGTTTTCGTGCTGCTCTAAATGCCTATGCTACTTGCACATGGAAAATCGTGTACTTGGTGAAGCTTCGATATTTAAACTTTCCTCGCTACTTTGGGTTAGCCTTGACCTCTAAACATGTGGGACTAATACCTATTGCAGACTTCCCAAGTGGTCTAAGGCCTTGTCACTTGTGATTACCATCCTCCATATTTTAGCCTAACTGTAAACTTTGCTTAATTCAAAGAATTAGCACATTGTAGCCAATGCCTCGGGCTTCCTTCCTCAAACCCTCACTCCTCAACAACTATGTGGCTCATGAGCATGTCAAACCTAGAGTTGAACCCAATCCAACACTTAAATTCCTAACTTAAGCCACCACGACAATTGCCCCATGGTGGTTTGGACTTGGGCCCCCTTACTAGGTGAAGCCCCCCACTTGAGGGTCCACCTATAAGGGCATGTCACTTTCCCCCACTTTAAAGATGTTAACATCCATGTTGATGTTTATCTTGGGTGATCGCCTACAACGCGTCCGCTATCTTTTCTCTCTCAACCCCTTCTTGGATTAACTACTTCTGCATCAATAAAGTCCATTCACATTGTATTTTTGTGTTTTCAATGTAGGAGGTTTTATTAGGTGCGTCTTTCATTTTCACCTAGTGCGCTCATTTAGCATCTTCAAATGAAAGCACATTAAACCCCCCAACAATTGTAATCACAAGTATAATCTTTCTACAATTTGTCTTTGGGTAAGGTGTGGACATCACATCTTGGTTATTTTTGCTTATTTTACACATATTTGATTAACTTTAGACTTAAACTAGTCAATGCTAAAAAAAAATCCAACAAACATTGCAGATTTTAAACATATGGGGTATATTTGTGCCAAAATAATATTCGTCATAAACTTTGAAAAACTAGTATATGTACTCAAAAATTAAAGTTTTGTGGAATTTTTGGGTGATTTTTTTGTGGTGAATGATGTTAACATATATTATCTAAATATAGAACCATTTAGAGTTATATAAATTTTGGTTGGAAATCGATATTAAAAATGTGATTAAAAAATAATAATAAAAGAAAAATAATTTGAGTGCTTTGAGAAAAAACCACTACCAATTGAAAAAAAATAAAATTACAAATGGGCATGGTTTTTATTTTTTCATTTCACTTTTTTTAAATAATGTTTTTAAAGCTTGAAATGGAAGACCCCATTCTAGAACTAAAATAAATCTAAAATATGCAACTTACATACTCTGAACTATGTAAATTCAATCTTATTGATTTTGGACCATTGGATTGAAAACAATAAACTCAAAATAAAAAATGGATAATCACAAATTTGTTGCATCTTTATTGTATGAAGCTGCCAAATGTTGCAATCACCCACTTTCATCATGTTCTTTTTAGTGAAACAAACTTGGTTAATTTTTAAAGTTGTGGAGACTACATGTTACTCTTTTCTAGAGCTTTGACACAGTGATTATGTGGCTTGGAGCGTTCAAGAGAAAAAGTGCAAAGGTGTGAGCATTAAAGCTTCACAATGTGACAATCTATGTTCAAGCTTCCATTACGGTTATTATGTGCATTGGAGCTTGTTGTAATTTTTGAGAAATTCGTAAGTGGTGGAACAGTTATGTGTACCAATCTTCCTTCCTTTCACATGCATTATTCATTGGCATATCATTGAAAAATATGTTTATATCATGATCAAGTTGTGCATCAAAGCTTTGGAACATTTAATAGAAGAGTTGAATGTTTTGATGTTAGTTTATATGTTTGCATAACTTTGAATCACAGACTTCATGGAACTTGTTTTGTTTGGTTCTAGCAAATCTTTGCATCCGGGTGCTATCTTAAAATCCTTCTTTCCATCAACATTGGATTTGTAGCATCAATACCATGGAACAAATCAGTGAACAATTCCAAGAAAGAACCGATGACATGGTAGTTCTTGTGTCAAGATTTAATACTTGTCACAAGCACGATGATAATCGACCGCAATAGCTAAACCTTTGTGAAGTAGATTAACATTTGACTTTATGCATGTTGCATCTTTGTTCAACCAAAGGATCAAAATGAAGGGAAAGAGATTCAATGCACATAGCCACTCCAACATAACACCATGATGTCCAAATCAAGTTGTTTTTTGAAGGTAATTGGTAAATGTAGAAATGATCTTGCAAGCTTCTGTTTGTTTTTCTACACTATCTTTCTTTGGCTATACTACAACACAGATCTAAAATTTGGAAGCTTGTTGAATTACAAAATGGAAGTTCTTTTTATGTAGCAAATTTAAATCTAGGTTGTAACAACCTCAATAACCTCGTGTGAATGTTATGCAATTGAACTTCTAGTTTACTTCCAACGTGCAAATCATCTAGGCTTGACGCCTACATTTACAATTGATGTAGGTACATACAACATGTGCTTTTGCTTTTTAGTTTATTACAGAGTGCAAGTAGTAGTAACAACATAATGAGTAGAATTGGATGTTGCACTATTTGGCTATGGACCATCATAAAGCTTGATCTATGCAGCTGGAGGCCATTATAATGGGGAGTCTATGTATTGTATTTTTTTTGCTGCAAGTTATAATTTGTGCAAAACTAGTAAATAAAAAATTTCCAATCAATTTTGTTTAAACAAGATATTTGTTTCATTATGATGTACCTTGAATCTACAATAGTATAATTCAAATTGTGTTTACATTTTGTATGCAATTTTGCTCCATTAGTGGAAATTCATGAGCTTGCAATTGGGGACTTTTCAATAATTTTGCCGAACGATATTATATTGAATTACATTTGGCCCAAAATATGTAAAATTCGAACTTGGGAGGATAAAATGTTATTGTTTTTGACATTACATCTCACAAATAAAGCATGGAAAAAATTGGTAGATGGTAATTAGAAGTGGGCCCATTGTAAACTAGCCCTTCTTGAGGTTCGATTCCAAGAACAAAAAGTGGAGGATTTATGCAAGGAACAAAAGTTAAAAGAGAAGGTGATGATGGGATCACGGAATTTGATGGGTGCATGACCATGGAGCAAAGTGATCTCCCTATGGGTGCCATTGTAGGGTCTAGTGACACAATAAATTCATCAACCCCAATGGAAAGGGCTTTTGCACAATTGGTCACTACAATGCAAGAGACCACAAATGAATGTAAAAAAGGTGATGTGACACTTTGTGAACATGCCACCTCACACATGAGAGCATTGGCATATAATATTCGTAACATATGCCTCACAAAAATGAGTGTAATTTTACACCTAGGATTAGTGTTACATTGTAGAGAAGATGGATTGGGAAATAATGTCAAACAACTCAAATATTGGCATGAAACAATGTTCAATCACACAAATGTACGTACTAAATGATGTCATGAACAAATATTTCAATTATTAATCAAGATTGTTGCCATTAACACAAAAAAAATTATTTTAAGATTGGTTTTGTATGGAGGAAACCATAGCCCAAATTCATTGAACATCATGCATTCAAAACACACATGAAGTCTAATATGCCACAAAGGTTATTATTGCTTACAAGTAATAAAAAAAAAAAAAATTGAAATGCAAAAACACAAGGATAGTGATAATATTAGTGCTAAATGCAAGTATTGTAACTAGGCCCCAAAATCCTAGTTGGTAGAGGTAAGTATAAGTGCAAGTATTGCAATTAGGCCCCAAAACTCTAGTTGGTAAAGGTAAGTACGGGTGCAAGTATTGCAACTAAGGTTCAAAATTCAAGTTGGTAGAGGTAAATACGAGTGCAGGTATTGCAAGTTTAAATGAAGAATCAACCTTACATGCAATATTCACATGCCTGGTCGTTGTAAAATAACCCATATAGGTGCTTTGGATACCTTTAAATGAAAACCTAGCCTTAAACACAATACCCACATGCAAGGTCACCTATGGGTTATTTTGAAATGAAAACCCAACCCTATATGCAATACTCGCATTCAAGGTCGTTCCAAAATAACCCATGTGGGGTTTAAGTCTTTTTAAATGAAGATCCTACTTTAAATGTAATACTCGCAGGTTGGGTCATTCCAAAATAATTAGTCAATTTCATAATAGTATGTTAACAAGGTGTGTATAAAGCTTGGGGTTGTTGATTAAGAGTTCCATGATTCGTACTTTGTTTCATTGAAATTGAAAAGATGTTGTATTGTTTATGGAATAAATTATACAATGACAATTGAGATCAAACCTATCTTGGTGTAGGAATTTTTCATGGAAAAGTTGAACTTGCAATCTAAAAGGTGGAATAATCAATTATCTTAAATAGTGATTTCAATAACTTATTAAAACAAAAATATAATTAAGTTAATCAATCAAATATCAAATTAATCAATTTGATTTTTTGGTCCAAATTTTTATTATCCAAATAAATAAAGTTAAACCAAATGATTAGTTAATTATTTTAAATAATAAATGATTATTTATTTCTTGATAATTAATCATTTACATTATTTAAAATAATTGTTTATTAATTCTTTAATTATATGACAGAATGTGTTGATAGTTCATTAATTATTTAAAATAATTATCTAATCATTCATTAAATTGGGGGTGAATTTCTAAGGTTTAGACATATGTGAAGCAATACAATTTCATTCTATATCTTCTTCAAAGAGAAGGAAAAATTAGCTTGGAGAGATCACACAAAAGTAAAAACATACATTCTCTTTTGGTTTTCTACAAAATTTATTTGATTGTTTTAGAAGATTAAGGTTATTGTTTTTGGTCAATAAATGTTTGTAGTTTAAAAGTTTTAAAATTTGGTTAAATTTTTTTTCCTATATATTTTTTAATTTTTTTTGTTTTGCATTATATAATTTGTATAATTTGTACAATTTCTTGGGTTTAGGGCATATAGTACTAGGACTTTTTTCTATAGGGTTTGTATAGTTAGGGTTTTCATACGGCTTATGGAAAATATCATTTGGATTTTTGGGGTTAGGCTTTATGCTTTAAGGTTTAGGAGTTTGGTTCATATATTTAAGGCTTAAGGTTTATACTTTGCTTGTTGTATTGGTTTTTTTATCTGATCAATTATTTAGATTTATAACATAATTTTGAATATCCTTTGTTTCCATATGTTCCATAGTTGTTAAAATTCAATATTTTCTAACCCACTTTTGTTTAAATGCAATACTCGTATCATATTGTGATAATTCATTAACCATGAAACATAAAAATATTTTTTAAATATTTGATTCCCCACCAATATGTCATGACATTCATGTTTTCAAAATGATTTATTCACCTTGAAATATGATTTAACATATATAAAAAAGAATTTAATGAAAAATTGGTCACATTGATGGGGTTTAAGGTTTTACATAAAATTCACTACTTAATGTTAGAATCTAGAGTTTGTCAAAATAAAAAAAAATAAAAATTCATGCTTCAAATATGTATATATTTACGTTTTTCCCTTTTAAAGTTGTAAACTCATTTCAAAAATAAAAAACATAAGGTATTTAATTTAATAAGATTTTAATGCATGTTTAAAAACAATTAAAGCAAATGATTTTTTACTTTTTTTTAATGTTTCACATAATAACTAAAATGATCTTTCCCATATATTAATCCTATGTATGATTGAAAATTTATTAAAAACTTTTTGATTTATAATAAATAATTTCTAGGTTAAAATAATTATATAGTGGGTTGGTAATATTTTATATTTTATACATGTATAACACAAGTCCTTATGTAAACTTTATTTTTTATGATGTATAATATTGGTTTAAATATTGGTCTAAGTATGTTGTTATTTATAACATATTGAATAACACATTATATATAATTAATAATACTATGGAATATATTTTTGATTCATTTTAATACATATAAAATCTTCATATTTATTTAAAATAAGATAAAATTTGATTAAATTATATATTAAATTAAAATTATATATATAAACCCATGGTTATGTATAGTGCAATTATTTTTAATGAACTTTACTTTTAATGAGAATTAAAAAATTCCAAAAGATAAGTAGTTGGGTATGAAAATGTTCATAAACTTTTGGAAGGCATGTTAAAGTGTGTGGATTTGGAAGTTTTGTGAGGGCCAAGTTGTTATGCAATGCTTTTGACACCTTGAAAAGTTGAACATGATTTGACCGTCTAAGAAACACAACAATAATTAGAAGAAGGCAACCAATAATCCGTAGCCTAGACAAATTAGCAATTGCAACAAAAGTTCATCGCCAAGATTGTTAGATTGATTAAAGTGTTAACACTGACCAAGCTAGACAACCTAGCTGAACATAAATAATAGGTCAGTAGGTTACTTGTTAAGTAACCTAACTAATTACCTAGTAGGCTACCTATGTAATATAGGGCTATTATGTAGTTTATTCATTTGTGTAGGCCTTTTAGGTTGGTATCTTAAATGGTTTAAGTAAGTATTCAGGGTGGTCTAGCTTACTAGGTAAACCTACTAGCTATGTAGGTAGTTTACTAGGCTAGGCCATGTAAGGCTTATGAACATTTATGACATTTTAATGTTTATTTCTTTTTATATTATAACATATTAAATTTGAATTTAAAAAACCTTATTAAAAAGAGAACACATTTTTTCCTATATTATTACAAGTATGTACCATTGGATTATGATTTAAGTTTAAAGTTTGGGATATTTAATTTTTTTAATTTTTTTTTATAAGTCTATATTAATTAAAGTAAATCTAGGGTGCATTTTGGGGAAATTTTTAAGGTTAAACATATGCAAAACAATGCAATGCCATTATATATATATATATAAAGAAAGTGAAGAAAAAAGCTTGGAAATATTACCAAATGGTTAGAGGCATATATATTTTTAATGTTTTGTTATAAATTTTATTTGATTATCTAAAAAATTAAAGCCAAATCTCTAATTGGTGAAAGTAAATATGCGTGTGGGTATAGCAAAAATATATGAATACCTAGCCCTAAATGCAATAGTCATATTCAAGTTTGTTTCGAAATAACCCATAGGTGATTTAGGGAATTTTAAATGAATACCCAACTTGAAATCCAATACCCACATGTAAAGTAATTTCAAAGTACCCAATATGAAGTTTGGGTGCCTTTGAATGAAGATCAAGGCCTAGATGTAATACTTACATGCAAGTTCATTTTGAAATAACCCATAGGTGATTTAGGGAATCTTAAATGAATACCCAACTTGAAATCCAATACCCACATGTAAAGTAATTTCAAAGTACTCAATATGTAGTTTGGGTGCCTTTGAATGAAGACCAAGGCCTAGATGTAATACTTACATGCAAGTTCATTTTGAAATAATCCATAGGTGAAGACCCAACCTTGAATGCAATACCCACATGTAAAATCATTTCAAAATAACCAATAAATGGTTTAGATACCTAAAATGTCTCTTTACCTAAATTAATTTTATGAAAATTAATTCTCATGAATAATTATCTAAAATAATGATTTGAATAACTTATCAACATAAAAAAATCTAATTAAAATAATAAATTAAATATCAAATTATCAATTTTATTTTTAAATCTAAAATTTAATTATCTGAATATTTGAAGTTCAACCAAATAATCAGTTAATTAATATTAAGAAATAAATGATTATTTAAATATGATAATCAATCATTTACACTACCTGAGAAATGGGGTGATTCATGTAGGAGGGGAAAAATTTGGGACAAAAAAGAAGGCTGAAAAAACCCTTTGCAAGGGAAGAGGATAGAGAAGAGATGTGTTTATGGATCACCAAAACGGCTTGATCAGCCTCATCCTGAACTAGTGCACTGGTGGCTGCTGGTTCACTCCAGCCTACTGCACTTATAAAAGTGAACTTTTTCTACAACTACTGACAACTGGGTGCAACACAAGTTGCACAACAATTAACTTATGTGTTTTGATTTTCAGTAGCGAGGGAAATCAATTTTGCACTTGCAGCTTCCTTAATCAGCCTTCCTGGCGTAAGAAAGCTTTACACATGTAAAGTGTAAAGTATTTTGGCTTGATCTTGGAAGCAATGAATAAGTGTGGGCTAGAGAACTAGTTGTGTATTGGAATCTAATTTTTTTAACAAATTCATTTTGCATTCAAAATTACTTAACCATGTTCCAGTTGTGTTTTTTTGTTTTCCCCCCCAGTTTTGTGATTTCCAAAGGTTTGGCGACATTTAAAAAAAAGCCACTTTTGGGTCGAAATTACACTTAAAAAAAAAAGATTTCTAAATTTTTTCCCAAATTTTTTTATGGCCAAGTTGCAAATATTTGCCCAAAAAAAACTACTGGTTACATTCCATTATTATATGTGAATTTGCTTGAACTGCCGCAAAGGTCAGAACCACAGATACATTGTACATTCTCCGCTTGACTATGCCAACTTGACCTTAATGAGTGGATCACTAGGCTGTGTCTTGTTTGCTAACTAATTCAAAAACTTGAATTGCTGCACAGATTGAGATGACTTTGGCATTGCACATGAAATTGCCCTTTTTTCTCTTCTACACTTATTTTAGGACTTTTGGGGGTCAAGAGGGTATCCATTGTAGACCATGATCCAATTATCCATAGACAAGGTAACTTGTGATAAATATTTCTTTCCCAATTATCCCTACCAAAATTTAGGATGCGAGCATGGCCCACAGTTCCTCTTCCCTATTAAAACATAAGTTGCAGGAGACATCATGACATAATAGACTGATTGTCCACAGCTGCTCACCTGGCCCACACATCATGCAAAATAAAGATGCTTCGTCAAGGTGTCCTCGGTCTTGTCCAGTAGTTGATTGTAATTTAGTCATGTATTTACATCAAAAACTGTATAACTTTATCTACTACCTCAAATCATAACTTTGTACTTTTTTTTCTTAACCTGAATCAAAGTTCCAAGTCTTTTACCAGAGTGTACCAAGAGCCATTAGGGGGCCATGAGGGTTGGATATGGTGGGTGGAAAGGAAACACTTCTCCATTAGGTTTCATTTCCATAGCTAACCAAGATGATGAGTTCAAATTCTTTAGTTCCTACCTATGTACTAACAATCCACTAACTCTTACCTATGTACTAACCTATTATCCTACCTGCTTGTGAGATCTATCCTTGACACAGTAGGTAATGAAGATGAAACCTAACATCAATTCAGTTGGGGCTCATCCACATCTGATTCATAACAAGCTTCCAATGGATGGTGCATTGATAATCGCTGGTTCCCTTTTACCCACATTTCTTTCATTATTTGGCCTTTGGGTTTCTTCTTGATTGCCTCAAATCTTGACCAATAGATACCTCCTCTAGAAGGCACTTTGTGATAACTTGTAAAGTGACTAACAAACCAATCATCAAAAATCTTGCACACTAATCATAAGATTTTTTTAATCCATATGTTTTCTTGAAATAAAATGAAATAAACTACTTGGAAGTAAAACTAGCAATGAAATCTAGCTACCTTGTGTACTAGCTCATATGGATTGACAATTTCACTATTGAAAATAATGATCATTAAAAAGCTTTAAACTTTCAAATATATTTTCTCTTGTCAACCTTACGAAGTTTTAAGCCTTAAAAGACCTTGAAGTGTCTATTTTAATTAGATCTTACAAAGCTAAGAATATTCTCATTATCTCTTTTATAAATTTATGAAAAATCAAACACTATCTAAATTGATGTAAACCTTCCCAACTTTATTATGAAAAAACAACAAAACAAGGATGCAAAATGGACAAAAAGATAAGGCAAAAGCCAAGAATAAATCAAAATGCAAACTATCTTAACTAGTTTAACCACACATTGAGGACCAATGTGGTTTTTCAGTTTTGTGGTTTCAAAAATTTGACAAATTTTTCAAAAATTTAGCATGTTTAAAAAAATTACATTAAAGAATTCCAAGAAATATTTTTTTTGGTCACGACAATGCAAAAAATAAACAAAAAAAAATGATATTGAGGACTTAAGTATTCAAATACCTATGGTTACATGTAAGTTGGATGTGGCAATGGGTAGGGGGTTGATGAGTTGTGGGAGGTGGGATTTAATTAACTCCATAGTTATGGTAAGACTTATTAAAGATGGAATGGTTCACATTTTTGGTAGTATAATCAAAATTCATTGTCTAAGGGAGGTTGTTAAGATTGAAAGGGTTAGACCTTTTAGACTTTTAATGCTTCATATGTAGTTGGTCAAGTTTGTAAAAAACTATGAATTTGTTTGTGTAAACAACCCAAAACTTCTATTGCTAAAAGCATGAATTGGCCTTTTGGGTGTTGATATTTGTAATGAATTTCCTTTATTTGAGTTGTTTTTGAAATTATGAATCCTAGCGCTAAAGTTGTCCAAGGTGGAAGGTTAATGCATGTGGATTTGGAATGAGCATGTTTGTTAAGGTGCAAAACTCATCTTTGGATATAACTATGTTAATAGGAAGTCTATTATGTGAATGAAGGAAACATGTGAATTTGTTCACAAACCACTTAGAAGTAAGGACAAAAATGACAAGGCTTTGACAAGTTAACATGTTTCCTCTCAAAATGGAAAGGACATTGGTTTTACAAAAATTTAGAAATAAGGATAGAAATGATAAGGGTTTACCTACCTAAGGATGAAATTGGAATGGTGTGGAATGATGATTTGAAGCCAACACCCTTAAAACTATGGGGAGGGAGTGGTGGTGGTGAGCCATTGCCTCTTGGGGATTGTCAAAAGAACCTTGGCCTACTAAATGCCTAAAAACTTGTATTAAAGAATCAAATGATGATAAGTGAAACAAGAAATTTGGGGTACAAGTAATGCATTGAAAAATGTAGGAAGTTCATTGTTCAAAACATTATGTTAGAATCCCATAGGCTATTTGAATATCATTCAACGTAGGAAGCAAATTTGCATGTTTAAGGTCTTTGGTCATAAAAATGGGGGTTTTGAAATCAATAGGGAAATTGGATGGGGACCAAGATACACCTTTATGAGTTTGCATTGAAAGACCTATGGCTTCGAGTTGGAGGCTAAAAGTTCAAAAGCTTGTGTGACTCCAGTGGAAGGTCCTAAAATATGGGTGTTAATGGCTATGGTGGAGCTTGGGGGCAAGATGAAAAATGAATGACTCTTATTTGTAGCACTCCAAAATGGGCAACAACAAACAAAGGCCCCCCTAATGGATTGCCTTGATGGGTGCTCATGGCCAATGGGATAATCGTGACATCACCTTTTTGACTACAATGGGTGAAATATAAAGGGGACTCTTAAGACTTTGAGTCCTTTTTATATTTCACCCATCATAATCCAACAAGTTGGGTGATTTCAATTCTTGTTGCTTGTAGCTCTTGGACCATAACCTTTTTGACATTGAATTGAACATGTTAGCCATGTCAACTTGTAAGGCAACTTAGTTAGGGTGGGGGTCAAGGTTGCACCTAATGCTATGGACCACTAATTGTAATGCCACGAAAGCACTTTGGGGTTCACCATGAATATGCCCAAGCAATTTGGGGGCATAATGATGCCACCAAAGCACTTTGTTAGTTGTGTGTGGGAGGTTGTGGATCATTCCTCCAAGCTATGGTGATGGAGATTTGTTGGGAATCTGCAACAACAGCACATTCTATGCACCAAGTTGCTGAAATCAGATGCAAGCAATCCGTCAATTTTCTTCTGGTTCTGTGGAACATAGCTAGCTCTCACTTAGACCCAAGTCCAGGTTGCTACTTTTGAGTTCCAACTGGAAAACTGAAACCTCTGAAGCAAAAAGAGCTTCTGGGCAACAAATCCTTTTCCATGATCTGCACTTGTTGAGAAGATGCCGCTCGAAAACTGCTTCTCTCTGAAAGTAAAAGGTCGTGAGAACTTCTCCTGGTACGAGAATAATACAAAATCGTTTAAATTTCTAAGGTTTACTAATTTACTGCATATGGTTTGCATGAAAATCCGATTCTCTTCTCTACAGAGGGCTGTGTTGAGCAAGAGAATGAGGGACTCTCCCCCCTTCCCCCCCGCCACCCTCATATGTGGTTGAGGTCATAGTACCCATCGACAGTGGTAAAACGCCCTTGTACGGTACTTTGTAGATGAAGATTTGCGTAAGGACACTGAGAGAGTGTTTGGGGCCTGGAAACGTGCCCATGTTACCAGGGCCCTCATACAGCGCCTGTAACAGGAAACGACTGTTTCTCAGCTATAATTGACTGTTTCTCATCGGACACTACATCGATTGGCCCAGGTGGTGAGATTTAAATAGTCTCTCACTTTGTAGAGTCCATCTTTCCAGGTTGATGGGTGGGGATGGGGAAAAACTAAACAGTATACACTAGATGTGCTCAATAATGATCGAGGGCTGTCGGTAGGCATAAGGAGCGTGCTCGACAGAGTGTTCCATACCCAAGAATTTTGTGCACTAGGAGAACATGTGTTCCCCGGTTTAATGGAACGTACATTGATTTTTTCAAAGAGATGAAACCTTTGAGGGAGAACACATGTATTTTGGACGTTGAACAGCTGGTATTGAAAAAATATAATAAATGACTTTAAAAAAATGGTTTAAAATTTAAAAATATGTTTGATTCAATGCATAGTTTTTAAAAACTCATAGAGGTTCCTTGATGTGAAAGTAATTATAACAGGGTTTGACAGGGTTTCATCAATTATAACAACTTCCACCTTATGAATTCAGAGGGTTTTTTTAATCATTGGGCTTTCTTGAGTTGAATGTCATTTTAACGATAATCAACTTAAAACATAATTTAAAATTTGAAAATCATGTTTAACTCAATGCATAGTCTTATCATAGATCTTTCTTGATGTGCAAGCAATTGTGACAACCACCAAGAGATTTAAGAGCCGGGTTTTAGAAGTTTGAATGGTGGGTGTCTTTTTAGATGGGGAAAAAAAAATCAGAAATGAATTTTAAAATAAAATAAAAATGTTATCTCAATGCATATATAGAATTTTGATAACAGACATTTCTTGATGGGCAAGCAACTCTCCCACCAACCAACAATAGATCCCAGATTTGAGCTTTAAAACCTGGATGGCAAGTGTTTTTTCTTTATCCAAAAAAAACCATAAAGATGGAACAATAAGTTTCATTATGTTTCACTTCACAATCCATAGATTTTTTATCCAAGTGACGCCAGCTGCTAAAATTATGTAACTGTAACAACAACCACCAAGAGGTAGAAGAGCAAAGCTTCAGACCTGCATGGCACTGAGTTGTATGTTCTTTATTGATAAAGCAAAAGATCAAAGAAGGGGAAGATGGAAGACATAACCACCTGAAGATTCAAATGATCAGGTGTAGAGATCTTCACACAGGACACACAAAAACACTAAAAAAAACCCAAGAATAGTTCAATACCCGATGATCTGTCTAGCTCTGAACTGAATTATCTAATTCTCATCATCCACTCTTCACCTTCACACATCCTTGAAGGAAGAAGAAGAGGAGAAGAAGAAGAAGAAGAAGATGTCTGGACACTTTCTCTGAGAGGTCTGGAGACATGTGAGAGAGCTCGATCCGGATGAAGAAGAAAACTGGTTTTCTAGTTTTGTTGAGCTGTATGTCGTGTTTTTTCTTCGAAAAAAAGAAAGAGAGGGGTTTATCACAACCTCCTATAAGGACGTTGCAAAGAAGATGGATGCTAGCAAGGCCATCACACCAGCAACTGAGCTGCCTCTTCCGCCGTTTCTTATTTTTATGTCTCTTGGAGAACTTAAAAGCTGTTAAAAAAGCAGAGTACTGGATGATGACGATGATGCTAGTGTCGAGGATCACTGAAAGCCGGTCCGCTGTGTGCTCTTGATGAGCAATTCGCTTGCACGGCTATCTCTTCGAGTTGCCAAAAAAGAAACAAAAAAGAAAAAGAAAACATGTGCGTGGTAATCGATACTCCCCAGCTGAAAACAAAGTTGGGGTGGAGTTGAAATCGGTCACCAGCTGCTTGCTTTTTCGTGTAAGGATTCTCCGGTCGGATTGATCTCCATCCTCCTGTCGATATGAGAATCTTGAAAGTGCTGTTCACTCTTTGGAGTATTGATTTGTGTGAGGCGGCCAAGTAGTACACTGTCGTCGCCAAAAAAAAACAAAAAACAAAAAACAAATAAACATGAAAAGAATTTAAAGCTTCGTTGATGAAGATAATTTCACTGATAAGTCTTCGGCAGTGTGATGGTGGGTTGATTCTCCCGTGCATGATTTCTAGTCTTCAAGCTGCTGCTGATCTATCGCTGTCTATCTGTCGCCGTAGAGTGGTATCGGAATCGCGACAATCGCGCCAATCGATTGTCGTCGGTGGTAACTGTCGATGTGTTGATTCGTAGAGACTGCCTCGTCGCGGAAGCAAACCGTCTGACGGATCAGAGACTGTCGACTGCAACCATGAACCGGCCGGCCAGTGTCGATGTCGAATGCCCGGTACTCGTAAAATTCTCCACTAGGTATATATATATATATATTATCAAAGACCAAGTCACGCCGCAACAAATGTAGCCTGAATTCGCATCTTTTGTTCACCTGCGTGCGTTCTTGTTCA
>Ga0116228_10000061_pt1 | contig 61251 bp, 39 predicted proteins | sample S1TSphfallax_2_FD_89694 | JGI IMG/M metagenome (GOLD analysis project Ga0116228, IMG submission 89694) | Host-associated microbial communities from peat moss isolated from Minnesota, USA - S1T2_Fc - Sphagnum fallax MG | ecosystem: Host-associated > Plants > Peat moss > Unclassified | place...
GAATCCGTATAGCCGTCGATGACGGCGTCGCGCTGCAAGTAGCGGTAGCCGACGAGGAAGCGCCAGGCGCCAGCCTTGTCCACTTCCGGACCGCCGAAGCTCACCTCGGTTTGGTAGCCCTTGGTGCGCGGCGCGACGTAGTAGCCGGTGTTCGCCTCGACTTGCGCAACATTGAAGCCCAAGTTGCGGACCGCATCCGCCGTGACCGCCAGGGTATGTGCGCCGATGGCATAGGTGTAGGTCGCATTCAGATTCGCGAGGCGGTATTTGGCGGCAAGGGCGAACAACTGATTGGTGTTTACCCCATTGCTGTTTTCATTGCTGTCGATGTTGAACAACGTATTGCCGAAGCGCAGGAACGTCGGTGCCGTATAGTTGTACAGTCCCGGTTCGTTCGCAGGGTTGAGAATCCCGGTCACGTTGAAGTAATCGTAGAAGGCTGCGGTAAAACGCAGATGTTGATCCTCGGCCCAGTAGAGGTTCGTACCCAGTTCGGCGCCGACCAACCATTTGTCGTGGGCGGAGAATTCGATCTCTTGGAGTTGGTGGCCGCCCAAGGTTAAAAACACGTCAGTTTGGTCGGGACCGCCATCGCCGAGACCGAGGCGGCCCGTCGCCGACGCGCCGGTAAAGGCGAGATCTTGGTGGAAAATCAAGTTGGTCGGCGTTTCATAGGGATTGAGGAACCGTCCACCCACCACGGTCAACCAGGGAAAGCGCTGCGCATCGCGTTCATCGAGACGGATATAGAGCTCATCGAGCCCGAACGTGTAGGGAGAAGTCCCGTCCAGGGTTTGCGTTTCTGAGACGAGATCCGAGGTGTTCCCCGTCGCCAGCCGCAATCCCGCGGTGATCGAATCGCTGATGGTGGTCTCCACCCCCAAACGGGCGCGGCCGCGAAATCGGATCCGATTTTCATCGGTGTCCAAGAATGCATTCTCACCCGCCTGAGAAATGCCGCCCGCGCTGTTGATGGCGAAGTAATTGTATTCGGGCGCGTTGAGTGCGCTGTAGGAGACGCCCTCTTCGCGAAGCGTCAAGTCGCCATAGAGCCGCGTGCGGGTGAGCCAGTCGGCGAGTGCACCTGGTATGCCCCATTTCTCCGTCTTGGCCTCCTTGACCACGTCGGCGACGACGGCCGGTTTGACCTGATCGGCCACTTGCTTCGCAATCTGGTCCTGAACGATTTGCGGAACGTAGGGGACGCGGACCGCGTTTTGCTCTTCCTTGCTCGTGACACCCGACTGCGCAATCGAAGCGCCGGCATCCGCCGCCGCCTTGGCTTGCGCGGCTTTGACCAACTGCTGCGCCCTTTCCTTGCTGATCACACCCTGGTCCACAAGGGCCTGGAGAAGGTTGACCACGGTGTTGCGCAATTCCTCGAGCGACTGGCGCTCGTCGTCGGCGTGCGCGAGCGCAGGGGCGAGCGCGAGCGCCAGCATCGCCGTGGCCGCTCGGAGTGCTCTCGGGGTCAACATGGATCAATCTCCCTAACTGTTCTTAAAAAAAATGAAATCCTCAGAAAACCACTCGCATGTTCACCAACTCCGGCATCCCCGGCGGGGGTGCATCGCCCACGGTGGTGATCGAAACCAACGCTTTTTCGACGCATTCATCGAGTTTCAGGTTGCCGGTGCTGGTCGTGAGTTTGATGTTTTTCACGTGGCCGTCGGCGCCGACGTCGATCTGTGTCGACAGCGAGCCCTTCGCCGCCTTGGTGCACGGCGTCGCCGTCAACTTGTCCTTGATCGTGTCGCGCATACGGTTGGTGTAGAACGCATACAGCGCCGTACCCGTTCCGCCGATGAGATCGCCGCCGCCGCGGTTCGCCGCCAAGCCGAATGCGTCGCCACCTGCCGTGCCCTCGGCATCCACTCCGAGAGGCGCCTCGGCCGCTTGTTCTGGCTGCTGCTCGGGCTCCGGATCCGGCTGGTCCTTAGGGAGAGGCTCTGGAGATTTCTCCGGCGGCGGCGGTGGTGGCGGTGTTTCGGGCGGCGGCGGCGGTGGCGGCGGACGGATCACCTGGACGATTTGCACCGTCCGCGTCGTCTTGCCCGTCTTGGAATTCATCATGGTCTGGACGAACCAGATGAAACCCAGGATCAGAAAAACACCAAACAGCGCTCCCGCGAGCCGTGAAAGATTGCGACGCACGGTGCGCTTGTCCGCCACGATCGACCGCTACTTGACGAGGCGTTGGGTCACTAGCCCAAGTTGTGTGATCTCGAGCTTGCCAATGACGTCGAGGACGTCGACCACCTTCTGATAAGGCACCGTCGAGTCCGCCTTGACGACCACCGGCAAGCTCGGATTCGTCGCCTTGGCCTGACGCAAAAGGTTTTCGAGCTCCGGCAGGCTCACGGGATAGGTGTCGAGAAACATGGTCCCATCGGCCGTGATGGTGATGGCCTTGGTCTGCGGCTTCGCCAACGAGGGCGTATCGCTGGCCTTCGGCAGATTCACCTTGATGCCCTGGACGGAAGCCGTGGTCATGATGATGAAAATCACCATGAGCACGTAGGCAAGATCCAACATCGGGGTGATGTTGATGTCGTCGTAGACGTCCTTTTCGCCGCTGTCGATGGAGCCTGACATGTCGGCCCTCAGCTGTACCGTTCGGCCAGCAGTGTGACGAACTCGTCGACGAACACGCGATTGTCGGCCGCAATGGACTTGATGCGCGTATTCAACCAGTTGTAGCCGAACAGCGCCGGAATGGCGACGGCGAGACCGGCGACGGTCGCAGCCAGCGCCGCGGCAACGCCGGGCGCAATGGCGTTGACGTTCACATCACCCGCGAGCGCGATGGCCGCGAAGGTAATCATGACGCCGATGACCGTACCCAGCAGCCCGAGGAATGGTCCGCCCGAGATGGCGATGGTGAGAAGCACCATCTGGCTGGACAGGCTTTGCTGCAGACGGGTCATCGTACCGTCCATCGCCGCGCGAATGGCGTCGATGGATTGCGGCGACATGGTGTACGCGCGCGCGGCGCTGATCGACTGCGCGGCGATGCGCTTGTTTACCTCGGTGATCCCATGATGATAAAGACGATAGAGCGTGGAAGCGCCGAACTTGCCGCCCTTCTCTGCCAAGGAGGTCAAGGATGGGGCATCGTCCAGATTGTCCTCATCCTCATCATCATCATCATCATCATCAGAGTCAGCCTCATCGAGATCGGCCGTAGCGCCGGCGCTCAAGCGGCGAAATGCCTTGAGGAATCTCGCGTTGGCCCCCTCGACACGGCTCAAGGCGATGGCTTTGAAGATCATGATGCCGAGCGCGATCACCAACATCAGCATGCAAATCCCGATGACCACCCAGCCGTCGGCTGTGAGATTCTTCGCGATCGTGACGAAGTACGAGGTCTGACCACCGCCTTCGCGCTGTCCATCGGCCCCATACAGCACGAGATTGGTGTCCATGGCCTGGCTTGCGGCCGAGGCCTTGATCCACTCGGCAGGGCGGCCCACCTTGGACACTTCCACTTCGTCGACGTCACCGCTCAGAAATTTCCCGCCGCCCACGGAACCGACGGTGAACGTGCCACCGACTTCCGTGAGGGCCAGCGGCGCGCTGCCCACCGTGACACCGTCGACGTAAAGAGACAGCATACCGCCGGCCGCGGTGAAGGCCAGGTGATGCCACTGACTCACAGACAGATCCGCGCTGCTCGTTACCGTCACGGGTGCGCCGCCGAGCGCGGCGCGCGCGACCGCTTTTGAACCTGCGATGTCGAGTTCAATCGATTTGGCGCCATCCACGAGCGCCAGCACAGCGGCGTCCTGTGGCTTGTCGATGCGCACCCAGGCCGAGGCGGTCAGTCCCTGGTTCGGCAGCAGGCGCAACGATGCGGTCGCCGGCACCGTGATAGTTTGCGACCCGTTGAATTTCACGCCACCCGCAATCAGCGACGCCGGCGTCAATTCCGCGGTGGAGGCGCTGGGATTGTTCTTGTAAGCGGTGGCATCCTGCGGCAGTCCCGCGCTCTCGGGGAAGGACAGCACCAGCACCTGTTGGGCATCATAGGTGCCCGGTACGTCGGCAGCGGACTGCGCATCGGCATTTCCGTAGTAGGCGTAAATCTTGTCGCCCTTGGCGCCGCCGGTCAACTGCGGCACCTGCACCCAAAGAAGTGCGATTTGATTTTGCGGATCGTATTTTTCAAAGTGGAACTTGAGCGGAGTTTTGTCATCCCCCGCCAACAACCGAAAATCCGCACCGTCCGGCTTGGTGTCGTTGAAATAAGCGAAATTCGCGAGCGACAAGCGCACCAGCACCGGCACGTTCTGCGGTGACGCCGCGATGTCCGCTCCGGCCGGCGTCAGGTCGAAACCGATTTCTTTCCGGTACTTCCAGTCGTTGCTCCACCAGGACGCAGCGGCGAGCGCGGCCAGGGGGACCAACACCGCCAGACCCAGAAAAATTTTACGCATACCCATCATCGGTCTCGACGCTCCCACATCGGCTCTTGGGGGAGACATTGTCAATAAAGCCCGTGATGCTTTTGTTACAGCAAAACGATTTGCACCCGGTCATTGCCCCGCCGCCTTCCTTTGGCGCAGCAAACACTCGCGATCGTCTTGTTTGCAATTTTCTTCACCCAAACCCGTGACGAACACTTCGAGCCAGCTGAGCGCGTTCTGCGCGAGCGGCGCCGGGTCCTTGGTCGTTTCATTGGACTCGCTCACCGAGTTCGTACTGCTGTTGGTCGCGCCGCTGCCGACCGCGGACACGCCGGAAAGGCTCGCCGCCAAGCCGCTCAGGTCTGACGGCACGCCGGTCGCGGTGCCCCCGAAATTGATATTGAGAGCCCCGATGACATGCGCGGCGGCAATATTGATGTTACCCGCAGCACCGATACCGGCATCGCCCGCGTTGACGGTGCCCACGGGCGCGTCCAGATCGACATTGCCGGCCGGCACTTCAGGGTCGGTTTGAATGGTACGGATGCCGCTGCCGGCGAGAGAACCGGAATAATCGATGGTCACTGACCCATCGGAGTTGACGAGGACCGTCGGCGGCGGCGCAGCCAGGGACGACTTGGAACCATTACCGGCATCGATGCTGCCCTCGTCGGACCAGATCAAAATGTTGCCGCCGCCCAGGGTGAAGATCCGCGATGCATTGACGTTCACATCGCCTTCCGAGTAGATGTCGATGTTGCCGGCTCCTTCGGCCACGATGCCGAGCTGCCCCGGGTTCTTTTGAGCAATGCCGACGGGTGTGAAGGCGAGACCCACGTCGATGGCACCGCCTGGCACGAGAATGGAGATATTCCCGCCGCTCAAGGTATAGATCTGGCTGGCGATGAGATCCAGATTTCCCGAATAGGGGCTTGGGTTCGCCGCGGTGGCGTCGCGGCTGCCCGGGTAGAGAGCGTCGATCGCCGCATAACCTTCGGAGAAACCGACGCCGGTGCCCGCATTCGCGGCACGACCAGACAGCAGGAGCTCATTGAAAAACACAGTATCGATCAGGGCCGCCTGTTCCGCCGCCGCGAACTTGCCGAATTCGGTCTGCGCCTGCGGATAGGTCAAGCTGGTCTGGCCGGTTTGCGCTTCGACATAGCTCACGAGGTCGCCTTGGTAGGTGCTCGAGGGAGCAATGATGTCGGTCAGGAAGGACGCGTAGTCCGCGCCTTCTGTGCCATACCCAACGGCCAGGGTTAAATTCGCTCCCTGCGCACTCGGCAGATTGGCATTTTCCAAATCGCCGGTGGTCAAGATTCCAGGTCCCACACCCAAATTGATGTTGCGACCTGCAAAGATATCGAGGCTGCCTTCACCCCCTACCGATATGCCCACGCGCGGCGCCGCCGTGTAATCGATGTCGCGCCCCGCGGTGATCAGGGTGCTATCGGTTGATGCGACGTTCTGGCCTTCGTACGCGAGATTGAGGATGTCGCGACCCGCCGAAATATCGGCCGATTTCGGCAGAGTGAATGACAAGTCGTCGATATCACGGGCCGCCGCAATGATCGCCGGTTGCGAGTCGCCGACGTGAATGACTCCCTGGAACGCCACCAGTCCGCCCGTCGCGAGCCCGCCGGTCGCAAGCGCGACGGCGGTGTTCTGCGCGGTGGGGACCGCTGCGCTGTCGGACATGCTGATGCCACTCTCGGACAGATTGCTGCCGCTCTGCACGGCGGCGATGTCGCGCCCCGCGATCAGCCGCAACTGTCCCGTGCTCGATGGGAACAGAATGGCGTCGGCGTTGAGATCGATGTCCTGCTGTAAGGCCTGGACCGACAGATCGGGCGGTAAGACGAGAAAGCCGTCGAATCCCAATGCACGGGCTAACTTGGATCCTACCAGCGTGCCGAGCGGACCGCCTACCGGCAGGTCACTGATGGTGACGCTTCCATCGGTGCTCGACAGATTGAGCGCAGAATTCAAGCCATAGGTGAAAAACGACGGCGGTATCCCGGTGGTGGTGAGGGCTGCGGGTGTGTAGGTCGGATTGTAGATCGCATCGACTTGCACCGACTGACGGGCCCAGATGGAGACCTGTGCGTTGCCCAGTGCGACGCTCGATCCGACCGCCTGGCCGCTGGCGTCTTGGAGAATCGGCGGCAGGCCGGCGTTGGTGGTCACGGTACCTTGACCATCGGCAACGTAGATCTGCAAGCTGCCGATGTCACCGGTCGCGCCGACGCGGAGGCCACCCCCCGACCCATAGAGGGTGGTGTTGCCGTCGGGGCTGCTATCCGCGGTCGCCGCCGATAGATTGCTGATCTTGCCTGTGGCCGATACTGTCACGTCACCGCCGCCCAGGGCACCGACATTCCAATCGAAGTTGTCAAAATCGACCCCGTAGTTCCCCACGGAAACCGCTGCGCTGGTTGCCGATGAGTTGCTCGTCGACGGAGTGACGGTCGCCCCGCGCACGAGCCACCCGGTCACACTGTAATTGCCGCTGTCGGGATTGGCGGCGCCCAAGGGGGTGCCGTTGACATCGCCACCGGTCACGATCCGGATATTTCCTCCGGCGGTGGGGAAATTCTCCTCTCCGGCGACGCTGCTCGATGAGACTGGCGCGGTCCCGGAGAGTCCCCCGGTGTACACCGTCGCGACGCTCCCGGTACCATATTGAAACGTAATGTCGCCGGCCGCGGCGAGACTGATATCGCCCGTCCCGGTTCGTAGCACCGACTGCGGCCCGAGGATGAGCGCAGCAGTCGATCCCTGACGTACGGCTAGCGCATTGGCGCTCGACAAATCGGCGCCGGCCACGAACGTGAGCGAGCCCGACGGCAAATTGGTCAACGCCGTGCCGGTCGGTGTCGATGTCAAAAAGCCGTCGGAAATGATGCCATCAACGGTGATGCCACCCGCGGCCAACACCGCCACGCTGACGACCTGGCCCTGCGTGCTGTTTTGACTCAAGTCCAACGTTTGCGCAAAGGTCAGCGCATCGCTCGCGTTGCTGTCCTGCAATTCGACGCCGGCTTGTACCGCGACGGGTGTTGCACTTGCACCGGTCAGACGGCCGGCAATCGTCGGCGTGGCAGCGGTGAGAAAGGCAGTGGCGTTCGCCACCGCGTTGGCAAGATCCGAGTCCGCCGTACTCGAGGATGTCGCCGACACCAGCACCGGCTCGACGATCACTTCGCCAACCGCACTGACATTCGCACCCAGTCCCGACGTTCCTGAGTTGATGGCCACATCATTGCTGCCCATCAGGGCGGGCGCGCGCAGCACGAGTTCGCCCATCTGCGCGGCTCCAGCGGCGGTGATCACACTGCCGTTATCCAGGGTGATCGAGCCTGCGCTCGTGCAGGGCGAGCCGGTGCAGTTCGCCGCCAGCGAATTCAAGTCGATTTCACCGCCCCGCCCGGTCACCCCGCTGCCATTGGCATGCAGCTGGCCCGTCGACTCGAGCGTGACCCCCGCACCCCCCGACAGATCGATGAGTCCGCGCTGGGTCGCCGATGGAGCGCTCACGACACCGGCGATGTCGACATTGCCGGTGTCCGCCGTCAGAGTAATGCTGTTGGCCGTGATCGCCCCGGTATTCGTCAGATCGAGGTTGCCGGTATGCACACGCACATTCACGGCATCACTGAAACCGGCGAATCCGGGGTTCGCCACCAAGCTGCCGAGGCCGCCGGTCAGATTGCCCGCATCGATGCTGAGGACACCACCCGTGTTGCCCGCGGCGGCGCCATTGATGGTTGCGGCCAGCGTGACGGTGCCGGAACCCGCTGCCACCTGCAAACTGCCGGCAGGCGCCAATGCGCTGCCGGCGACGCTCACCACAGAACCCGCATCGAGGCTCATGTTGCCGGCCGCGCTCAACAACACGAGGCCGCCCGGCGAGGCGGCAGTCTGAGTATCCACCGGCAGCAGGGTGCCGGCGGTGTCGATGGTCGCGGTCGACGCGAGATGAAGGTTCCCGCTCGACATCAGCTGGACGACGCCGGACGGCGCGGCGATGACACCCGCATCGTCGATGGCGCTCGCCGTCATCGTCAAGCTGCCGCCGACCAGCTTCGGCAACGTGGTTCCGGCGCCAACGGCGGTGGGTGCGCCGAGATTCAATGTTCCGGTCGCGGCAATCGTCGTGCCTGGCTCGTCCGCGGCGTCCGGCGCCGGCGTGAGTTCGGCGGCATTGACGTTCAGGTTGCCGCCGACGTTAAGGTAGCCGGCGCCCTTGGTTTGCAACGCACCGGCGACCTGCGCCGTCGTCTGAGCGAACCCGTTGATCGACAGGACACCGGGACCGACCGTTACGGAGTTGGCGATAAATGTGAGGGTACCGTTGCCGACGGTCGCCGCCATCGGCGGGTTGGCGGCTATCAGGGCCGCATCGCCGCCGAGGCTGAGGCTTGCGCCACCGAATACGGCATTGCTACCGCTCTGATTATCGATCGAATTACCGATGAGGGCGAGCGAACCGAACGTGGGCGTGCTGCCATTCGCACCCACGCCAAGCGACACCGCACCATCGATATCGATGTCACCCTGACTGGTGAGCAGCACCGCCCCCGCCCGCTGTAATGCGGCCAGCAGCCCGGTGCCGATGTTCAAGGTATCGGTCGACGTCGCGGAGCCTGCGAAGGCAATGCTGCTCGAGCTCAGGGACCAGCTCGCACCCTTGCCGTCGAGCGTCCCGGCGAGCGTCAGGGCACCGGGTGCGTCGATCGCAATGGCGCCCCCGGAGTTCAACGTGGCACCCGTCTCCACGGCGATCGTTGCGTTCGCAGGGGCCGTCGGCGTCGAGGCGGGCACGTTGATCGTTACGCTGCTGGGCAGACAGGCGCTGCTACGGCACACCACCGGTAACGCCTGATCCGAAACCGCGAGCAACGCTGCCTGAAACAACGCATTCGGCGACGCGGCGGTATCGGTCAAAATGACATTGCCGACGGCTGGCAGGGTTGTGAGCGCAGTGCCGATCTTCCCGGAAGTCGACTGTAACAAGGCGCCCGCTTGCACATCGATCGACTGCTGCGCCACCAGTTCAATCTGGTCTGCCGTCAGCTGCACGCCGGACTGCACGGCGACCGTATTGGCCTCGACCGCTATGCTCGTATTGTCGGTGGTGGTCGATGTGGTGGCGGTCGACACGACCGTCGGGGCGAGCGATGCGGCAACGCCGCCCAACGTCAGCGAACCGGCATTCCAACTCTGCAGCACGTTGGCGGACACGGTAATCGCCCCTTCGCTCGCATCGCCGTCGTTGGCGGTGATGACGAGATCGGGCGCGCTCAAATTCACTTGCGCACCACGTCCGCCGGTGGCCGCAGAGGTCAGCACGGTACCCTGAAGATTCAATGTGTTGATGGCTGCCGGCGTGATCGACAGTGTGAACGTACCGGCGTCGGCAGGCTCGGATACCGGCCCCGTACCGGCGAGTGTGGCGAGATTGCCGAAGTACGACGACGCGTTACTGATGGTATAGGCGGATAGCTCTTGGGCATACCCGCTCGGATAAACGGCCACGCCTTCGTACTCCGTCAAGCCGTTGGCGGTCGACCCGCTGGTGTGCAGGCCGGTGGTTCCGGTTGAGAGGTAGCCGCCGATCACGGGCGTGCCATTCGCGAGCGCTGCGATTTGCCCGCCGCCCGCGCTCGTGAAATTGGGCTCGAGTTGAATCAACACGGCACCCGAGGCCAGCGCATAGCGCGGCGGCAACAAGGCATAGAAGCCGGCGGGAATGCCCGCCCCACCGCTCAAGTAAATGGTTTGGCCGGGAATCGATTCAACCGATTCCTCGGGATCGTAGGGTCCGGCCTGGCCCTTCGTGGCGGGCAGGATCGCATACAGATTGGGGATGCTGCTCAAGGCGGCATTGCTCGCGGTCGCACAGCATGCCGAATTGAGATTGTCATAAGTGCCGCCCGTTCCCGGCACCCATTCGTAGGCATAGAGATCGCCGCCGCCGGCAATATTCGCCGTCGCTCCGGATTGCACGACGACATTCGGCGCGGACAAGCTGATCTGCTTCGTCGGCACGCTGGTGATCGGGTTGATATAGCCGCTTTGCGAAGTGTAAATCCACTCGCCTTGGTTCAATTCGGTCTCGCCAAACGGAATGTCGAGCCCAGCGCCGCTCACCGACACCAGGCTGCCGGCGCCAAGGGTCAGGGCATTGTTGGCGGCAAGATCGATCGAGCCGAAGGGCGCGAGCAACGTGCCGGTGATCGAAATCTTGTCGGCCGATAGGGCGACCGACCCGTCCGCAGACAGTGGCGTCCCCGGCGAAGCTCCGGTGCTGCCGATCGATACCGTTCCGCCGCTGCCTTTCAGCGAGGTGATGGTAAAAGCCGTGAAGGTGTCGGGATATACGCGCAGCGCATTGATCGCGAGACTGCCGCTGGTGACGATGGATCCCGTGCTGGGACCCGCGACATTGGTCGACGTGGTCCCCTCGAGCTGCACGTCACCGGCGCTCGCGAAGGTGGCGCTGGCAGCGCCCTGCACGGCGAAATTGCCCAACAGATTCATCTGCTGGGCAGAGACCGTCAACGTCCCGCTACCGGCAGTCGGCGTCGGCACCACCGTCGTCGGGCCCACATTTGCCACCGAGTTGCCAAATTCGACGTAAGGCGCCGTCAGCGACGCAACGGCTTCGACGGTAAAGCTCGGCGCGTCCAATATCAGTTGCCGTGCCAACGACAGCTGGCCGGTGTCGATGACGATATCGCCGCTGTAGGGAGCACTGCCGCCGCCGCTCGCCACGCCGCCGGCTCGCAGCGTCAACGAGTCGACGCCGGAGGCGGCAATCTGCTGGACGCCGAGAATGGCGAGATTGCTGGAAGCAGGGTTGGGGGCAGTTCCGCTGGTGCTGTCGACCAGCTGAACGTCGAGAGTGCCTTGAGGCAAGCTAGGCCCCGCCAGAATCGTACTGCTCGACCCACGAACCAAATCGACTTCCAGGGAACCCGCGGCGGCACTGCCGCCGGTGCCAACACCGGCTTGGGCTTCGAGCATGCCCAATAGAGAGATGGACTCGGGCGAACTGACGGTGAGCGACCCGCCGGTACTTGCCAGCACCTCGCTCGTATAACCCGCGACGGTCGACGAGTTGGCGACATCGAGCGTCGCGCTGTTACCCCGGATGTCGATGGTTGAGCCCGCCTCGGCGACGACGATCCCCCGACCGGCCGTCAGAGTCACCGCCCCGCCCGGCAGCAAGGTCCCGGTGAGCAAGCCCTGGGAATTGGGGGTCATCACGGCGACGCCGCTGACGTCGAGCAGCGCGGTCGGCTTCAAGTCGATGCCGAGGGTGGGCTGGTAACCCGGATCGGTGAGGCCGCTCGAGTCGGTTGGGTCGATTTCGGTGGGACTGGGAATGGAGATCTCAATCGCGCCGCCGGGTGCTCTTAAGGTCCCCGCGACCGTCACTCCCCCCTCACCCGCGACTGCAATCGTTGCGCCGGGCCCCGCCAAGATGGATGCGCCTGACTGAATGTCGAGAGTCCCATAGTTGGTGCTGCCCAACACTTGATCGTCCGCGAGCCGGCTGACGCTCAAGGAGACGTCCGCGGGAGGCCGCGCGTACAGGGGCAATAAATTAGCCTGTGAGAAACCCGCGATCGGTGTGCCGGTGGGCTGCCGCGTGTAACTCGCATTGAACTGTAGCGTGCTGGTCTCGGCGTTGATGGTAGTGCCCGACGCCACGGTCAGCACATCGGTGGTGGCATAGGACTCGACCGCGCCCGTCGCCGTCAAATTTACCGCCGAGAAACCATAATCGGCGAACAAGGGGGCGTACAGATTGAGCACCGGGCCCGTCGTCGAAGTCAGATCGTCGACCCGCTGCGCCTCCGTCCAAGCGCTGCCGGATCCTTGGGATATCTCGAGTCGCGGCACGTCGAGGGAGAAACTGCCGCCCGACGCGGTACCCGTACCGAAGCCCTGCACCTCGAGACTCTCGCCAAACTGCAGCGCGGCCTGCGCCGGGCTCGCATCGAGGGTGATGGCGCCTCCCTTGCCGTAGACCAAGCCACCGCCGGACTGCAGCCATGCGCCGCCGTTGGCCTGCAACGAGACATAGTCACCGAGCACTAACTCGCTTTGCGGCGTGGTCAATTTCAGATCGATCGAACCGGCGTTCTGATACGTGGGTGCGATGCCGATACCGTCAGCCACGAGGCTGTCGTTGGTCCACTGACCGCTGACGTCGAGCGTCACGCCTTCACCGATGCCGATGCCGAGCCGTTGGGTGTTGGGCGATGGCGCACCGCTCGGGACGGGCACCAGAACGGACGGCACATTCTCGAAGAAAAACGTGCCGTCCACTGCCGTCACGTTGGAATCCACATCGATCCGCGGCGCAATCAGGGACAGAGAGGCGCCGGCGGGCAACGACAGTGGCAGGCCGGGCGGCAACACGATGCTGGTGTTGCTGTAGATCGTCGCGTTGGTGAATCCATTGCTGGTCAGATAGGACGCCGGTAGTTGCAGGGTCTCGGCGGGCAGCGGTGTACCGTCCGCAACCGTGATCGGCGTGGGCGAGCTCACGAGACTCACACTCGGCGCCAGATAATCGAGGTTGGTCTGGGTTGATAATGGCTCGCCGATGACCAACGTGCCGCCTGCGGGCGGCGCACTGCGTTGATAGGGGCCGCTGACCGCGGTGGCCTGCAGGCTGCCGCTCAGCGCGAGACTGGGCGCCGCGAACTGCACCCTGCCCGCGGCGACGCCCTGCACATAAGTCGATTCGTATTGACTCAAACCCGGCGTGGGAATGATTTCCTGGATACCCCACTTATCATAGGACTGCGTAAAAGTCGGGTTGATGACCCCCGTGTAGGTAAGGAGCGGATTCGCACTGCCGATATCGTAGAGCTGGCCGTTGGCGCCGATGAGCTTGGTGGTCTGAATGCTGCCGCCCAGGTACGTCGTGTAGCCGCCGGACACATTGATGCTCGCACCGGACTTGAACACCACATCGCCGGCCGATTCGAATTCGGCAGTGCCGCCAGCTTCGGTGCGTTGCGCGATGTTTTGACCCACCGCGGCGATGGCGGAGGCGAGATCCGCAATCGGAGTCCCGTTGCCGCCATCGGCGCGGACGTCGACCGTGACCGTCACGACGTTACTGCCCGTTGACTGCAACGCTCCACCGCGCTGGGTGGGGTCATCGGCAAACTCGTTGGAGCGTAGCTGCACGCTCACGAGGTTCGCCGCCATGGGTAATTCCGCGTCGCTGCCGGACAGATTGATGGTCGTACCCGAATCGATCCGGATCTGTGCATTCGGATCAGCGGTGGGCAGAATACCGGGGGGTGGATTCGGCGGATTGCTTTGCGCCACCGGCACCGTATAGTCGCTGCCCCCCGCCGTCACGCTGAGTGTGCCGCTCGGCGCGTTGATGCTCGCGCCGTGCATCAACACCTGTTCACCGCTGATGTTGATTTCGGAGGGCAGCTGCGTTTGCGCGGCCACCGCGGTGGTCGAGTCGGTATATTCCGGCAGCACTTCGGTGAGGCTCCCGGGTCCGAGTTCCACCGTACCGCCTCGGGTCGCCGAAAAAGCCGTGCCTTCGGCATAGCCGGTCGGAAACGTATCGGCTGCTTGCAGGACGATGGAGCCATTGGCATCGACACTGGTGGTCGCGGATACGCGACCGTCCTGATTCACCATCAGGCCGGTCAGTGTGATGTTGCCGCGCGGTGCCGATAGGGTGCCGGACAGTTGATTGGCCACCGTACCGCCGCCATCCACTTCAACCACGAGACCTCGGAGGTTCGGTTCGCCGCTGGCCTGCAAATAGAGGGCCTGCCCGGCAGCCAGAATGACCTGGCCGTCGGGCGCACTCAGGTTGCCGCCATTGGTCACATTGGGAGCCGCCAGTAATAGGCGTCCTTGGTCGGCGGCCGTCAATTGAGCGCCCGGCTGAACCGTGATTCCTTGGGACAGCACGTTGCCCGACGCATCGACAAAGGATTGCAACACCGGCTTCCCGGTCTGTCCGGGAACGAGCAGGCCGGAGGCGAAGGTGGCATCGGACAGGTTGAGCGAGGACGCGAGTAGACCGCCGACGTTGACGGTGGCGCCGGAACCAAACAGAAATCCGTTCGCGTTAATGAGGTAGATCTGGCCGTTGGCGCTCAGCGTGCCAAAGATGCTGCTGGGATTGGTGTCAAAAATACGATTCAAGGCGATCGACGTACTCGCCGGCTGGACGAAAACGACTTTGCCATTCGCGCCAATGTTGAAAGAAGACCAGTTCAAGGTGGCGGTGTTGCTCGTCTGCGATACCGTGAGGGTATTGCCGGATGCCACCGCGGATGCCGACCCCGACGTGACGAAGCCCTTGGCCGCCGAACCGCAACTTGTGGCGACACACGGTGTGGGCAGCGAGCCGGCGAGCGACAGGTCGCCGCAATGAGCCAGGGCGCATGCCAGTACGCCGTTACGAAGGCGGATCAACGACGATCGTTGGGAGCGCACTAGAACGAACCTCGCAGCAGAAACAGGAGTCGGGATTGTCCGGCGAGCGTTGCCGGGCCCGAGGCGGGACAACCCGACGCGGCGGCGACCCCCAAATCGGTGGCGGAATCCAACGCTTTCGCCCACGTCAGCGAACCGGTCACCTTCTGGCCCGGGAGCACCTCGACGCCACCGCCCACGCTGCGCAGATGCAGGCCGGTGCCCGAAGGTTCGCAGGCCAACGAATCGATGACCCAGGTACGTCCGGTATCGAAGAAAGCAAACGCGTCGCCGAGCACGCGTTCATGCGCATGCCAACCGGGCGAAATCACCTGCACGGTTTCTTTGATGCCCTCGTCACCCAGCACTTCGGATTCCAGATAACCACGAACCCCGTCCGCGCCGGCGATGGAAAAATTTTCATTGGTGATCAAGGGCTCCGCCGCGGCCTGGCCGGCGGCACGAAGTCTGAGTCGAAAATCCGCCGGCAATTTGACGTCGAATGCCAGATCTGCGCGCAAATAGAAATAATTGTCCCGCCCCAGGTCGCGATCATTCGCGAAGGCACTCTGGTTATTGACGACTCCCCGTGGACCGGCGTTCGCCGCCACACTGAAATTCGTGGTCAGCAGGTCGGAGCGCCACAATCCCGCATATGCGAACGACAGATTGAGATAGGTGATCGGTGTATCGTCGGCCGTGGTGGCATTTTGATTGATGACGTTGCGGAAGTGTTTATAGTCCAAGCCGAATGTGACCGATTGGTTGGCACCCGAATCGCTCTCGACCGGGTACGCGACCCGCAAGCCGATGATCTGGCCTATCCCTAAGACACCGAGGGTACCTACCGCCGCAACGTTGCTGTTCGAATTGATGTACTGCAGCGACGGCTGCAGGCCGGACTCCAGGGAATGAAACAAATAGTTGGCCGCAAACACCCGGACTTGATCGATTTGCTGCGGAGTGAACTGATACTGCAGCGACAACGTGTCGAGACGCCCGAAGAGATCGTCATAGCTCAGGCTGGCGATGGAGCGCAGCGAGCGGGTATCGAGTGATGCCTGATCGTTGAGTTCCAAGCTCCCATGCAGAGGTAGGTGGTCGTTGACCTGCAGAGCGAGATCGACCATTCCCGGCGCGGACCCGGCTTTCAAAATCGGTACCACGGATCGGTCCGGCGTCTCGCCATTGACCGCCGTTAGCTCCTCCTGCAGCTTCGAAAGTTGCAGCACGGTGCCGGGCTTAGCTGCCGGCAATGCCGCGATGACATCGCGCTCGGGGAAGTAATGTGCGCCGGTGATGAGTTCTCGCTCGACGCGGCCTTCGGTCACACGAAGTCGCACCAACCCTCCGCTCACCGTCTGCGGTGGAATGTCGACGAACACCGTGCCATAGCCGCGGTCGTGGTACAACGTCTCGAGCGCCACGCGCGCCGACTCGACGTCTTTGATGGTCTTGTCAGGCCCGAGCAAAGGATAGAGGAGTCGCTCGATATCGCGGTTCGTGAGTACGGTGTTGCCGATGACCCTGTACTCCGCGACGGTGAAATGTTGCTCAGATTGAGCCGCCTGCGGCGCTTCCGCCCCCAGGGCGGCCGAATCCAAGACCCCTACCAGTGCAAACGCCACAAAAAATCCAACCGCCCGAGCGTGATCGGCAAATTTCATCCCCATCTGTCCAGATTATCCGTCGAGTATTTCAGTCTGATGCCAAAGTCGCCGTCAGCCGAGCGTGCCCTGCCGACGCGTAAAAAAAAACTGGCCTCCCCGGAGGGAGGCCAGCGTCTGCGCCTACTAGCGCGAGACCATCATTCCAGCAACTTCCGCTAACGCTATAGTTCCGACGCCGGATCCTGGCAGCTATTGCCCAAGCGCGAGTAGGGGTTCGTGTAGATCGCCTTGGCGCCCGAGACATTGCCGATTGAACCCGAGACCGGTAGCTGGGCTGCCGGGATGACGCCCGCCGAACCCGGCGCCAGCGGATCGGCCAGAAGATCCGCCTGACCGAAGCCGTTTTCACTGATCCCAGCGAACGCCGTGACCAGATTCTGGGCGAGAATTCCCTGATCGCTGGTGGACGACAATGCAGGATTCGTGATCGCCCAAGCTTCAAACCAGTCGCCGTACGCGCCGGTCGCGGCCGCAATGTTCGACGGCTGCACGTTATCGATCGCGACCAGCGTCAAGTTGGGAAAGCTCGGGCCGGCTTGATCGATCGTTGCATAAGTGATCGAACCCGGGGTGAGATTCGCCGCGTTCAACACGTCGGTGGTCGAGAAGTAATCCGTCCCGCCGGTTTCTTTGATCGGCGAGTTCGACGTTAAGGTGGAGCAGTGGTCTCCCGTGAAGAAGATGTCGGTCGCGGCACGGCTTCCCGATCCCGCTTCGCGATTGATGACCGTGATGGCCGACGAGGTAGTGCCGGTCACGGCAGCGCCGGTCGCGCTGCTAGCCAATGGCACGTTGGCCCAGTTGCTCACTTTTCCCTGCAAAATCGCCGCAATCGTTTGCTTGGAAAGGGAAAGACCCGACGGAGTCCCCGACACCACCGGTTGCGCGTTGCCTGCTTGTTCCGCAGCTGAGAAACCCGCTCCCGTGGTATTCACAAAAATACCAAACACCTGATCGAAGATTACCTGGCCATCGCTGGAAAGACTGCTGAGCGCAGCCGAGCTCGCCTTGCCAAAGGCGGCGGTCGAATAGGCCGACGGATAGTTATTCTTGACCAACGCGCCCGGCTCCACGTCCGTGATACCAAGGTTCACCGGCGCTTTGAAAACGTTGGTGAAAGTGTCGTCGACTCCATTACCGGTGGCATTACCACCCACAGTTACCGTGTAGCCGCCGCTGGGGTTCGCCGTCACATTGCTGTTGAGCGTGAGTTGGTTGATGTTCGAGCCGCTAACAATCGGCAAGGCGCCGGTAACCGAGCCACCTTCGGCGCGATACCACACCGTATAAACCGTGCTCCCATTGGCTCCCGCTAAACCCGTTGCCGCTGTCGGCGCACAAGACACCGCAAAAAAATTCGGGTCCGGTGTGCTGCTGAACACCGAGTAGCCCGCAGATCCGGCGCAAAACACCGGCGCGCCGCCCACCGAGCCCGACTCGAGTACGTTAAGGATGGCATTCTTGGCCGCAGAGGAGCCGGCGATGTACAAGGCAATACCATTTTGGGCGCTGGTTGGGTCGATAAACTGCCCCGTGGCGGCAGCAGCCGCGGCGGAGGACAAGATCGCCGCAACCGCAGCCGCGACTTTCATATTTCGATTCATGGAAAACTCCTTAAATTCTCAACGACTGGCAGAACGTAATAGGGGTGTTATGCCTTCAATTTCCGGCGAGCGACGCCCGTCAAACCGAGCAGGCCGCTGCCCAAGAGCCATACCGCCGCCGGCAGGGGTACTGGGGGAGTCGAATTAGTGGACTCGGCGATGTTCAACCCAGCCGAGGACAGACTGACCGTGCCGATCTGGGAATACGTACCCGGAGTGGTGTTCCCGCCGTTCGACAGGGCCATGTAGAATAGTGACTGGGTGCCACCCAAGACATTGTTATTGTTCAGACTGCCATACCAACTGGAAGTAAGCCCGGGGCTGGTAACGTCCCAAACGCCGTGCGTGGCGGGGTTTGCGCCTTCGGTCGACAGTGCGCCATTGGCGTTGCTATTGATGGTTGAAATATCGGCCGCGAACCCTGGTCCGAAGATTGATAATGCACTGTTTGAAATGTTTTTAATTGTGTGGGTGCTGCTGTTTTGTGTGGTGGTGAGGAACTGGGCTGCCGCCGCCGTGTAAGGCGGACTAGTTGAGCCGTTTTGCTGATATTGACCACCCATGATCCCCCACTCGATGGTATCGCCCGACGCGTCGGCATTGAACAGCGCCGCGAGGTTCGCGTCGGATCCAAGGACGGTCGTGTTGACGCCGCCGGCCAAGAGAGAGTTGATGCTGTAGCCGGTGTCGCCGGCGTAAGAGGCCACGGCTGACGCACCGCCCGCGGTGACCACCTCGGCGAACAAGATTGCATCCGCGCTTCCGGTTGAAGGTGAGGCGATCGACGCGTGTGCGGCGACGCCGGCCAAAGCCAGAGTGCCCGCGGCACCCACTTTTAGTACTGAATTCATTACGAGACTCCCATTAGAGTAAAAAAAAAGTCGATCCTCAGGTGACGGCGTCTTCTCGCTCCCACACCTCGTTCCCCAGGTGAGTAACCGCCGAACCTGCTAACGCAGTGACAGCTAGTTCAGTCGGCACTTGCTCATCGCTCGGAAGGCATAGTGTGGGGAGCGTGTGGCACCCAAGTGATGGAAATGTGAAACTTTTCACACATGGCGCGACTCGCATGAGCGGCGCTTACTATCCGTCTTGTTTGTGTTGTGAATGTCTTACGGATGTATGTCATCGATGGCGCGAGGCGTGTTCCGCTGGTCCTCGGACTGCTGGGCCGTGCGGATGTCTTCCAAACGGCGCGTCACGGTAAGATCCCAAAAACATCCAGCTCGCCGGCGACCGAGGTTGAACCCGATTCGCCGCCCGTATTGTTGCCGCGCGTGCCCACGTAGACCTTGCCATTGGCGACGGTGGGCACCGTAAACTTGATGGCATTGCCTAAGGCGTTGGCCGCCAGGGTTCCACTGTCCCAAAGTTCCGTGGCGATGTCGGCGGCATCGTGCGCATAGAGTACGCTCGGGCCACAGGTGGTCGCGTGACCGATGCAATAGTTGGCATTGTCCAGCGTCCAGACGATGCCGTTGTCGGTTCCGGCCGCGGACACCGACGGGCTGCTGCCGCCGAAACCGTACACATGGGTGGTGGCGGCCGACAGCGTCATGGCCGGGATGCTGGGCGTCAGCACGAAGTCGGCGAGCGGCCCTAAGTCACCGACGAGAAAGTAATTGGAGTTCCAATAAGCGCCCGTGGCATAGACCGGGTAACCGAAGGCGATTTTCTGCACGGCGGCGCTGTCGCCAAAACCGCCGAGCGTGGCGCGATTCAACAGATAGAGGGTCCCGTCCTTGCCGCCGCACAGCAGCAGCTGGGTCACGGGGTTCGACGCCGGCAGATCCGCGAGCACCGCCGCGCCGCCGGCGCCGAAGTCTTTGTCGCCTGCCGCGTCGGTGACCTCATCCGACGGCGTGAAGTACTGAGCGACTTGAAGGGTGGCCGTCAACTCGAGCAGCGAATCGCCATAGTCCAGATTCGGCGTCATCGTGCTGGTGGCGTCAAAGCCGCCGTTTCCGGTCACCAAGTAGACATTGTTGGCCGCATCGGCGGCGGGTGCTCCGCCGCTCATCCATACGCCCGCCTCCTGTGTGTCGGGCGCAGCATTGAACACGGCGACTTGCGTGAAACCGTTTGTTCCATAGGAATAACCCATGACCCAGCCGTACCACGGCGGCACATCCTCGTGCGCGGCCCAGGCGATGTACACCACGCCATTCACCAAGGCGAGCGCCGCCCGCTGATTTTCAGGGCCTGGGTTGAAGGCCACGGTCGTGCCGCCGTCGCCCGCGCCCGGATAAGTCGCGTCAATCACCGTCGGCGATGCGGACTTTTCATTCCCCGTCGCCAGATCGAGCGCGTGCAGCCGTTGGTAGAACACGGTTTGGCTCGAGTCCACCGATTTAGCCACCACATAAAGAATGCCGGTCGACGGATCGATCACAGGCGTGCCCGTGATACCCACCTCCGGCGCCATGTCGCCGAGGCCGTGGCCCACCAGATAATTCTTGGGAGAATCCGGCACCGGTGTCTCACCCGCCGATGCTCCATGGGCCGCGTCGATGAGGCTCGCCGTCCAGAGCGGCGTACAGGAGGTCGCGTCGGCGTCGAAGGCATAGACGCTGTCGTGTTCAGTGGCCACGAACACGACGTTATGCTGCGCACCGCCCACCGTGAGATTCCCCACCCAGAGCGGCTGCGCATAGAGGGCGCCATCGACGTTGCAGGAGAACAGCTTGCCGAACGTCGCCGCGCTCACGGTGCTCGGGGTGAGCGCAAATTCCTGCGTGTCGGCACCATCGCGCGCCAGGTCATTGTGATACGTATACACTCCGGCCAGATTGGTCACCGCGGCGACGGCGGTGCCCGAGAGGGCCGGGTAGGCGACGCTGGCCGCTGCGATGGTGTGGCTGCCAGCGGCAGTCCCCGGCGTATACAATCCCGACGCGCCGATCACACCAACCAAGGGATTGCCGCCGGTGATGCCATCGACGCTCCAGCTCGCCGCGCCGCCGCCGGGGATCACCGCGTTGAACTGCTGAGTTTGCGCGGCGGTGAGCGCAGCAATAGCCGGCGTGACGGTCACTGTGCCGCTGAGCACGGTCACAGATGCGGTGTTGCTGGTCCCGCCCGCACCGCTACAGATCAGTGAATAGGTGGTCGGCGCGGACAGCGCGCCGGTGCTCTGCGTGCCGCTGGCCGGCTTCGTGCCGCTCCAGGCGCCCGACGCTGTACAAGTCGTCGCGTTCGAGGAACTCCAGCTCAATACCGCTGCGCCGCCCGCCGCTGTCGCCGTCGGGTTCGCCGTCAGCACCGCGGTCGGTACCACCGCGACGGTGATGCTGGCCGGATCGCTGGTGCCACCCGTGCCCGTGCAAGTCAATGTGTAAGTGGTGTTGATCGATAGCGCCGCGGTCGTTTGCGTGCCGCTCGGCGACTTGGTGCCGCTCCAGCCGCCCGCCGCGTTGCAGCCGGCGGCATTCGTCGAATTCCAAGTCAAGGTAGTCGCGCTGCCACTCGCCACCACCCGCGATGAGGCCGACAGTGTCGCGGTGGGCGCGACATTGACCGTCGCGCTGGCCGGCGCGCTCGTGCCACCGGGACCGGTGCATGTGAGGACATAGGTGGCGCTGCTCGACAGGACACCCGTGGACTGTGTGCCGTTGGCAGCGAGCGCTCCGCCCCAGCTTCCCGACGCAGCGCATGAGGTACTGTGGGTGGACGTCCATGTCAAAGTGGCGCTCGCACCACTGCTGACCGAGGTCGACGACGCCATCAACGTGGCCGTGGGTGCGGGCTCAGGGGCCGAGCCGCCGCCGCCGCCGCACGATGCCAAAAGGACCAGCCCGATTGCCGGCCAACGATGGAACCGCATAGTGGAATCCTCGAGAAGCACAAGAATCCCGTGCGGAGTCTTGCAAACAGGCTGCGAACCTAGCGACGAATTACTACAAGGACATGACAGCAGGATGCGCGCAACGCGACTCGGCAGCGGCGGTAAGATATGGTTTACCCATGACGATTTGGAATGCCCAACTGAATCGAGCACGTGCCTTGCACAGTCAAGGTCAAGTGCAAGCGGCGCGCGAGATCTACGAGAAAGTTCTCCGCGCACAACCAGGCAATGCGAGCGTCATCAACGCACTGGCCCTGATTGCCGGTCAGTCGAAGGATTTCGAACGCGCAGTTTGTCTGTTTGACCGGGTGCTCGAGCTGGACTCTCGCAATGCCGCCGCCCATTGCAATCGCGGTTTCGCCTTGCATGAGCTTGGGCTGTGGGAGGCGGCTCTCTCGAGCTTCGACCGAGCCATATCGCTCAAGGCCGATTACGCGGTAGCCCACTACAACCGCGGCAACACCCTCAAGCGAGTTGGGGCAGCACGCGCCGCCCTGGCGAGCTACAGCCTCGCCATCACCCATCAACGAGACTTTTCGCAGGCTTACTACAATCGTGCCGTCGTCTTGCAAGAACTCGGGGACTGGGACGCGGCGCTCGCGGCGTACGAGCAGACGATTGCCTTACAAGCCAACTTCGCCGACGCGCACTACAACCGGGCTGTGGTGCTGCAAGCTTTGGGATCCTGGACTGCGGCCGTGGAGGGCTACGACAAAGTCATCGCGCTCGCGCCTCGCTTTGCCGCCGCGTACTCCAACCGCGGCGTAGTGCTCAATGGTCTCAACCAACCGGCGGCGGCGCTCGATAGTTTGAACCACGCCATCGCGATCGCGCCGGATCTCGCGAGCGCCCACGTCAACCGTGGCCAAGTGCTCTGCAACCTGAAACGCTACGCCGACAGTGTCGCGAGCTTCGATCGAGCCCTGGCGCTCGGCAGCAAGGCGACGGGCCTTTACGGCAGCCGGCGTCATGTGAAGATGCAACTCTGTGACTGGCAAGAATATGCGGTGGAACAGCGCGGCCTCGAAGAGCGATTGGGCCGCCACGAACCGGCCGCCCCGCCCTTTCATGCACTGGTTACGTGCCATTCCGCGGCAGTGCAACGGTCGGCGGCGGAATCCTGGATCCGGCAGGAGCATCCGGCGCCCGCCGGCGTGCCGGCACTGGCGCGATATCAGCGCGCCGACAAGATAAAAATCGGCTACTTCTCGGCTGATTTTCACGATCATGCGACCCTCTATCTCATGGCGCGCTTGTTCGAGTTGCATCACCTTGATTCGTTCGAGATCTCGGTATTCTCGTATGGGCCCGACCGGCGGGATGGCATGCGCGCCCGCCTCAAGGCGGCCTGCAGCCGCTTCTACGAGCTGAGCGGAGAGTCCGACGCCGCGATCGCGCGGCGCGCGCGCGAACTGCAAATCGATATAGCCGTCGATCTCAAGGGACTGACCCAATTCAGTCGACCCGGGATCTTCGCCCGCCGAGCGGCACCGATCCAGGTGAGCTACTTGGGCTACCCGGGCACGATGGGTGCCGACTTCATGGACTATCTGATCGCGGACCGTATGCTGATCCCCGAGGGATTCGAATGTCACTACCGCGAGAAATTGATCTTCATGCCACACAGTTACCAGGTGAATGACGCCACACGGACGATCGCAGACGTCGTCTTTACACGCGAGCAGCTGGGCCTGCCGCACGACGGTTTCGTATTTTGCTGTTTCAACAACCCCTTCAAGATCACCCCCCAAACTTATCGTCTATGGATGCGCATCCTGCAACGCGTCACCGGCAGCACGCTCTGGCTATTCGAGGACAATGCCGTTGCGGTGGACAATCTGCGACGGGAGGCGACAAACCATGGCGTCGACCCAGCTCGCCTGGTCTTCGCCCCGTTCATGTCTCTGCCCCTGCATCTCGCCCGACATCGCGCCGCCGACTTGTTCCTGGATACCTTCCCCTACAACGCCCACACCACCGCGAGCGACGCTTTGTGGGCGGGACTGCCGGTGCTGACGAAGGCTGGTGAGACATTCGCGAGTCGCGTGGCGGCGAGTCTCCTCACGGCTGTGGGACTGCCCGAGCTCATCACCTCGAGCGACGATCACTATGAACAGATGGCCATTGACCTTGCCGCCGATCCGCAGCGCCTGTCGGGATTGAAGGAGAAGCTGCGAGAACGGCGGCTGAACAGCCCGCTATTCGACACGAGCCTTTTCTGCAAACACCTCGAATCCGCGTATCGATCGATTTACGAACGCCATCTCGCCGAACTGCCGACGGCGCACATCTGCGTTCCGCCATAAATATCGAGGCTGAAGGCAACGGGTCGTTCGCCTCGACGGGCACGGTCGACCATCGTCTGGTATGCGGACTCGAGTTGCGCGCCCAGCGGTGCCACGCCGTAAAACGCCCGCTCGCGGAGCCGTTCCGCCAGCCGCAAGCGCAGCGATGTCAAGAGTTCGGGATCACGCGCGAGTTGCAGCGCGCGCGTCGCGTAATCACTTACAGTGCCGGTCACGAGTTCCGGTAGTTCCAAACTCGTCAGCAAACTAGCGGCGACCCGCGACGCGAAAGATTCACCCGTACAAGTCAGCACGGGCAATCCGGCCATCAGGGCGTCGCCGGCCGTCCCGTGGGCACCGTACGGAAAGGTATCGAGAAACAAATCCGCCCGGCACTGGCGGACCACGTGATCCCTTTTAGCGGGGACTTTCGCGGCGAATACCAGGCGATTCGGGTCCACTTGTCGGTCAGCCGCTTCGCGCTCGAGATGGCTACGCACCGCAAGCCCGGCATCGCGCAGCCACAGCACGCTGGAGGGAATGTCACGCAGGAGCCGCATCCAAACATCGAACATCGGCGGATTGAGCTTATACGAGTTGCTGAACGCACAGAAAATGAAACCGCGAGCGGGCAGACCCAGTTCCCGGCGCGACGGCGTCGGACGGGCGTCGGGATCCGGCATTCTTGTCGGCAGAAAGGAACCCCGTAAGCGCACGATACGCTCGCTATAGAAAGGCTCTTGTGTTGGAGGAACTGTCACGCTGTCCGCGATCAGATAATCGAAGTAGTCGGCGCCCGATGTGCCGGCAAATCCCAGATAGCTCACCTGCACCGGCGCCGGACGGCGCGCGAAAATCGGGGCGCGGCAACCGGCCGTATAGCCGGTCAGATCGACGACGATGTCCGCCTCCGCGGCTCGGATCGCTTGCGCCGCGTCGGCATCGGTCAACCCGGAGGCGTCGATGAAATGGCCGAGCGCCCTTTTGGCGCGAGCCAGCATGTCACTGTGGTCATCGGCAACGAGTGAGACGCCAATCAATTCAAATCGCTCCCGGTCGTGCAGTTGGAATAGTGGCGTCATCAGCTCCATCACGACGTGCGCCCTGAAATCGGCCGACACGTAGGCCACGCGAATCTTCGAATGTTCATAACGCTCGCCGCGCCATACTGGCGGCAATGGCCGAGGGCAAAGATACTTCACATGCGATGTTGCACAGTGCAGCTGAAGTTCGGCGGAATCGGTGACAGCCAGGAAGGAGAACGGGCGATCGACATTTACACCGGTTTTCACGCGCGTAAGAATCGCCGTTCGGGTGTGCTCATAGTCTCGCCAGTTGCAGGCGTAGCGCCGCGCCTCGAACAGGCTGCCCAGGGCGAAATCGAAATCCGGTGCCAGCGCGCAGCAGCGCTGGAAGGCATCTGCCGCTTCGTCATGTCGGCCCAAGCGTTGCAGGATCGTGCCGAGATTGCGCCATCCGCCAGCCAATCCGGGATCGAGTTGCAGCGTTTTCTGGTAGGCGCACAAGGCCTCCTCCAGCTGATTCGCGACCAGATAGGCCGTGCCCAAGTTGGCGTTGGCGTGAACGTGGCGGGGATTCAGCGCGACGGCACATTTGAGCACGCTGATCCCAAGGCCGGCCCTCGCCGTCTGCAACGCCAAGATTCCCAGATTATGTGTTGCCTCAAAGTTCGACGGATCGGCGTCGAGCACGCACCGATAGGCCTGTTCCGCCTCGACGAGACGCGCGGACGAATGACTCGCCTTGGCGTGCGCCAGCAATTGCTCAGCTGAGCGTACATCGCCTGCGGTCGTTTCGCCCTCGGCCGCAACATGGCCGACGTGAGCAAACCCCGCGGGGTTAGTTTGCGACTCCAATGCGCGCAGCGGCGTGATGAATTCTTCATAGTGCCGCCATCGCGCCACCGACTGCGTGTTGATCGCCTGACGAACCTGCCATCGGCTGAAGGTGGCGACGATCCGGTTGCTACGTTGGAAGTCGAGACAGCGCGAATCCCAAGGAAGTCCGAGGAATTGCACCATGCGGCGGCTCACCGCATCCGGATTGGCCACCAGCTCCTCGTATTCCACCTCGAGGATTACGCCCGGCGGCACGATGCGGCGCCAATGCGCGACGACACGCAAATACTCGGCGTAATAATGGGCGAGATCTTCCAGATCATTGGCATAGGTATGCACGGCGCCAAAATTATGAAAGTAGATCGACAAACACGTGTCGATGGGATCGCGTCGCAGGTGGATGAACCTCGCCCGCGGTAACGCAGCGTGAATCAATCCCGCGTACAGGAAATTGCCCGGCATCTTGTCGACCACGCGGAGGGCGTTGGGTGCAAGTTCGCTCAGTATTCGGAGGTAGTCGTCCGCTAACACCGCCAACTGCTCGCCATTGAGTCCACCGGCGATCTTTGTGGTGTGCGGCGCCAACGCATCATTCCAGAAGGACAACTCGCCGGCGCCGAAGACGGCGGGATGCGCGGCGAGAATTTGTTCGGCGAGTGTCGTCCCAGAGCGCGGCATGCCGAGGATGAATACCGGCCGCTCGGAGGAGCAATGGGCGCGCGGCGCCAACCGCCGCATCCAGTCCTCATCGAATTGTTGAATGAGTCGGTCGATCCCTTCGGCGACGTTCCGGTGGTCGTGGGCGGGCCGGCCTCGCTGGGCCAGGGCATTTGCGTGCCGGAAATTCTCGAAAGCTTGGCCGTAGTCACCCACGTCATCAAAGTATTTCCCCAGCGCGTAGCGCAACGGCAATTCGCGCCGGGGTGCCAAACCCAAGCCCAAGATCCGCTGTGCTTCGGTCAGCCACTCCGCGTCGGCCTGGGTCATGCGCTTTAGGCCAGCGATACCGGCCCAGGCCTCCGGTGAGCCGGATTCGAGCGCGCTTGCCCGCCGGTACAACTGCTCCGCCTCCTGAAATCGTCCGAGGTCGGAGTGAAGTTCGGCGAGGAGCATGACCGCAGCGGAGTGATCCGGGTCGATCTCGAGCGCACGGCGGCACGCCGTCTCGGCGTCGCTCGTGCGACTCTGCAGCCGCAGGGTGATGCCGAGGTTGGTGCATGCCTCAACGTTCTGCGCATCCAATTCGAGCGCGCGTCGGTGGCATAGGGCGGCCTCCTTGAAATCGCCGAGGTCCTGAAAAACACCGCCCATCCCATTGTACGGCTTGGCGAATTCAGGCTTTATCTCGATTGCTCGGCGAAACGCTGCAATTGCACCGTCGAACTGCCCTAAGTCGCGCCGCACGTTGCCCAGGTTGTTCCATACTTCGGCAAGGTCCGGACGAAGTCGAAGCGCGCAACGGTAGCAAGCCTCGGCCTTGTCGAGCTGACCCATTCGGCGCCAAGCAGCGCCAAGATTGCTATGAACCTCGGGATCCTCCGGCAACAACTCCGCGGCTCTTTCCAGCGCATGCAAGGCGTCCTTATTCTGCGTGAGGCGCGCCACACCCAGTGCCTTCCAGGCAAAGCCCGAGTGCGGGCGTGCGGCCAGCAAGTCGGCGGCCATGACTTCCATGTCGGCGTAACGTCTCGCTTTGGCGAGGGCGGTCAGTTCTGCGAATGCAGCCGTCGCCGCGGGCCGTTGCGGCACGCTCCCGCGTAGGGCTGAGGCTGCCCGGGCGCAGCAATGTTTATATTTCTTGCCGCTGCCGCAGGGGCAACGCTCGTTCTTACCCGTCTTCATCTGCGGACTCCGCGAATTGCTCGAGGTCGACACGCAGCTTGCGCACGACTCCCTCCCAGTCACCGCGCGTCGTTTGTCGGTAGAGCCGCATCGTCGGGTACCATGGGCTGTCGCTCCGCTCGAGCAGCCAGCGCCAGCAAGAATCGAAGCGCAGCAACAGCCACACCCGCTTGCCGAGGGCGCCGGCCAAATGCGCGGTCGCCGTATCGACCGAAATCACCAAGTCGAGCTGCTCGATCAATGCCGCCGTCTCCTCGAAATCGTGCAGCTCGTGGGTATGATTCAGGAGTTCAGGTCCCTGCCAATGTCCGGCAATCAAGGCGGCGAGTTCGCCTTCCGCCGGCTGGCCCTTTTGCAGACTGTAAAACTCGAGCGCCGGATGCGCGAGTGGTGCGAGTTTGGTCAAGGGAATGTTCCTGCGCTGATTGACAGACCAACACTCCGGTTGGTCCGGCCGAACGCCTGATGACCACACCAAGCCCACTCGACGCCGGCTGCGCAGTCCCAATTTATCCCGCCAACGGCGCACCGGATCCTCACCGACTCGCAGATAGGGCACTCTCGCCGGTATCGTCGCCAAAGTGGTCTTGAGGGCCAGCGGCAAACTCAAGAGCGGACAGAAGCAATCGAAGGGCGGCAGCGGCTGGCCATAAACGACCAAGCGTGCCACGCCGTCTAGACGGGTGAACAACCCATGCAGGGATTCCGGCACTTCGAGAACCACCTTGGCGCCCAATGCGGCAACACGCGGTAAATAGCGGCAAAATTGGATGCTGTCGCCAAATCCTTGCTCGCAGTGCACGAGCAGGGTCTTGCCATCGAGAGGTTCCTCGCCCAGCCACCGCGGGCTGATGAAGTCGCGCGCCTCGCGGGGGCTGGCGCAATGCTCGTTCTTCCAGCGCCACTCGAAGTCGCGCCAGCCATGCTCGAGATCACCAAGCGCCAGATGCACGAATGCCCGATTGTAGTGGGCTTGGGCATGCGCCGGGTCGATGGCGAGCGCGCGGTCGAAGCTCGCGAGCGCCTCGTGATGACGGCCGAGGGTGCCAAGCAGACTGCCGCGGTTTGAATGTGCCTCCGCCGAATCAGGGGCGATCGCGATCGATGCATTGTAGCTCGCCAACGCCGCATCGAACCGTTCGAGTTCGGTCTCGACATTGCCGCGGTTGACATATGCCGCGGCATGGTCAGGCTTGGCCGCGATTGCGCGATCGTAGCCTGCCACCGCCGCATGAAGCTGCCTCATATCCTTCAGCAGGTTTGCTCGGGCATAGAGTGCATCGGCATAGCGGGGGTTGATTGCAATCGCCTGTTCGAACCCGGCAAGGGCTGCATCGTACTGTTTGAGGTCATGAAGCGCCAAACCATGATTGTAGTAAGGCTCCGGCAAATGCGGCGCGAGGGCGATGACCGTGGCATAGCTCGTCACAGCGGAATCGTGGCGCCCCATGCGGCGCAGCACATTTCCCCGATCGTTGTGGATGTCCGCCGCGGACGGCTTGAGTGCGAGCGCCAGGTCGTAGCTCGCGAGCGCCGCCTCAAGGCGTCCAAGACGCGCAAATGCGTGCCCCCGCAGCAGATGAATCCCCGCGCCGCGCGGATCCGCCTCGATGGCGCGGCGGGTCAGCTCCAGGGCGCTTTCGCAGTCATTGTTTTCCAAGGCGATGACGCTCAGAAAGGTCAGCGCGTGCGCGTGTCGTGGCTGCCATTCAAGCACCTGACGATAGGCAGCCGCAGCTTCCACCAGTCGAGATTCTCGATGCAGCGCAAGCGCCTCGCGAAATCGGCCGGCTGCCCGCATGTCGACTGACTCACTCACCGCGGTAGAGCTGCGAGACATTCACGCAGGGGTCCTAAGAAATGCTCATAACGCCGCCAACGGGCCACGGAAGTCTGGGCGATTTTCTGCCGCGCCTGCCATTTGCTGAACGTCGCGACCGGGCGCGTGCTGCGATGGAACTCGAGGCATGCCGGGTCCCAGGGTAATTCGATGAACTTCAGCATCTCCCGGCTCCACCGCTCCGGATCACCGACAAGATCCTCGTATGCAACTTCGAGCATGACACCCGGCGGCAAGGTACGCCGCCAGTGGTCCATCACCCGCAGATACTCTTTATAGTAATGACCGAGGTCACCCAGATCATTCGCGTAAGCATGCCCGGGACCCAATTGCTGGAAATAAGCCGACAAGCAAGTATCCAAGGGGTTGCGTTTGAGGTGAATGATCCGTGCGTCCGGCAGCGCCGCATGGATCAATCCAAGATACAAGAAATTGGCCGGCATCTTATCCACGACCCAGGTTGCCTGCGGCGCGCAACGGCTGAGCTCAGCCGTATATGCCGAGGCCAGGCCTTCGAGGCTGTCTCGCCCGCCCCGACCCGTGACTCGCGCTGTCTCATACCTCGGCACCGCCGTGAACCAAAAGGGTATCTCGCCGGCTCCGTGCACTCGCGAATGCGAGGCCAAGATCTGTTCGACGAGCGTGGTGCCGGAACGTGGCATGCCGACGACCAGCACGGGCCGCGGCGACAAGTGAGAGTCGAGGCGCGCGCAGGTGAGCCACTTCTTATCGTAGGCGACGAGAATGCCGTCGATCGCCCGCCTGTGCTTGATGGCGTCATAAGCGGGGCCGATGGCTCTCGACAATTCGTTTGCGCGTCGGTAATTCGCGAATGCCTCCGCATAATCGCCTACATCGTCGAAGTACTTCCCCAAAGCGAACCGCAGAGGAATTTCACGGCGCGGCGGGAGCGCAGTGCCGGCGATCCGGCGCGCTTCGCCAAGCCAGACCGCGTCCGACTCGGTCATTTTTCTGAAGCGCGCCAAGCCCGCCCACGCCTCCGGCATATCCGATTCGATGGAGATCGCATGCTTCAAGAGATTCTCAGCCGCCGCGAAATCACCTCGCGTCGCCTGCAGTTCTGCGAGTTGCACGATCGACACTGTGAGCCCCGGATCATGCAGAAGTGCGCGGCGGCAGTTCACTTCAGCCTCGTCAATTTGGTTCTCGAGCGCGAGTAGGTTACTCAAGTTAAAGTAGGCCAGCGCAAAATCGGCCTTGAGCGCGACAGCCCGCCGGAAGCTCGCCGCCGCTTCCTCGAAGCATCCGCAATCCTGCAATGCGCTGCCGAGATCGTTGTGCGACTTCGCATACTGCGGATCGATATCGAGGGCCCGTCGGTGAGCCCGGATGGCCTCGTCTATTTGCCCCAAGCTTCGATACGCATTGCCCAGATTGCCGTGCGCCTCGGCATCATCAGGCAGCAATTCGGCTGCTCGCACGAAGTACGGAAGAGCGGGCTTCCCTTGCGACGACAACGCCAGCGCCAACACCTTGGTGACCATTCCCGACTTCGGATGCTGCTCGAGCAACTCGCGAGCCCTAGCTTCTAGATCGGCATGGCGATTGGATTGCAGGAGCACCGCGAGCCGGTTCAACTCTGCCGGCGCCAGCGGTGCAACAGCCTCTTGGTCACTGGGGCCGCAGCATTTCTTATATTTTTTCCTGCTGCCACAGGGGCAGGCATCATTTCTTCCGGTTTTCATGAGTGACGTCGGCGCTGGTATCAACACAGGTTTGTAACGTTCTCCCGGTACCGTCCGCAGCGCTCAGTCAAAGCCGTCAATGATTCCGAGTCCCCGACAAATGCGACATTCATCGAATAATCACTCCTACTCACCATCCGATTACGACGACGACATGTGCCTGAAGCCCCCCATCTTGCTGTGGCTCGCACTCATTTGGCTGTCGCGAGCCATCATGCTGCCCATCGCGATCGGCTTGGGTCACGTCGCAGGGGTCAATCCCGATGCCCTGTCGATGCTGCGCGACTATTGGCAGGGTGAGCAGTTGATCCCGGCGGCAATCTCTCTTCCCGTCCTCTTCGTCTGCTGTCGTCGCCTGTCGACGGCATCCAAGGTATTACGCTGGGTCTGGGCGCGGGGACGAGCCCTGCTGATTCTATCGGTCGGCCTCGACATCGCGTTGGCCGCCATGCAGCTTCGACATCAGGAAACGGCCGATGAAATGGTGCTGGCACTGTCGACGACCGGCGTGGACTTCTATCTTCTTGCCTACCTGCTGGCGGCGCGCCGGGTCAGGGACACTTTCTTGGATTTTCCTTGACCTTTCGCAACCGCCGAACCATCGCCGCCCGGCCGATGGAACTTATGATTGCCGTTCTATCAACCGGTATTCCAGCCGCTCGATTCGCGCCATCACCCGCGCTTTCCTTGCCTCGGCTTGCTCCAATCGTTCACGCGCCAAATCTTGCGCCTCGACACTCGCCGATTTTGCCGCTAGCTGCTGGTATTCGGTACGCGCCACGATGCTGGCGTCATAGGCGAGCCGCCACTCCAATTCCAAGTCGTTGATTTGCGCGTCAAGATCCAAGTCGACGTTGTTCATCGGTTCTGCTCCTCGAGTTGCCATCGAGGGATGGTGCACTCCGAAGATGACGATTCGTGGACATATTTGCTGCAGGGATTTTTTGTCTGCCCAAGGGTGCCGCCCGGCTGCGTGTCAGCCAAGACGAAGTCGGCGAAAAATACTGCCCACGGCCTTTGGACGGCGCGGCGGCGGGGCCGGACTCCTGTACGCTCGACGTCTCGGCAGAGACGGCGAGACGCCGCTGCAATTCATGCCAGGGCAGGCTCCACGCTTCGGCAACCCAGCTCACGCCGCCTGCCCTGCCGGCAACGCCAGCGGCACTTCGATCTGCTCACGCAATTTGGGCCAGGCGATGAGCTTCAACTGGCCGTTCATGTCCTCTACCAGCGATGTGCAGCTCTCCACCCAATCGCCGTCATTACAGTACAACACACCGTTGATGTCGCGGATTTCGGCGTGGTGTATGTGGCCGCAGACGACTGTCCCGACGCCGCGCTTGCGCGCCGCCTGAGCCACTGCTTCCTCGAAGCTGCCGATGTACTGAACGGCGGTCTTCGCCTTGTGCTTGAGATAGGCCGACAGCGACCAATGCGGCAGGTCGAACTTGCGCCGTACCCAATTGATATACGGATTTGCGGCCAGCAAAATGTCGTAAATATTACTGCCGAGCTTCGCGAGCCATGGGCTGCATTTCACGACGCTGTCAAACTCATCGCCGTGGAGCACCAGCATCCGCCGACCGTCGACGCCTTCATGGATGTATTCCCGGTGAATTTCCAGGTTACCGAAAACGGCGCCATCGAATTCGCGAAAAACCTCGTCGTGGTTGCCCGGCACGAAGATCACCTTCGTGCCACGCTTCGCCTTGCCCAAGATGGTGCGCACGACGTTATTGTGCGACTGCGGCCAGTACATCGTCTTCTTCATGCTCCAGACGTCGATGATGTCTCCCACCAAGAACAGGGTGTCCATTTCGACGTGATGCAGGAAATCGAGCAGTAAGTCGGCGCTGCAGCCTTTGAAGCCTAAATGGACATCCGAAATAAAGACGGTCTTCAATCGGAGCGGCGATTGGGACTTCGGATCGACCATCTTGACTCCTGTAGCTGACTTCCCCTGTCACGATCGGGCATTTTTGTGACGGCGCGGTTACTCAATCAAGAATATTTGTTTACAAACGAAGCACTTAGCCATGGAACATCGCGTGGAACTGGAAAAAGGCGATTTATGTCACACCTATGCCGACGGCGCGGGCTCATAGGGTGCCCCAGGTTCCTTCGAACCGGAGCTGTCGCCACGCAAGGCGGGGGCAGAGAACCGATAGCCGAAGCCACGAACCGTCTGTAGATAAGCTTCGAAACCGGATTCGCTCAAGATCTTGCGCAGCCGTTGCACGTTGACATCGACGGTGCGTTCATCGATTTCCGTGTCGTCGCCCCAGACCTGGGTCAGCAACTGCGTGCGGTTGAAGGTTCTTCCCAAGTTGGACATGAAAAATTCGAGCAACCGGTATTCGATGCCACGCAGGTTGACCAAGGTGTCTCGGGCGGTGACGCGATTGGCGATGGGATCGAGCACCAGACCATTGCAGCAGAGCATCGACGGCTCCGGATGCCGACTTCGGGAGCGCAAAACGGCGCCGACGCGCGCCACGGCCTCACGCAGTGAGAATGGCTTGACGATGTAGTCGTCAGCGCCGAAGTTCAGCCCGGCGACCACATCCTGTTCACCGGCAAGCGCGGAGAGGATGATGAGACGGATAGCTCGCGTCGGGTGCGCTGACCGGAGCCCTTGGATCAGCTCCAAGGCCATGAAACCAGGAACGTTCCAGTCGATGATGAGCAGATGGGGCGGGCTCTCCGTGACCGCCGCGGCGGCAGCGCCGCCGTCGGCGATGGCACGTACCATGAAACCCGCCTCAGAAAGTTTCTGACGCAACGGCTCGACAGCAGCAACATCCCGATCGACGATCAAAATTTTCTTGGCGTGTTTCGTGGCAATCATGACGCCACGCCATTAGAGGCATCAAGGTTTACAGTTCGTTGACGCTTTTGTGACCCTTAGGACTTTTATGGTCCATCGGGTTGCGTCTCGTGAACTGCGCCCGACGTGGCGCATGCCGAAGCACGAACCGCGGACCGAACCGACACGAAGGGGTAAGCACGCAGCGCGTGAGGTCGGCGAGCGCTCCCTTGCTGATCTACTTTGGCGACCGAATTCCACGCCGCGAGCAGCAGGCCCAGCGCCAGCCAGTTTCGCGATGCTTCGTGACGCGGCAGCCAAGGGTTCTGCGCCTTGCTGAACAGCGAATGATCGTTCATTTACCTGTCTCCTCGTTGAAGTCGAGGACAGTTTCCCGCCGAATCCGGTCCGGGACACACGGCCGATCCGGGCAATCCACCGGCAAATTGTGGTCAATTGTGGCGCCGGCGGATTTGGCGCCGCGGACCGACGATTCGCTGCGAATCGATGCGCTATGATCGGCCCATGCGAAAGCTGATAGCGGTGGTCGAGGATGAGCCCGCGCTGCGCGAGAACTACGCCGCGGCCCTCGCCCGCCAGGGGTATCAAGTGAAGCTCTATGCCAACCGTGCGAGCGCGATGCAGGCGTTCAGCACGCACTTGCCCGACCTCGCCATCATCGACATCACACTCGAGGATGAGGCCGAGGGCGGCTTCGATCTGTGCCGGGAGCTGCGCGCCCTGTCGGCGGAAATCCCGATCATCTTCCTGACCGCCCGCGACAGTGAGCTGGACGCGGTATCGGGGCTGCGCCTCGGCGCGGACGATTTTCTGACCAAGGACGTGAGCCTGCCGCATCTCGCCGCACGCGTGGCGGCGCTGTTTCGCCGCATCGATGCGCTGCGGCGTCCCGACGATGCAGCGCAGGTGCTGCGGCGGGGTGCCCTGTCGATCGATGGTGAGAAGATGCAAACCAGCTGGAACGGTGCGGCGGTCACGCTGTCGTTGACCGAATTCTGGATCGTGCATGCCCTTGCTAGGCATCCCGGCCACGTCAAGAATCGCCAGCAGTTGATGGACGCGGCGAACGTCGTCTTGGACGACAACACCATAACGTCACATGTGAAGCGCGTGCGCCGGAAATTCCTCGAACTCGATCCCACCTTCGATGCCATTCAAACCGTTTATGGAATGGGTTATCGCTGGATCGAGTGAGCATTCGGCTTCAATTGCTGCTGATCGCCCTGACCACGTTGCTGCTCCCATGGGCCGGGTGTCAGTATGCGCGGGAATTGGAGTCGGCGCTGCGCGCCTCGCAGGAAAATTCACTGCAGAGCGCCGCGCAAACCATTGCCAACGCGCTGTCGGCGCGGGCGACGTCGGTGTTCGGCGAGCCCGGCGCGGCGCCGCGTTTCGATGCAGCGCAAGGGGACATCTACTTCCTGCCGCTAGAGCACGAGCCCCTGCTCGACGGCTATCGGGAGGACTGGGATCCCGTCATGGATCCGACGGCCCTGCCGACGCGCACCGGCTTGGCCGCACGCTTGCTCTCGGGGGCTACCCAGCGCTTTGTTTTTCTCTACCTCGAGGTCGATGATGCGACGGTTGATCCCGAACCCGTCGAGCCGCATCCCGATGATCGATTTGATCGGGTGAACCTGCAGATCCAAGGTCCCGATGGGACGCTGCAGAGTTATTTTTTTGCCACCGGGGCGCCTGGTCTGATCGCCGCGCAAAGCCTGGTCCAGGGCGACGAGGGCGACAGCCATGTGGTCATGGAATCGAGGATCCAGGCCTATTGGCAGCAAACCTCACACGGCTATCGCCTCGAAACCCGCATACCGCGCAGCCTATTGGGATCCCGCCTCTGGCTCCAGGCCGTCGATGCGGCCAGCGGCCGGCGTGCGGGAGGGTCGATCGAGGAATATCCCGCCGGTGGACGGTTATTCTTCACGACCGCCGGGTTGAACGATTTGCTGGCGACCTTCTTGAGTCCCGGTACGCGCGTGACCGTCGTCGACATCAACGCCTTGAAGCTGGGGGTGGCCGGTTCGCTGCGACGAGCCAATGCCCTCGCGGTTGAGGCGGCGGGTGCCAGTGGGTATCGTCGCTTCATCGTCGGCGATCTGTCCCAGTGGCCGCTCGAGGTCACCGCCAACGATCGCCTCCCCAACGCGAGCGTGCAGCGGGCCCTGGCCGGGCACACCGCCACCGAGTGGCTGCGCGGAGCCTCGATCGGCGATCCCTTGCTAATGGCAGCGGCGCCCATCCGGGTCGATACGCGGATCCACGGTGCGGTGGTCCTGGAGCAGGCCGGCGACCAATTGCTCGACCTGCGCGAGCGCGCGCTCGCAAATTTGTTCAATTTCACGTTGTTGGCAACGGCCCTGGCCGCGCTCATCGCCGTCAGCGTCGCCACTTGGATCAGCGTCCGCATCGGCCGATTGCAGCATGCAGCCGATACGGCCGTGAACAACGACGGCAGCATCCGCCTCGCGATGCCGGAATCCGCACGCGGCGACGAAATCGGCGCCCTGGCCCGCGGCTTTGAACGACTGCTGGGCAGGCTTCAGGAGCACACGCTCTACCTGCGGACCTTGGGTGCCAAGCTGTCGCATGAGTTACGCACGCCGCTCACCATCGTCCGCTCCTCCCTCGACAACCTCGAATCCGAGGGTGTGCGGGCGGACCAGAACGGCTATCTCGCCCGCGCCCGCGAGGGTGTGCTGCGCTTGCAATCCATCCTGAGCGCGCTCGGCGCCGCCGCGCGCGTGGAGGAGAGCATCCGGCATTCCGAGCGCGTCAACATCGACCTCACCGCGTTGCTCGAATCGGCGGTAGCCGGGTATCGGCTGGGTTTCCCCGACGCGCGTTTCGAGCTGCAGACGCCGGCCGGCGAGTGCTTCATGTCCGCCGCTCCGGATCTGATCGTGCAGATGCTCGACAAACTGATCGAGAATGCCGTGGATTTCTGCTCCGTGTCGGGGACCATCAGCGTGCGGCTGCTGCGCACCGAGACCCAGTATCAAGTGGCGGTAGGCAACGATGGCCCGCCCATCGCGTCGGCGATGCTCGATCGTCTGTTCGAATCGTTGTTCGAGCACCGCCAGGGCGGCGATGATCAGCCGCATTTCGGGTTGGGGCTCTACATCGTGCGGCTGATCGCCGAGTTTCACGGTGGTCGGGCGGTGGCGGCCAACCGAGCCGACGGCGGCGGACCTGTTTTCACCGTTACTTTCCCCATGGTTTGAGCTTTCGGGGCCATTACCGGCCCGCCCGGCCACACCCGGCCTGCCATGCTAAACTGCTGCAAATAGTTCGGATTCTGAACAGACCGGGGATAGCGCATGCCAGTCGATAATGCCATCGGAACCTTTTTCGTTGAATTTTCCAAATTCGACATTCAATCGGTGGGAATGGCGCTGCGCGCGCTGTCGCGCGATTCTTTGTTCGTGGAACACGCCGAGCGACTGCTCGACTTCGATGCGCGGCTGAAGCTGCTCGAGCGAATGGCCTTTGCGCGGCAGGTTCCCGCGAGCGTGATGGCGGAACTCGAGGCCTGCATGCTGCGCGCCCGGCAATTGCATGTTCATCGCGAGGATGTGGCGCGCAACCTCACCCCCGAACGAGCTCGCGCTCGGCCACCTTCGCATGGCGGACTCAAATCCCGCGGTTCACAGCGACGCAACGCGGATCTGTCCCGCTTGGCGGAACTCGAGAGCCTGCTGGTGCCGCCGCTCGAACGCATCCAGGAATACACCGAGGAAGCGGTGCAATTGCAACATGTCATGCAGGGAATTACCGCGCAACTCGACCTGCACATCGCCGGTGGACTACCCGCCACGGGCACCGGCTGACGCGTGCTGGACTTGCCTCGTGATCGAACTCTACATCGCCAACAAGAATTACTCTTCCTGGTCGCTGCGGCCATGGGTGCTGCTGCGCGAGCTTGGCATACCGTTTACTGAACGCCTGCTGATCTTCGGCGACACCGCCGCCTGGGAGCCTTATCGCCGTCTCGTCCCCAGCGGCAAGGTGCCGTGCCTCATCGATGGGGCCACCGTCGTCTGGGACTCGCTCGCCATCGTCGAATATCTGGCCGAACGACATGCCGGCGTCTGGCCACGGGACGCGCCCGCACGCGCTTGGGCGCGCAGCGCGGCGGCGGAAATGCATTCGGGTTTCACCGAGCTGCGCAACCGCTGCGGCATGAGCTGCGGCGTGCGGGTCCGCCTGCATGACATGCCGGCGTCGTTGGCGCATGACATCGCCCGACTGACGGCGCTCTGGCGCGAGGGACTCGAGCGTTTCGGCGGCCCTTTTTTAACGGGCTCGAGCTTCACGGCGGTGGATGCCTTCTTCGCACCGGTGGCCTTTCGCGCGCAAACCTATGGACTCCAGCTGGAGGCGTCGTGTGCCCGCTACGTGGCAATTCTGCTCGCGCTCGATTCGATGCGCGAGTGGTACGCCGCAGGCATTCAGGAAACCAGTCGCGACCTCGCGCACGACAACGACATCCTCTCGCATGGCACGGTCATTGCGGATTTGCGCGCAAGTCCATTGATGCCCTAGTGAGGGGCGTAGGGGCCAAGGCCTACGGGCTTAGTGCAATCCCTCGTGGGCCAGCAACCAGCGTTTTCGTTCGAGGCCCCCGCCGTATCCCGTCAGCGATCCATTCGTGCCGATCACACGGTGGCAGGGCACCAGAATGGAGATCGGGTTGCGGCCGTTGGCAAGTCCCACTGCGCGTGACGCCTTCGGGTTGTCGATGCGTCTGGCCAATTCGCCATAGCTCAAGGTAGTTCCATAGGGGATCTTGCGCAGCGCGGCCCACACCCGCCGCTGGAAGGCCGTGCCCTCGAGGTGCAGCGTGAGATCGAATTCTCGACGGCTCCCCGCAAAGTATTCTTCCAGTTGCCGCACGACGGCAGGGAGTGGATCCACCGACCGGTCATCGACCGCGTCCGGCGCCAACACCGGCGCACCGCCGGGCACGTCCATATAAAGACCGGTGAGCGCAGACCCATCGGTGACGAGGAGCAATCGTCCGATGGGACTTTCGATGGATGTATAAGTGTTCATGATGCGATTCCCAACGATTGCCAGAGATAATGAGTGGCGTAGGCGCGCCACGGCCGCCACGCCTCGGCGCGCGCCAGCAGTTGCCGATAGGGCAGCCGGGCGGCGCGCAACAGCATGAGGTCCGTGCCGGGAAAGGCGTCGGGCCAATGCAAGGCGCGCATCGCGATGTACTGGGCGGTCCAGTCGCCGATACCCGGCAGCCGCTTGAGCGCCTCGATCTGCGCCTCGACGTCGGCCGCCGGGGAGAGCGCGACTCGCCGGTCGACGACGGCCCCGCTCAAGGCCAGGATGCATCTCGCCCGACTGCCGACGATGCCGAGCGCCGCAATCTCATCCTCCGACGACGCAGCGAACCGGTCTGGAGTCGGTGCCAATCGCTCGAGCTCAGGGTAAGGCGTCGCGATGGGCGCGCCGAAGGCCCGTGCCCAACGGCCCGCCACGGTGGTGGCCGCTTTCACGGACACTTGTTGACCGAGCACCGCGCGCACCGCCAACTCGAAGCCATCGAAGGCGCCCGGCACCCGCAGGCCCGGCAGGCGCCGAACCGCAGCGCTCAGACAGGGTTCGGCCGACAATACGTCGGCGACCCGCTCGGGCGCGGCGCCGAGATCGAACAATTGTTTGACGCGCGCGATGACGCTGCCGATCACCGGCACCAGAGACGCCGCGACTTGGACCAGGAGCGCGGGCACCTTGGCGGCGAGCGATACCGCAATCCAACCCCGATGCTCGGCACCCCGGTGATCGACCAAGGCGACCGTCCGTCGATAATGCGTGTCGTCCACCCATTCGACGCCCGGAATCGCCCGCAAGCGCAAGTAAGCCAACAGGGTTTGCCATGCCATCGGCGGCCGGAAATCCAGTTGACAGACGACACCATCCAGCCGGGTCGGTGCGCCGAATTCGGTGGTCCGCCGGCGAAGATCCCGCGGACTCAAGTCATAGCGCGCTCTGAACAAGGCATTGAAGCGGCGTACGCTGCCGAAGCCGCTCGCAAACGCGATCGCCGTCTGACTCAACGTCGTTTCGCTGAGCAGTCGCTTGGCGAGCAGCAGCCGTTGGGTCTGCGCGAGTTCAATGGGCGATACCCCGAGTTCCGACTCCGTGACGCGCCGTAAATGACGGTCGGTGACGCCCAAGGCGGCGGCAAGCTCACTCACGCCGGCGCTCGACAGCGCATGTTCTTCGATGCCGGCAATGGCCGCTCGCAGCAAACGGCCGCGCGCATCCACCGCGCTGAATCCAGGGGCACGCTCCGGACGGCAGCGCAGACATGGGCGAAAGCCGGCGGCCTCCGCCGCCGCGGCGCTCGCGAAAAAACGCATGTTCTCGCGCTTCGCCGGCCGCACCGGGCAGATCGGGCGGCAGTAAATTCGGGTCGATGCGACGCCCGTGAAGAACCTTCCGTCGAAGCGCCGGTCGCGCGCGCGCACCGCGTTGTAGCAGGCAGAGGTATCGAGCAACATACGCCGTAGATTAGACCACTCGACCGGCGACTACTCGCCGTTTTCGGACATGGAAATCGGGCACGAGACAAGCTATAAGGTGACGCCGTGGGCGACTTTTTTCATACGCCGCGGAGGTCGCGGCGCCGTCGACGTCATGGCAACAGGAAGTTTATGTTCGCGCGAAGTGGATGTCGGACGGCGCTGATCGGCTTGTTACTCATGGCCGGCGTTGTGCGGGCCGTGGAACTGAACAACACCGTCACGGAAGAATCGAACGACACGCATGCGGGCTTGGCGCAGCCCGAGTTAGCCGTCTACGGGCGGCTCCCCACGCTCGGCGACATGGCCCTCTCGCCGGATGGCTCACAACTCGCCTGGGTGCGCACCCACGATGAGCAGCGTCTGGCCCTGATGCGGCCGGTCGACGGCTCGCAACCGACGCGGGCGATCGACCTGGGAGAACAGAAATTGCGCTCCATTCAGTGGGCCGACGACCACACCCTGTTGCTCACGGTTTCCGCCACGGAATTTCCACCCTGGGGTTGGTGGGGCGACCGGCGCGAGTGGTATTTCCTGGAGACTTACGACACCGCCACGAAGGAACTGAAGACCGTCAACTTGAGTGTGCCGGACCATGAAACCTTCAACATCATGACGGATGCGCCCATGGTGCGCATCATCGATGGGGCCACGGTGCTGTTCATTCGCGGCGACTATGTCGAGCACACCTCGGAACCCCTTGGCAATCGTATCCGCTTCAGCAAACATCTTCGGCCGGCGCTGTTTCGCTACGACATCGCCGCACACCGCGTCCGTATCATCGCCTTCGGCAAGGATTCCTTCGCCCGCTGGGTCGTCGATGAGGCGGGCCAGATCAGCGCAGATTTCAGTTACGAAGAACTCGATCACCGCTGGGTGCTAAGGGCCCGCAAGAACGGCGATCTGGCCACCGTTGCCGAAGGCCAGGCCTTGCTCGACCTGCCGAGGGTGATCGGCGCCAGCGCCGACGGCAGCGTGCTGTACGTCCGCTTCATCGAAGAGGGCGGGGTGGTCTGGAAACCGCTGTCGATCAAGGAGGGCACCTGGGGTGCGCCGTTGGCCAACGGCGCGGCTTTCGACGGCGTGGTCAAGGCGCGACTCACGGGCCGGATCGTGGGCGGATCCTACGGCGTCGATGACGATGGCTACGTTTTCTTTGACCCGCAGACGCAAAGGCACTGGGATACTCTCATGCAGGCATTCGGCGGCGAACGGGTGCATTTGGTTTCGCATAGCGACGATTTCAGCAAGCTCGTCGTACAAGTGTTCGGCAGCCGTCATGGGTTCGAATACGAACTCATCGACTGGAATCCGGTGCGTGCAGAGCCGCTCGGCGCCATCTATGAAGGCTTGGCTACGGTCGCCACGGTCAAACCGATTCGCTATGCGGCCGCGGACGGCCTCGACATCCACGCGGTCTTGACCCTGCCGCACGATCGTGAACCCAAGAATCTGCCGCTGATCGTCATGCCCCACGATGGTCCCGCTTTCGCCGACGGCGTGCGCTTCAACTGGTGGGCGCAGGCATTCGCGAGCGCCGGCTATGCCGTCCTGCAACCCAACTTTCGCGGTTCAGGCCCCAACCGGCATTTCATCGAGGCAGGTTTCGGCGAATGGGGACGTAAGATGCAAACTGATTTATCCGATGGTGTGCATTATCTGGCGGAGCAAGGGATCGCAGATCCCGTGCGCGTGTGTATCGCCGGCCGCGGCTACGGCGGTTATGCGGCCCTCGCCGGGGTGACGCTACAAAAAGGGATCTACCGCTGCGCCATCGCCGTGGGCGGTATCGGCGATCTGCGGCGCTTCCTTGCGTGGGCCAATTCCAAGGCTGGCGGCGGCAATACGCTCACTGAACGCAGCTGGGATCGATTCTTGGGCGTCGCCGGTCGCGGTGACGTCGAGCTGAAAGCCATCTCCCCTCTCGAGCATGTCACCGGCGGCACCGCGCCTGTGCTGCTGATTCACGGCACTGACGACACCGAGGTACCGCCGGACCAGAGCGAGGTGATGGCGGACGCACTCAAACACGCCGGCGGCAGTGTCCAGCTGGTCAAACTCAAGGATGAGGACCACTGGCTGTCGCGCAGCGGCACACGGCAGCAAATGCTCGACGCCTCGGTTGCATTCTTGAAGATCAATAATCCGGCACAGTAGTCAGGCATGGCAAAAAAGCCCGAGGCGGTCGATAATTTATTGGACGCGCTGGTGTGGATGCGGCGCAAGGCGAAGCGTCACGAGGCCGTCGATGATTTGATCGATGCCCTGTTGAAGATGCGCCGCAAGGCGAAGAAAAAAGTCGTCAAAAAGAAATCCGCCAAGAGGCGCCGTCTGCCATCGCGAAAAGCCCCGCCATCCCGAAAATCGTAGGAGCCTGGCGGGGCTGCCGGGGCTAGTGTCGTCCGCTCGAGCGTACGCCCAGGAAATTCAATATACCCTGCGCCGCTTCCCGTCCCTCGAACACAGCCGTGACCACGAGATCCGAGCCGCGCACCATGTCGCCGCCGGCAAACACCTTCGGGTTGGTGGTCTGAAAACGCGTCTTCGGGCTCGCCGACACACGCACCCGCCCGGTGGCATGCAGGGCGATTTGTTGCTGAACGAACCAGTCCGGTGGACTCGGCAGAAAACCGAAGGCGATGATCACGGCATCCGCGTCGATCGTCTCCTCGGTTCCCGGGACGACTTCCGGAATCCGCCGGCCGCGCGGACCCGGCGGTCCCAGCCGGGTCTCGACCAACTTCACGCCGCGTACCCGGTCCGCACCGATGATCTCGATGGGCTGGCGGTTGAAGAGAAACGTGACGCCCTCCTCCTTGCTGTTCTTGTAGTCGCGCCGTGAGCCGGGCATGTTGTCTTCATCGCGTCGGTAGGTGCACGTGACGCTGACGGCGCCCTGCCTGATGGCCGTGCGATTGCAGTCCATGCCCGTATCGCCGCCACCGAGCACGACCACACGCTTGCCACGCATGTCGATGAACGGCGATGAAGGGTCGGCAATGGCAAGTTCCCGATTGATGTTCGAGATCAAGTAGGGCAACGCTTCGTACACGCCGGGCAGATCTTCCCCCGCGAAGCCGCCCTTGACGTAGCGATAAGTTCCCATGCCGAGAAATACCGCATCGAATTCCTCGTAGAGCTTCTCGAAGGGGATGTCACGCCCGACCTCGACTTTCAGGCGGAACTCCACGCCCATGCCTTCCATCACTTCGCGGCGCTTTTCAACCACCTCTTTCTCGAGCTTGAAAGGCGGGATGCCGAAGGTCAGCAAACCGCCGATCTTCGGGTAGCGATCGAACACCACGGGCGTAACCCCGTTGCGCACCAGTACATCGGCGCAGCCCAATCCGGCGGGACCGGCGCCGATGATGGCGACTCGCTTGGCAGTGCGCACCACATTCGACATGTCGGGCGTCCAGCCCTGTTTGAACGCCTCATCGGTGATGTACTTTTCGATGGCGCCGATGCTGACGGCACCGATGCCGTCATTCAGTGTGCAGGCACCCTCGCAAAGCCGATCCTGCGGGCAGATACGACCGCACATCTCGGGCAGTGAATTGGTCTGATGGGATAGCTCCGCTGCCTCGAACAACTTGCCCTGATTGACCAGGGTCAACCAGTTCGGAATGTAGTTGTGTACCGGACACTTCCACTCGCAGAAGGGATTGCCGCAGGACAGGCAGCGTCCAGCCTGTTGACCTGCCGTCTCGGGGCTGTACTGAGCGTAGATCTCGCGAAACTCGGTGGTGCGAACGTCGACGGCCAGCTTGTCCGGGTCCTTGCGCGGAATCTCGAGAAACTGCAGATTTTTATCGGCCATATTGAAGTCGCTTGAGGAAGGCGTCGGACGCGCCTTTAGGCGGCGCGGCGCAGATTATCGAGCAGCGAGTCGATCGCGGCCGCCTTCGGCTTGACCACCCAGAACTTGCCGATGTACGTGCGCAGGTCATTGAGCAGCTGGATGCCCCAAACGCTGCCGGTGGCATCGACATGTTGTTCGATGAGACTGCGCAGATGCTGGACATGGGTGCCCATGCCCTCGGGCGAAACGCGGTGTATGTCGATCAACTCATGATTGTAGCGATCGACGAAATCGCGCTCCATGTCGAGCACGTAGGCGAAGCCGCCGGTGAACCCGGCGCCGAAATTCACGCCCGTGCGTCCGAGCACGCAGACCACGCCACCGGTCATGTATTCACAGCAATGGTCGCCGGTGCCCTCGATCACGGCCAGGGCGCCGGAATTGCGCACGGCAAATCGTTCACCGGCCGTGCCGGCCGCATATAGGGCCCCGCCGGTGGCGCCATACAAGCAGGTGTTGCCCATGATGATGGTCTCGCGTGCCACGAACGATGAGCCGATATGCGGTTTCAGCACGATACGGCCGCCGGCCATGCCCTTGCCGACGAAGTCGTTGGCCTCGCCTTCGAGATCGAGGTTGAGGCCGCCCGCATTCCACACGCCGAAGCTTTGACCGGCCGAACCCCTGAGCTTGACCACGAGAGGCGCATCGTTCATGCCGTTGTTGCCCCAGTGGCGCGCGATTTCCCCGGATACGCGCGCGCCTATCGAGCGGTCGAAATTCCGCACCTCGTAGAAGAATTCACCGCCGGTCTTATGCGCGATTGCGTGCTGCATATCCTTGAGCATCTGTTGACCGAGCACACCTTTGTCGAAGGGTTCGTTGCGCGGATCGAGGCAGTACTGCGGCTTGTTCGAGACCAACGTCGAATTTGCGAGCACCGGCTGCAGATCGAGTTTGCGTTGCCGCGCGGTCTCGCCGGGAAGGATTTCCAGGAGCTCCGTATGACCGATCAATTCGGCGATGGTCCGCACGCCCAACGATGCCATGATCTCGCGGCACTCCTCGGCGACGAAACGGAAATAGTTCATCACCATCTCCGGCAGACCGATGAAATATTTGGTGCGCAGCACCTTGTGCTGCGTGGCGACACCCGTGGCACAGTTGTTAAGGTGGCAGATCCTCAGGTACTTGCAACCCAGGGCCACCATGGGCGCGGTGCCGAAGCCGAAGCTCTCCGCACCGATCAGCGCGGCTTTGATGACATCGAGACCGGTCTTGAGGCCTCCATCGGTCTGCAACCGGACGCGATGGCGCAATTCGTTGGCACGCAGCGTCTGATGGGTCTCGGCCAGGCCCAACTCCCATGGTGTGCCGGCATACTTGATGGACGACAGCGGACTCGCACCGGTGCCACCGTCATAACCACTGACGGTGATGAGATCAGCGTAAGCCTTGGCGACGCCCGCGGCGACGGTGCCCACGCCCGGCTCGGCCACCAGTTTGACCGACACCAGAGCGCGCGGATTCACCTGCTTCAAATCGAAGATCAGTTGCGCCAGATCTTCGATGGAATAGATATCGTGATGCGGCGGCGGCGAAATCAACCCCACACCGGGACGCGCGAAGCGCAGACGCGCGATCATCTCATCGACCTTGTGCCCGGGAAGCTGGCCGCCCTCGCCCGGCTTCGCACCCTGGGCCACCTTGATCTGCAGCACCTCGGCGCTGATGAGGTACTCCGGCGTCACGCCGAAACGGCCTGATGCCACTTGCTTTATCTTCGAATTCTTTTCCGTGCCATAGCGCGCCGCATCCTCACCCCCCTCGCCTGAATTGGAGCGCGCGCCGAGCCGGTTCATGGCGATGGCCAGGGCCTCGTGCGCTTCAGGAGACAAAGCCCCCAAGGACATCCCGGCGCTGTCGAAACGCAGCAAAATCGAGCTTAAGGGTTCCACCTCCTCGAGGGGAATGGGCGCCGACTTCGGCTGCAACTTGAACAAATCGCGGATGCAGGAGACCGGCCGCTGATTCACCAGCGCGGCGAACTCCTTGTACTGCTCGTAATTGCCGCTCATCACCGCGGACTGCAGCATGGCGATCACGTCCGGGTTGTACATGTGGTACTCACCGTTGTGCACGTACTTGAGCAGACCGCCCTGCTCGACGGTTTCCGCCCCATCCCAGGCACGTGCGGCCAGGTACTCTGAGTCTGCCTTCAAATCCGCAAAATCGGCTCCCTGAATGCGGCTGTCGGTGCCCTCGAAGCACAGCGACACCACCTCGTCATGCAGGCCGACCACCTCGAAGAGCTGGGCGCTGCGGTAGCTGGCGATCGTCGAGATGCCCATCTTGGACATGATCTTGAACAAACCCTTGCGAATGGCGCGGCGGTAGCTGCGGCCGAGTTCTTGACGCCTGGCCGCGTCGCTCTTGACCGCGCCCTTGCGCAGCAAATCGAACAATGTCTGGTAGGCGAGATAGGGGTAGACGGCCGTCGCTCCGTAGCCGATGAGACAGGCGAAGTGATGCGCGTCCCGGGCGGTGCCGGTCTCGACCAGGATGTTGCACAGACAGCGCAGCCCCGTCTTCACCAACCGGTGATGCACGGCTCCCACCGCGAGCAGCGCATGAATCGGCAGCTTACCCTTGACCAGATAGCGATCGGAAAGCAGCAGCGCCAGCTTGCCCGCGCGCACCGCGGCTTCAGCCTGATCGCATACCGCGAGAATGGCGGACTTCAAATCGAGATCGGCGTCGTATTGCAGATCGATGAACTCGTTGGGCACACCGGAATCCTGGAGTGCCATGATCTGCCGCAGCTTGCGCTGCGACAGGATGGGCGAACTCAACACCACCTGCTCGGCGTGCTGCTGCCCGGGGACGAATAGGTTGGCCTCGGCGCCGATCTGAGTCTGCAGCGACATGACGATGCTCTCGCGCAGCGAGTCGATCGGCGGATTGGTGACCTGGGCAAACTGCTGGCGGAAATAGTCATAGAGAGAGCGCACTTTTTTCGACAGCACCGGCATCGGTGTATCGTCGCCCATGGACCCAACGGCTTCGCTCTCATCCTGGGCGAGCACCCGGATGATCTCGTCGCGTTCCTCCGCCGAGACGTTGTACATCTTTTGGAATAACGCCAACGTCTCGCGATCGAACGGTTCCGCCGCGAGGCGCGGATCGATGAGATCGGTCTGGAGGTAGCGCACACCCTTCTTGAGCCACACCTTGTACGGGTGACGGGACTTCAACAGGTCGTCAACCTTCTTGGTATCGAGCAAGTCGGCGGTCTGCAGATCGAGGGCCAAGATCTCTCCAGGTCCAAGCTTGCCCTTGCGCACGACGTCTTCGGGCTCGTAATCCCAAACCCCCGCCTCGGAGGCGATGGTGACGTGCCGGTTCTTGGTGATGACCCAACGCGCCGGACGCAAACCATTGCGATCCAGCGTGCAGCAGGCATAGCGCCCGTCGGTCATCACGATGCCGGCCGGACCATCCCACGGCTCCATGTGCGTGGCGTGATACTCATAAAATGCCTTGAGGTCCGGATCGATCATGTCCACGGACTGCCAGGCAGGCGGCACCAACACGCGCAAGGCATGCATGGGATCGAGGCCACCCACCAGCAGCAGTTCCAGCATGTTGTCGAGCGACTGGGAATCCGAGCCGGTCAGCGACACCACGGGCAGGATATCGGTCAGATCGGGCAGCAGTGGCGAGCGGAACAACGGACCGCGCGCCACGGCCCAACTGCGGTTTCCCTGCACCGTATTGATCTCGCCGTTATGCGCCAGATAGCGGTAAGGATGCGCCAGACGCCATTGCGGCAGCGTGTTGGTGGAGAAACGCTGGTGGAAAACCACCACTGACGCCTCCATGCGCGGATCCTTGAGGTCCGGGTAGAACTGTGCGAGGTATTGCGGCATCACCATGCCCTTGTAGACGATGGTGCTGGCCGACAAGGAGGGAATGTAAAAGACGGGATCGGACCCTTCGAGCGCCTTTTCCGTCCGCCGACGAGCCAGGAATAACTTGCGATTCATGGTGGCTTCGTCGACATCAACGCCCGCATCGACGAAGATCTGCACGATCGTCGGCAGGGTCTTCAGCGCCTCCAAGCCGCAGGCCCCGGCATCGATGGGCAACCCCCGGAATCCGACCACACGCAACTTTTCACGCTCGATGTGTTCGCGAAGCACCTGACGCGCGTGCGCATCCTTCACCGGATCGGTATCGAGGAAGACGAGGCCGGCGGCAAACCGGGGGCGCAGCGTGAAGCCCGCCTCCGCCGCCACCTCACGCAGAAACCGCGCCGGTGTCTTGATGAGCAGACCGCAACCATCACCGGTCTTGCCGTCGGCGGCGATGGCGCCGCGATGCGTCAGTCGGTTGAGAGAGCTGATGGCGGTTTTCACCACCCAATGGCTGGCCTGATCGTCCAAGCTCGCAATCAGACCGAACCCACAGGAGTCCCGTTCGTATGCCCGCCGGACCAAACCCCAATCGCCGCGCCGCGGATCCACACCGTGACGACTCGTCGACAACCCTGACTCGTGCTCGCTATCCATGACACCCGCCCACAATGCTTCTTGCCCGCAGCCCATCTGCAGGTTTTCCTTGAAAAACAATCAATTAAACGGTTCAGGCGCGATAATCAACGCCGGGTGGGCAAGCCGACCTAGAGGCCGTAGGCCATACCAATATAAAGCCATAATACCGAGGTGGCGGACATCGTCAACCGGCGATGTAGCGTTCGAGCTGTTCGATGTGTTCGCGTTGCGTTTCGATGACCGCCTTGACGAGATCCCCGATGGACAGCATTCCGACCACCCGCCCGGCATCGACCACAGGTAGGTGACGGACTCGGGACTGAGTCATTAGCTCCATGCAGTGGTGGATGGTGTCGTTCGGAGTCACCGTGATCGCGGGCGAACTCATTATGTCTGCTACATGGGTGTCATGTGACGACCGATTCTTTAAGATCACTTTTCGGGCGTAGTCGCGCTCGGAAATCACACCCAGCAGGGAATCCTGATTCATGACAAGCAAAGCCCCAATGTGCCGAGTGGCCATGATCTCGATGGCGCGCAGCACCGAATCGTTCGGACTGACGGCAAAGGTTTCTCCACCTTTGCCCTGCAGCAACTGATGTGCGGTCTGCATCGGACCCCCTTAGAGCCAGCCTTGTCATCAGAATCACTTCCCCGAATCACTATACTCCCGCGTCCCTGAAGGACAAGAGCCATGCAACCGCCCGATATCAAACCACCCATCGCCCCCGCGCGCGCGCACACCGTCGCCTCGCCCCATGGGCGGCGCTTGGATCCTTACTATTGGCTGCGCGACGACGCCCGCACCGACCCGGAGGTGCTCGAGTATCTACGCGCCGAAAATGCCTACCATGCGCACCATCTGGCGCCCGTCAAGCCGCTCGAGGACACGATCTATGCCGAGATAGTTGCCCGCCTCAAACAGGACGACTCGACGGTGCCCTATCGGAAGAACGGCTATTGGTACTACATCCGCTTCGCGGCCGATAAAGAGCATCCGATTTTTGCGCGGCGCCAAGGGACGCTCGATGCCGCCGAGGAGGTCATGCTGGATGCTAATGAGCTCAGCGCGGGTCATGACTATTATCAGATCGGCGAACTCGACATCTCCCCGAATGGCGACTGGCTGGCGTTTTGTGAGGACACGGTGGGTCGGCGCCAATACACCCTGCGCTTCAAGAATTTGCGCAGCGGCGAGACCTTGCCGGTCGGCATCAACGACGTGGAGCCCGACGTGGTGTGGGCCAACGACAACCGGACGCTGCTATATATAGAAAAGGATCCGGAGACCCTGCTCGGCCTCAGGGTCAAGAAGCACCTGCTCGGCTCGGATCCGCGGCTCGACCGGGTGGTGTTCGAGCAAACCGACAAATCGCTGTACATCGGTGTTTCCAAATCCAAGTCGGACCGCTTCATTTTCATCCACATGGACGGCACACTGACCTCCGAGTGGCGCTACGCCGAGGCAAGCGATCCCGATCTGACCTTCAAGTCGTTTCTGCCGCGACAGCGTGGTCATGAATACGAGATCGAGCACTGGCAGGATCGCTTCGTCATCCGCACCAACTGGGAGGCGGCCAACTTTCGCATCATGTGGGTACCGATCGGCCAGGAGGGCACGCGCAGCGCGTGGCGCGATCTGACTCCACACCGCGACGATACCTACATCGAAGACTTCGATGTGTTCCAGGACCACATCGCCCTGTCGGTGCGCAGCGGCGGCTTGCGCAAGCTTGGTTTTCAACCCCTCATCGAGGCGGCCCCGGTTCAATTCATCTCGAGCGACGAGCCGGCGTACACGATCTTCATGTCCGCCAACCCGGAGATCGATTCAGAGCTTCTGCGCTACACCTACGCATCGCTAGCAACCCCAACCACGGTGTATGACTACAACATGCGGACCGGCGAGAAGACCCTGTTGAAGCGCGATCCGGTGCTGGGGGATTTCGATCCCGACGCCTACCAAACGGAACTGCTGTTCGCCACCGCGCGGGACGGCAAGCGCATACCAGTCTCTTTGGTGTATCGGAAAAATTTCCTCCGCGACGGTTCTGCGCCGCTGTTGCAGTACGCCTATGGGTCCTACGGATTATCGACGGATCCCGGCTTTTCCTCTGCGCGTTTCAGTTTGATCGATCGAGGTTTCGTCTACGCCATCGCACACATCCGCGGCGGCCAAGAAATGGGCCGCGCGTGGTATGACGACGGACGCTTGCTGCACAAGAAGAACTCGTTCACCGACTTCATCGACGTGACTCACTGGTTGGTGGAACAGGGATATGCGGCCGCGGACAAGGTGTTCGCCATGGGCGGCAGCGCCGGTGGGCTCCTGATGGGCGCGATAGCCAATATCAGTCCGCAGAGCTATCGCGGGATCGTCGCCCAGGTACCCTTCGTCGATGTGGTGACGACGATGTTGGATGACAGCATTCCCCTCACCACCAACGAGTACGATGAATGGGGCAACCCGGCCGACATGGCCTCCTACGATTACATGCTGTCTTATTCGCCCTATGACAATGTGCGGGCTCAGGCCTATCCGGCGATGCTGGTCACCACCGGGTTGTGGGACAGCCAGGTCCAGTATTACGAACCTGCAAAGTGGGTCGCCAAGCTTCGTGCCCTCAAGACCGACCGCAATCCTCTTTTGCTACATGTCGACATGGAAGCAGGACACGGCGGTAAAGCGGGACGTTTCCAACGCTATCGCGAAACCGCCATGGAATATGCGTTCATCTTGGACCGGCTTGGCGTGCGCAGTTGACGAGCGTCAGCCGGCGACGCGCTCGGTCGCGGGCGCGACGACGATGCAGGGCTGCGACTTCGCGCGCAACGCCGTGCACACCTCACGAGCATGTTTTTCGCTCAAGCCCACGGCCTGCAGACGATAGAGACTTCCGTCCGCGGTCTTCTTCGCGAGCACCTTCGATGAAAGGCCGGCGAGCAAATGCGGGTATTCGTGCTGCAGTCGTGCCCACCGCTGCTTCGCCGCCTTGGTTCCCGATTTGAACGCACCCAGCTGCACCCGATAAGGCCCCGAGTGCTTGTTGCCGGCGACCTTCGCGGCTTCCTTGACATGCCGGGCAGAGGCGACCGGCGACGACCTTGTCGCCGCCGGCGAACTCTCGGCGGCCGGTGCCGAGTTCACCGCCGTCGGCGGCGAACCGGCGGCTGAAGCCGCGGGCAGTGGATTGCGTTGCGCAGCGTCGACGGCGCCGGCCACCGCAGCGCCCCCCGCCACCGCACCGCCGGCCATAGCACCGCCGCCGGCCACCGCAGGGCCGACCGAACCCGGGGCCTGCGCCAAGGAAAAGTTTTCGACGCGAATCCGCGCCTCTTCGGCCCATTTCCCATCGGGGTACTGTTTCAGGAATGCTTGATAGGCATCGGCCGTGTCCGCATCCCGTGCTTTTTGCCAATCCCGCTCTTCGTAGAGTTCCTTGACGCGGGCCTGGGCTTGGGAGGTGAATTCTCCGGTCGGGTATTTCTTGAGGAATTGTTCGTAGGCTTCCGCGGTGTTCGTCTCGCGGGTTTTCTGCCAATCGCTTTGCTGTCGGCTGCAACCGGCCAAGGCTATCGCCAACGAGCAACACAGGCCCAAAACGATTTTATGTTTGTTCATGCTGGCAAGCGATCCCTTAATATGTGCGACCGGTCTCATTCTACTCAAGTTTGTGCGCGCTGTCGGCGACGCCAAGCCCGTCACAGCACGTTGCGACTGAATAGGATATTCCATGCCCATGAGCACACCAAAGCGGCGATTTCTGGACCGCCACGCATTGAAGGGGGCTCTCAGCCCGACCGTCATCGGTGCCGATACCATCGTCATCGGTGACCTGCGAGGCATCGGCCCGTATGCCATCTTCGGCCAGGTTCACGGGGACGGGGAACTCGACGGGGCGCTTCATTTGGGCCCATCGGCGAGTTGGCATGGAAATATTCATACCCGCGACGCCAGCATCGCCGGCCAGATCAACGGCTCGCTCATCGTCGTTGATAAACTCGAAATCGCCGATACCGCCGTCATCAGGGGCCGGGTGAGCGCGGCCAGCATCTCGATCGCCACCGGAGCCATCGTCGAAGGCGAGATCGAAGTGACCTCCGGAACGCCCATTATCCGATTCGACGAGCAGCGCCGCGATTCTTGACCAGGAGCCTGTCTTGGCAGCCTGATCGGGCGGTCGTCCGCTATGGGTGAATCGCGACAGGCGCGAAATTTTGTGCGCACACGTCTATCCTCTCGATGTCCCGCGCCAACATGCAGTGTGAAAAGCCATTGAAAGATTATGATGTGATCGTCGTCGGGGGCGGCATTCACGGCGCTGGCGTGCTCCAGGCGGTAACGGCCGCGGGTTATCGTGGATTGCTCATCGAAAAGCAGGCGCTGGCCAGCGGCACCTCGAGCCGTTCCAGTAAGCTGATCCATGGCGGACTGCGCTACCTCGAGTCCGGACAGTTCGCGCTGGTCCGCGAGAGCCTGCGGGAACGCACGATTCATCTGCGGATCGCCGCCGACTTGGTCGAACTCAAACCGTTTTTCATCCCGATCTACCGTGACACCCGCCGCCGGCCATGGCAGCTCAAGTTGGGATTGGGGATGTATGCGTTCTTGGGCGGCTTCGCCACCGGCACCGGTTTCGGCGGCGTCCCGAAACGCGAGTGGTCGATTCTCGACGGTCTGAGTACCGATGGCCTCGATACGGTGATCCGCTACTATGATGCGCAGACCGACGATGCGCGGCTCACCCGCGCAGTGGTTCGCTCGGCCCAAAGCTTGGGCGGGGAGCTGGCGATGCCGGCTCTATTTGTCCGGGGTGAGCTCAGCGACGGCGGCGTGGAGGTACACTACGAACAAGCGGGGGTGGCAATGAGCTGCCATGGTCGCGTGCTCGTCAATGCGGCGGGACCCTGGGCACCGGCTGCTGCGCGGCTGATTCACCCAGCGATCGACATACCGGCCATCGATTTGGTGCAGGGCACTCACATCGTCTTGCCGCTGCAGGTGACAGCCGGCATTTACTATGTCGAAAGCCCGAGCGATGGACGGGCGATTTTCGTCATGCCTTGGAAGGGGGCAACGATGGTCGGCACCACCGAGACACCGTATGTGGGTGACCCCGGTGGTGTGCATCCGTTACCTCAAGAGGAGCACTATTTGTTGGCCGTGGCCGCGCATTACTTTCCCGCCGTACGCGGCATGACACGCAAACACATCATGCAACGGTTTGCCGGGCTGCGTGTGCTGCCGGCCGCCTCACAAACCGCCTTCGGTCGTTCACGCGAGACCATATTCAGCACCGATCGTGACACAAAGCCGCGCGTCCTCGGCATTTATGGCGGCAAACTCACCGGTTGGCGGGCTGCCGCCGCCCAGGTCCTCGAGCGAATCGAGCCCTCGCTGGGGACGAGGACCCGCCGAGCGGAAACGGATCAGTTGATATTGAGGAGCACGGAATGACCGGAATAGGCGACGCCTCCACTGTGGGCGCGTTTGGCGAGCGTAAATCATCGATGTCACTGGCAGCGGTGATGGCCGTGGTATCGCTGGCCTGCATGGCGGAACCGTCGCAGGCCGGTGATTACTTCAGCCCGACCGACGATCATGTCAGCGTCTCCTTGGGCGCCATGTTCCTCTCCTCGAACACGCGCGTGCGGGCCGACAGCAGCGAGGGGGTGGCGGGCACCGATATCAGCGGCGAAGACCAATTCGGTCTGCCCCGCGCGCGCATCGAACCGAAATTCGAGGCGACCGTTCGGGTGGACACCCGTCAGCGGCTCTCCTTCGATTATTTCACTCTCGATCGGTCCGGCAGCAAAGTCGTGACGGGAAACGATATCGTGTTTCGCAACGTCGTCTTCATACCAGGTGATCCGCTGCAGGCCAAGTTGAGTCTTCGCACCCTCGGGATCACCTACGAGTACTCGTTCTGGCACAGCGAAACGCTCGAGCTTGCCGCCACGCTGGGCTTGCACTCCACCGACATATCGACCACCGCCAAGGTCGACACCGCCACCCGCCACATCATCCAGGATGAGGACCAGGCCGGGCCGATTCCGACTGTCGGCATCAATTCCACCTGGGTGGCCAGCAAGCGGTTCTATTTCAACGCACGCGCGCAGTACCTGACCGCGCACATCCAGAACATCTCCGGCTCCCTCGGCATCTATGAATTGAATGCGCTGTACCGGCTTCGTCCCAATGTCTCGTTCGGCGTCGGCTACAGCGCGATCCGCGCACATCTCGACTCGGGGCAGTCCTCACAGGCGGGAGAGTTCACCTTCAACACCAGCGGCCCGGAATTATTCGTCCGCGTCGCCTTCTAGGGAGCGGCTGATTCGGCCGCGAATTCGACACGATTGTTGTAGGCCGCGGCGCGATTCCATTCGCCGGCAGTGAGCGTTTCGCTGCGCTGCGGATAGGGGGCGGCCGGCCGTGTACTGCCGGCGTTGTCAATCACCACGGTGATCGCGCCGGCGGTTCGCTGCCGGATGCCGGCGACCAGGTTGGCAAAATCGACGGACTGGCGCTGTTCGCCGGACAAGGACTCGTCAAACGGGTTGCCCACCAGATCGCACTTGACCGCCGGAAGCGCGGCGGCGGCAGGCAGGAAGCCATCGACCGGGTTCCCGCTGAGACAGAACAAGCCGGCGGCACTGGTGATTTTCACCACACCATGGAAGCCCTGCCCTTGGAGTTTGGCGACGAATTCACGCAGAACGTCGAGCCGGCTCCGGTCGAACGGAATCTCGCCGTAAGGCACCGGTTCGACGCGGGCCGGTGCTGCGGCAGTTGCGGGGGCCGCGGCCGATAGCGTCGCCGTGCTCGCCGCCAGTGCCGCGGTCAGATCTTTTACCGTCGAGGACAGCTCCTGACTGGAACGCTTGAGTTCGGCATTCGCGGCATCGAGAGCGGCGAGCTGCGCGCGTGTCTTGACCAGATCCTCACGGGTCAGCGACCAGAGCGCCGCACAAATCGCCGCCACCGAAGCCAACAGCAACAGCGAGGTCACCCAGGGCCAGATCCGCGCAGGCGGCGTGACCTGTGGCGGCGCCGGTGAATCGCGGACCGCCACCACCGGCGTCTCGCGCAGGTCATTGACGATACGCTGGGCGATGCCGTCGAGACTCGCGACGACGAATCGCCGCAGATCCGCCGACTGATCGCGGATGGCGGTCTCGACGCGACGGCCCCAGTCCGCCGTGAGCTTGGGCTCAGCGACGTTCGCCGCCACGGGTAACGGCGTCACCGTACCACTGGCATCGAGCTCCACCGGCGCCAACGCAGGTTCAGTCGTCTCGCGCCGATCCGGCAACAAGTGCAACTCGTACAGCACCTTGGATACGTCGACCGGCCGTACCTGCTTGGGCAGCACGCCCATCGCACCGAGCGCGCGCGCTTGCCCGACGTACAATTCCCCCTCCTGCGAGGTATACATCATGATCGGGATGGTCGCGGTCTGAGGATTGCTCTTGATGGCCTGGACGGCTTGCAGTCCATCCATGCCGGGCATCAGATGGTCCATGAAGATGGCATCCGGCCGGTTGGTGTTAAGGTATTGGATGGCCTGCTCGGCGGATTCGGCCATGTCGACTTCGATGTCGTACTTTTCGAGCATTCGGCTCAGAATCACTCGAGCCGACTTGGAGTCATCGACGACCAATGCGCTCTTGCGTGCCATCGCTACCATCCGCTTGAGGCTGCAGGGTTCAGGCTGGGTCCGAGCCCGGAGCTTCCTTGTTCTGCGCGATCCAGGTCAAGGCCGATTCGACGTCGGCGAGTTCGCTGGCGGTGAAACCCTCGATTCTCACCCCGGTGGCTTCAGCCTTTTTCTTCGCAAGTTCGGCAGCGGCCACACCATGCACCCACACCAGACCGCGACGCACTTTGGCGGTGAATTTTTGCTGCTTCTCTTCGGTCATGAGTCAACTCCTTCCAGTTATCTTTTCCGTCCGTTGGGCACGATACACGACAACTACCCGAATGAGGAAATTGCCAGCCGCCACCCCATCGGGCAGGTCAATCGCGGATGCCGGCACCCCGGTTGAGCAGCGTCACCGACAGGCTGAACATGGCGACCACCGCCACGATCATGATGCCGTAAGCCAACCGCAGATCGACATCGGTCGTGCCCAGGAATCCATAGCGAAAGGCACTCACCATGTAGAGGATGGGATTGGCCTCGGACAAGGTTTGCGCCCAGCCGGGCAACATCTTGGTGGAGTAAAACACACCCCCCAGGTACGTGAGCGGTGCGAGCACAAAAGTTGGAAACCAGGAGATCTGATCGAAGTTCTTCGCGAACAACGCATTGATGAAGCCGCCCAAGGCGAAGATCATGCTGGTCAGCAGCACGGCGGAGATGACCGCGAACACGTGCGCAACGGCCAGCCGGGTGAAAAGATAGGCGACCACCGTCACCACCCCGCCGATGATGAGGCCGCGCAACATGCCGCCGGCCATATAGCCGGTGAGAATCAGCCAATTCGGCATGGGCGATACCAGCAGCTCCTCGAGATGCTTGCCGAACTTCGCGCCGAAAAACGATGAGACGACGTTGCCGTAGGAATTCGTGATGACGTTCATCATGATGAGGCCGGGTGCGATGAACTGCATGTAGTCATAGCCGTCCACCTGCCCCACACGCCGCCCGATCAGACTGCCGAAGATGACGAAATACAGCGTCGCGGTGACCACGGGCGGAACGATGGTTTGGCCCCAGATGCGCACGATCCGGTTGAATTCGCGGATCACGATCGTCGAGAAGCCGACCCATTCGGCGCGTGCGCGTGATGCGGTCATGAATTCAAGGTCCCGGCGCGCCGGCGCGCGCGCTGACGTCGACCAGCCGGATGAACAATTCCTCGAGCCGGTTCACCTTGTTGCGCATGCTGTTGATTTGGATTGCCTGGGCGGATAACTGCGCGAATACATCGTTCAAGCTCTGTCCCTTCGACACCTCGATCTCGAGCGTGTGCTGATCCGCCAGCAGCGTTCGAAAGCCCTGCAGCACCGGCGCCACGGCCAGCGGCTCCGCCAGATTGAAAACGAAGCTTTCGGTCTGCAGTTTTCGCAGGACGTTGACCATCGAGTCACGCTCGATGATTCTGCCACCCTCGATGATCGCAATGTTGCGACACAAGCTCTCGGCCTCCTCCAGATAATGGGTCGTCAGGATGATGGTCGTGCCCCGTTCATTGATATTGCGCAGAAATTCCCACATCGAACGGCGGATTTCGATGTCGACTCCGGCCGTGGGCTCATCGAGGATCAGCAGACGCGGTTCGTGCATCAACGCTCGGGCAATCATCAATCGGCGCTTCATGCCTCCCGACAACGACCGCGCGACCGAGTTACGTCGCTCCCAGAGGCTCAGCTGTTTGAGATATTTCTCGGCGCGTTCCTTGGCGAGCGAGCGCGGGATGCCGTAGAAGCCGGCCTGGTTCACGACGATGGTGTAGAGCGACTCGAACATGTTGAAGTTGATTTCCTGCGGAACGATTCCGATGCAGGATTTCGCCGCTTCGAGATCCACATCGATGTCGTGCCCGAAAACCTCAACGCTGCCGCCCGACTTGTTCACCAGCGACGTGACGATGCCGATCGCGGTCGTCTTGCCCGCTCCATTGGGGCCGAGTAAGGCAAAGAAATCGCCCTCGGCCACCTCGAGGTCGATGCCTTTGAGCGCTTTGATGCCATTCTTGTAGGTTTTTGTCAGCTGGCGAAGGCTTAGGGCGTGCATGGTAGCCGCTTACCTTAAACCTCGACCACCACCCCGTGCAACCCGTTCCCGCTGGCGGTTGAGCGCTTTCAAGCCAGACGCGCGGCCGCGGCCAGTTGCAAGCCATAAAGCTGGATGCGGCGTAAGTCCACCGCATTCCGACCGGCCGCAGCGCCGGTCAACGCCTGCCAATATTTCGGACAATCGTTCCATCTCTCGGTCAGGTAAGCTGCCTCGGTGGCGGCCAATCCCGGCAGACAGTCGATGGTCACGCCACGAAACGCGGCGGCGGTGCCTACGCTCATGCCGAGCAACAACTCCGCCGCAAACTCGGTGGTTGCGGCCACATGCCAGGCGAAGAACAGGGCGAGACGCACGAACTCCAGCGTATCCTGACCCACCGACAGATCCTCAGCCACCCGCCATTCTCGCACCGGCCACTCGCGTTGCCCCTCGCGCAACCGATCTCGCCAGTGGCCGGCGTCGTGAAAGCGCAAGTCGAACAATGCGTAGGGACAATTCGATGCGGCCGATTTCTGCGTCGCCGACAACGGCGCCACCTGCGCCGACACGTTGATCCCCATCCCGCGTCGGGCTCCACCCCAACCGCTCGTCGTCGCGACGAGATCGAGGAATCGATGATTCATCTCGCGGATCGAATCCTGCATGCCCATCGACGCGTAGGGGTCCGCGGTCGTGCTTCCGTGCTGCGCAAAATGCATGGCTTATCCTCCCTGAATGAAATGTGGCGTGGGGAAAGAGGAGTCACGCATTCCTGCGCGAACGCACAGTCATTACCCGCAACACCCTCTTTGCAAGTACGCTAACTTTGTGATTAATTTCTGTCAAATTCTTTTCGAGCCTAAAACGCAGGAAATCATCCACACCGAGGAGCCACCCATGCGAGTATCCGACGATCGCTATACACGTGACCGACAGCGCCTAGACCTTGCACTGCGCTTGATACGTCACGAAGCACGTACGTTCACCATCCGGCAATGGACCGGCTTGAGCGATGATCGGATCCGCAAACTGTACCGTAGCTATGTGGTGCACGAGGACGCTCGAGGGGTGTTGCGCCATCGAGGCAAGTCGCCGCGTCAGGCCGCGTTCTTCTTCCGAAGTCCGGAAGTGACATTTCACGCCGCTCAATTGACGAGTCTGTTCGTGCTTTACGGCTTGGTCGGCACGGCCAGCGGCGCACTGGAGTCGCGATATCGTCTCGGCTCCCTCGAGTCGGGGACACTACTTTGCCAGGCGTATGAGGCTTATCTAGAACTACACACACCGAAAAGTATTTCTTTCGAGCATGCTTGGTTTTTGCTGTTGGCGTTGGCCCGGCGCGACGAGGTGAGTGTGACCCGCTGCGAGGATTGCGGCGGTTTGCGCTTGTGCGACTTGCTGGCGAGACGCAAACAGGTTTGCGGCAATTGTCATCCTGAGCCGTTTGGGCGGAGGCACTGAGGCATAGCGACCGAACAGCTTGCCCGTTGGGTGGGCGTCGGTCGAGCGATCGACGGGGACGGTACCGAGGATGGTGGCACCCGGGGCTATGAGCTGACCCCTGGCACACAGGTAGAATTTGTCGATGAGGGTGGCGTCATTCGGTTGCTGGTCCGGCGGCGGGTACCGGTATCAGACCCGGTTGCCGGCTTCGGACTCGTGAAGGTCAAACGCACGAAGACCGGAAACCAGCGGCGTCTGTCACAGTTTGATTCTGCTGACCTGCTTAAACAACGGCGTCGCAAGATTTGATTGCCGTCGACACCAATATTCTCGCTCGGTTCTATTGCGACGATCCAGATGACCCCGAGGCCGCGCGGCAGCAGATCGTGGCAAAGCGCGTAATGGTGGAGTCCGACGCGATCTTCGTACCGTTAACCGTCATTCTCGAGTTTGAGTGGGTGATGCGCGGATTCTACGAAGCCGAGCCAACGTCCTTTTGTGATGCCACTTCGCATTTGCTGGGAATGCGACATGTCACAGTAGAGCGGTGGGAGGCTGTCAACGACGCGGTCATTCTGCATCGGCGCGGGCTCGACTTTGCCGACGCGCTCCATTTGACAAGCAGCGCGGCATGCAGCCAGTTCATGAGTTTCGATGACCGCAGGTTCGTGCGTCGCGCCCGTCGTTTGAAGCTTGCGCCCTCGCTTGAGGATCCATCTTCAACGACGACAGCCGTGCGACCGTCACCGCCACCGGCATCACCGCCGACGGGAAGAAAATCGACGCGAATAAGACGATTTAAAAAATGTCCGGCCGAAGAA
>Ga0116228_10000062_pt1 | contig 61145 bp, 39 predicted proteins | sample S1TSphfallax_2_FD_89694 | JGI IMG/M metagenome (GOLD analysis project Ga0116228, IMG submission 89694) | Host-associated microbial communities from peat moss isolated from Minnesota, USA - S1T2_Fc - Sphagnum fallax MG | ecosystem: Host-associated > Plants > Peat moss > Unclassified | place...
ACCGTACGCGACCTGGAAGCGGGCGTGATCTGGGTGAATTGCTTCGACAACGGCGACATGACGCAACCCTTCGGCGGTTACAAGCAATCCGGCCAGGGTCGCGACAAGTGCCTGGAGAGTCTGCTGTCGTATACACAGACCAAATCGGCCTGGATCAATCTTGGGTGAGGCTCAGCGCAGGCGGGAACTGTGGCTTCAACGTTCCCGCCTGACTACCCCACGCCCCTAACTTAATACGCAAGCATTTGACAATGCTCGAAGAATCAGAAAAATTTCGTGTTCCTATGAGACCCAGTCCTACATAAACCACGCGAGTTTCGCTTGAGAATAGTGGTGTTGTCCCAATTTAGATACACCATGAAAAACGAAGTGACCCGCCTGCGACGATTGCGCCAATCCGCGCTGAGAGCCCGAGCGCTCGCCAGGGTGCTGAGCGCCGGCGGAGGCGCCGACGGCCTCTTGGACCGCGGCGCTTTGCTCAACTGGCGCATTGCGCGCATCGTGACGGGACGGCTCAGGTCTCATCCGTACCAGAGTTACCAGCGTGATCCGAGCTTCTTCGAGAGTGGCGCCGACCAACTGGGAGCCATCCTGGTCGGGACGATGGCGAGTCTCCGCGGCCACGCGCTGGAGATATTCCTGCGCGAGTTGCTGATTGCAGCACGCGAACTGGACGACACTCGCGCATTGACGCTGTCCGCCGAATTGAGCGATGCACTTGGCCGCGCCCAGGCGAGCATGCGACATCTCATCGATGATGTGCAGAAGCAAGCATCGCTCGAGTCGGGACGCGAGTCGGATGCGCAGCTCGACGCGCCCGACGGCATACAGGCGCCGTTGCCGACATCCTCGTATCTGGCGCTGTAGTCGTCTCACCTGTAGTCGTCTGACCTACAGCAAGCGGCGCCGCACGCCGACCTTGCCCGGCAATCGGCCTCTGCATACTGGACAAAGATTCCACCCATGCGGAGGCAATGATGCGCTACGAGAACATTCCGCCCAGCCCAAGCCCCGAACGGCCACCCTTGGCACCCTATGACCCGCCGGAACCCGCGCCGCAGGCTCAGGCTTGGCGCCGCGCACTGCGCGTAATCGGTTGCCTACCTTGCGGCAATCAGTTCCGGGCCGCTCCGCCCGTTACCCGCCGCGCTACGCGGCACCGCTGGTAGCGGGGCCTCCTGCTCTGGAGAATCAGGCGCCTTTCGGCAATTTCGCCGCGTGGTCCAAGGTTTTCGCCAGCGCATCCATGTCGTACGGCTTCGGCAGCATGAGCACGGTGCTGGACTTCTCGCCGAGCAGCATTTCCACGTTGAGCGATCCATAGCCGGAGGCGATGACCACGGGAAGGGTGGGATGCGACTTCGTCAATGCCCGAGCCAGCTCGATTCCTGACATGCCGGGTAGGCGAACGTCGGTGATCACGGCATCAAAGGATTCCTGTCCCAGCTTTGCAATGGCAAGCTCTGCCTCCGCCACCGCCGCCACACTGTGCCCGAGTTCATTCAGGTATTCGACGGTGATGCAGCTCACCTCGCTGCTGTCCTCCACGAGCAGAATGTTCATGGGCCAAATCTACCACAGACGGCTAACGGTCGCCGCTGCGGGCAGGCCGCCTTAGGAAGGTTTCATTTCGATTTTCCGCGAACCCGGCGCAAACCGCTCGCGTGGCGGCGCCGCGCTCTTCAATGCCGCGAGTTTGGCGCTCACGTCATCGGGAAATGATCTGACAGACGGTTTATCGCCTTGATGCACGTGGATCAGCATGAATTCCGCGGTCGCGGCCGATTCCTCGAGCCGCGCACACGCGAAACGGCATCCAAGATGGACGCGCTTGCGGTCGAAATCGAACACGGAAGTGAGGATGGTCAGCTCGTCGTCCCGCTTGACCTCGCGCAGATAATGAATATGCAGCTCGAGCGTGTACAACGTGCACCCGGTGCGCTGACGGTAGGCGGCGTCCAGTCCAATATGGTCCATGGCCGCATCCGTGGCGTAGCTCGCCGCCAGCGTGTAATAAGCATCGCGCACGTGTCCGTTGAAGTCGATCCATTCCGCCTCGATCCTGACGGGATAAGCGGGCAGGCCGGTGTCATCGATCAGCATGGCGACCTCATGCAGTGCCTGCGCCGGAGAGCGCGCGGATGATGTCGCTCTCGCAGCAAACGCCGAGTATTCTGCCTTGATCACTGACCAGGACGGGATGGCCGGTGCGCTGGCGCAGGCGAATGATGTGCTGTAGCGCCACCGAGCCCGGCACCACGGAGAGTCCCTCGCCCCACCGTTCCACATCCGCTTCGTCGCGAATGTGGTTCAACGCGTGCGGCGCACCGTCAATGGTGAGATCCGAAGCGCGGTCCGAGTCGTCCAGATTGAGACGGTAGCGGCGCGCCGCATCCAGCCACACGCCGGTGCCGTCCGCCTGCAGATTCGAGCGACGCTGCATGATCATGCTGCCCGTCAGCACCGTAAGTGGGTTCATGTGACGCACGAATTCAGCCACGTAGTCGTCGGCCGGCGCCAGCACGATATCCTCGGCGGTGCCTGTCTGCACGATGCGTCCATTCTGCAGGATGGTGATGTGATCGCCCAGCCGCAGCGCTTCGTCCAGATCGTGACTCACGAACAGGATGGTTTTTTTGACCCGGGACTGCAGTTCGAGCAGCTCGTCCTGCAGTTTGCCGCGGATCAGGGGATCCAACGCCGAGAAGGGCTCGTCCATCAGTAATATCTCGGCGTCCGTGGCGAACGCGCGCGCCAGGCCGACCCGCTGTTGCATGCCCCCGGATAGTTCGGAGACGTAGCGGTTCGCCCACTGAGACAATCCCACCAGCTCCAGTTTCTCCGTCACGATGCTGTCGCGGCGTCCGCGCGGCTCGCCGCGCAGCTCCAGTCCGAATCCGACGTTTTCCCGCACCGTACGCCAGGGCAGGAGCCCGAATTGTTGAAACACCATGGCCACGCGCTCGCGCCGCACGCGGCGCATTTGTTGCCGATCACAGGTCGCCACGTCGATGACCGAATCGCTGTCGCCCACCAGCACGTTACCGCGTGTCACCGGGTTCAAGCCGTTGGCGGCGCGCAGCAGCGTCGACTTGCCGGAACCCGAAAGCCCCATCAGTACCGAAATCTCGCCGCGCTCGACCGTCAGGTTGGCCCCCGCCACGCCGACGATCACGCCGAATTGGTTCTGAATGTCGGTGCGCGATCCGCCGGCATCGAGTGCCGCGAGCGCCTCGCGCTTGCCTCGGCGCCCATCCCGTCCGTCGCGCGAGAACAGAATATCGACGTTCCTGAATTCAACCGCCGTGCTCATTTCGCACCTCCGCGTTCCTTGGGTCTGCTGACCCGATCCAGCACGATGGCGAGCAGCACGATGGCGAAGCCGGCCTCGAATCCCATCCCCACCTGCACCGAGTTCAGCGCCCGGACCACGGGTACTCCCAGGCCCCCGGCGCCCACCAATGCCGCGATCACCACCATCGACAGGCTCAACATGATGCACTGGGTGATGCCGGCGATGATGGTGGAAGAGGCCCCCGGCAGTTCGACCTTGAACAACAGCTGCATGGGCGTGGCGCCGAAGGCCTCGCCTGCTTCGAGCAGGGGTTTGGGCACCGATGAAATCCCCAGGTGCGTGAGGCGGATGGGGGCTGGAAGCGCAAAAATCACCGTGGATATCAGCCCCGGAACCACGCCCAATCCGAACAACACCAGGGTCGGAATCAAGTAGACGAACGTTGGCAGCGTTTGCATCAGATCCAGAACCGGACGCAGAGCGGCAAACAGGCGCGGCCGATGCGCGGCCGCAATTCCGACCGGCACGCCGATCGCGGCCGATACCAAAGTGGCGACCGTGACCAGCGAGAGTGTCTCGAGGGTCGCCTGCCAGTAGCCTTGATTCAAAATGAACAACAAGGCGAGTGCGACGAAGACGGCGAGCGGCACGGAGCGGCGCAGCGCCCACGCCAACACGGTCGCCAGAGCGATGAGGGCGGGTGCCGGCACCGCATGCAGCAGCGCCGTCATGCCATTTACCGTGCCGCGAACCGCAATCGATATGCCGCCGAAAACCAACGTGCCGTGGCTCTTGATGAACTCGATCGCCACGGCCACGGCATCGCCGACCGGAATCTTGTGGTTGAGAATCCATTGTTCGAAGCCATCCGGCCGCGGCGGCGGTACCGCTTCAGCGAGCGCCAGACTCGCCGGTTTTCCCTCCATCGTCACGACGCCCTGCAACCAGGCCTTGGTGGCCGTCGGATTGGCCTTCAACCATTCGGCAGCCGCGATGTCCGGCGCTTCGTGGCGGTCCAGGATCGCGGCCATCATTTCGCTCTCACCGCGCAGATTGAACTTCAAGTTGGCGAGCAGCCGGCTGACGTTCGGACATGCCTCGCCATAGCCGTGCCGGGTCACCGTATAAATCGTGGCGCCGCCGAAATTCGGCCCGAACACAGCATCGCCGCCATTCAAGTACTTGAGTTCGAAGCGCAAATTCATGGGGTGCGGTTCCCAGGCCAGGAACACCACCGGCTGATGATCGTGGATGGCACGCTCGACCTGCGCCAACATGCCTTGCTCGCTCGATTCAACCAGCTTGAAACCGTGGAGTCCGAACTGATCGTCCTTCAGCATCTTCAAGACCAGCCGGTTGCCGTCGTTGCCGGGCTCGATGCCATAAATGGAATTGTTGAGCTGCGGCGCGAAGTCCTTGATGTCCTTGAAGTCACGCAGTCCCGCGGCGTAGGTATAGGCCGGCACCGCCAGCGTGTACTTCGCGCCCGTCAAATTCGGACCGACCACCACCACCGACCCTTCATCCACATAGCGGGCGCGGTCGGCTTCCTGTGCCGGCATCCAGTTGCCGAGAAACACATCGATGTCGTCATTCTTTATCGAGGCGAAGGTAACCGGTACCGAGAGCACCGTGATCGTGGGTGTGTAGCCGAGTAAACGCAGCAGTTGCGCCGTGATCGCGGTGGTCGCCGTGACGTCGGTCCAACCAACGTCGGAGAATCGCACCGTCTTGCAGGCCACAGGATCCGGCGTATCGGCACCGGCTGTCGCGCCGTACAGCATCACGCTCCAAATCAGGCAGGCCGCCAGCAGCGTTTTGCAGTTGACCCAGGGCGCTGTAGGACGGCATGATTGCGCGCGGCCAGGAGTTATTGAATGATCGTTTAACTCAGTTACGCTTAGACTCACCAATATATCCCTAGTTATTGAAATTAAACGTTTTTATTATCTAATACCCGATTTTATATCAAACCTGAGGTCGCTTGCCGAGCAACGACAAAGGCGTTGAGGATCTCGAAATTGAATAGCGCATCAATGCAGCCCGCCGAAAGTTTGCACGAGCCCATCGAGGAGATGAGGCGCCGTCAATTGGTCGAGGTGACCATCGATAGCCTAGCGGAACTTGGGTATGTGGGTACAACACTTGCGCAAATCGCCGCGCGCGCCGGCGTCTCGCCGGGGTTGGTGGCGCATTACTTCGGCGACAAGGATGGACTGCTGGACGCGGCATTCCGTTCTCTTGCCCGGCGGGTCGGCGAGCAGGTGCGTACACGTATGCGACGGGTGAGCACGCCGCGCGGCAGAATCCAGGCGGTCATCGATGCCAACCTCGCCCCGGAGGAGTTCGATCAGCGCACGGGCAGCGCGTGGCTGGCTTTTTGGGGTCAACTGCTGCACGTCGAGCGCTTGAAGCGCATCCAGTCCGTGTATCAACGCCGGACGTTGTCGAGCTTGCGCAACGCGCTGCGCAAGTTGGTACCGGCGACCGAGGCACAGAGCCTGGCCGCCATGATAGCCGCGATGATCGACGGCATCTGGCTGCGTGCCGCATTGTCAGGATGGCAGGAGGCCGACAGCGAAAGCGCGCGCGCCACGTTGACCGCATTCGTCGACGGGCGCCTACGAGCGTGCGCGGCCGAGGCGCCGCCTGGCGAGGTCGGCGCCGCGGGCGAACCTGCAGGCGTAACTGCGGCCGCCTCCTCCCCGGGCAGGACTTCGGCGGCCGTGGGCGCCGACGGCCAGTTCGCCTCGATCAATCCGGCCAACGGCGAGATTTTGGGCTATGTCACGGTGGCCGGCGTCGCACAGGTCGATGCTGCCGTTGCCGCGGCCACCATCGCACAAGCGCGGTGGGGTGCGCTTCCCGGCGTCGAGCGTGCGCGCGTACTCAGGCGGGCGGCGGATCTGCTGCGCGCCCGCAATCAAGAACTCGCCGAACTCGAGACGCGCGATACCGGCAAGCCGATTCAGGAAACCCGTGTCGTCGATGTGGCATCGGGCGCCGACTGCCTGGAGTACTTCGCCGGTTTGGCGCAATCCTTGGGCGGTGAGCACATCGATCTCGGACCCGCTGCCTTCGGCTACACGCGACGCGAACCGCTCGGCGTCGTGGCCGGAATCGGCGCCTGGAATTATCCGCTGCAAATCGCCTGCTGGAAGGCAGCGCCGGCGCTGGCCTGCGGCAATGCCATGATCTTCAAACCCGCCGAGCTGACGCCATTCAGCGCGGTCAAGCTGCAGGAAATCCTGATCGAGGCGGGGCTGCCGGCGGGGGTCTTTCAAGTGCTACAGGGCTTCGCAGAAACCGGGCGTTTGCTGACCCGGCACGCCGGCATCCGCAAGGTGTCGCTGACGGGCGAGGTTGGCACCGGCAAGGCGGTCATGGGCGATGCTGCGCAGTCCCTGAAAAACGTCACGCTGGAGCTGGGCGGCAAGTCGCCGTTGATCGTGTTCGACGATGCCAAACTCGACAACGCGGTGGGCGGCGCGCTGCTTGCGAATTTCTATTCCTCCGGACAAGTCTGCTCAAACGGTACGCGCGTGTTCGTGCATCGCTCGATCAAGAAGCGATTTCTCGAGGGTCTCGTGAAGCGCGTCAACGCCATGAAGATCGGCGACCCGATGCACCCGGACACGCAGGTGGGCGCGTTGATCTCCGAGCAGCACATGCACAAGGTGCTCTCTTACATTGCGCGCGGCCGCGAGGAGGGAGCGCGTCTCGTAACCGGCGGCAAACGCGTCACCAGCGGCGAGCTGGCGCGGGGGTTTTTCGTGGCGCCCACGGTATTCGATGAGTGCCGCGACGATATGACGATCGTGCGTGAGGAAATCTTTGGGCCGGTGATGTCGGTGCTGGATTTCGAGGATGAGAGTGAAGTGATCGAGCGCGCCAATGCAACGCCGTTCGGCCTGGCGGCGGGCGTGTTCACCAATGATCTGACCCGTGCTCACCGCGTCATCGCCCGTCTGCAGGCGGGCACCTGTTGGATCAACCACTACAATGTCACGCCGGTGGAGCTGCCGTTCGGCGGCGTCAAGCAATCGGGGCTGGGGCGCGAGAACGGCAGGGCCGCGCTCGAGCACTATACCCAGTTGAAGAGCGTGTACGTCGCCATGGGCGACGTCGATTCTCCGTACTGAACGTCATGGCCGACGTTGAAAACTTCGATTATGTGATCGTCGGCGCCGGCTCGGCAGGCTGCGTGCTCGCCGATCGCTTGAGTGCCGATGGCCGATCCAAGGTGCTGCTGGTCGAATACGGCGGCTCCGACCGTTCGATTTTCATCCAGATGCCCTCGGCGCTGTCGATCCCGATGAACATGCCGAAGTACAACTGGTTCTATCACACCGAGCCTGAGCCGCATTTGAACGGTCGGCGCATGCACACGCCCCGCGGCAAGGTGCTCGGCGGCTCGTCGTCGATCAACGGACTGGTCTATATCCGTGGCAATCCCCAGGACTTCGAGGGCTGGAAACGCCAGGGCGCGGCCGGATGGGGCTACGCCGACGTGCTGCCGTATTTTCGCCGCGCGGAACGGCGCGAGGAGGGCGGCGACCGCTATCGCGGAGATCGAGGTCCTCTGCATACCCGCTACGGCTCGCTCCGCAATCCGCTGCACGCCGCATGGCTTGAAGCGGCGGTGCAGGCGGGCTATCCGAGCACCGCCGACGTCAATGGCTATCAGCAAGAGGGCTTCGGCCGCATGGATATGACGGTGGGCGGTGGCAGGCGCTCGAGCGCCGCCAATGCGTACCTGCGTCCGGCGATGCGGCGGTCAAATCTCAAGGTGCTGACCCATGCGCTCGCGACGCGCATCGTCTTCGAGGGGCGCCGTGCCGTCGGACTCGAATACCTGCAGGACGGCAAGACACATCGGGTGCAGGTCAACGCGGAGTTGATCCTGAGCGGCGGTCCCATCAATTCGCCGCAATTGCTCAAGGTCTCCGGCGTCGGACCGGAGGCCGAACTGCGCGCCCTCGGCATCGAGGTGATCGAGCACCTGCCGGGCGTGGGGGAGAACCTGCAGGACCACCTGGAATTTTATTTCCAAGTGGCCTGCAAGAAGCCGATCACGCTGTACTCCTCCATCAACCTGTTGAGCCGCGCCCGCATCGGCGCCCGCTGGCTGCTGCGTAAGGATGGTCTCGGTGCCACCAATCATTTCGAGACCTGCGGCTTCATCCGCTCGCGCCCCGGAATACCCTACCCGGACATCCAGTATCACTTCCTGCCCATGGCCGTGGCTTACGATGGCTCAACGTTGGCTCAGGAGCATGGCTTCCAAGCGCACGTCGGGCCGATGCGCTCCAAGAGCCGCGGTTGGGTGCGGCTCAAGTCGCGCGACCCCCGCGACAAGCCGCGCATCCTGTTCAATTACTTGAGTCATCCAGATGACTGGATCGAAATGCGTGCGTGCGTGCGCCTGACCCGCGAGATTTTCGCGCAGGCGGCCTTCGACCCTTATCGTGGTCGCGAAATTCAACCCGGTGCAGTCGTTCAAAGCGACGCCGACATCGACGCCTTCATCCGCGACAAGGTCGAGAGTGCCTATCACCCATCCTGCAGCTTGAGGATGGGCGCGCCCGACGATCCACTTGCCGTCGTCGATCCAGAGCTCAAGGTACGCGGCCTGGAGCGCTTGCGGATCGTCGACTCATCCGTCATGCCGGCGGTAACCACGGGTAACTTGAATGCACCCACCATCATGCTGGCGGAGAAAGCCGCGGATCACATCATCGGCCGCGGCCTGCTCGCCGCCGATGACGCCCCGTATCACACAGCGGCGAACTGGATGGCAGCGCAGCGCTAGGTCCTATTCGTGCTCACGCCGGGCTTGGGCTCAAGGCGTGGTCGGCATCGCGCGCCTGCAGCGCCGCGGAATAGGCTGCACGTTCTGCGAGCTTGTGCTCGCGGCCGAAGCGCACCGCCGCGGCGCAGAACGCGCTGCAGGTGACCAGCGCACCCAGTATGAACAGACCGTGCTGCACGCCGCCCGCAGCTTTCAACAGGAACCCGGCGGCCACCGCGCCGACGTTGCCGCCGGCGCCGATGATGCCGGCCACGCCGCCGTAGGCTTTTGGATTGATGAAGGGAGTCAAGCTGTAGGTGACGCCGCATGCCATGTGCGTGAACAGGCCGAAACCGAGCATGGTCAACAGTGCGGCGGTCGCGCCGTTCATGCGCGAGAACAGCATCAGACCCAGGCCCTCGCACAGAATGAAGCCAAACAGCAAGGCCGTGCGCCCGTCGAGGCCACGGTGATGTGCGATCCGGTCGGAGAATATGCCGCCCAAGGCGCGGCCGAACAAGGCGAGCAAACCGAAGCTGCCGGCGTACAGGCCGGCCGTTTTGATATCCAGGGAAAAGTGGTCCACGTAATAGGTGGCGGCCAGATTGTGAATGGTCAATTCGATGCCGAAGCTCGCGCCATAGATGATGAACAGCATCCACACCCGATAGTTGCGCGCGGCCATCATGAAACTCTGGCCTGCGGTGTAGTGGGGAATCGGCTTCAGGGCGGTTCTCGCACCCTGGAGATTGCCGAGGGGACTATCCTGCCCGAAGCGGTGATACACCACCGCCATCGCGACCATCAACAGGCCGGGCACGATCATGGCAAGCCGCCAGCCATAGTGCTGCTGTGCGCCAAGGCTGACGATGGCGAGGAGGACCAGCGGCATCAGCGCCTGCGTCACGCCACCGCCGGCATTGCCCCAGCCGCCGGTGGTGGCGTTGGCGGTACCGACGACATTGGCCGCGAACATGGTCGAGGTCTGTACCTGCGTGATGACGAACGACGCGCCAATCGCACCGATGCACAAGCGAAAGAACAGAAATGAGGCGTAGCCCTGTGACAAGCCGATGGCGAAAACCGGTATCGAGCCGAGCGCCAGCAACCAGGTATAGGTCGCGCGTGCACCAAACCGGTCGCACAACGGCCCGATGGCCAAGCGCACGAAGATCGTCACGCCGACCGCGGCAATGTTGATGTTCGCGACCTGGTCCGCGGTCAGATGAAGGTCCCCGCGAATCACCGGCATCAGCGGCGCCACGGCGAACCAGGCAAAGAAACAGACGAAAAAACCCATCCATGCGAGGTGAAACGTTCGCATCGGAATGGTCGAAAGACTGAACAGCTGGATTCGCGTTGCGCGTCCGTCCATGAGCTACTCCACGGCCAATTTCAAAAAAAACCGCGTGACGCATGTGTCGCGTCGCGGGCCACTGCGAGTAGGGACATCCCACCTCTGCAGGACATCCAGCAATCTCCGTGCCAACGCATATGCCGACATGCGCGGCCAATGCATTCAACCGGTTATGATAATTTCCGCACACCCGAGGGACGCCCAAAGCTGTCGCTGGGCCTCACCAAGGCGCAATCGCGTCGCCGCTCTGCACGTTGTTCGTACATGATGCACCCGGGCCCGGATGCAGACGAAATTACGCCGTAGTGAAGACGATGCTATCCTGCGGCTCGAAACAAAACATCGAGCCACCGCGCTCGGTCAAAACTAGGGGATGAATGCATGAACGCCAATGTGAAGTTGTCCCATGCGATCGCCGTCATTTTGAGCGGCACATCGATGGGTCTGGTGCAAACTGCGCTCGCGGCCGATGCCGGCGACAGCGACTCAATTCAGGAAATCACCGTCACCGCCCAGCGCCGGGCGGAGAACCTTCAGGATGTTCCGATCAGCATCCAAGCCTTGACCGCGGACAGCTTGAAAGCGCTCACGGTCACGACTTTCGATGACTTCGCGAAGTATCTGCCCAACGTCTCCGTGGCCAGCAACGGTCCCGGGCAGGGCAACATCTTCATGCGGGGTTTGAGCGTCGGGGCGGCCGGAAGCCAGTCGAGCGGCTCGATCGGCGGTTTTCCCAACGTAGCCATCTACCTGGATGACCAATCGGGTCAGCTGCCCGCGCGTAATTTGGACGTATATGCGGCCGACCTCGAGCGCATCGAAGTGCTCGAGGGTCCGCAGGGTACGCTGTTCGGCGCCGGTGCCCAGGCCGGCGTGGTGAGATACATCACCAACAAACCGAAACTGGACGTAACCGAGGGCGACGTCGAGGCGGGTTATAGCAACACCGAGCACGGGGACAACAACAGCAACGTGACGGCGGTGCTCAACCTGCCGTTGATACCGCAGACGCTGGCCGTGCGCGCCGTCATCTACGATGACAACCGCGGTGGCTACATCGACAACGTGCCGGGTACCTTCACCCGCAAGAACACCGATCTCGGCATCTACTATGCGCACGATCCGGCCGGCGTGCCGGCCAATTCGCCGGTCATCAACAACTCGAGCACGGCGGGCAACGCCATCAACCCGGTGACCTACGAGGGAGTCCGCGCCTCCGTGCTCTACCAGATCACCGACGATTGGAGCGCGTTGATCAGCCAGACCTATCAGGACATGAATGCCCAGGGCGTTTTCTACCAGATGCCGTATTCGTCGGACGGCGTGAAGCTGGCGCCGGATCAGGTCACGCTGTTCAATCCGTCCTACGACAAGGATCGGTTCGAGAACACGGCCTGGACGCTCAATGGCAAGCTGGGTTTCCTGAAAGCGGTGTACACCGGCGGTTATCTCGACCGCCACGTCGATCAGGTGGCCGATTACACCAATTACGCGCGCGGCGTGTACGCCGACTACTATCAGTGCTACGGCCCGGGCACCGGCTATGCGGTCAACGGCGGCAAGGGCGATCCGGCGCTAACCTCCACCTGTTACTCGCCGAGTTCCAGCTGGCGCGAGACGGAACAAAACGAGCATTTCTCCAACGAGATACGCTTGAGCACGCCCGAGGATTGGCGGGCGCGCGGCATCGTCGGCGCCTACTACGAAACCAACAAGCTCGCCGACCAGACCGATTGGTACTACAAGAGCATTCCGGCCTGTACCGCCAATGTCGCGCCGGGCTCGCCCGGCAACAGCGGCTGCCTGTCCGATGTCGGCACGGCGCCGGGCGCCACGGTTGCGAACCCCGGCGTGCAAGGCGACAGCACGGCCTTCTTCGAGGATACCCACCGCGAGGTCAAGCAGACCGCCTTCTTCGCCTCCGCCGACTTCGACATCATCCCGAAAGTGTTGACCGTCACGGCCGGCACCCGCCACTACCAGTTCGAAAACAGCTTCGTCGGCAGCGTCACGGGCAGCTTCTACTGCTTCGAGCAAGGCGTGGCGGCGGGCGGTTGCGTGAATGATGCCAATAATTTGAACGCGCGCGATTTGCGGTCCACGGAGTCGGGCTTCAAGAGCCGCGGCAACGTCACCTGGCACGTGACGCCGGACATCATGGTCTATTACACCTGGTCGCAAGGTTTCCGCCCCGGCGGTTTCAATCGCACGGGTGGCGCGGAGTACATCTACGGCCCGGACGGCGTGAAGCAGTTCGTGCTGCCGAATACCTATCAATCGGACAATCTGACCAACAACGAACTCGGCTGGAAAACCGAGTTCCTCGATCGGCGCCTACAGTGGAACGGTGCCCTATATCAGGAGAATTGGAACAACGTGCAGGTCGGCTTCTTCGACCCGGGCGAAACCGGCAACCTGGCCTTCGGCACCAATGGTCAGAATTTCCGCATCCGCGGGCTCGAGACCTCTATCGTCGCCGTCGTCGTCCCGGGGCTCACGGTCACCGCCGCGTCGGCGTGGAATCGGAGCGTTCAGACCAATTCACCCTCGCTGGTGGATGAGAATCCGGCAAGCGTCAATTTCGGCAAGCCCATCACCGAATCCTGCAATTCCAAGGGCACGGATTGCTCCACGCTCAATAATTTGTTTGGACCCATTGGTGGACCGAGCGCCAACTCGCCTCCAATTCAGTACAACCTGCGGGCCCGCTACGAAGTGACCTTCGGCAGTTACAACACCTTCGTTCAGGCTGGTTTCACGCACCAAGGCCATTCCTTCACGCAAGCCGGCGGCAACCCCTCGCTGTCCGCGGAGGGCGTCAACACCACGGTGCTGCGCTTCGAGAATCCGCCATACTCGACTTTCGATGCGGCCTTCGGCGTAGCCAAGGACAGCTGGTCGGTGCAGGCCTACGGACAGAACCTGTCCAACTCCAATGCCAGCCTGTTCACCAACACCGCGCAATTCGTGGTGGCGGAGACGGTGCTGCGGCCGCGCATTCTCGGCGTGAAATTTGGATACAAATTCTAAGGAGCCGATTGCAACAGCGCCCCCCACCTCGCCGGTCGAGGCCGAGGTGGGGCGCATCCGCCGCTGCATCGAGCGCCGAGAATTTGCCGCGGCGCTCGGTGGGGCGGAAGCGCTGGCCGCCCGGGTGCCTGAGAATCGCGACGTGCTGTACATGCGCGCGGTTTGCCTGCGAAATCTCAACCGAATTCCGGAAGCGTTGAGCGCGCTGCTCGAACTCGAGGCGTATCACCCCGGTTTCAGTTTGTTGTATCAAGAGCGCGGGCATTGTCAGGTGCTGCTGCGCAACGCCGGGGCGGCCATCGAGGCGTTCATGGCCGCGGTGAACATCAATCCCGCGCTGCCGGCGAGTTGGCGCACGCTGGCGAAGCTCTATGCGATGACGGGACAGGCTGAGAATGCCGCCACCGCGAGCGCGCATGTCGAGACGCTGGCGCAACTACCGCCCGAAATCGTCACCGCCACCGGACTTTTTTCCGATGGCGACTGCATCGCGGCTGAAGCCATCGTGCGCCCGTTTTTACTCAAGCACGGCAATCACGTCGAGGGCATGCGTCTCCTGGCGCGGATCGGTCTGGCGCTCGACGTGCTGGACGATGCCGAAACGCTGCTCGAGGCGGTGCTGCATGCGGCGCCGGACTATCGTGCAGCCCGCTACGACTACGCCCTGGCTCTGTTGCGTCGTCACAAGCACACCCAGGCGATTGCCGAGCTCGAAGCCCTGCTGCGGCTCGATCCCGGCAACCGCGTCTACCTCACCACGTTCGCCACCGCGCATGTGGGCCTCGGCGATCACGCAAAGGCGCTCGACTTGTATCGGCAGCTGATCGCGGGTGCGCCGGCGGGGGCGTCTCAGAGAGCAGTTTCCTTGAGCGAGCTGCATCTGTCGGTGGCGCACTCGTTGAAGGCGCTCGGACGCCAGGCGGAGGCGATCGAGTCCTACCGCACGGCGGCGGCCGTGCGTCCCGACTTCGGCGACGCGTATTGGAGCCTCGCGAACCTGAAGACCTATCGCTTCACGGACGAGGAGTTGAGCCGCATGCGCGCCGCCGAGTCTCAGCCGGGCATCGCCACGGTGGATCGCTGGCACCTATGTTTTGCGCTCGGCAAGGCGCTCGAGGATCGCGCCGAATACGCGGAATCCTTCCGCTACTACGAGCGCGGCAACGCGCTCAAGAAGGCGCGCAATCAATACCGGCCGGAGCCCGTGGAACGCAATAAACGCCTGCAGATGCGCATCTGCACCGCTGAGTTCTTTGCGGCCCGGCGGGGCGCGGGGTGCTTGGATGCGGCGCCGATCTTCGTGGTGGGACTGCCGCGCTCCGGGTCCACGCTGATCGAACAGATCTTAGCCTCGCACAGCCAGGTGGAGGGCACCATGGAATTGGCCGACATCCCGCGCATGGTGCTCGAACTGCAGGGGCGGGAGGTGCGGGGCGCCCCAGCGCCGGGCGTCGTAACGCGGGGCGCCCTGGCGCCGGGCGACCTGGCGCAAGGCGAGGAAACGCGCTACCCGCGCATACTCGGCGACCTCACGTTCGAGGATTTTCGCAGGCTCGGCGAGACCTACATCAATGACACGCGTGCGTATCGAACGGATAAGCCGCGCTTCATCGACAAGATGCCGAACAATTTTCGCCACATCGGACTTCTGCACCTGATCCTGCCCAACGCCAAGATCATCGACGCGCGGCGCGAGGCCATGGCCTGCTGCTTCGGCAACTTCAAGCAGCTGTTCGCCGGCGGCCAGGAGTTCACCTACAGCCTCGAGGACCTCGGCCGCTATTACCGCGATTATCTCGAGCTCATGGACCATTGGGACAAGGTGCTGCCCGGCAAGATACTGCGCGTGCAGCACGAACAGGTGGTCGAGGATCTTCCGGGCGAAGTGCACCGCATGCTGGATTTTTGCGGCCTCGACTTCGAGCCTCAATGCGTGGAGTTTCACAAGACCGAGCGCAGCGTGCGGACCGCGAGTTCCGAACAGGTGCGCCGTCCCATCAATCGGGATGGGTTGCACCAATGGCGCCATTACGAACCCTGGCTGGGCCCGCTTGAGAAAGCACTGGGCGCGTCCGCGCAGACCGGATAGGACCTTCTCAAGAAGGTGCGATCGGCGTGAACCAGCGATAGCGCTTTTTTTACATATCTCATTCGGGGTCGTCGGGGACATCGCATAACCGACAGGGAGTCCGGGGCAGACGCCTCCAGAGCGTTGCGGGCCCTATTAACCCAAGTTAGCCTACGCGCCGATTTTGTAACTCTTACACCCCCAGGAAGATTCATGTCCTCGATTTTCGAGAGGCCGTTTGTTTCGGCCGCGCTTAAGTTTGCATCCCTGTCCTTCGCCGCGGCGTTCACCGCCGCCACCCTGCAAGCGTGCTCTGGCGGAAACGCCACCAGCGTATCGTCAGCCGAGCCGGCCGCCGTGTCGCCGGCCGCCGCCTCGCCGGCAACTTCGGCCGCATCGTCCGCCAATGCCGGCCTCCATCAGTCGGTCAACGCGATCACGATTCCGCCTCAGTCGGTCGGCGTGCCGGACGCAGCGTTCTCGAGCTTCGAGTCGGCACACGTTCATCCGCTCGATATCACGCCGGATGGTACCAAGCTCTTGGCCGTCAACACGCCGAACAATGATCTCGAGGTGTTCTCGATCAGCGGCAACTCCTTGACGCTGGCAAGCGTCATCAAGGTCGGCCTGGAACCGGTCAGCGTGCGCGTGTTTTCGAACACGCAAGCCTGGGTGGTCAACAAGATTTCCAACAGCGTGAGCGTCGTCGATATCAAGAACAATGCATTGATCGCGACGCTGCAGACCGGTGCGGAGCCCGCGGACGTCGTCTTCACGGGCACCGCCGGCAGCAAGACGAGTCCGGCTCGCGCCTATGTCTCCGTGGCGCAGGCGCGCGAACTCGAAATATTCGATCCGCTGCTGCTGAACGGCGTGACCCTGCAACGCATTCCAATCCTCGGGCAGCAGCCTCGTGCGCTCGCCGTCGGGCCGAACGGCTCGGGCGGTAGCAACGTCTATGTCGGCATCTTCGAGTCGGGGAATGGCACGACCGCGATGACGGGCGGCAAGGACGATTCGCCCTACGAAGTCGATCTCGCGCGCTCACCCTCGGGTCCTTATGGCGGCATCAGTCCCTTCCCCGACAACATCAACGCACAGCTCAACGTGTATGCGAGCCTCTATCCCCAGGTGACGACGGTCACGCCGAACGTGCTGACGTCCTACTTCACGCAGACCCCGCCGCCGGTCAGTGTCATCGTACGCCGTCAGGCGACGACGAGCGCCGTTGCACTTCCCAAATGGCTCGATGAGAACGGGCAGGACTGGTCGATCTTCATCAACGGCAGCCTCGCTCAGCAAGGCTCGAATGCCGATCGTGTGGCGGACTGGGATCTCATTGATCGCGACATCGCCGTGGTCAATACCACGAACAATGCCGTCACCTATCAGGGCGGTGTGCTCAACATGGTCATGGCGCTCGCGATCAATCCGGCGACCAATGCAGTGACCGCGGTGGGCACCGATGCCACCAACCAGATTCGCTATCAGCCGATGCTCGACGGCACGTTCATTCAAGTGCTCATGGGCACGTATGCGCTGGGCGGAAGCGCCGGCACCAAGGCCGACCTCAACCCACATCTGTTGCCGTATTCCTCCGTCACGGGCACTTACGCCAACTCCTCGATCCCCGCCACCTGCACCGGCAGTTCGACGCTCTGCGCCGCCAACTCGATCGGCGACCCGCGCGGGATTGCCTGGAACGCGGCGACCGGCAAAGGCTACGTCACGGCCATGGGGTCGAACAGCGTCATCGTCATCAACTCCGCGGGCGGGCGGGACTCGGTTCTCAGTACCCCTGTTCCGGTCGGTCAAGGGCCGACGGGCATCGTGTTGAACGCGGTCGGCGCCAACGCGAGTTCACCGACCTTGGCCTATGTGCTGAACCGCTTCGATGCAAATATCTCGGTCCTGAATCTCACGGCGACGAGCCCGAGCTCGATGGAAGTGGCGCGCGTGAGCCTTTCCTATGATCCCACGCCTCAGGACATTCGGGCCGGCCGACCCATGCTGTACAACACGCAGCTATTCTCCGGCCTGGGACAGATTTCCTGCGCCTCCTGCCACGTCGATGCGCGAACCGACCGTCTGGCATGGGACCTCGGGGACCCGACTTCCCAGCCCGAAGTGATCAACGGCGGCGGCGCGGGCGTGACGTTGCGAGACATGCAGACGGGTGGTGCGATCACCCCGATCGCCTCGGTCACGGAACACCCCATGAAGGGCCCATTCCTTACCATGACCCTGGTCGATCGCCTGCAGAGTCCCTTCCTGCACTGGCGCGGCGACCGCGCGAATCTTGCCGCCTTCTCGCCGGCCTTCGTGGCCCTGCAGGGCGGCGCGGCACAGCCGACCGCGAACCAGATCGCGAGCATGCAGGCCTTCCTCACAACGCTGCGTACCCCGCCGAACCCGTTCCGCACGATCACGAATGCATACCCAACGGAAATCGCGGTGCCGGGTCCCCGCAACGTGCCTTACCGAACGGGTAACGCGGTGGCGGGCGATACGGAATTCGAACAGAACTGCCGGTCCTGCCATCCGGGCAACACCAACCGCGGCTACCTGTTCGTGAACAACGCGGATTTCGGCATCAACCAGCTGCGCAATCCGCCCACGTGGCAGGACTTCTACCGGCGCGACGGCCTCTGGTTCAACGACCCAACTGCGAGCACGGCCGGCTTTGGCTTTCAGCCGGATGGAACTTTCGACTCGACCCAAAATTTATCCCGGACCGACAACATGATGGCCTTCATGTACGCGTTCAACGGTTCCTATCCCTATACACCAACCGGGCTCAATGCAACCAATACCGCCGTGGACTCGCATGCCGCCGTCGGCCGCCAGGTCACGATATCCAACGCCACGACAACGGACCCCATGCTGGCGCAGTTGCAAGCCCTCGCGGACACCAACGTCATCGATCTCGTCGCGAGCGGTTGCATCAACAATGAGACTCGCGGCTTCGTCTACGTCGGCAATGCCACGTACGCCGACGATCGCGGCCAGCCCAACAGCCTCGCAGCGATGAAAGCCTTCGGGCAGGGCGGATCGCCGATCACGTTCACGGCCGTGCGGCGCGGCACGGGGTATGTCCTCGGCATCGACCAGAATGATGATGGCACCCTCGACGGTACCTCGGGAGCGACCAGCACGCGCGCGTGCACGAGCGGCGCGCAGCCGAACCTCCTGGTCAACGGCAGCTTTGAAAACAATCCCGTCGGCGCCGGCAGCTGGAGCAACGTCACGTCGATTGCCGGTTGGACGGGCAGCAACGGCTACGTACAGGTGTGGAACGGGCTGTACGGCTACAGCGCCGCGGACGGCGGCTCGTGGATTCAGCTGGGGGCGGGCGGCTCTCTCGATACCGTATCGCAGACCGTCGCCACGACCGCCGGCGATTCCTTGGTGTTGAGCTTCTGGTATTCAGCCCGGCCCGGCTACACGGTCGCTCAAAACAAGTTCAACGTGGTGTGGAACGGCACTGTCATCGACACGCTCTCGCCCAGCTCGACTTCGAGCGGATCACCGTACGGAACGAACTTCAATGCGCCCGTGTGGCAACAGGCCACCTACGTCGTCAAGGCAACGGGCAATGACACGCTGTCGTTCGCTCAGGCCGCGTCGGACTCCGGCGGCGTCGGCTCTCTGCTCGATGCGGTGTCGCTGGTCGATCGCGGTGCAAGCTCCGCCACATTCGGTTCTCCGATGATCAACCTCGCCTATGGAAAGACCGCGAGCAGCTCCGCAAACGGCTACGGCACGACCGCTGCGGCGGCGGTGGACGGCAACATCGACGGCAACTACTTCGATGGCTCCGTCGCTGACACGGCCGGCACCAGCGCTCAGGACTATTGGGAGGTCGACCTTGGCGCCAGCGGCACCATCCAGACCGTGAATCTGTTCAACCGTACGGACTGTTGCGCCACGCGTTTGAACAACTTCTACGTGTTGGTATCACAGACCTCGATGGATGGTCAGTCGCTCGCACAGCTGCTCGCCAATCCAGCCGTCACCCAGGTCTACACGGCGAACACCGGCTACGTGATGGGCAACTCACCGCAGCTGTATGCCGTCGACGTCGGCGGCGTGCAGGGCCGTTACGTTCGTGTGCAGCTCGCGGGCACCAACCAGTTGGCATTGGCCGAGGTTCAAGTCATGGGATGGGCGGCCGGAGCCAAGTAAGCCCACGGGTCACGGCGCCGTGCGGTTGCTCAGAAGCTCACGACCACGACGATGCTGTCGCTGTAGCTGCCGGGCACCGCGGCCTGATTGACGGCATTGTCGGGAAGCAAACCGTAGAAGTTGAACACCGACGGAGTGGTGGTCGCCGTGCCGCTGAAAATACCGGTGCTGCCGGTGCCGTCGCCCCAGATGGTCGCGTACGCGGAGGTGAGATAGAGGTTGTATTGCACGGTGTGGCTGCCGCTGGCAAGAAGCCTCTGATTCTGCGTGCCGCTATTTCCGCCGCCCGCGCCGACGCCGAAGAAGGCGCCCGCGGTACACGTCACGGTCGTCGCCGCCGATGACTTGAGCGCGCCGCCGCCCGGCATATAGGAACCGAACGCCAGCGACGTGGCGCTCACGGTGCATGAATTGGCCGCCGCCGTTTCGCTGATGGCGAGCAACAGGAGTGCCACTGTCCATTTGGTTTGGAAATTCAAGGTCGTGCTCGCTGTATTATGTTGTATCTTCGACCGTCGCCGTCGAGTGAGGCTCAAGACCTGCCCAACATTGCCGCTGTCTGAGAACTTGAAGGATCACGCACCCCATCACGCGCTGCACGCGACCCTGGCGCTCCTCCTGGCGACCGCCACCGGCGCGGTGCGCGCGCACGAGACGCAGTTGCGGTTCGCCGTCACAGCGACGGTGTCCCCCGTCGTGCGCATTGAAGCTCAATCGGCGCCGCGCGCACTGGAGCTGTCCGCGACCGACATCGCGCAAGGCTACGTTGATGTCATCGAACCGGTCCGTGTACGCGTGCATTCGAACGGACCCGGTTACGCACTGGAATTGGTGACGGTAGCTCCGCTGATCTCGGCCATGATCATCACGGGAGCGGGCGGCGAACAGCGCCTGGGTGGTGAGGGAGGCACTTGGGTCGAGCGCTGGGCTCCCGCGTCGATGCCGCGCTCCGACACCGCGGAAACAGTCATGCACTTTCGCCTGATTCTCGCGCCGAACCTGGCAGCCGGCCGCTACCCGTGGCCGCTGCGGCTCCTCGTGCGACCGCTCGAGAACCCGAACTAGCACTCGGCACGCGGCGTTCAACGCGGCACCGGAGCGTGGGCGGTCGCGCGCCTGCAGATCACGGTGCCCATGTCGGGCTGTGGAACATCGGCGTCTGGGGGGTCGAGGCGGAATGTGCAGCGGTTCCCCGGCCAGGTCGCGTCGGCCGCCATGCCGTGGTCGAAACCCGTGACATACACCATCCCGTCCAAGACCACGGGAAAGTGGGCGCCCAGCAGAGTGACCACCGCGCCGACCGGCACCGGCTTGCCATCCTCGGTGACCAGCTTGAACGTGCCGCTGCGGACGCGTTCGACCGGAAATCGCGCGACCACGCCGCTTCGGTAGGGCGGTACGATGAGGGTGCTCGTGGTGCTCACCACGGTGTCGAGCGGCAGATCGTCCGGCTGGATGCTGATGTGATTCACCTCGTAAGGCTGCAGGTTGTAGAGCAGCGCCTTGCCGGAGTCATCCGTGCGCGTGACCAGTTGATTCTCCACGTACACAGGAACATCCGGCAGGCCGGCGACATCGACCACCGCGAAACTGCCGTTCACCGCGCGCGATGGGGTGAATACACCATCGAGCCAGGTTACCGCTCCGCTCAACTGCAAGCTCTTGCCATCGATGCCCTGATTGCGCGCCGCTTCGACCTCCACGTCGGCAGCGTGCATTTGCTGGCGCCAATCGGCGTCGTAGTTCCCGGCAGTCGAGGCGCTCAAGCGGTAGCCCACACCCGGACCCGCCGGTGGACTCTCGGATATCCCTGCGATCACCTCATTCTGCGGAGCACCGGCGCCGCTTCCCGCCACGGCCGTCGCGGTGACGGCCGTGCGCCCGCCGAGCGAGTGCGTGAAGATGAGGTAGACGCTCGTCGACGCCTGTGCCGATTCTCCAGTCGCGGCTGCCGTCTGGGTGCGCGACACGGTGAGATTGAGCGCGCCAATGCCGCCGAGGCTCAACGAATCCGTGACCGCCAAGGTTTGCTGCGCGGGCGACGCGCGGTAACTTTGCCGCACATAGGCGATCGACAAGGAGCCCCAACGCCCCACGCCTGTCCCGGCCTGCAGAAGGGAGCGCTGGCGAATGCGCATGTCGGGATCGACCGGCTCTCCCACCTGGGCAAATCCGCGGCTCGCCCAGGAGGTGCTGGCGAGGAAATTGGTGTTGAGCCCGTGATGTTCGATGCCGACGCCGGTCAATACACCTGCGCCGCCTGCGCTGTCGCTACCTGCGCCGCCACCGCCGCCACCCGCGCCGCCGACACCGCTGCCGCCGCTGCCGCCGCCGCCGCCGCCGTAGGCGAGAGTGGCATTCACCGTGGCGAACTGCGCCACGCCCAGAACGGCGTTGAGTCCGACCGCATGCGCATCGCCGGATAGGTATTCGCCGTGACCTTCGAGCGTAAAATTGTCGGTGACACCGCGTCGATAGCTGGCCTCGCCGAGCAGGCCGCCGTAATGATCGCTGGCCAGGCCATAGTCGTCTCGAACGCTGCCGAGATCGACCGAATACTGCGTGAGGTCACGCGCGAGCAGGGTGTTGCCCGTGTAGAACGACTGCGACACCACCTGTTGGCGCCCGAGCGCATCGGTTACCACGACGTTCACTGCATCGGTGCCGGTCACCGTGGGCAGGCGGTCGATCACGAACGGACCGGCCGGCACTTGATTGCTGCTGACCAGCTGGTTGTTGACGAAGACGTTTACCGTGGAAGGCACCGTGGCGGTGCCCGCGGTGGTGAGCAGCGGCGTCGTCAGCAGGTCCGGACGCAATGCGAAGTTGCGACTGAAGCGAAAGCCCGCAAAGTGCTCGGCATTGCCCCAGCTGCCGGGATCGCTGATGGCATCGCCCACATTCAAGGTCTCGAGCTCGTCCGGAAAGTCGCGGGTGAAGGTCGTATCGAGACGGACGAACCGCTCGGAGCCCGAGTCGTCGCGGGCGATGCCCGAGTTGGTGAGCACGCCCGCGCCGGAGAACACGCCGAATTCGCCGTAACCCCCCTCGATTTTCGTTCCTTGAATGTCCTGCGCCGACAATTGATAGTTGAGAAAAGCGCCCGGCGATGCGGACGACACCGGCGGGCGCTGCCGGTCAGCCGCCGCGAGCGTCGTGGTTTCGAATGCGCTCACCGGGGCGCTGATGACGGCCCGTTGCCGAACCTCATCGATGGCCACCGTGCAGCCGCGAATCGCCGACAACGGGTAATAATGGCGGCCTTCGTGCTCGTGGGACTGAACCGATGGCAGCCGCAACCGCAGTTTATTGAACTCCGCGTCGTCCAGATACAGCGCGCGGTCGGGTCCCACGAGCACGACCAGCGTGTCGCCCTCCGTCTGACCCTGTAAGGCAACTTCCATGACGACTTCGGACCACGACGGAGTTTGGGCATACCCCGGCATGCCGATCAGGAAGAGTCCGCACAGCACCCACTGCGGCAGCACGGACGGGCCAGAATATGTCCGACCGCGGCTCGTGAAAGCGGGCGGAGCGGTTTGGCTCACGCGACAGACCGTCGGCCCTAGAGGCCGTTGGGGGCAATGGGGGCGGTAAATTCACCCTGATCGCTGTGACCGTGGACCATGATCGGTCCCTGCCACGTCATGGCATCTTCAGCTTTGAGCTGCCAGATCATGCGGCTGCCGGCCAGCACGTACTTGGAGGTCTTGGCATGAATTGGCATGGCCGTGCCGGCCTGGACGTCGAAATCCGTGACCTGCAAGTGCGCGGTTCCCTGGTTGAAAGCAGCGACTTCGACGTCACCGCCCGCCATGCGATGCAACTCCCACGTCACATTGGCGGTGGCCCGGCCGTGTGCCGGCGCGACGAATACCGGCACGCTCAAACGCAGCGACACACGCAGTCCATTGAACTCTGCAGAGGCCGCCTGGGGAACCTCATCGAAGATCACCCGATAGGTCAATTCGTGGTCGTCGTTTGCGGCATCACGCAGCGCGACGCGAACGATCTGAGAGCCGTTGCCGGGGATCTGCAGCACGGCTGGGCTCACCAGAAGATCGTGGGTGTCCTCGAGAGTTTCCTGACCGTCGCGCTGCGACCAGGCCACCGCGCGTACCTGGATCACCACGGGTTGGTCTTCGGCGTTGACCAAGGTCAGGGCCGCGGAGTGGTGCGCGGCCCCGAGTTCGGCGCGGATCGGTGCGATCGTGAAAGTACTGGCGCACACGGGTGCGGACGCCGCGCACAGGGCCAATAGTCCCGGAAACAGGTACTTCCCCATACGCGACGTCGATGACAAGCAAGGGCCAGACACGGCGCAGCGTCCTAGTAGGTGACGGTTACCGTGATGAGGTCGCTGAAAGAACCCGTCACCGCGCCTTGGTTCGTGGCGCTGTCAGGCAGTTGGCCATAGACGGTGACCGTCGTGGCCGTACTGAGGCCCGCGCCCGTCCCAGAACCAGTTCCCGTCGTACCGGTGCCGTCACCGAATACGGTCGCGAACGCCGCGGTCGTATACAGGTTGTACTGCAGCGTGTTCGTGCCGTTGGCCATGAGGCGCTGCGTGAACGCATCGCCCGTCGTCGAGCCGGCATTCAACTTCACCGTGTAGGGCGTCTGGTTGGTGCACTTGACCGAGATGGTGCCATTGGCGGTGACGGCGCCGCCGCCGGGCGTGTAGTTGGGAAATGCCACCGCGGTGGCCGACGCTGAACAGGTGGACAACACCGTCGCCGTCACATTGAACTGGGCCCCGGTAGAGCCGGCTTGCGCCGCGCCGCCCACCAGCAGAGCGGCAAACATCGACGCGGAGAGAATCTTGTACATGGACGTTCCTCGAGTGTGATTGATGCGGCCAAGGATTCCGGGAATCCCTCAAGGCCTGGCGCATTGTTGCGACATATGCCCAATTCGTCGTGACGGGCATCGCATTTCCTCGAGAACGCACTCAAGTTTCGCGGCAATCTGCCGGGTACATCGCAAAAGCCGTCCGCCTCAGCGGCGGCCGTTGCTCAAAATTTATAGCCGAAGGAAACTCCGAGAATCCGCGGCCGCAACGGCGTTTGCGCGACGATGAACTGATCCGTGCTGGTGAACACGGCGGCGTTCGAATTGCTCAAGTTCTCGCCATAGAAGTTCACGTTCCAAGCATCCTTGGCCACACCGGCCGAGGCATCGATGGTGGTGTAGGCAGGATTCTCGAAGCGCAGACGGCCGGTGGTGATGCCGGCTTCGGCAATCGTCGGGTTGGAGCCGGCCTGGGTGAAGGAATGCCCGTTGTGCGTGAATCCAAACTGCAGGAACGGGCTGTATGACGCCACGTTCCAATCGTAGCGGGCGCGCATGTTGTACTGAAGCGGCGGCGCGTTGGCGCTCGGTGCGCCGACGGGCCCGAAGGGGTTGGTGATCGCGGTGCACCCCGTGCCGGCACTGCTGCAGTCGACGGTGATCGGCTTGCCGTAGTTGACGCTGGCCGGGTTGTTGTCGATCAGTGCGGGAGAATTGGTCTGCCGGCTTTGGTTCCAAGACCCGGCTGCCTGCAGCGTCAGCCCTGCATACACGCGCGCCACCACCGAGGTTTCGAGGCCCTTGACCACGAAGTTCTGGCCGTTGGTGTCATAGAAAATATTGCCCACCAGGCCCGGATCGAAAAACGACACCTGCACGTTGTCCCAATTCTCGCGGTAAATCGCCCCGTTCCATTGCAGACGGTGTGAGAAGAACTCGGTCTTCCAGCCGATCTCCTTGTTGGTCAACTGGTCGGATTTGTAGGAGCTTGGAATCAGGTACTGGTACTGCTTATCGGGGCCGTATGCATGTTCGGTACCGCCGTTCTGGTTGAAGCCGCCGGGCCGAAAGCCCTGCGAATAGGTGAAGTACAGCATGGCATCGCCGGTGACATGCCACGTGAGATTGCCGCGGCTCTTGAAGCCGCTCTCGGTGTCGTGCAGGTTCTGCGCGTTCAAATCGTAATTGTCGTTGACGCAGCCTCCCGCGGGTGTCCCCTGCTCGAAGCAGTAAAAGCTGCCGCTGACGCTGCCGGTCGAAGAATTCGCGAAACGAAAATAGCGCGTGCCGGCGGTGAGGGTGAGCACCTTCGGGATGATGTCGAAGTCCGCCGAGGCGAACACCGCGGTCTGCTTGGTTTCCCGAAAATCGTCCTGATAGAACGAGGCGTTGTTGCCCTGTACGCCCGGATTGACCACGGTGGCATCCGCCGCGGTGCCGATGTTCGAGAAGCAACCGGAATTGCCGGCAGTGCCCGAGGCGCCGTTCGAGGTGCACGAGGGCACGGTCTTGTAGTTCCAGGTGGTTTGATCGTAGAGCTTGTTGTCTTCCCAATAGGCGCCGGCGATGGCGCGAAAACGCCAGTCATCGGGCGTGCTGAAGCGCAGCTCGTGCTGCTGGTGCTCGTTCTTTTCGACCGAATGCCAGTATGCGCTCGGGGAGAAGCAGGTGGACCTGAGGTTCGGATCGCCCGCACCGCCGTTCACTTCGAAGCCGGTGCCGGGACCGTAGCACTGGTAATAGTCGGCATACACGCCGCGCGCATAGTTGGTGTAATCGCCCACCTGGTCGACGTTTCTCACCAGATAGCCGCCGGTGTAGACAGCCTTGATGTCGCCGAACTTGCCGTTCAACGTCCAGGCGCTGTTTTCGAACTTGTCCTTGTCGTAGGACGGATTGAACAGCGTCACCTCCAGCGGGTGCAGCGGGGCGCCGTCGGAGGCATTGGGCTGCTGGTAAAAAACGCCCTGCGAGTTCATGTCCTGATAGGACTGCGACAACAGCAAGTCCCAATCATCGTTGAACTTGATCAACGCCTCGAGGCGCACCCCTTCGTAAGTGACCGGATTGATGGCATTGCCGACGACCGAGCTGTTGTTGATCGAGGGGCTGCCGGGCGGTACGCAGAAGCCGGCGTTCGGCTCGCCGTCCGGGCATACGCCATTGGTTGCAGGGTAGTTGGCGTAGTGAATGCCGACGTCGGTGTCCTTGCGGGTGAAGGTGGCGGGCACGTTATTGATGTAGCCGCCGCGCTGGTCGTCGTAGATCACGCCGCGCACGGCGAGCGTGTCCGGGATCAAGGGCAAATTCAGCACCGCATTCAGGTCGGTGTTGGGATCGCCATGGGCGGTGATTCCATATCCCGCTTTGGCGCTGCCCTCGGTCACGTCGAGTTTCGGTTCATTCGTGATGTATCGGATGGCGCCGGCCTCGGCACCGGAGCCGAACAGCGTGCCCTGGGGGCCTTCGAGCACCTCGATGCGATTCAAGTCCACCGCGTAGATGTCCAGGTTGCGATTCGGCAGCTGACCGGACTGATTGTCGAAATAAATCGCGACGTTCGGATACAAGCCGGTGGAGCCGCTACCCTGGCTGGGCTGGGAACCGGCGCTCAAGCCGCGCATAAAAATTTCGTTCTGCCCCGGGCCGTTGTTCGCGGAGGAGACGTTCGGCAGGTACTTGATGTAGTCGTCAAAGGTGGTGACGTTCAGCTGCGTCAGCGCTTCGCTGGTAAATGCCTGCATGGCGATCGGCACGTCTTGCATGCTTTGCGAACGGCGCGTAGCCGTGACCGTGATTTCTTGCAGCCCTTCCGAGGCGGTGTCGGCGCCGCTCGCCGCCTGATCGGCAGCAGCGGCGCCAAAGGATGCGCCACCCAGGATCGCCGCGATCGCAAACGAAAGCTTCGTGTTCATAAGTCATCCCCTTATGGTTCGTTGAACGCGCGATCAATCTGAGTGATGCGTCACGTTAACGGTATCTTGTCTCAAGCTTAAAAGGGAAGCAACGAAAAGATTCTCGCTCCTAAAAACGCTTTCAAACAGTTACTTAGCGGTATTAATTAAACGCAAGCTCAGCCCACGCCGCCTGGTTGCGCATTGAATGATCGTTTAAGGTGCGCACGCTAGGGGCGTGCGATCTCGCGCAGCAACGCTTCGACGTAGGCCTGAAACGAGCGCCACACCTCGATGTGAAAGTTTTCGGGTGCCGTGCGCCACAACACGATTTCCGCCTTGGCCAGCACGGTCCGCGTGCACATCTGCACCGGAAATGCCTGCAAACTCAAATCGAGCGGGCAGGCGCCTGCCAGAATGACGGCAGCCTCCGGTCCGGAAACTTCCAACGCGATCTGTCGATGCGAAACATCCACCAGGGAATGGGCAAACGGTGCCAATGCGTGCGCGAGCTCCACGATGGGCAGCTCAGCCTCGCGCGATTCCTGCCACATCAGATGCTCGTCGGGTCCGAGCCACAGCGTGGCGCGACCCGCCGCGGCGCGCGCGCGGCAGCTCTCCTCGGAGAAAGGCACACCCCAGACTGCAGCGGCTGCGGCGCGTGCGTGCGCATCTGCTTGCAGCAGCAGGCGCGCGGCCGGAGGCTTCACGCGCAACCAATCGGCGTCAGGCATTGATGCGCACTCCCTGCGGGTCGTAGAACACCGGCGAGGTGACTTCCACTTCGATGTCACGCCCGGGCATGGGGACGTAGAGGGTTTGGCCCATACGGGCACGGCCGCCGGCAACCATACCCAAGGCGATTGGGTATCCCACGGTGGTTTCCCCATAAGAGGAAGTGACATGGCCGATGAGCTGCATGGGCGGACGCTGCGCCGGCCGCTCGGCGACCTGCGCGCCCTCCTCGAGAACGGTACGCCCGTCTTTGGCCTTTAGGCCGACCAATTGCTTGCGATTGGCGGACTGCATCGCCGGCCGCTGCAGCGAGCGCAATCCGACAAAGTCGGTTTTGCTCTTGGCCACCGCCCAGGACAGTCCGGCGTCGTCCGGCGTTGCGGTGCCGTCGGTTTCCTGACCGACGATGATGTAGCCTTTTTCGGCGCGCAGCACGTGCATGGCTTCGGTGCCGTAGGCTGTGATGCCAAAGTCCGCGCCGGCGGCATAAACGGCTTCCCAGACCCGCCGGCCAAAGTCCGCCGGGACATTGATTTCGTAGCCCAGCTCGCCGGTGAAGCTGACGCGGAACAGCATCATCGGCAAGCCGCATATCTTGCCGCGCGCCACGCTCATGTGCGGAAACGCTGCGGCACCGATGTCGAGATCCGTGACCAGCGGTTCGAGCACTTTGCGCGCATGCGGACCTTGCACGGCGATCACGGCCCATTGCTCGGTGGTGGAGGTCAACCACACTTTAAGCTGCGGCCACTCGGTCTGCCGATAGTCCTCCATCATCGCCAGCACGCGTGGCGCACCGCCCGTGGTGGTGGTCACATGGAAGCGATCCTCGGCAAGCCTGGCAACCACCCCGTCGTCGTAGACGAAGCCGTCCTCGCGCAGCAAGATTCCATAGCGGGTGCGGCCGGGCTTGAGCGTGTTCCAGTTGTTCACGTACAACCGGTTCATGAATTCGGCCGCGTCCGGTCCGACCACCTCGATTTTTCCGAGCGTGGAGGCATCGAAGATGCCGACGCCGTCGCGTACGGCGCGGCACTCGCGAGCCACCGTTGCATGCATGCTTTCGCCCGGTCGCGGAAAGTAGTGTGCGCGCTTCCACAGGCCGACATTTTCGAACACCGCACCCTGTGTCTCCGCCCATGCATGTGTGGGCGTGGTGCGCACCGGATCGAACAAATCGCGGCGCGAAATACCGGCGAAGCTGCCGAAGGTCACCGGCGTGTACGGCATGCGGAAGGTGGTCAGTCCCACCTGGGGGATGGGCCGGCCCAGCTGCTGCGCGACGATGGACATGGCGTTGAGATTCGAGCCCTTGCCTTGGTCCGTAGCCATGCCGGTGGTGGTATAGCGCTTGACGTGCTCGATGGAATGGAAACCCTCACGGGTCGCCAACGCCAGATCGCGCGTGGTGACATCATGCTGCCAGTCGACGAAACTCTTGGATCCCGATGTGCCCGCGCCCGGCAGCGCTCCCAGGAAGGAGTCGCGCCGCCGCTCCGGGGAGTCGATTTCGAACACAGGGGGTGCGCGATTCAATTGCAAGGCGTGTGCCGCGGCGTTGGCGCCATCCGCAAGCACTTCTTCCAAGCCATAAATACCGCGGCAGGCGCCGGCCGAGCGTTCCGCCTCGGCCGACACGGACGGGACGAAGGCTTTGAGCGCATCGCTCCACTCGAGTTTGCCGCGCGATTGAGAAAACAAGTGCACGCTCGGCGTATAGCCTCCGGACATGAGCAGCACATCGCAGTCGAGATCCGTGTTCGCGAGCGTCACGCCCGTAATGCGCTGATCGCCGCGCGTGCCCTGCACCGTGGCGTTATAAATGATGTTGATGCCGGCGCTGCGCGCCGCGGCTGTCAACGGCCCGCCGCCGGCGGGGCGTATATCGGCGATGGCCCCCACCTGCGTTCCCGCCGCCTGCAGGTCGAGCGCCGTCTGATAGGCATCATCGTTACAGGTGAGAATCACAGCCTTGGAACCCACCCGCACGCCGTAGCGATGCAGATAGGTGTGTGCCGCGCCCGCCAGCATGATGCCGGGCAGGTCATTGCCCGGGAAAATCAGCGGCCTCTCCGCCGCGCCGGCCGCGATGACCACGTTGCGCGCTCGAACCTGCCAGAGCCGTTCCCGCGCCAGACCGGGCGGCGGCGAATCCAGATGATCCGTAAGCCGTTGGCTGAGGCCGACGAAGTTGTGCGGAAAATAACCGAACGCCGTGGTGCGTGGCAGCAACGTCACGCGCGGATTTGCGCCCAGTTTGGCAAGACTCGCTTCGAGCCACGCACTCGAATTCTTGCCGTCGATGGACGGCACGGGATCGGACAGCAGGCTGCCGCCCAATTCCGCCTGCTCATCGCACAAGATGATGCGCGCACCGCTGTCGGCGGCGGTGAGCGCGGCGGCGATGCCGGCGGGACCCGCGCCGATCACCAGCAGCTCGCAATGCGCATAGCGCTGCGCATAGCGATCCGGATCGGGCAGCGTCGGCGCGCGGCCGAGCCCGGCTGCGCGGCGGATGGCCGGCTCGTACAACGATTTCCAGGCACCGCGCGGCCACATGAAAGTCTTGTAGTAGAAGCCCGCCGGCAGAAATCGCGACAATGAATCGTTGATACGCCCGACATCGAATTCCAAGCTCGGCCAGCGATTCTGGCTGATCGCGGTCAGGTTGCGGTACAACTCCACCTGGGTGGCACGCAAATTTGGCGTGCTGCGGGCGCCGTCGCGGCTGACGGTGACGAGCGCATTCGGTTCGTCCGCGCCGGCGGAAAAGATTCCGCGGGGGCGGTGGTACTTGAAGGAACGCCCCACCAAATGCACGCCGTTGGCAAGCAGCGCCGAGGCAAGCGTATCGCCCGGGTAGCCCTGATAGGCCTTGCCGTCGAAGGAGAAGGAGATGGGCTGTCGACGGTCGATGCGCCCGCCGCTGGGAGTGCGGAATTTCATGGCGAAGACTTCACAGGCGCGACCGGCTGCGGTTCGCCGCTTTTGTATACGGCGATGAAGTGATCCGTCGTGGTGTCGCGCACCGCATTGAAGAACCTGCCGCAGCCCCGCGCATGCCGCCAGCGCTCTGCATACGGCCCCTTTTTATTGCTCCGCATGTAGAGAAATTGCGTCCAGGTCTGCTCATCGACGGCGGCGGGCGGTGCCGGCCGCACGAGATGCGCTTCGCCGCCGTGTGTGAACTCGATTTCCGGGCGTTCACCGCAATAGGGACAGGGAATGAGCAACATGATCTAGTGCCTCGACCGCATCAATGAGCCACGGCCGCGGCCGCGGCTTCGTCGATCAGGAAGCCATCGCGGAAGCGCTCGATGGTGAAGGGGGCGTTGATCGGATGCGGCTCATCGTGTGCGATGGTCCAGGCGAAAAGATGCGCTGATCCGGGTGTTGCCTTGAACCCGCCGGTGCCCCAACCGCAATTGACGTACAGTCCGGCCACCGGCGTCTTGGCGATGATGGGCGAGCGGTCCGGCGTCACATCGACGATGCCGCCCCAGTTGCGCAGCATGCGCAGCCGGCGATACGCGGGAAACAGCTCGCAGATCGCATCGAGGGTGTGGTTGTTGATGTGTAGCGCGCCGCGCTGGGTGTAGGAGTTGTAGGCATCGGTGCCCGCGCCGATCACCATTTCCCCCTTGTCCGACTGGCTGATGTAGGCGTGGATGGTGTTCGACATGACCACGCAGGGAAAATCAGGCTTGACCGGCTCCGACACCAGGGCCTGCAGCGGATAACTCTCGAGCGGCACGCGCACGCCGGCCATTTGCATCAGCACACTGGTGTGGCCCGCCGCGGACACGCCCACTTTGCGCGTTCGAATCGGGCCGCGCGTGGTCTCGACACCTTCGACCGCGCCCGTGGCATCGCGATGAATGGCGGTCACCTCGCAGTTCTCGATGATGTCCACGCCCAACTCGTCCGCCGCGCGTGCATATCCCCAGGCCACCGCATCGTGGCGCGCAGTACCACCGCGCCTTTGCAGCGCGGCGCCCAGCACCGGATAGCGGATGTTGCTCTCGATGTTCAGCGGGGGGCAGAAGGCCTTGGCTTGCTCGGGCTCCAGCCATTCGTTGTCGACGCCGTTGCAGCGGTTGGCATGCACGTGGCGTTTGATGACCTGGATGTCGTGAATCGTGTGCGCCAGCATCATCACGCCGCGCGGCGAAAACATGACGTTGTAATTCAGAACCTGCGAAAGACTCTCCCACATCTTCAGGGAATGGTCGTACAGCGCCGCGCTTTCATTGAACAGGTAATTGGAACGAATGATGGTGGTGTTGCGTCCGGTGTTGCCGCCGCCGATCCAGCCTTTCTCCAGCACGGCAATGTTGGTCAAGCCGTGCTCCTTCGCCAGATAGTAGGCGGCGCCCAGGCCATGACCGCCGCCGCCGACGATGATGGCGTCGTACTGTGGCTTCGGGTTGGCTTTGCGCCATTGCTCCTGCCAGCTGCGATGACGCGACAGGCCGCGCCAGAACAAGGAGAAGGCGGAAAAGGATTGCTTGCTCACGGTCGGTACGACACTTACGCCCTGAGGTCCTTGTTCTCGGGATCGTAGGGCGAGTCGATGAGAACGGTGGCGCGCTTGCGCACGCCCAGAATCTCGATTTCGAGGCTGCTGCCGACGGCGCCGAACGCCGGCTTGACGTAGCCCAGTCCGAGGCTCTTGCCGAGCGTATGCCCGTAGTAGCCGGCCGTGGCTCTGCCGACGATGTTGCCTGCGCCGTCGAACAGCGGTTCGTTGCCGAGCGGATCGGCGTCGGTGACATCGTGCACCTCGAAGGTGATGAATCGATGCGGTACGCCCCTGGCTTGCTGCGCTTCGAGCGCCTCCTTGCCGATGAACGGCCCTTTGTTCAGCCGTACGAACCGATCCAAGCCGGCCTCGAAGGGCGTGTAGTCGGACGTCAAATCGCTGCCCCACATGCGGTAGGACTTCTCGATGCGCAGTGATTCCATGGCACGCATGCCCGCCATCCGTATGCCGAATTCGGCGCCGGCGGCGAACAGCGCATCGAACAGGTGATGCGCGTATTCGATCGGAAAGTGCAGTTCCCAGCCCAAGGCGCCGACGAAGTTGACCCGCAGCAAGTACACGTCGGTGGCGAGTCCGACTTCGCAAACGCGGCCGGTGAGCCACGGGAAGGAGCCGTTGTCGAGTGGGCAATCCGCCAGCTTGGCGAGCACGTCACGCGCCCGCGGTCCCGCGACGACGAAGCAGCCGCGGCTCATGGTGATGTTGCGTAACGTCACGTTGCCGTCCTTGGGCAGCTTTTGCAGCAGATAATCCGTGTCGAAGCGTTCCGCCGCACCGGCGCTGACCACATAGAAGTGATCGTCGGCAATTTTGGTGATGGTGAATTCTGTGCGGATCCCGCCGCGGCGGGTGAGGGCGTGGCACAGCGCGATGCGGCCGATCTTGGTCGGCACCTTGTTGGCCACCAACGAATCGAGCCAGCGCTCGGCGCCCGGACCCGTGACCTCATGCTTGGTGAAGGGCGTCAGATCGATGACGCCCACGGCGCGGCGCAGGTGCAGCGCCTCGTTACCCACATGCTCGAAATAGTTCGAGCGCCGGAAACTCCATGTGTCCTTCGGTTCCACGCCGGGCGGCGCAAACCAGTTGGCGCGTTCCCACCCGTAGCGTTGTCCGAATACTGCGCCCATACGCGCCAGCTTGTCGTAAATCGGACTGGTTTTCGCCGGCCGCGCATCGGCGCGTTCTTCATCGGGGTAATGAATCACGAAAACGTTGCGATAGGTTTCCTCATTCTTCTGCACCACGTAGCGCTTGCTGGTGTAGGGACCGTAACGGCGCGGGTCGACCGCCATCATGTCGATGCCCGGCTCCCCTTCGATGAGCCATTCCGCCAACTGCCATCCCGTGCCGCCGGCGGCGGTGATGCCGAAGCTATGACCTTCGTTGAGCCACACATTGCGCACCCCCCAGGCCGGACCCACCAGTGGGCTACCGTCAGGCGTGTACGCGATCGGTCCGTTGACGATGTCCTTGATGCCGCAGGTGCTCAAACTGGGCACGCGGCGCTGCGCTGCCTCGATGTGCGGCAACAGCCGCTCCAAGTCCCCCTCGAACAAACTCTTGCCGAACCACTCGGGAACGCCGTCGGCGAAGCGCGCCGGCGCGCCGGCCTCGTAGGGCCCCAAGATCCAGCCGAGGCGCTCTTCACGCAGATAGTACGATTGGTCGGATTCGCGCAGCACCGCGAGCTCGCGTCCGCCTTTCTGGCGGTAGGCCTTCAGCTCCGGAGATTCGTCGTAGACGATGTATTGATGCTCCACCGGTATCGACGGCACGTTCAAGCCGAACATGCGCCCCGTCTGGCGCGCATAGTTGCCGGTGGCGCACACCACGTGTTCGGCGGTGATGTCGCCTTTGTTGGTGGTGAGACGCCATTCCCCGGACGGCGTGCAGGCAACCGCGGTCACTTCGGTCTGCTCGTAGATCTCCGCGCCGCGGGCGCGCGCACCCTTGCGCAGTGCCATGGTCAGATCGGCGGGCGCGATATGGCCGTCATCGGGATGGTAGAGCGCACCGACGATCTTGGGAGTATTCACGCCATCGCCCAGGTCGATCAAGGGCCACAGCTCCTGCACCTCGCGGGGGCTGATCACCTGGAACGGTACACCGATGGTATTGGCGGTTCCGCAGTACTTTTGATATTCGTCCATGCGCTCAGCGCAGGTGGCCAGGCGCAGATTGCCGGTGACGTGAAAACTCACGTCCTGGCCGGTTTCGGCCGGCAGCCGCTTGTACAAATCGACCGAGTACTTGTGCAGTTGGCCGACGGTGTAGCTCATGTTGAACAGCGGCAACAAGCCGGCGGCGTGCCAGGTTGAACCCGCGGTCAGTTCCGCCCGCTCGAGCAGAACGACGTCGGACCAGCCCTTCAGGGCCAAATGGTAGAGCGTGCTGACGCCTACCGCACCACCGCCGATGACGACGACGCGGGCATGAGTTTTCATCGATGCTGATCTCCGTTTCCGCCAGTTTAACGAGTAGGTGGGCAAACAATAGGCCAATTGCGACTGGCCCTTAACCAAATGCGACGACCCGCGTAGCATACCGAAACCAAGCGGCAGCGGCGGCATTTGCCGGGCGGCAGCGGCCCGTTTGCCGGCGAAAGTCGTGGAGTTTCATGCGTGCTTCGTAAGTGCAAGTACGTCTTCTTGACGCTGCCGAACTATTCCCTGATCGCGGTGGCCAATGCCTTGGAACCGCTGCGCATGGCCAACCGCCTGATGGGCGTCGACATCTACGAGTGGTCGATCGTCAGCACCGATGGCAGGCCCGCCGAGGCGAGCAGTGGGCTGACTCTCTCGCCCACCGGTCCACTCGACAAGCTGCAACCTGCGGACATCGTATTCGTGTGCGGCGGCATCAACGTGCGCGATACCGTGACCCCGGCGCTGCTCACGGCATTGCGGCGCCTTGCCGATCGTCAAGTCGCGCTGGGCGCCCTGTGCACGGGGGGCTATGTGCTGGCCAAGGCGGGTTTGCTCGACGCGTACCGCGCCACCATCCACTGGGAAAATCTCTCGGCGCTGCGCGAGGAGTTTCCCCGGGTGAAGATCAGCGATCAGCTGTTCACCATCGACCGGGAACGCTACACCAGCTCCGGCGGAACCGCGCCCCTCGATCTCATGCTGAACCTGATCGAGCGCAAACTGGGATCGAAGGTGTCGAAACTCGTTTCCGAACAATTCATCGTCGACCGCGTCCGCAAGGATACCGACCGTCAATATATTCCGCTGCGCGCGCAGATTGGATTGTCGAACCGCGGCTTGATACGCGTCGCGAATCTGATGGCCCAGCATATCGAAAAGCCGCTGTCGCTCGAGGCGATCGCCAAATCCTCGGGACTGTCGCGTCGCCAGATCGAAAGGCTGTTCAAGCGCGATTTGAACTGCGTGCCGAAGCGCTACTATCTACAGATGCGGCTGCGGCGCGCGCGCGAATTGCTGCTGCAGACGGCCATGCCCATCATGGACATCACGGCGGCGTGCGGCTTCCAATCAACGCCGCACTTCTCGAAATGCTACCGCAATCACTTCGGGCACCCGCCGAGCGCGGAACGCAAGCTCAGCTCCTCGCCGGGCGCGCTGCCGTCCGTGCTTGCCGAAATCACTTGAATACAACGGTCTTGCCTTCGTCCATGAACACACGGTGCTCGAGTATCAGGCGCACCGCGGTGGACAAGGCGCGCCGTTCCGAATCGCGGCCCGCGGCGGTCAGCATTTCGGGCGTGAAGCTGTGGTCCACCCGCTCCACGATCTGCTCGATGATGGGTCCCTCATCGAGGTCGCCCGTGACGTAATGGGCGGTGGCGCCGATCAGCTTGACGCCGCGGCTGTGCGCCTGATGATAAGGCTTGGCGCCTTTGAAACCCGGCAGGAACGAATGATGGATGTTGACGGCGCGGCCGGCCAGCCGCCGCGCCGTCTCGTCCGACAGAATTTGCATGTAGCGCGCCAGAACCACCAGCTGCGTGGCGGTCGAATCGATCAAATCCAGAAGCCTCGTCTCCTGGGCAGTCTTGGTCGCGGGGGTAATCGGCAGATGGTGAAAAGGCAGCGAATGCCGGTCGGCCAATGATTGCATGTCTTGGTGATTGCTGGCGATAGCGGTTATCTCCATGTTCAGTTCGCCGATGCGCTGACGGTACAGGAGATCTTCGAGGCAGTGATCGAGCTTCGATACCAGGATGAGCACGCGCGTGCGATGCGCGCCGTCGTGCATTTGCCACTGCAGCTGCTCCGCGCCGGCGACTGCGTCGAACGCCGCACGCAGCTTCGCGAGATCCACCGGCTCGCCCGCGACGCCGCAGAACAGCACGCGGATGAAAAACCGTCGCGTCAGCACATCGTCGAATTGCTGCATTTCCATGATGTATAGCCGCTGAGCGGCGAGAAATCCGGTGATGGCCGCGGTCGTACCCATGCGGCTGGTGCAGGTGGCGTTCAAGATGAAGGGGCGGTCGGTGCTGAATTCCATGAGGGGGCATGCTACCGAAAAGTGCGGCATCGTGCCGCGCCCCGAGGAGCGACCCCGGCCCGTGTCGTATATTGCGAACTAGGCGTCGCTTTCCAAGCAAGGGCCTCACCGAAAGATTGCTATCGTGTCGATGCGAGCGTTTCCACCTTGAGGGCATTTTCATGACAGCGCGCGATACCCTGTTGAGCCGGCTGCGTCAGCGCCAGCCGGAGACTGCATTGAGCCGGGATTTCTACTGCAGTCCGGAGGACTATCAGGTCGACCTGGACATGATCTGGTATCGCGACTGGCTGTTCGTGGGTCACGACTGCGAGGTCAAGAACGCCGGCGATTACCTGACCGTGCAGGTGGGCGACTACCCGGTGGTCGTCGTGCGTGACCGCGACGGATCGATTCGCGCGTTCCACAACAGCTGCCGGCACCGGGGGTCGAGAATATGTTCGACGGTGCATGGCAACGCGCCACGACTGGTTTGCCCTTACCATCAATGGACTTATCAACTCGACGGCCGTCTGATGGCGGCCCGCGACATGGGCGCCGACTTCGACAAATCGAAGTACGGCCTGAAGCCGGTGCACTGCGCCACCGTCGGCGGCTATATCTGGATATGCGTCGGCAAGACGGCTCCCGATTTCGACCCTATCGCCAAGCAAGTCGAGCCGTATTTTGCGCCGCATAAATTGCAGCACACCAAGGTCGCGTTCGAGTCGACCATCGTAGAGGAGGCCAATTGGAAATTGGTGTGGGAAAACAACCGCGAGTGCTATCACTGCGCCGGCAATCATCCTGAACTCATCCGAACCTTCGACGAGGACCCGGCCGTCACGGGGGTGAGCGGCGGTGCGGACAATCCCAGGATCGCCGGAAAATGGCGGCATTGGGAATCGATCGGTCTGCCGAGCCGGTTCAAGCTGTCAGCCAACGGGCAATATCGCACGGCGCGCATGCCGCTGATCGAGGGCGCGGTCAGTTATACGATGTCGGGCAACGCCGCGGTGCGCCGTCCGCTCACCGATTCGGTCACGGAAAAAGACATCGGCACGTTGCTGCTGTTCCACTATCCGACGACCTGGAATCACGTCATGGCCGATCACGCCATCTCGTTCCGCGTCTTGCCGCTCGGGCCGATGCGGACGCAAGTCACCACCAAGTGGCTGGTGCATGCCGACGCGGTGGAGGGCGTGGACTACGATCTGAAGCAAATGACTGAAGTGTGGATCGCGACCAACGATGAGGACCGGCGGGTGTGTCAGGAAAATCAGATCGGTGTGGCGTCGCCGGCCTACGAACCCGCGCCTTACTCATCCCTGCACGAGGGAGGCGCGGCGCAGTTCGTCGATTGGTATTGCAGCCATTTGGAGCGTCGCTTGACGGAGGATGCCGGCGGCTGACGACTCACCCGGTGGCCGCAACCGCCAGTAGCGGGGCGCCGTCACACCGGCCGATCCCCAATGATTGTCGCCCGATTCATGACGCGCCGCGCCGGGCGGTAGTCGTCATTGGCGTAGTGCAGGGTGTTGCGATTGTCCCAGAAGGCGACGTCGCCCTCGCGCCATCTCCAGCGGACCGTGAATTCTGGTTTCACGGAATGCTGATAGAGGAATTCGAGCACGGCGCGGCTCTCGGCCGGGGAGAGTTCGTTGATGTGCGTGGTAAAGCCCGGCTGCACGAACAGGCCGCGGCGCTTGGAAACCGGATGCGTGCGGATCACGGGGTGCTTGACCGGCGGATTCTTGCGCTTGGCGGCCTCCAAGCGTTCCTGGGCTTCGCCGCCCGCGCCGAAGCGTTCGGCGGGAAAGGACTGCGCGATGTTGTGGGTCGCCGACAGCGGCAGCAAAAATTCCTGCATGGCCGGCGACAAGGCATCGTAGGCGGCGGCATTGCTGGCCCAGAGCGTATCACCGCCGACCTCGGGCAGCACCCGGGCCATCAATACCGAGCCCATGGGGGGGCGCTCGGTGAAGGTGACATCGGTATGCCAGATCGCGTTGTCCTGCAGGTCGACCACATCGCTGTCGAGCACGATGACTTCGGGCGCATCCGGATGATGCGGGTAGATGGGATGCACGTGCAGCTGGCCGAAGCGCGCCGCGAAATCGCGATGCTGAACCGGTGTCAACGCTTGATCGCGGAAGAACAGCACGTGGTGCTGCACCAAGGCCGCCTGGATCGCCTCGAACTGTGATTCGTCCAGCGAATCGCCGATGCGCAATCCTTCCACCACCGCGCCGATGGTGGGCGTCAGGCGGGTCAGATTCAATCCGGACACTTTCTCAAGCATTGCGTCTTCCCAGCAGCGGTATGGCGATGAGTGCGACGGCGGCCGCCGCCATCACGTACCACACCGGCGCGAAAATCGAACCTCCCGAACCTTCCCGGGCCCAGGTCAATATCATCGGCGCGAAACCGCCAAAGATCGTGAACGCTGCGTTATACACCAAGGAGGTGCCCGTCGACCGTACCGCCGTCGGAAAAATCTCCGACAGCGCCGCGGGTGCGACCCCGACGAAGCTGGCCACCAGGATGCAGAGCGTGGTTTGCACCATGAGCAGCGTGGCAAATGTCGGCTGGGCTTGCAGCCAGATGAACAGCGGCAAGACCAGGGTGAGCAGCAACACAGCACTGATGAACAAGCTCAGGCGCCGGCCAATCCGGTCGGAGATCCCGCCGAACAGAACACAGGCTGCGATGAAGGGAACATTGCCGATCAAGGAGGCGCCGAAAGCCTGCCTGGCGCTGAAATTGAACGTATCGGGCCGCTGTATGTAGGTGGGGAGAAAAATCATCAGCACGTACACGGCGACGGCCCAGAGAACGGCCACCGTGAAGCCCGTGGCCAGGCTGCGCGCATGGTATTTGAAGACGTCCCGCAGCGGCGCGGCGCGGGCCATTGCCTGCTGCGCCCGGCGTGCGCGCTCGGCGGCGAATTCCGCGGTTTCATGCAAAGAACGTCGCAGGTACAGCCCCACGGGTGCGATCGCGAGGCCCGCGATGAAGGGCAGTCGCCAACCCCAGGCTCGCACGTCCGAGGTACTGAGCAGCGACGTCACGGAGAAGGCTGCAAGTGCTCCGAGAATGTTCGCCATGCCCATGCTCGCCTCCAGCCATGAGGCGATGCGCCCGCGATCTTTGGGATCACCGGATTCCAGCAGATAGGCGGTGGTGCCGCCGACCTCTCCGCCGGCGGAAAAACCTTGCAGTACGCGACCGAGCAGCAAGAGCACCGGCGCTGCAGGGCCGATCGAGCCGTAGCCCGGGCACACGGCAATGATGCCGGTGCCGGCCGCCATGAGCAGGATCGTCAAGGTGAGCGCCGCCTTGCGTCCTGCGCGATCGCCGTAGGCCCCGATGAGCACCGCGCCCAAGGGCCGCACCACGAACCCTAAGCCGAAGAACAGAAACGCCTTGGCCAAGCGCACATCGGCACCGTCGCCCGGAAAGAAATTTTCGGCAATGTAGACGGCGAACAAGGCGTAGACCGTGAAGTCGTACCACTCGAGCATATTGCCGATGGAGGTTGCGATGATGGTGCGGGTGCGCGCCGACAGCAGTCCGCCGGCCGGTTCGAAAGGCAGGCTGGACGCCAGGATTTCATCGTTGGCGGATATGGCGGCGGCCTATAAAAAAGGATGCACCGGGCTGAACACCGGCACGAAGAGGTACTTGGATGCGAGCTCTGCATAGCCCCGGTAGACGAAATTACCGTTGCTTTGCAGGAGCGCCGCGCGATTCTCGCGGTAATAGCGCGGAATCTCGTACCACGGCATGGTCGGCTTGAAGTGATGCACCACATGCAGATTGTTGTAAAGGAACAGCATGCCGAACACCGCGTTGGACTCGACCGCGGCGGTGCGCTCCTGGGACTGCTCGGCGGCGCGATGCTCGGTGAAGGCGCGCAGCAATCCCAAGCCCAATCCGGGGTAAGCAATGAGCAGGCAGTATTGCCACCAGGGGAAATGACAGACCCCGGAAATGAACCAGAACAGCGCCGTCAATGCCAATGCATGAACGATCCAGTGCGGTATGTGGCTGAAGTCGCGCTGCGCGACGCGACGCGTCTCCTTGGTGACCAGAATCCAAAGCCTTAAAAAGGGTCCCAAGATCAAACGGCCGGCCATGGTTTGATTGGCGATCAGCAGGCCGCGCTTGAACTGTCCGGTCGTTACCCATTCCGCGCGTCGCACGTAATAAGATTCGGTATCCACCCCCGGAATGGTCAAGTGCGCGTCGCGATGATGCGTGCTGTGGCTCTTGCGGTACAGCGGGAAGGGAAACCACAGTCCGAGCGGCGCGAACACCACGGCGAAGCGCAACCACGCGGGGACGCCGCGGAATGCATGGATGGCTTCGTGCTGCAGGGAGAAGTGCCAGGCAATCAGATAAGCACCCACCGGCATGATGACCCACCACGGCAGCCGGGCCGCGTACCAGATCAACGCCACCCATGCCCCATACAGCACCAGCGCCACCAGCCAGGTGGGTCCGTCGATCCGCAGAAATAAGCGACGCAGCATGAGGTGACGATATTACAGAAAAGCCGGGTGCACGATCGAGGCAAGCGGATGTTGCCGCCAATAGGCCCGCGAATCCTCGAAAACGGCATTGAGCGTGTCATAAGAAGCCGGATCCGGCAGCACGAAGCGCTGCAACAGTAATGACTGCATCAGCGCTTGCAGATCGGGCCTCTGGTGAGCGTGCAAGAACGCAGTTTGCAGTGCCGAAAACGAGCCCTGCGAGGAGATCAGCGGTGGAATAGGGGTCGGCTCGGTTCGAGCCACGCTGCGCACCTGTGCAGTCAATTTCGGGGCATAACGCTGCAGCAGGGCGAATGCATAGGCGTCGACCGGTGCCACCTCGGCCGCACCCTCGATCACGGCTTTGAGCGCGCCAAGCGGCGTCACCTGCGGGTCGATGATCTCGGCGTAGCGCGGATGAGCTCCAGGAAGCTTGCGCAGTAAATTCAGGGGCGCCGCGTAGCCTGACTGGGAATCTGCGACGGTAAATGCCATGCGGCGGCCGAAGGTGTCCTCGATGCGCTTGAATTCGCTGTCGGCGCGCACCACCAACTCGCTCCAATAGCGCGGCAGTCCCTCGAACTCGGCAGGCGCAGGCACCGGCGCGGCGAGGATTTGCGCGTCAAACACCGCGCGCGAGTAGGGCAGGCCGCACATGAACACGGCCGCCTTGTCCTCACGTTGCCATAACTCGGCGAGCGGTGCCGGCGCCGCATGTTCCACGACCTCGAGTGCCGTGCCCGACTCTCGCCCCAGTTCGAGCAACAGCCGTCGCCACAGCTCCGCGACCTGCTCAGTGACGGAATACATGCGGGCGTTGGCGATCACGGTCATCGGTGATCACCAATGTGTGCGATCACGGGCATCGGCGATCACTGCCGGGTGCGATCACTGCTGCGTGCGATCACTTGACGGGTGCCAGCAGCGTTTCGGGTTCGCTGGCGTCGTTGCGATAGAAATGCGACGCGGCATGATCGCGGATGAATTGGGCCGCCACCTCGTGAATGGGCACCGGCACGGTGCCGCGCTGCACCCCGTCGAAGGGCAGCACGCTGCGAAATTCCGTCCACAATTCGTCCGTCGACTCCCCGAAACGGACCTTCGGTGCCTGCGCCTTCCTCAGGTCCAGCCAATAAGTGCCGGTCAACAGATCCTCGGCCAGCAAGTCGATGGTGTCGGCGATCAACGCGCGCGCGTGCACGACCTTGAGCCGGGTCTGGCCCTGCAAATCCTCGACGTTTTGAATCAGAGCGCTGCCCTGCGGAGAGACCGGATTGATCAGGGTTTGGATCTCCTGCATGAGCGCCGTGGAATCGATATCGCTGCCGTCGGTGACGTGGAATCGGCCCGGCTCACCCGGGGATTCGGCCGGCGGCTGCGTCACGGTGAAGAACTTGTTGGTGAAGCGCAGCATGCGCTGCGCCACCGCGATATCCATGTTGGCGAGCGCAATGCTGAATGCCTCTAGATCGTTGGCCATGGGATAGGGGTCCCAGTTGGCGTTCGAAAAGATGTATCCGTGCTGGTAGTTGTTGCGGGCGCTGCCTTTGACGTAGAACTGCGCCAGTTGCGGCGTGTTCAATTCCCATGAATCGCCCGGCGAGGCGCCGACTCTGACGGCCGGATTATGGTCCGAGGAGTTCATCTGCAGCTGCACGTCATCGCGCAGCTGCGCCCACGCCTGCCAGGCCGAGCCTTGGCGGCTCGATGAGGCACGCAGACTCTCCGGGTCCTGGATGATGCGGTTGCCGTCCAGCTCGAATAGATAGCTGCCGCGCAGCATGTCGAGGACCCGCGCGGCGTCCCAATTGAGCCACTTGAACGGGCGATTGGCCTGGACCGGCTGCGCCAGCGGCGAGATGCTGCTGTTCATCCCATTGAGGTCGACCGCATAGGTCAAGTCGGCCCACGACAGCGCTTCGCGCGCATCGAACAACAGCAGCGCCGCCTGCGCCGTCGCGTAGGAATTGGTGCTCTCGAGTTCGCTGTCATCGGCGCCGAACGGTACCAGCGGCTCGAGACCCGCCTCCTTCAAGGCCTGCGCCGCGGGCATGCGTACACCCCGGTGGTAGGCGATGCCGGCGCCCACCATGGCTGCACCCACGTTGGTGAAGGGGCCCAAGTCGCCTTCGCCCACCGTGCCGCGTGATTGCACCGCCGGGGTGACGCGCCGGTTCAGCAGGTCGAGCAGGCATTGGGTCAGCTGTGGGCTCGCCGCCTCGTAGCTCATGGTGTTGGCCCGCACCACCATCATGGCACGCACGATTTCCTCCTCGCTGATCTCCGGGCCCATGCCGGCCAGCGCACCGCGGCGGAACACCGCCAATTGCCGTGATTCCAGCAGCTTTTTATTGTCGGGGGAGCGTGGGTCGCCCTTGAAGATGAACTGCTCGCGACCCGAGCCGGAACCGCGGTTGAACCAATACACCGACACGCCTTCGGCGGCGGCCTCCAGCAGCAATTCGTGCGCGTCCTTGGAGCGCTGCCGGGCCTCGGGACTCAAGGCCACCTGCGCGCCGAAGCGTGCGACGTCGATGACCTGATTGATGGTCAAATCCTTGCCCGTCAGCACCACGGTCTTGTCGGCGAGGCGCGGCGTGATGGGTACGTAGGCGGCGGCGGCGGCGGTCGCGGTTGCGGCCGCCATCGCTGCCATCGCGGTGAAGGCGAGCGCGAACAGGGCGGCGAGCCGCGCGGTCACGAGTACCTCACTCCCTGGCGAGCCAGTTCGGTCTGCAGGGCTTGGATATTGAGGCGGTCGAGCGGCTCGTCGCGCTGTATCGATACAGCCGCCGCGACTCCCGCGCCTTGGCCGCTGACGGCGCAGCACATCATGTTGCGGGCTGAAGCATGTGAGATGGTGTCGCCGCCAATACAGCGTCCCGCGACCAACAGGTTGGCGATGCCTTTCGGCAAGAGCGCGCGATAGGGGACATGCCAATAACGTCCGGTGGTCGGCAGGATGAGAATACCGTAGCCATCGATGAACTCCGGAAAGATGCCGATGGCATCCTCGAAGCGAGCTTGTTCGCGCACATCGCTGCCGGTGAGGTTGTAGACGGCATCGATCTTGCGGGTGTCGCGAATCCCCAGCGTCATGCCGAAGTTGCGCAGTTTGGCCGCTTCACAGCCCGGCATGAACTTGCGCAGCGCTTCGAGCGCATAGATCGCCTCGCGCCGGCCGCGTATTTCTCCGCGGGTCAGGTCGGCGGGGTCTGTGCCGTCGATCTCCGGCATGTGCACCAAGTTCAGGTAGGTCAGATCGCCCTGGTCGGTCACCGTGCCCCAGGTTCCGGCGATGGTGTGCAGATGGGCCGGAATGAGTCCGGCCTCGAGCGCTTTCTGGAAGGGTTTGCGCAGGAAGGGTGAGAACAGCCGATCTTCCTTGCCCGTAGTTTCATAGTCCCACTCGCCGTTTCCCGACCAATCGCCGTAGGTTTGCGGGTCCGCTTTGACGGCCTCGATGAAGCCTTGCTTGTTGACGCCCGACATCGAGAACATCACCGACGCGGCCAGCATTTTCTCCTTCGGCGTCTTGCGCACCGGTGCTCCGGCACGCACCGCCACGTCCGCATCGCCGGTCGCATCGATGACGCGTTTGGCGAGAATGGCTTCGCGCCCGGCCTTGCTCTCGGTGATGACGCCGCGCATCGCGCCGTTTTCCACCAGTGGCGCCACACAAAGGCGATGCAGCAGTGGTTGAACGCCGGCTTCCTCGACCAGCACGTCGGCGACCCATTTGAACATTTCGGCGTCGAGCGCGTGGCTCAAGGATTGCGGCTCGGGCATGGCGGCCCCCATGGCTTTGGCGCGGGTCTCGAATTCAATGCCGATGCCTTCGCAGTCCACCGTGTGCTCGTGGCGGTACCAGGCAAACCCCTCGACCCCGACCTGGGTGATGTTGCCGCCGAAGCAGCCATTGCGATCGAGCAGAGCGGTTTTGGCCCCGGCGCGCGCGGCGGCGAGGGCCGCCGCCAAGCCGCCCGGGCCGCTGCCGACCACCAAAACATCGGTTTCGAGGACCACATCCACCGACCGGGAGGGTTCAATGATTTTGTTCATAGGATTTTGAGTCTCGTTCGTATATCAGTTGCTGTAACCCCTTTGCAATTTGCACGTTCTAACATTACATTCAGTGCTCGGGTGTGTTGCGAAAACGTTGCGGGATGACCTGGGATGAGGTGCAGCGTGGCGCGATTCCCTGACGAATCAAATTTTTAGGCCAGGCGAGTCGCTGTTTCGATCAGCGTCGGTCACGACGTGCTGCAGCGCATCAGGCTCTTTTTGTTGCTTTTTTGACAACGATTTTCAAATAAGGGAAGGGATGTAAGTAATGAACTCTAATCCTAAGCTGTCTTTCGCCATTGCCGCCATTTTAAGCGGTTCTGGGATGGGTATGAGCGTCGCGCATGCGGCCGATGCGACGACGGACGCCGATTCCGAGGGGATACCGGAGATCCAGGTGACGGCCCAGCGGCGAAACGAGTCCATCCAGGACGTCCCGATCACCATTCAGGCGATCACGGGCGACCAACTGAAGCAGCTGAACGTACAAACCTTCGACGACCTGCTCAAATACACCCCGAATGTCACCTACAGCGGCAACAACCCGGGTGGCGGCAATATCTTCATGCGCGGCCTGAGTTCCGGCGGCACGCCCGGCCAGTCGCAGTCCACCACCGCACCCTTCCCGAACGTCGCGGTATATCTCGACGATCAGTCCATGCAATACCCGGCGCGCAACCTCGACGTGTACTTGGTCGACATGGCGCGCGTCGAAGTTCTCGAAGGACCGCAAGGCACCTTATTCGGCGGCGGTGCCCAAGCCGGCGCGATTCGCTACATCACCAACAAGCCGAAGTTGAATGTCACCGAGGGGGACTTCAACGCGAGCTATGGCACCACCGCCGGCGGTGATCCGAATTCGGCACTGAGCGGCACCATCAATCTGCCCATCATCCCGGACGTTCTCGCCGTTCGAGCCACCGTGTTCGAAGACCATCGCGGCGGCTACATCTCGAACGTGCCTGGCACAATCACGCTGCCCCCGGGTATCTGCCCCACGGGCACCACGTGTCCCGTGGCCAACAATAGTTCGCTGGTCGGAGCGAACGAAAATCCCGTGACCTATGACGGCGCCCGCTTCGAAGCGCTGTGGCAGATCACGCAGGATTGGAATTTGCTGCTGACGCAGAACTATCAAAACATGCGGGCCGACGGATATTTCAACGAGTATCCGACCAGCACCAATGGCAACGCGCTCGCGCCGTATGAAATCGACGCTTTTACCCCGTCCTATGACAAGGACCGCTACGAAAGCACGTCATGGACGTTGAGTGGCAAGGTACCCACGTTCGACGCGTTGGGCGACCTGGGTGTCGTATACACCGGCAGCTACCTGTCCCGCCGCATCCAGCAGCAAAACGACTACTCGAACTACCTGACCAGCGGCGCCGGTTCCCTGTACGACTGCACGGGTGCGGGGGCCGGGTATTTCAACTTCGGACCCGCGAAGACCAAGCCGACCACCTGTTATGCGCCGGTGGGTGACTGGGTCGACACGGTTCACAACACGCACCAGAGCCACGAAATCCGGCTGACGACGTCTGAGGACAACCGGATCCGCGGCACATTGGGCGGCTACTGGGAAGAATTCGTCATCCACGATGACATGGATTTCGACTACCTGACGATTCCGCAGTGCAGTGCGGCCAATCTCACGATCGCCGCCGAAGGCGGTCCGGACTGCTTATCCGCCGTCGGCCCGGTACCGGGCAACTATGCCAACAATCCCGGCATTCGCGAGAACGCCAACACGGCGTTCGGCGAAGACGACGAACGCGGCTATCGGCAAACTGCCGTGTTCCTCTCGGCGGATTTCGACATCATTCCCAAGGTTTTGACCATCACCGGCGGAACGCGCTACTTCCATTACGATGAGTTCGAGCGAGGTTCGGAATACTACAGCGAGAGCACCAGCCCGCTGATCATCGATCATACCAACGGCGCCTGCACCTTGGGGGGCGGGTGCGGTTTCGGCATCAACTTGAACAAACAGGAACATGGCTTCAAGAGCCGTGGCAACATCACCTGGCACATCACGCCCGATATCATGGCGTATTACACGTACTCCCAGGGCTTCCGTCCGGGCGGCTTCAACCGTACCAAGTCGTCGGCCGACGGCAGCGTCTCGCTGAAGGGCGAGGCGCCCTATATCGCGGGGGACAAGGCCACCGATCAGTACAACAAGCCCTCAGGCTACGGCTCAGACGATCTGACCAATAACGAGATCGGTTTGAAGACGCAGTTCTGGGACCACCGCATCGAAGTGAACATGTCCTACTACCGCATGAAGTGGGACAACGTGCAGATCCTGTTGTTCGACCCCGTGCACTTGGGCAACACGCAATTCGCGGTCAACGGGCCGAGCTATAACGTCAACGGCTTCGAACTGCAGGTCGTGGGCCACGTGTGGGAGGGACTCACCCTCCAGGGATCGGGCTCCTGGAACAGTTCAAGCCAGAGCAACGCGCCTTGCTTGTCGAGCAGCCGACCGACGGCCACCAATCCAACGCCGTTGGGGCAGTGCGTCACGCAGATCAACGGTGCACCGTACACCAATCCCTACGGCGTGCTCGGTACCTCGCCGGCGTACTCGCCGCCGATGCAGTTCAATCTGCGTGCCCGCTACGACTTCGTGTTCGGCGACTACAAGCCATTCGTCACGTTCGGTGCCAACCATATCGACACCATGCGCAACGAACCGGCAAGTTATCCGTCCGGCAACAGTCCTTCCGAGGCGATTCCGACCACCACGTTGCTGCTGTACACGATGCCCGGGTACACAACTTACGATGCGGCTGTCGGGGTCTCCAAGGACAATTGGAATGTGCAGGTGACGGGCAACAACCTGTCGAACTCGGATGCGAGCACCAACACCAACTCCGGTCAGTTCATCAAGGAGGAAGTGCCGCTGCGTCCGCGTGTCCTCACGTTTGCGTTCGGCTACAAGTTCTGATTGGGCTGATAGAACGGGACCGGCCGCGGCCGGTTACAGTAGAATCAAGGGCGGACAGAAATGTCCGCCCTTGTTTTTTATGGACTCCCACGGTTATGACGGACGCCGAGGCACCCACCGCACCCATCGCATCCGAGCTCCCGCGGGTGCGCGCCCTGTTGCGGCAGCAGCGCTGGCCTGAGGCGCTCGAGGCCACCGAGGCGCTGCTTGCCGAGGTCCCCGAACAGCGCGAAGCGCTGCTGTTTCGGAGTATCGCGCAACGATTCTCGGGGAATGTGCCGGCGGCACTCGACACGTTGGCGCGCCTCGAGCGGCACCACCCCGCCTTCAGCCGCCTGTACGAGGAGCGCGGCAACTGCTTCGTGTTCCTGAAGCAGGCTGCGCAGGCCATTGACGCATTCCGCCGCGCGGTGAGTCTCAACGAAGCACTGCCCTCCAGCTGGCGGTCGCTCGCAACCCTGCACCGCATGACCGGCGACAAGGCGGCCGCGGCAGCAGCCGCAAAGCAGGTCGATACCCTGCAGAGCCTGCCGCCTGAGGTGGTCACGGCGATGGGCCTGTTCGCGGACGGCGATTTGGAACCGGCCGAGTCGATGGTGCGTGCCTATCTCCTTAAGCACGGTAATCACGTCGAAGCCATGCGATTGTTGGCGGGAATCGGCTCCGCCCGCAAAATCTACGACGATGCGGAACTGCTGCTGGCGGCCGCGCTGAAGATCGCCCCCGACTACCGTCCCGCCCGCGAAGATTATGCGGCCGTACTGATCGAGGTACACAAACATCGGGAGGCGCGCCTGCAGCTGGACCTGCTGACTCGGGAGCACCCCGATCATCGGCGCTTCAAGATACTGTACGCCGCCACGGCGGCGGGCCTCGGGGAGCATGAACGCGCGGTCGCTCTGTATCGCGCACTGCTGCAGGGCGGTCCCGAAGATGCTGACATCCACTTGTCGATCGCGCATGCGCAAAAAACGCTGGGTCGGCGCGAGCAGTCGATCGAATCCTATCGGCAGGCCGCTGCCTGCCGGCCGAATTTCGGTGACGCGTACTGGAGCCTCGCAAACCTGAAGACCTACCGCTTCAGCGACGCCGAGCTTGCCCGCCTGCGCGCGGCCGAATCCGCGGCGATGAGCGATGTGGATCGCTACCATCTGTGCTTTGCGCTCGGCAAGGCGCTCGAGGACCGGGGGGAATTTGCCGAAGCCTTCGGCTGGTACTCACGCGGCAACGCGCTCAAGCGCGCCGAAAGCAATTATCGCCCGGAGATCATCGAGAACAACACGCGCCAGCAAATCGCGGTCTGTACGCAGGATTTTTTCAAGGCGCGATCGGGCTGGGGATCGGACCGCAGCGGCCCCATTTTCATCGTCGGTTTGCCGCGCTCGGGTTCGACGCTGATCGAGCAGATTCTCGCCTCGCACTCGCAGGTTGAAGGCACGCAGGAGCTTCCGAACGTCCAGCAGATCGTCCAAACTCTGCTCGGCCGCGACCCGGATTTGGATCATCCGCGCTATCCTAGGATTCTCGCCGAGATGTCGGCTGAGGATTTTCGCGTGCTTGGCGAGCAATACCTGGAGGAAACCCGCTTTTACCGCGCTGGAAAACCGCAAAGCGCGGGCGGCGCGCCGCAGACGGCACCGTCACAGGGCGTGCCTGTACAGGCCGTACCTGTACAGGCCGTACCTTTTTTCATCGACAAGATGCCGAACAACTTCCGGCACATCGGCCTCATTCATCTGATGCTGCCAAATGCCCGCATCATCGATGCGCGCCGCGAGCCGATGGCATGTTGCTTCAGCAATCTGAAGCAGCTGTTTGCGCGCGGACAGGAGTTCACCTACAGCATCGAGGATATTGCGCGTTACTACCGTACCTATCTTACGCTGATGCGCCATTGGGACAGCGCCCTGCCGGGCCGGATCCTGCGCATCCAGCATGAGGATGTGGTGCAGGATCTGGAGGGCAACGTGCGGCGCATGCTGGCATTCTGCGGCCTGGAATTCGAGCCTGCCTGCGTTGAGTTCCACAAGACCGCGCGCAGCGTGCGCACCGCGAGTTCGGAACAGGTGCGGCAACCCTTGAATCGCGACGGCCTGGATCAATGGAAACATTTCGAGACCTGGCTTGGGCCGCTGCGGGACGCGCTTGGAGATGCGCTGCATGAATACCGGGATGCATGACTACCGCGATGCATGAGGTCAGCCCGGCACCTGGCCTGAGCGAAATCAGCGCGATGGTGTCGCTGCTCAATATGGGCCGTTTCGACGAGGCGGAAATTCAGACGCGCGTGAAGCTCAGGTCGTACCCCGATGCCGGGATGCTGTGGAAGATTCTTGGGCTGGCCCTGATGCGCCAGGGAAAGGATGCTCTGTTGGCGTTGCGCAAGGCAGCCGAGCTTCTGCCGCAAGATGCCGAGGCTCATAGTAACCTGGGTGTGGCCCTGCACGATCAGGGTCAGTGGTCACAAGGCTTGGAGAGCTTGCAACGCGCACTCGCACTGAATCCCAACGACGCCGGTACCCTGCTGTACGCAGCCAATGCCAGCAAGGCGCTTGGACAGGCGGGCGAAGCGGTGGCGCTTTATCAACGGTCATTGAGGCTCGAGCCTGCATCGCCTGAGGCCCATAACAATCTCGGCAATGCCTATTTGGAACGCGGTGCGTTTCGCGAGGCGGCGGACAGTTACCGGCGCGCCTTGCAGCTCAAGCCGCAAGATGCCGTCATCCACTGCAATCTTGGGGTGGCGCTGCGCGAACTCGGGGAGCTCGAGTCGGCAGAGCGCAGCACGCATCAGGCGATGATGTTGGATCCGACCCTGAGTGTGGCCTTCAACAATTTAGGACTGATCCGCGTGGCGCAAGGCCGGCGCGACGAAGCCGTGATTCACTACCGGCGGGCGCTGCAGCTGAATCCCAAGTACGTCGAGGCGCTCAACAATGTGGGCGCGGCGCTCAATGATCTGGGAGCCCGTCGAGAGGCTGCCGCCGCCCATGCGCAGGCCATCTCCCTCGATCCGAACCGTCCGCAGAGTCATTGCAATCTGGGCAATGTGTTGATCGAGATGCGGCGCTTCGAAGATGCCGTCGTCAGTTTCGAGCGCGCGCTGGCGCTCAAGCCCGACCTTGCGCCGGCACATTTGAGCCTGGCGGCGGCACTGCGTCAGTTGGGCCGCGCCGCGCAGGCGGAGGCGAGCTGTCGCGCAGCGCTCGCCATCGAACCGCAATCGGCGGCCGCTTTGTCGGTGCTGGCTGAGCTGCGCGCCGATCGCGGACAGTTTGCGGACGCGGAAGTGCTGCTGGAGCGTGCCATGGTGCTCGATCCCGGATTCCCATTTCCGTACTTCAGCATCGCGACTCACCGCAAGATGTCCGCTGAGGATCGGCGCTGGCTTGACGGCACCATGGCCTTGTTCAACAAGCCTCTGACGCTCCGGCACGAGATCAGCCTGCGCTATGCGCTCGGCAAGTACTTTGACGACATTCAGCAATACGATGAGGCCTTCGGCCATTATCGACAAGCCAATGAACTGACTCAGCGCTACGGCGTAAGGTACGACGCGGCGGCCATCATGCAACGCAATGAGGCCATCAAGACCCGCTTCGATCCCGCGGCGCTCGCCGACTGGCAGTCGCGGGGCGACGGTGCGCAGCGCCCGGTATTCATCGTCGGCATGCCGCGCTCCGGTACCACGTTGATGGAACAGATCCTCGCATCCCATCCTGCCGTGTTCGGCGCGGGCGAGCTGCCGTTCTGGCAAACCGCTTTCGGCGCCTTCGAGGCCAAGGGTGCGGCGCTCATTCCCACCATGGCGCGGGACTATCTGGCGGGGCTGGCTGCATTGTCCGACAGCGCCCCGCGCGTCATTGACAAAATGCCGCAGAATTTCGTGAACCTAGGCCTGATCCATGCCGCGCTGCCGAATGCGAAAATCATCCACATGCAGCGCCATCCGATCGATACCTGCCTGTCGATTTATTTCCACTATTTCTCGCACTTGCATCCTTATGCGAACGACCTGAGCCACCTTGCGCATTACTACGGCGAATACGTCCGGCTCATGGAACACTGGCGGGCAGTCCTTCCGCCCAGCACGCTGCTGGAGATTCCCTACGAGTCTCTGATCGAGGACCAAGAGGGCTGGACCCGGCGTGCCCTGGACTTCCTCGGACTGCCCTTCGATCCGCGCTGCCTCGATTTTCATCAGACTGACCGCGTCGTCATCACGTTCAGCAAATGGCAGGTGCGGCAAAAGATCAGCGCGTCCTCGGTCGGGCGCTGGCGGCACTACCACAAACATGTCGGGCCTCTGCTGGAGCTGGAGTGAGTAGGGGCGCAGGTGCCTTGGCACCTCACGCCCCCGGCACGCGCATCGCCTCCAGCTGCGCCGCGCCGCCGGCCAGCGCCGGCAGCAAATCGGCCACCGACGCGACCGCGAGGTCCGCGCCCGCGTCCAGCAATTTCTGACGGGCGCCGTCGATGCGCGACTGTCGCTCGGCGGGCGACAGTGCCTCGAATGCGGCGCGCGACAGACCGAGTGCATTGCCGGATGCGACACCAACCGTGTACGCGCCTGCGGCCTTGCCCTCGGCGATGCCCACCTCGGCATCGTCCACCTTCACCACCCGTGAGAGCGGCCACACCCCCAGCTCCGCGCACGCCTTGTAGATCATCAGCGGTGACGGCCGGCCCATGGGGGTCTCGCCGGCGCACACCGTATGCTCGGGTGTGTAGCCTTGAGCCGCGGCCGCCGCCAATACCGGAGCGAGCATCTCGCGGGTGTAGCCGGTGGAGGAGGCTACCCGGATGCCGGCAGCGCGCAGCAGTTCAAAGGTTTGCAGCGCGCCGGGGATGAGCGTCGCGGCAAGCGCCGCCCGGCGCCGCATGAGGGGCTCCAGCCGCGCCATGACGACGTCGATGTCCGTCAGCGTGGGAACGCGCCCATGGTGGCGATGCCATGCGGCGGCGACGGCCGGTTCGGCCAGCAGCGCCTGCACGTGATCGCTCTTGGCCTTGCCCATGTCGCGCCGCGCGACCGCTTCATCGAGTTGCACGCCTTCCGCCGCAAAGGCCTCGAGCAATGCCTGCACCGGCGCTTCGCAGCCGAAATCCACCATGGTGCCGGCCCAATCGAAGATCACCAGATCGATGTGTTTTTTCCAAATCATGTCGTTGTCCGTCCGTGCAGAAAACTGGCGATGAGTTCCTCACCGATGGCGAAAGCCGTCGAGGCGCCCGCACCGCACGTCACCGTCGCGACGCGCACCGAGGGTTGTGGGGCGAAGATCAACACCGGTCGGTCGCCGGCCGATGCATAGGTGCCCGTCCATCGCTCGAGAACGGGCGGCGGCTCGATGCCGAGCGCCGCCCGGAATTCCTCGAGTATGAGCGCATCGATATGCTCGTGGGAAAATGGGTCGGGTGTCGCGGCATACGCGTGGCTGTCGCCCACCACCAGGGAACCATCGGCGCTTTGCACCACAATCAAATGGACGCCATGCTGCAGATGCGCCGGCTGTTCACGGGCGAGACGGGCCTTGAGCGGCAATGCGGCCTCGAGCTCGGCAAATCCCAGATAACGTGCCAATCCTAAGTCGGACATCAGAGAGCCGGGCAGTTTGAACCCCGGATTGGCCAGGCGCAGCATTTGCAGCTTGCAACGGGTCAAGGAAAAAGCGGCGAGTTCGCGCGCATAGAGCGACGTGAAATCATCCCCGGGACAGACCGCGACGAAACCGGCCTGAAGCAGGCCGCGGGAGGTCCGGACGGGCACATCGCCGCCGGGTGCAGCATGGATACCGGATGCGCCATCGGCGCTGCGCACCTCGTCGATGCCGCTCACGGCAGTGCTGCGTAAGAAAACAACCTGATGCTCGGCGGCGAGCCACGCCGCGAGGCGCGGGATGGCTTGTGCGGACTCGACCCGCAATTCCACCGTGCTCTCGAGCACCGCTTTCAGGTACGGTGCCGCGAGCGACGGACAGCGGCGGCGCGCCTCGGAGGGGGCCAGTATGCGGCATCCCTCGGCCATGTCTGTAGCCATGAACGCCTCGAGAACCGCCAGCGACTCCGGGCGCCGCGCGGTTACCCACAGACCGGTGTGTTCGATCGGAATGCCGGCGGCCGCCGCAACCTCGCGCCATACGTCCCGGGTGCGCCGCGCGCGCGCCCACATGGTGTCGCGCGCCTGGCCTGTGACAGTGACGAAGCCAAAGTTTCTCACCGAAGCCCCGTTCGCTTGAGCATCGCGATCGACGACCGCCACGCGCCACCCCTGGCGCACCGCGGCGTAGGCGGTCGCGAGTCCGAGGATGCCGGCGCCGACCACCGCTAGATCAAATCTTCCCAATGAATTGTTCACACACACCAAATTATCCGAATCTTGTTACCTGCGCACTCTCCATGACAAAGCGATACCGCCGCTTTCACGACGATTTGTCAGGCGGCCACGCTTGGCTGGGGGTTAGGGTCCCGCCGTGCGGCAACTGTCTTCTTGCCGCACGGCGGGACCCTAACCCCCCAACGGCCTATTCACCATTTCCAGATGCAGCGCGCCCGCGGGGTCATAGGGATGCGCGAGCGCGACGGCTTCATCCAACTCAACGCCAAGTCCGGGCGTGGTCGGCGGAATCACATAGCCGCTCTCCCAGCGAATCGGCTGCTTCAGGAGCTGTGCGTGAAAGCCGCCCCATTGCTGGATGCCTTCGAGAATCAGGAAGTTCGGCGAGCAGGCCGCAATCTGGATATTGGCGGCGCCCACCACGGGACCGCAGTACAGATGCGGCGCGATTTGTGCGTAGTGCACCTCGGCCAGGGCGGCCACTTTCTTGGCCTCGAGAATGCCGCCGACCCGGCCCAGGTTGATCTGCAAGATGTTGGCGGCGCCGGTGGCGAGAACGCGCGCGAATTCGTACTTGGTGGTCAGGCGCTCACCGGTGGCGATGGGGATGCGCGTGCCGCGGGCGACGATGGCCATCTGCTCGGGCATTTCCGGCGGCACCGGCTCCTCGAACCAGAGCGGATCGTAGATCTCCAACTGGCGCGCGAGGCGCAGCGCGCCGGCGGTGGTGAACTGACCGTGCGTGCCGAGCAGCAGGTCGGCTTGATGCCCAACCGCTTCGCGCACGAGACGCACCAGGCGCACGGTTCGCTCCATTGATTCCAAGGTGGGCTGGCGCGGATCATACGAGGACCAACCGCCGGTGGGGTCGAATTTCAGCGCCGTGAAGCCTTGCGCCACGTATTCGGCCGCGCGCGCCGCGGAGCGGTCGGCGTCGTGGTAGAACTCATCGCCCTCGCCGGGCGCGGGGTATAAATACGTATAGCTGCGCAGGCGTTCATTCACCTTTCCACCCAGCAAATTATAGATAGGTTGTTCGACCGCCTTGCCGATGATGTCCCAGCACGCCATTTCCAAGCCGCTCACCACACCCATCAGGCTCAAGTCCGGGCGCAGTGAGAAACCCGATCCATACGTCTCGCGCCAAAAAGCCTCGATTTGCAAGGGGTCGCGTCCGTGCAGGCGGCGGGCGAACACATCCTCGATCATCGCCGCAACGATCTTGGGGCCGAAGGTCGCCGTGTAGACCTCGCCGACGCCCTCGATGCCGCACGCGGTCTTGAGCTTCAGAAATACGAAGTAGCGGCCGCCGAAGCTGGGGGGCGGATTCGCGACCACGAATACTTTGACGCTGTCGAGCTTCACGGTTGCTTCCTTTTTTTGTCGCTCAAGATCATGTCGGCCGCCTTTTGCGCCACCATCAGGGTGGGTGCGTTGGTATTGGCCGACGTCACGCTGGGAAAGATCGAGGCGTCCACGACCCGCAGCCCGGAGATGCCGTGTACGCGCAACCGCGGGTCGACCACGGAATCCGCGGCCGTGCGGCCCATGCGGCATGTGCCGACCGGGTGATACACCGTGGCCGCGCGGGCGCGAAAATCCGCGAGTATTTCCGCAGGTCCCATGGTATCCAGCACCGGCGCGATCGGTTCGCGGATGAGTTCGCGTATCGCGCGGGTGCGTGCCAGGGCCTGCAGCAGCTGACCGCCACGCACGGCATCCGCGCAGTCCTTCTCGGTGGACAGGTAATTGGGTGCGATGTTCGGTGCGACGCGGTAGTCGGGGCTGGCAACGTCGATCCGGCCCTCGCTCGTCGGACGCGTCGGCTGAAAGCACAGGTAGAACCCAGAGAAGGCGTCCACGTCGATGCGGCGACGGACGGTATCGCCTGCGGCGTACGTGACCGGATTGAAATAGAGTTGCACGTCGGCGCCGCCGCCGCCGGGACCGAAGCGCACGAAGCCGCCGAATTGATTGACGCTCAAAGCCAGCGGTCCTTTGCGGGCGAACACGTAACGCAAGCCGGCGCGCAGTTTGGCGAGGTTCGAATGCAGTTCATCGTTCAAGGTAGGCTGCGTTGCCTTGTACGAATACACCACGGCGAGATGATCCTGCAGGTGGCCGCCGACCGCGGGTGCATCAAGAATCGCTTCGATCCCATGCGCTGCGAGATGGGCCGCGGGTCCGATACCGGACAGTTGCAGCAGCTGGGGCGAATTGACGGTGCCGGAGCACAGCAGTATCTCGCCGGCCGCGGCGTGGCGGGTTTCGCCGCCGAGGGCATAGTCGACGCCGACGGCACGGCGCGCCTCGATGCGAATCCTGCTGACCCACGCTCGTTTGAGCAGCTGCACATTCGGGCGCTGCAAGGCAGGCCGAAGAAACGCGTCCGCGGCCGAGCGGCGCATTCCGTGGCGGATGGTGACCTGATAACAACCGAGTCCCAGCGGGTGTTCGCCGTTGAAGTCCTCCGTGGTGGGCAGGCCCAATTCGGCGGCGGCGTCCAGCCAATTGCGGCGCATGGGATGCAAATGCGGGGTGACGTCCTTGACATCGAGCGGCCCCGCGCCATGCTCACTGCCACGGTAATCCACGCGCCGCTCGGAGCGTTCGAAATAGGGTTTCACCTCATCCCAGCCCCAGCCGTCATTGCCCATGTCGCGCCAGGCGTCGAAATCGGCCGGCATGCCGCGGCAATACACCAGGGCGTTGATGGAACTCGAACCGCCGATGACCCGGCCGCGAGGCCAATACATGCTGCGGCCGTTCAAGCCGGCACTCGGCAGCGCTTGATAGCGCCAATTGACGGCGGGATCGGCGAAGGTTCTGCCGTAGCCGATGGGGGTTTTAATCCAGAAGCGCCGGTCGCTGCCGCCGGCCTCGAGGATCAGAACCCGCGCGCTCTTGTCCTGCGACAGCCGGTCGGCGAGCACGCACCCTGCGGTGCCGGCGCCGATGATGATGTAATCGAAGTGATCCACGGGCGTGAAGCATATCGCGCTTGAGTGTCGAACGCGGTATCGTGAGCGCATGCCCATCGATCGGATCCAATCTTGAGCGCAACCGCCGTCGAGGTGCGGACCGCTGCACCACCGTTGCTCGAACGTTGGTATGTACTTATTCTCGTCTGCCTGATATACGCGGTGAACATCGCCGACCGCTATGTCGTGTCGACGGTGCTCGAGCCCATCCGTCTGGACTTGAAGTTGACCGATGCCGGCGTCGCGTTCCTCACCGGCACTCCCCTCGCCATTTTCTATGTGGTGTTCGGGATTGCGATCTCGTGGCTTGCGGATCGTTCCAATCGCCGTAATATCCTGGCGCTCTCGTTGATCACCTGGTCCGCGTTCACCGCGATGTGCGGATATTCGGGCAGCTACCTGCAATTTTTGCTGGGCCGCATCGGGGTGGGCGTGGGCGAGGCGGGGGGCACGCCGACTTCCACGGCCATTGTGTCCGATTGCTTTCCACCGGAGCGGCGCCCCATGGCCATGACGGTGCTGGCCTTGGGCGCTCCCATCGGCGCATGGCTCGGCGCGGACATGGCCGGTGCCGTGGCGCACGCGTACACGTGGCGTGCTGCCTTCATCGCCCTGGGATTGCCGGGCTTGGCGTTGGGCGTGCTGGTTTATCTGAGCGTGCGCGAACCGCCGCGCGGCCGCCTCGATGCCATCGTCGACAAGGTCAAGCCGTCGCTTGCGCAATCGTGCCGCTTTCTGTGGCGGCAGAGGTCGGCCTTCCACATCGTCATGGGCGGCGGACTGTGCGCACTGTGGGGTTGGGGACTCATTTACTGGACGCCGACATTTTTGCAGCGCGCCTACAGCCTGGACGTGGGACAAGCCGGCGCCGTCACCGGAAACATTCATCTCTGGGGCGGCAGCGCGGCGACGCTCGGCACCGCGTGGCTGTTGTCACGGCGTTCCATGGCCGATCCACGTCGCGTCATGTGGCTGCTCGCGGCCGGCATCGCACTCGCCACCATCCCGTCGATCGTGGCTTACTTCACGCACTCGCTGCGCGTCGCCGAACTGATGTTCTGCTGCTTCATCCCGGCGATTTATTTCTACATCGGTCCGTGTTTCGGTCTGCTCAACAATCTCGCGCCCTGCAGCATGCGCAATATGTTCATCGCCATTTCACTGCTGGTGGCGAATATTTTCAATCTGGTGATTGCACCTCAAGGAGTCGGTATGTTGAGCGATTGGTTCGCGGCGGGTCACGGCAGCGATGCGGCAAGTCTGCGCGCGGCCTTGCTGGTGCTCGCGCCCACGGGATTCTGGGCGGCTGCGCATCTGTATCTGGCATCCCGCACCATCGTGGCGGATCAGGCGCGCGCCGTAGGCCATACGTCATGAGGAGTCACGCCCGGGTGGTCGTGATCGGCGGCGGCGTGGTGGGTGCCAGCGTGCTTTATCATCTGACCAAAGCCGGATGGAAGGACGTGCTGTTGATCGAACGCGCCGAGCTGACCTCCGGTTCCACGTGGCATGCGGCAGGCGGCATGCACACGGTAAACGGCGACCCCAATGTCGCCAAGCTGCAGCAATACACCATCGAGTTGTATGCGGAAATCGAACGTATCTCGGGACAATCTTGCGGCGTGCACATCACGGGTGGATTGATGCTCGCGGGCAGCCGTGAGCGTCTCGACTGGCTGAAGATGGCCAAGGCCCGCGGCCGCTACCTCGGCATGGATCTCGACATCATCTCGGTGGCTGAAGCGAAGCGGCTGTTTCCCCTGCTCGAAGAAAAACACTTCAGCGGCGCGTTGTACGATCCCATCGAGGGTCATGTCGATCCTTATGGCGTGACGCATGCCTATGCAAAGTCGGCGCAGATCGGCGGAGCGGAGATCGTGCGCCAAACGCGTGTCGTCGATCTCAAGTCGCGCTCCGACGGCACCTGGGATGTGATCACCACGCAAGGCAATGTGCATGCCGAGCATGTGGTGAACGCTGCGGGACTCTGGGCGCGGGAGGTGGGCCGCATGGTCGGACTGGAGCTGCCGGTGCTCGCCATGGAACATCAGTACCTGATCACCGGCGACCTGCCTGAACTGAAAGGGCAGAAGGAACAGCTGCACTGCATCGACTTCGAGGGGGAACTGTATTTGCGGCAGGAGCGCGGCGGCATGCTCATGGGCACGTATGAGAAAGCCGGGCTTCCCTGGTCGCCCGAGAGCACGCCCTGGGATTTCGGCCAGGATCTCCTGCCCAACGACCTGGAGCGCATCGCGCCCAGCCTCGAGGTGGGATTCGAGCATTTTCCCGCACTCGAAGCCGCAGGCATCAAGAAGGTGGTCAATGGTCCGTTCACCTTTGCGCCGGACGGTAATCCGCTCATCGGGCCGGTCCGGGGCCTCAAGAATTTTTGGGTGGCGTGCGGCGTCATGGCCGGATTCAGCCAGGGCGGCGGCGTGGGTTTGGCGCTGTCGCGCTGGATGGTGGACGGTGATCCTGGCGCCGATGTGTGGGCGATGGATGTGGCCCGCTATGGCGAGTGGACCACGCCGGCGTACACCAACGCCAAGGTGCGCGAGAACTACTCGCGCCGCTTCAGCATACGATTTCCCAACGAAGAACTGGACGCCGCGCGGCCGTTGCGCACCACGCCGATCTACGACCGCCTGCGTGAGAGCTTCGCCGTGTTCGGCGAGTATTGCGGCCTCGAGCATCCACTGTGGTTTGCCGACTCGGCGCAAGGTGCGCGCGACGACGTCAGTTTCCGCCGCTCGAACGCCCATGCGCATGTCGCGGCGGAGTGTGCCGCCGTTCAGCACAACGTCGGCTTGCTCGAGATTTCCAACTACGGCAAGTTCGACGTGAGAGGTCCGTACGCCGCGCAGTGGCTGTCGCACATCATGGCCAACAAGGTTCCCAAGGTGGGCCGCATCGCATTGACGCCGATGCTGAACGAGCGCGGCAAACTGATCGGTGATTTCACCATGTGCCGGGTTGCCGAGGAGCATTTTTTCCTGATCGGCACGTATGCGGCGGAGAGCTATTATCTGCGCTGGTTCGCGCAGCACATGCCGGCGTCCGGGGTGAGCGTGAGGCCGTGTGCCATGGAATACGTGGGGCTGTCGGTGGCAGGTCCGCGCTCACGGGA
>Ga0116228_10000063_pt1 | contig 60717 bp, 62 predicted proteins | sample S1TSphfallax_2_FD_89694 | JGI IMG/M metagenome (GOLD analysis project Ga0116228, IMG submission 89694) | Host-associated microbial communities from peat moss isolated from Minnesota, USA - S1T2_Fc - Sphagnum fallax MG | ecosystem: Host-associated > Plants > Peat moss > Unclassified | place...
CCCAGCCCGGGCGCGCTCAGCACCAGAGTCGAATGCGGCAGGCGGCCGACGAGCGACGCATCGCGCAACCGCTGCCGGGGTTCGGCCAGCCACGGCAGCGAATCTGCGCTCAGGAAATCCACGATCTGGCCTCGAGCACCGCCGTCACGCGCGCGGTGACCGCCTCAATCGAAGCCGCGGCGTCGATGACCGCCATACGTTCCGGCTCGGTGCCGGCGCGGCTCAAATATCCCGCACGAACACGCTCGAAGAACTCCTGCCGCTCGCGTTCGAAACGATCCGCGGTCATACCCGCATCGCGCTGCCGCGAGCGCATCAAGCCCACCTCCACCGGCACATCGAGCAGCAGCGTCAAGTCCGGCCGACGCGTTCCCTGCACCATGGTCTCCAGATCGCGGATGCGGGCGAGGCTCAAACCTCGCCCGAACCCCTGGTACGCATAGGTTGCGTCGGTGAAACGGTCGCACAGCACCCAGCGACCGGCCCGCAAGTGGGGCTCGATGTGATTATTCAGATGCACGGCGCGCGCGGCGAACATGAGCAGCAACTCGGCCATCGGCGGCATGGGCTCTTCGCGGTCCTTCAGCACCAGACCACGGATGGCTTCAGCCAGCGGTGTGCCGCCGGGTTCGCGGGTGACCACATGATCGATGCCGCGCGCGGCGAGTGTTGTCGACAGCGCCGCAACCTGCGTCGATTTACCGACACCCTCGATGCCTTCAAAGGTGAGAAACCGTCCTGCTTGTTCCGTCAAGGTGCGTTCTCCGCGGCGGGCTTTTGGCGTTGTCGCTCAACATAGCGGATCACCGCGGCATCGTGTTCCGCAAGGGTCGCGGAAAATACATGGCTGCCATCCCCCTTTGCCGACGCTACGAAGTACAGCGCATCCGTTTTCTCCGGGTGGGCGGTGGCCCTGATGGCGGCGAGGCCCGTCAGGGCAATGGGCGTGGGCGGCAGCCCTGCGCGGGTGTAGGTGTTGTAGGGACCGTCGGTACGCAGATCGACGCTGTGCAAGTCTCCCTCGTGATCATCGCCCAAACCATAGAGGACGGTGGGGTCTGCCTGCAGGCGCATGCCTAGCCTCAAGCGATGCAAATAGAGGCCCGCGATCTTCGGCAGTTCATCCGGCAAGCCGCTCTCCTTCTGGACGATGGATGCCGTGATGAGCAATTCATAGGGACTCTTCAGCGGTATCGACGCATCGCGGTCCAGCCAGGCAGCATCCAGCGCGCGGCTGAGCGCGGCATGCGCCTGGCGCAGGATCTCGAGGTCGGTGGTACCGGTGGCAAAGCGATACGTCTCGGGCAGAAATTGACCTTCGGCCGGGACGTCCGGGAAGCCGAGTCGCGCCATCAGCTCGGTGGGCGCGTCGCGCAGCGTCATGAGAATGTCGGGATTACGCCGCATCGCCGACAACAGGTCGCGCACCCGCCAACCATCGACAATGGTCAGCGAATGCAGCACCACCTGCCCGCTGTCAATCTTCGCCAGCAACTGGCGCGGCGTCATCCCGGGCTCGATCTCGTACTCGCCGGCCTTCACCAGGGTGTCGAGGCCCTTCCAGCGGGCATACAGCACCCATGAGCGAGGGCGCGGCACGATGCCGCGATCCGCGAGCCCCGTCACGACACGCGCGAAACGCGACCCCGGAGGAACCTTGAAGCGCTGCGGCGCCGTGACCTTGAGCGGCTCATCGAGACTGCGAAGCCCCTGCCGCACCTCGAGCATCACGCCCGCTGTCAGCAGGAGCACCAGGAGAGTGGCTATGAGGGCGTTGCGTGAAGCTCGTTTCACACCCGTCGGAAGACGACTGAACCGTTGGTGCCGCCGAAGCCAAAAGAGTTCGACAACGTATAGTCGAGCGGCATCGTTCGCGCGGTTTTGGCGACGTAGTCGAGATCGCAGCCCTCACCCGGATGCTCCAGGTTGATGGTCGGCGGCGCCACCTGATCGCGCAATGCCAAAACGCTGAAGATTGCCTCGACCGCGCCTGCGGCTCCCAATAAGTGTCCGGTCATCGACTTCGTGGAGCTCACGGCAAGCGTGTCGGCTGCCGCGCCGAAAGCGCGTCGAATCGCCGTGGTCTCGGCCCGATCTCCGAGTTCGGTGGAAGTCGCATGGGCATTTACGTATCCCACCTGGTCCGGGTTGATGCCGGCGTCGATCAGCGCCTTCGCCATCGACTTGCGTGCCCCTTCCCCATCCTCGGGAGGTGAGGTCACGTGGAATGCATCTCCGCTCATGCCAAAACCCACGAGTTCAGCATAGATCCGCGCACCGCGTTTTCGCGCAGACTCATACTCTTCGAGCATCATCGCCCCGGCCCCGTCGCCCATCACGAAGCCGTCCCGTTCCTGATCCCAGGGCCGGCTGGCGCCCTGCGGATCGTGGTTGCGTTGGGACAACGCCCGCGCTTGGGAGAAGCCGCTCATGCCGGTGACGCAAGTGGCCATCTCAGAGCCCCCCGCGAGCATGGCATCCACCTCCCCGTATTGGATCAACCGCAATGCCAGTCCCAATGCATGCGTCGAGGTCGTACAAGCGGTCGCTACCGCCAGATTCGGGCCCGTGATGTTGAATTCGATCGACAAGTGGCCGCTCACCAGGTTGATGATGCTGCCCGGAATGAAGAAAGGTGAGACTTTTTTCGGCGAGTTCGTCTCATTGAATTTGTCATAGGTGTCCTCGATGGACTCTAGTCCGCCCATGCCGGAACCCATGAGTATTCCCACGCGCTCGGAGTTCTCCGCCGTGATCGTCAAGCCCGAATCGCGCATGGCTTGGATGCCGGCGACCACGCCGTACTGCATGAAGGCATCCATGCGGCGCGCATCCTTCGCGCTTATGTAAGGCCCGAGGTCGAGATTGCGGACCTCACCGGCGAAGTGAGTGGGGAATGTGGTCGTATCGATGCGCGTCACGGGGCCGATCCCGCTACGACCCGCGAGAATGGCGGACCAGGCGGTTGCCACATCATTACCCACCGGCGAGACCAACCCTAAGCCGGTGACCACGACGCGTCGTTTACTCAACGGCGACTCCTAGCGCAGATCTTAGGACTTGCTCTTGTGCGAATTGATGTAGTCGATGGCCTGCTGAACCGTGGTGATCTTCTCGGCGTCTTCGTCCGGAATCTCAGTCTCGAATTCCTCTTCGAGCGCCATCACCAACTCGACTGTGTCCAGCGAGTCTGCGCCCAGATCGTCGACGAACGAGGCGTCATTCGTGACTTCTTCTTCTTTGACGCCCAATTGTTCGGCAACGATCTTCTTAACTTGCTGCTCAACAGTACTCATCGTTATGGTGTCCTTTCGGGTATTGGAGATGTTTGCCGCGGGGCGAAGGGCTCGCGGCCACCCTCCGGTATCGCGGGCGCGTATTTTATGTGAACGCGAACGCCGCGGCTACCGTCGTTGAACTTGAAGCGGACCCGAGAGCCGCAGCCTTGACAAGCGACTGCTTTTGAGGGCCGGCCCATCAGACCATGAACATTCCGCCATTGACGTGCAGCGTTTCACCGGTGATGTAGCCCGCTTCGGCGGAGGCCAGAAAGGCTACGGCGGCGGCGACGTCTTGGGCGGAACCCAAGCGGGCCAGCGGGATTTGGGCGCTCAAGGCCTCGCGCTGCGGCTCGCTCAAGGAACGGGTCATGTCGGTGTCGATGAAGCCTGGCGCGACCACGTTGGCGGTGATGCCGCGCGAGCCGACCTCGCGGGCCAGCGACTTTGTGAAGCCGATCATGCCGGCCTTGGCGGCGGCATAGTTTGCCTGGCCCGCATTGCCCATCACCCCCACCACCGAGGCGATGCTGATGATCCGACCCTTGCGGGCTTTCATCATGCCGCGCAGCACACCCTTAGACAGCCTGAATACGGCGGCGAGGTTGGTATTGAGCACGGCATCCCAATCCTCCGCCTTCATGCGCAGCAACAGTGCGTCGCGGGTGATGCCCGCGTTGTTGCAGAGAATGCCGATCGTGCCTTCCTGGCCTTCGACATCGGCGAGCACCGCCTCGATCGAGTCCTGCCGGGATACGTCGAGCACCGTACCGCGCCCGCCGACGGGTCCGAGACGCTCTGTGATGCGTGCCGCGCCCTCCGCGGTGGTGGCCGTGCCGATGACGCGTGCGCCATCGGCCGCCAGCCGCGCGGCAATGGCTGCGCCAATGCCGCGTGATGCGCCCGTCACCAGTGCGACTTCGCCGCTCAGCATGCTCGAGTTCTCCTTGTGGTCGTTCATCCGGCGAGCGCCTCCGCAAGCGACTTGGGATCATCCAGCGCCAGCATCTTGAGGTCGCGACTCTTATCGATCCGGCGATTGAGCGCGGTCAAGACTTTTCCGGGACCGCACTCCAGGATGCGCGTCGCACCGGCGGCGATCATCGTGCGCACGGTAGCCGCCCAGTAGACGGGGGTGTGCAACTGCCTCACCAGATTGAAACGGATCTGGTCCGGTTGGGTATGCATCTTCACGTCGACGCAGTACACCTCGATCCCGACCGGAGCCGCAACCGCCGTCGCGTCCAGGCGTTCGCGCAACTGGTCGGCCGCCGCCAGCATCAACGAGCTATGCGCAGGTACGCTGACCGGCAGCCGCAATGCTCGGCGCGCGCCCTTGGCGTGCGCGATTTCGATGGCGCGGTCAACGGCTGCCGTCGTCCCCGCGATCACCACCTGTCCGGGCGCGTTGAAATTGACGGCCTCGACGACACCGCTATCGGCTGATTCGATACAGGCGGAATCCACATCGGTGTCTTCCAAACCGATGATGGCGGCCATCGCCCCGTCACCCTGCGGCACCGCCGCCTGCATGGCCGCAGCGCGATACCTGACCAGATCCACCGCGGTCTTGAACTCGATGCTGCCGGCCGCCACCAGGGCGGTAAATTCGCCCAAACTGTGACCGGCCATCATCGCCGGTATCGCACCCCCCCGCTCGCGCCACAAACGATAGGTGGCGATACCGGCGGTGAGCATGGCGGGTTGGGTGCATTCGGTCGCATTCAGCAACTCGGCCGGACCTTCCAGGCAGCGCTGCCAGAGGTCGTAGCCCAGCACGTCGGAGGCCTCGGCGAAGGTCTTTTCGATCACCGGGGAACTCTCCGCCAAAGCGCGCATCATACCCACTGACTGTGACCCTTGACCGGGAAAGACGAAGGCGGTTGACATGGTGGCCCTTACGCTCGCGAATGGCGGCGGATTATAGCCGTACTGCAACAGAGTGTGGCCCCTACCGCAAAGCCGCAGATGGCCCCGTACAAGTGCGCATTGACGACGACCAGCGGCGGCTCGGGTCCGCCCAACTGTTCGTAGGCGAGTTTGCCACCCAGGGCGGCGAGTAGCAGCCAGCGGTCCCAGATCCGTTCGGCCAGATGCCGGGCGGTGCCGGCGGCGACCACGGTATGCAATACGCCGGATGCGCCGACGTACCAGGCAACGCCGGGAGAGAGCCACCACAGGCCCGAACTGATCGCGAGTGCGCCGGCAAGGACGATCACGCACCACTCGACCCCAGCGTAATCCGCGGCAAACAGCGACCACACCAACACCAAGCCCAGCGAGTTGAGCAGCAAGTGATGCAGATCCAGATGCACGATGTGCGCGGTGAGCAGGCGCCACCAACCACCGGCGGCAATTGCGCCGCGATCATAACGGAGCAGATCCGTCACGTTGTCGCCGAGGCCCAACAATGTGTAAAGCAGCAGCAATATCAGCAGCAGCCAAACCCATCGACCGCGATCGAGTTGCAAGGCGGCGATGACGTCGCGCCAGCCTTTTGGGCGCTCATCGAGCATCGGCAACATCTATTTTGGTATGATTGATGGAATATCCAGGGGTCATCATGCGTAATCGGCAAAGCGGTTTTACTCTCATCGAGATCATGGTCGTCGTGGTCATTCTCGCCGTGCTCGGCGCATTGGTGGTACCCAAGATTCTCGAGAATGTGGACAAGGCACGCGTTACCCGCGCGCAGAGCGACATCCGCGCGATCCAAACCGCCCTCGACCTTTATCGGCTCGACAACTTCAAGTATCCCACCACGGAGCAGGGCTTGCAGGCCTTGGTGAAGCAGCCCTCCGACCCGACCATCACGAATTATCGGTCCGGCGGTTACCTGCCCTCGCTGCCGAAGGATCCGTGGAACAATCCCTACCTGTACGTGAGTCCCGGTGCGGACGGCCGTGACTACGACATCATCACCTATGGCCGCGACAACAAGCCGGGTGGTGAAGGGTACGACGCCGACATCAGCACCACGACACTCGATCAACGCTAGCGACCCTCGGGCGATGCGTCGCGTGCGCAGCAAGGGCTTCACGCTGGTCGAGATCCTGGTGGTCGTGGTCATCATGGCCATCGTGATTTCGCTCGCCGTGCTGTCGCTCGGCGTCACCGGCCGAGATTCGCAGCTCGACGAAGAAACCCGGCGAATCCAGGGTCTGGTCGGACTTCTGCACGAGCGTGCCCTGTTGGAGGGGCGGGATTTCGGCATGAACATCGAACCGAACGCCTATGAATTCCTGGTGTATGTACCCGCTCACGACCGCTGGGAAAAGATGAAACAGGACCAGGAGTTCAGACGCCGCCAGCTGCCCAAAGGCTTGAGTTTCCTGCTGCAGCTCGATTCGCAAACCGTCGTGCTCAAACCCGTCGACCAGGCATTGACGAGCAGCCAGCTGCCCACGCCGCAGATCGCGATTGCGGCCAGCGGCGAGGGAACGCCCTTTCGTCTGACTCTGCAACGAGCCGAGACCAATGCGAAGGCCTCGGTCGCCGGCGATGCGCTCGGCAAGATCTCCCTGGACAATTCGGACAAGCCGGACAAGCGCTCGTGAAAGCCGCCGGTTCGCGCGGCTTCACGCTGATCGAGGTGATGGTCGCCTTGATCGTCGTGGCGATGGGTTTGGCCGCATTGATGGTCGCGGTAACCGGCACCGCCCGCACCAGCGGCTATTTGCGCGACAAGACGCTGGCGCAATGGATCGCACTCAATCATTTATCCGAGATCAGGCTGAATCTGAATCAGACTCCGCTGACCAACAGCACGCTGGCCGGCAGCACACCTGATTCGGTGCAGCTCAGCTTCGCCGGTCGCAAGTGGCATTACGACACACGCTACTTCGACACCACATTCACGAGCATGAAGCGTGTGGTGGTGAGGGTGTATGCCGGTGACAAGAACACCAAGGGTAATGCGCTGGCCGAAGCGACCGGTTTCCTCGGTACCGCGGTGGCCACCGTCGGCGGCTCGAATGTCGATTGGACGCAGGGCTCGACGCTCGCCACCGCCAATGGCGCGGCACCCGCGGTCGGCACGACACCGACGCCCCAGCCGGTCGGCGGCGCGACGATCACCGGCTCGGGAACGACCACGAACCCCGGTGCGACCACCACCACACCGCAGGCAGCGCCCCAATGAATGGTCGCAGCAAGCAACGCGTCGGCCGCGATAAGACGCAAGGCTTCACATTGATCGAAGTGCTGGTCGCACTGCTCATCCTCGGGATCATGTCGGCACTGGGCTACGGGACCTACCGCGCCGCGCGAATTTCCGCAGAACGGACCGAGGAGTCGCTCAGTCGTTCGCGCGAGCTGGAATTCGGCATGCGGGTCCTGGTGATGGACTTCGCGCAGATGATGCCGCGTCCGGTTCGCGATCCGTTGGGCCAGAGCCGCTCGCCGGCGTTGCGCGGAGGCGCGGGCAATGGCACCAGTGCCGGTACCACGAGTCTCGATGACGCCGACTCCACCATGCATTTCGAGTCCCAGCATTTCAACTCGGGACCCGGATTTCAGTCGACCTTCAGCGGCGACACCAAGACCAGCCTGCCGCTCGCCGAGTTGACGCGCGGCGGATGGTCGAATACCGCCGGTGTTCAGCGCGGCACGCTGCAGCGGGTGGCCTACGCCCTGGTCGATGGGGTTCTGAAGCGCAGCTACAGCACGTCGCTCGACATCATCCAAGGCGCTCCGCCGGTGGTTCAGGATCTTTTCACCGGCGTCAAGACCATTCAATTCCGTTACCTCGATGCCAATCAGGCGTGGCAGAACACCTGGCCACCGCCAGGCATTCCGTTGCCGGAAAATCTCTGGATCAGACCGGTGGCCGTGGAGATCACCATCGACTTCAAGGATTGGGGACAGGTGCGGCGGTTGATTGAGGTCGCCGGATGAAGCTGCCGCATGACCGTCGCCGATTGATCCGCCGCGCTCCCCCACGTTTGCCGCGACGTCAGCAGGGCGTCGCCCTCATCATCGCCCTGATCTTGGTCGCACTCGCCACCATTCTCGCCACCAAATTGAGCTACGACGGCTGGCTCGAACGACGCCGCACCACCGCGGTGATTGCCTCGGAGCAGGCATTTTATTTCGGGCTCGGCGCCGAGGCGTTGGCCGCGGACGCACTCACGCAGTCGATCAGCAGCGGCAACTCAATGGTGACCCTCGCCCAACCCTGGGCGCAGCCCACCCAGCCGCTGCCGCTCACTCCCGAGAGCAATCCCGAGGGAGAGCCCATCGGCACATTGCAGGCCTCGCTCGAGGACATGCAGGGGCGCTTCAATTTGAACAACCTCGCGCACGTCATCAGCACCGGCGGCCAGGTCGTCGGCCAGGCCGGCGGGACCCAAGGTTCGCAAGACCCGCAGCCCCTCGAGCAGTTCCAGCGACTGCTGGTCTCGGTGGGACTCGAAGCCAAGTGGGCCGGTATCGCCCGTGATTGGATCGACGCGGATGATGTGCCGGGCAACCCGGACGGCGCCGAGGATGCCATCTACTCCTCACAGACGCCGCCCTACCGCACCGGTAATTGGCCCATGACCAGCCCGAGCGAGCTCATGAACATGCCGGGTTTCGGCGCCGATCGTTACCGCAAGATCGCCCCCTATGTGACGGCACTGCCGTTTGCCAATTCGAAGATCAACATCTGTACCGCCCCGGCCCTGGTGCTCGAGAGTCTGGCCGAGAGCTTGAACGGCGAATATTCGAACAATCCCCAGGTGCTGGTCGCGGGACGGAAAACCGGCTGCTTTCCGGATCAACAAACATTCACCAATATCCTCGGAAAAAATGCGGGAGCCGTCACCCCCTACATCGCGACCACCTCGACATACTTCACGCTCACGACCCGGGTCACACTTGGCACCACGGAATTCACCTTGTACAGTCTTCTATGGCGGACTCCGGGTGGTAAGGTGACGCCTTTGCTGCGCACCTTCGGGACACCTTGAGAGTAGCCATGCCGCATTCACTGCTATTGCGCTTGCCGACCGCCGGCCAGGAAGCCGCCGAATGGCTGGGCATCGACGCCACCGGCCTGCCGGAGTCAACCCGGCAACGCGGACCCTTGAGTCTGGCGGCGGCCGTGGGCCGCTCGGCTGACGTGATCGTGCTGGTCCCGGCGACCCAGGTTTTGTTGGCCGAGCCCGAACTGCCCCCGGGGACTGGCGTCAAGCTGGCGCGCGCGGTTCCGTTCGCGCTGGAAGAACAGTTGACCGAGGATCTCGACCAACTGGTCTTCGCCCTGGGCAAGCGGCGACCCAGCGGCGGCACGCCGGTGGCGGTGGTCGCCCGCTCGGTGCTCGAATCCTGGCTCAACGAATTATCGGCCGCCGGCATCGAACCCTCCGCCCTCTACCCGGACATGTCCCTGCTGCCCGTGAATCCGGCGCAGACGGTTCTCTGGCTGGAGGGATCGCGGCTCGCCGTACGGCGTCCCGGCAAGTTGCCTTTTGCCGTCGAGCTGACACCCGTCAAGGATGCAATGATCGTTGCCGGGGTGATCGCCGACCCCTTGGCATCGGCTGCAAGCGGCGAATTGGCTGCCGACTTGGCTCCGGAAGGGGAACACGCCGTTCTCTACGTGACTCGCGAAGACTGGGCGACGGTTCAGGACGACATCGAGGCGCTCGCCGACCAATTCGCATCGCTCAAGATCCAGCTGCTCGCCGACGGTCCGCTACCCTGGTTGGCTCGCGGCGTGGCCGGCACCGACGCCGTCAACCTGCTGCAGGGGGAATTTGCCCGCACCACCGACTATGGCGCGCGTTGGCGCCGTTGGCGCAATGTCGCGGCGTTGGCGGCCGGCTTGTTCGTGGTGCATGTGGCCGCCGACGCCGTGCAACTACACCAGGCCCGCCACGAAACGGCGGCGCTCGACGCGCAGATCAACCAAGTGTTCAGCAGCGCCATGCCGGCCGAGCCCATCCACGACCCCCGGCAGCAGATGCAGACACGGCTCGAGCGCATCCGGCACAGCGGGCCGGGGCCCGAGTATTTCCTGCGCGCGCTGCAAGCCTTCGGCGGTGCGCTGGCGGTCACGCCGAAAACCACGATCGATTCGCTGAGCTATCACGAGGGCTCTTTGGAGATGAAGGTAACGGCCCCGAGCCTTGCCGAGCTTGCGCAACTGTCGAAGCTCGTCGGCAAGCAAGGTCTGATCGCCGAGATCCAATCCTCGACTCCGGACGCGACCGGCGTCGAGGCTCACCTGCAGGTGCGCACCGCCGGGTCGAAGACGCAGCGATGAACAGACTCATGGCGTGGTATCTGGCATTGCAGCCGCGCGAACGCCGTATGGTGCTGATCGGCGGCATCGTGGTCGGTGTGCTGGTGGTGGTCGGCGGCATCCTGATGCCGCTGGAATCCGCCGTCTCCAACGCCGTGCAAGCGCGCGATACGCGCCGCGCGGACCTTGCTTGGATGAACAGCAATCTACCGGAGGTCCGCGCGGGCAGTGCGTCCTTGGCGCCGGACACCGGTGAAGCACCGGTGGTGCTGGTGGATCGGATCGGCCGCGAGGTGGGATTGGGTACGGCCTTGCGCGGCACTCAGCCGAGCGGCACAGGCGTGCGCGTGCAACTCGAAGCGGCTCCCTTCGACACTTTGGTGACATGGCTGGCGACCTTGGAGGAGCGCCATGGTTTGGCCATCGAATCCATCTCGGTGGACCGCGCCGCCCGTCCGGGCCTCGTGAATGCCAACATCACGTTTGCCCAAGCGAACAAGTAATCCGCAGACGGCCGACCCGCCGTCGACGTGGCTTCGAGCGCTCCTGCTGTTCGCGGTGATCGCCGCGCTCGCGGTGGTCTTGCTCTTGCTGCCCGCTTCCCTGGTGCGCCGCTTCCTCCCGTCGAACGTCGCGGCCGGCGAATTTTCAGGCACCATCTGGCATGGCTCAGCGGCGGATCTGTCGGTGGATCGACGGTCCTTGGGCGCGATCGAATGGCGGCTCCATCCGGGGTCGCTCCTCGGCCTGTCGGTGAACGCAGACCTGCATTGGGTGAAGGTCGGTTTCGTCGCCGACGGCCGGTTGCTGATCGACTCGCATGGCTTCACTGTGCGCAATGCCGAGGGAGGAGGTCCGCTCGAGGACCTGCACGATTTGGGCATCGCCCGCGCTTGGGTCGGTGAAACCCGGTTCACGCTGGGGGTTCTGCAAGTGCGCCTGCCACAGGATATGAACGGCCACTTCAACGTGCTCGGCGTGACCGGCGATCTTGAGTTGGACAACATTTCCTCCGCGCAACTGGCTGCCGGCACGAATCTCGGCGGCTATGTCCTGCATCTGGCGGACCCTTCGCTCGCGCCGGGGGCCGACATCACGGCGGAGTTGACCGACACCGGCGGACCGCTGGCGTTGCGCGCCGCCATCCGGCTGACCGCCGACGGACATACCGGCATGCTGTCGGGTACGGTGCAAGCACGCGACGATGCGTCACCCGCGTTGCGCCGCGAGCTCGACACCCTGGCGGAGCTGCACGCACGCGACGCCGCGGGCAACATTCCCGTCGACTTGGAGTTCACGTTGTGAGGCCGGCCAGGAGCCGCCGCCATGACGAACCGCGATGATTTGCGCGCGGCGCCGCCGTCGGCTCCGAAACGGGTGACAGTTCACTCTATTTCGCAGATTACTTGACGATTTTGCGCCCGCTCACATAGAGTCGCCGCATGCAAAACCCGATACCCATCGAAAGCCGAGCACTCGGCACCCTCGCCTTCATCCGCACGTCGATCGAGTCGTCGAGTTCGATGGACGTGCCCGGCATGGCGGCCATTGTCATGGGTGGCATCGGCATCATCGCCACCATCGTGGCCTCGGTGCCGCGCTATGCGCCGCACTGGCTCGGCATCTGGTTGATCGCCGCGCCGATTGCCTTGATTCTCGGCGGCGCCATGATGGCGCGCGAGGCGGCGCAAAGCGGCCACGCTCGTTACTTGGGGCCGGTAAGAAAATTCCTGCTCTGTCTCTGCCCTGCCCTCGTCACCGGCGCCGTGCTCACCTTCGTGCTGTGGCATGCCGGTGTCACCAACCTGATTCCCGGCTCCTGGCTGCTGTTGTACGGCTGTGCGGTGCTGTCGGCGAGCACGGTGACCATTGCCCGTACCATGCGGTTGATCGCCATCATGGGTGTATTGTTCATGGTTCTAGGCGTACTGGCGTTCGCCGCGCCGCCGCGCATGCATACCCTCATCATGGGGATGGGTTTCGGCGCACTACATACCATTTTCGGCATGCTCATCGGACAGGTGAGTCATGACGCTTAAGCAGGCGGCGGCGAAACGTGACGACAGCGCCCTGGAGTCGACCGCGAAACCCAAGGGAAAGCCGCTGGCCCTGCAAAAATCACTGCGCCGCAACGATCGCACCGGCTTCGACCGGCTGATCTACGAGCGCGTGCGGCTCGGTATCATGAGCGCGCTCGCCACCAACGAGTCGCTCACCTTCAACGAGCTGAAGGCGTTGTTCAATGTCAGCGACGGCAACCTGGGTGCACATGCTCGTAAACTCGAGGAAGCGGGCTATGTGGTCTGCACCAAATCTTTCGAGGCGCGAAGACCGAAATCCGTGTATCGCATCACGGCGGTCGGGCGCAAGGCGCTGCTCAAATACTTGGAACATATCGAATCTGTGATAAAGGCAACGCGCAAGATCTGAAATACCGGTATAACCATAGCCACATACTCTATATCGCAAAGTTATCTACTATCATGCATGTTGCAATAATCATGGACGGAAATGGCCGCTGGGCCACCCAGCGTGGCTTGCCCCGCGGCGCGGGCCATGTGGAGGGTGCGAAGGCCGTCAGAGGCGTGGTCGAGACGGCGGCCCGCGCCGGCGTCGACACATTGACGCTCTATGCCTTTTCAGCCGCCAACTGGTCACGGCCCGCGGGCGAAATCGCGGCCCTGATGAAATTGTTCGGTCAGTACCTGTTCAGTGAGACGCGCCGCTGTGTCGAACAATCAATCCGTGTGAACGTAATCGGCCGGCGTGACCGATTGAGCGAGAACCTGCTGCGGTCGATCGATCAAAGCGAGCGTCTGAGCGCCCAGTGCTCGGGGATGCACCTGCGAATCGCGGTGGATTATTCTGCCCAATACAGCATTCTACAGGCGGCGAGGCGCGCCGCCGACGCGAACCCCGGAACCGAGATCACCGCCGGGCGATTCGATGCGGCGCTGGATGAAGTCGACCACTCCCTGCGTGGTGCCGGCCCGGTCGATTTGTTGATTCGCACCGGCAGAGAGCGTCGCTTGAGCGATTTCCTGCTCTGGGAATGCGCTTTCGCGGAGCTGCATTTCCCCGACTGTCTATGGCCCGATTTCGACGAGCATTGCTTCAAACAAGCGCTCGACGATTTCGCCGGCCGTCAGCGGCGGTTCGGCGGTCTGACCGCCAAGGGCGGCGATCCGGCCTGAACGACAGCGCCGGAAGTCAACCCTTGGCGGCGGCCGCCACCCGGCGCCCGGTGGACGCCAACTGCGCTTCCAGCAGTTCTTCGATCCGCCCAAACACGTCACGGAGCACCGCTGACTCCGGCAGATTCGTGATGCGAAAACAGTTCTTGTAGGGCACGTTGAAGCTCACTCCCGGAGCCACCAACACGTGCTTGTTCTCGAGCAGCTCCAAGGCGAACGCCTGGTCATCGAAGTTCGGCAGCACGTCGGGACGAACTTCGACGAAAGAATAAAGAGCACCCATCGGCCGATTGAGCTTCAGGAACCGGCTGCTCGCAACACTATCGAGAATGGTCTTGCGCGATTCGTGCAATCGCCCGCCCGACCGCGTCAATTCGCGGATGCTTTGATGGCCGCCGAGCGCGGTTTGCACCGCCCATTGACCCGCGACGTTGCTGCACAGCCTCAAGGAGCTCAGCAATTCGAGTCCGCTCAGATAATCGGCGGCGCCGCCGACGTCGCCGGAGAAGACGGCCCAGCCCACCCGATAGCCGCAGGCACGATAGACCTTGGACAAGCCGCTCATGGTGCAGCACAAGGTCTCGTGCACCAGCGTGGCCATCGAGGTGAATTCAGCATCGTCGTACAAGATCTGATCGTAGATCTCGTCGGAGAGAACGACGAGCCGGTGCTGCTCGGCGAATTTCGCGATGGCCGCGAGCGTCGCGCGCGGATACACGGCGCCGGTGGGATTGTTCGGATTGACGACGACGATGGCCCGGGTCCGACTCGTCAACAACGCGGCGATGTCCTCTGGGTCGGGCACGAAACCGCGATCGGGCCGGCAGGGATAATGCACGGCACGACCCGTGTTGAGGTTGACCGCGGCGGTCCACAAGGGATAGTCGGGGCTGGGCACGAGCACCTCGTCACCTGGATTGAGCAGCGCGCGTAATGTCAAATCGATGAGTTCGCTCACCCCGTTGCCGATGAAGACCTCTTCGACGGTCACGTTCTTGACGCCCCGCTCCTGCTGCTGCATCACTACGGCCTCGCGGGCGGGAAAGATTCCCTTCTGATGCACGTAGCCCTCGCTGTGGCGAAGGTTTTCGATCATCGCCAGGCGCATGGTTTCCGGCGTCCTGAAGCCGAAAGCATACGGATTGCCGATATTCAGCGAAACGATGTCGTAGCCTAAGCGTTCCAAATCGAGGGCCCGGCGGGCGAGCCTGCCGCGAATCTCATAGCGAACATTGGCGAGACCGTCGCTGGCACGCACCGCCGCCCTGGCACCAACAATCGCCGGCTTGACTTGTTTCATGACGGCAAGAATACACGACCCCGACGGCCGCGGGATGATCCGCAAGGTGGACAGGGAAAGCTAAGCGTACTTACACTAGTGAACTGAATGATTAGGGTAGCGTCTTGGACGTTTTGCGCACATCCCCGATCGCTTGAACCCTTTAATCACCGAGGTCCCATGGAATCCACTCGCCCGATCCGTGCGCTCGTCCGCGGCCTCGATGCCCTTACCGTGCTCAATTCGCGCGACGGCGTCACGGTGTCCGAGGTCGCGCGCCATATTCTTCTGCCGCGCACCACCGTTTATCGAATCTTGGAAACGCTGCGCGAAGCCGGATTTGCGTTCCGCGACGGCCGCGATGAGCGCTATCGATTGACCAACCTGGTGCGCCGTTTGAGCGGCGGGTTTCATGACGAACGGTGGGTTTCGCAAATCGCCAAACCGTGCATCGACGAACTCTGCCGCGACATCCTCTGGCCGGTGTCGCTGGCCACATTGTCAGGGTTGTCGATGGTGTTGCGCGAGGCGACGGACCATGATACCCCGTTGGCGTTTGAACGCTTTTCGGCGGGTTTTCGCGTGCCGCTGCTCGGATCGTCTGCCGGCCTGGCGTATCTCGCATTTTGCGCGCGGTCAGAGCGTGATAACCTGCTCGACAGATTGGCCCAATCGAACAAATCTGCCGACAAAGCGGCGCGCGCGCCCCGCGAGGAACTGCGGAGGTTGCTCGCGACCATCGAGGCCGAGGGTTATGCGACGCATACGGCGACACGCCATTTGACAGAAGAGACCAGTCTGAGCGTGCCGGTGATGGTGGGCCAGGAACTCTTCGCGGTCCTCAGCATTCGCCATGCAGGCAGTGGGCTGCAACCCAAGACGGCAATCGAGCGTTTTCTGCCCAAGCTGCGCCACTCGGCAGGTAAACTGGTGCAATCGGTGATGGAGCTGAAGAATCAGGCCGACTCGACCGCGGAGTCAATGCCCGGTGCGGCCGCTTAAGGAGTGTCGATGAAGAAGATCTTGGTTTGTATCAAACGCGTCGTCGACTACAACGTGCGAGTCCGCGTAAAGCCGGACGGCAGCGGCGTGATGCTCGACGGCGTCAAAATGAGCGTGAACCCGTTCGACGAAATTGCCCTCGAAGAGGGGCTGCGCATCAAGGAACGCCTCGGCAATGTCGAGGTGGTGGCCGTCAGCATCGGGGTCGCCGATACTCAGCAACAACTGCGCACGGCGCTCGCGATGGGAGCGGATCGAGCCATTCTGGTGCAGACCGACGCTGCGGTGGAGCCGCTCACCGCGGCACAGACATTCCTGGCGCTGGCGAAGAAGGAAAATCCGGACCTCATCCTGCTGGGCAAGCAGGCCATCGACGATGACGCCAATCAAACCGGCCAGATGCTCGCCGCGATTTGGGAACGTCCCCAGGCAACGTACGCCTCCAAGGTCGAAATCAACGGCGAGAAATTGTCTGTGACGAGAGAAATCGATGCCGGACTCGAGACCATCGAGGTGGATCTCCCGGCGGTGCTCACGGTGGATCTGCGCCTGAATGAACCGCGCTACGTCAAGCTGCCGGACATCATGAAGGCGAAGAAGAAACCGCTCGACGTCACGTCGCTCGATGCCCTCGGTATCGTCGTGAACCAATGGCTCAAGGTCGTGAAGACCGATCCGCCGGCTCAGCGCCAGAAGGGCATCATGGTGAAGGATGTTGGAGAACTCGTGGACGTCTTGAAAAAGAAGGGATTGATCTGATGAACAGCGTACTCATCGTCGGCGAGCATGACGGCAAGACATTGAACCAGGCGACGGCCAAGTGCGTCACCTGTGCGAAGGCCATTCCGGACGCGACCATTACCATCGTGCTGTTCGGCGCGGACACGTCCGGCGTGTCGACACAGGCCGCATCGCTTGCCGGCGTGACCACGGTATTGCGGGTCGATCGTCCCGAGAACGAGCATCCTCTGGCGGCCATTTTGGCGCCGCAGGTCGCCGCGCTCGCCACCGACTACAGCCATATCTTCGGTCCCTCGACCAGCTTCGGTAAGGATCTCTTGCCCCGCGTCGCCGCCTTGCTCGACGTGGGCCAGGTGAGCGATCTGATGGCGGTCGAGTCGGCCCATCGTTTCCGCCGGCCCATTTACGCCGGTAACGCCATCATCACCGTCGAGGCAGATCCGGCGAAGAAACTGGTGGCAACCGTCCGCGTCGCCTCCTTCGAAGCGGCTGCCGGCGGCGGTACCGCCGCCGTCGAGACGAAATCACTGAGCGTCGACCTGCCCTCGCATACGCGCTACGTGGGCGCCAAGTCCGGTAGCACCGATCGACCCGATCTGCAGACTGCCGCGAAGGTGGTCTCCGGCGGCCGTGCACTGGGGAGCGCCGATAACTTCAAGCTGCTGTTCGGCTTGGCCGATAAGCTCGGCGCAGCGGTCGGCGCGTCGCGCGCGGCGGTCGACGCGGGCTATGCGCCGAACGAGATGCAAGTCGGTCAAACGGGGAAGATCATCTCCCCGGAAATCTACATTGCCATCGGCATCTCGGGCGCGATCCAGCATTTGACCGGCATCAAGGATGCCCGCACCATCGTCGCGATCAACAAGGACGGCGAAGCGCCGATCTTTGAGGTGGCGGATGTGGGTCTGGTCGGCGACTTGTTCCAGATCATCCCCGAGCTCGAGCGACTGGTCGGTACCTGAGATCAGTCGCCGATAAGCGCCGCGGCTTCGCCGATCGCGGCCGCCACGAGATCGGCATGAGCGGGCTGAAAGGGCAGCGGCGGGCGCAGCTTCAAGATGGATCCGTTCGGTCCCTCATAGCCGATGAGGATGCGCGAGCGATTCTTCACGACATTGATGATCTGCTTGGTTCGCGACTTCGCAGCCGCCGCATCGGCGCCGCGTACCTCCAGCCCAAGCAACAATCCCGTTCCGCGCACACGGCCGAAGCCTGCGTGTTCGGATGCAACGGCCTGCAGCCGTTCACGAAAGTATTTCCCGGTGCTGCCGGCGTTGGCGAGGAGCGCTTCGCGATCGATCACATCGAGCACGGCGAGACCCGCGCGGGCCGCAACGGCATTGCCGCCGAAGGTCGAGAAGAAACCGAATTTCGCCTGAAACGCTTCGACCAGGGCCCGATTTGCAATGACGGCTCCCATGGGATACCCGTTGCCGATGGGCTTTCCCAAGGTGACGATGTCCGGCATCAAGCCACGGCGTTCGAAACCCCAGAAATGCGAACCCGACCGACCAAGTCCATATTGAACTTCGTCAGCGACTAGCAGACAACCCGCAGAGCGCAGCTCCGTCGATAGCGCCTTCGCCCAAGACGGCGGGGCGTCGTAAATGCCGCTGCTGGTGAGCCCGGTATCGAGAAAAAATGCGGCCGCCCCAAGGCCACGGGCGTCGAGCGTGCTGACGGCGCAACCAGCGGCAGCGGTCACCGCGGCGATATCCGCCTCGCTCATCGTCTCCTCATAATCCTGTGCCGTCGGCGGATCCAGCGCGACCACCCAGGGTTCCAACGACTCCCCACGATCGCCCGAGGCCGGCGTCAATGCCGCCACTGCATTCGTGATCCCGTGGTAGGCATCCGCCATGATGACGGCCCCGCGGCGCCCGGTGGCGAATTGCGCCAGGCGCCACGCCACGTCATTTGCCTCACTCCCCGAGTTAACGAAAATGCAGGTATTCAATTGCGGCGGACACCGTGCAGTCAGCGCCTCGGCATACTCGAGAATGGCGCCATGCAGATAACGGCTGTGCGTCGCCAGCCGTGCGGCCTGGCCGGCGATGGCGCGCACCACCGCCGGGTGGCAATGACCCACGTGCGGCACATTGTTGTAGACGTCGAGATAGGCTCGATCTTCGGGATCAAACAGATACACCCCCGAACCCCGGACGAAGTGCAGCGGCTGCTCGTAGAACAGCTCGGCATTGGCGCCCAATAATCGATGCCGACGCTCGAGGGTGACGGGCAGCGGGGCCTCCGCGCGCGTGCCGGCGATACCATGCCAGTGTTGCGTCAAAGACGCCCGTCCGCGGGATTGCATCCAGTCGAGCGATGCCTCGGCATGCAGTGCCGCCTCATGCAGAATCGCCGCACCGGCGTCATGCTGCAACCGCCATGCGTGGATAGCCAAAGTGACGGCATGCCGGGCCATGATGAGGTCGTAGAGGAGTTCGATCTCGTCCGCCTCGAGCGACTGGACTTGCATATAGCCGGCGAGCACGGCGGACAGCGCCACGGCGGGCTCGAGGCCCCGAGTCGGCGCCTCCGCCATGGCGACGGCGAGTTCGAGCGCCAGCGGCCCGTGGATCATGTCACCGAAGTCGAGAATCCCGGCGACGCGGTCGCCCGTCGCCTGCACGGCCACGTTGCCACCGTGACCATCGCCATGGAGGGCCTGAGCGCGAAGCGCTGCGACCGCCCTCAGCCGCTCGCCGAAATCGGCAGCTACCGTCGCGACGAGGCGCCGCAGGTCGCGGTTGCCGATACAGGGCAGGTGCCGGGTAAGCGCGGGAAGCTCGCGCACATCCCAGGCAATACGCCGCGCCAGAGCGGGATGAAAGAACCCGCGCAGCGCCCGGTCGACGCGCGCCAGCGTCGCGCCGACGTCCCGCAGCAAAGCCAACGAGGGGGCCATGTCGGCCAGCATCCGGCCGGGCATGTAGGCGATCAAGCAGGTGGAATACGAGTTCCCCTCCTGAGTCACCAACCCTAAGTCCGTGCCCTGCAGAGTGGTAAACACCCGCGGAACCGGCAGGGTAGGATCTTGAATCTCGAGATGCCGGAGCACCCTCACCTGGCACTCGGGGCCTTCGGTGCGGTCGCCGCCAAGAATCTTCAGCACGAAGTCTTGGCCTTGACGGGTTCGCACGTGAAAATTGCCGTCTCGCTCACCCGCCAGCGCTTCGGCACTCGCGGTCAGGCCGTAGAGATCCGCCACGATCCGCTCGGCCTCGACAACCGCGAAGACCGGCGGAGCGCTGGACAGAGCGATGAGCCGGTCTTCCGCGGGCAATTCACCACTCAATCTATATCGGTTCCGGAAGTCGCGGGATGCTGCGCCATCATGAGCCGAGTTTGTCGCCGTATAGACCCCACAACATCAGCACCCTGGGACTGATGTTGGGAACGGTCTTCAAGCCGGCGAACGCCTTCTTCGCGTCAGCGTTATCCTTGAGAGCGGCTTCTGACCGCCCCAGATAAACATAAGCCTCGTCGAGGTGTTTGATTTGGCCCTTCTGCAACCCTCGGTTGATGGCCGTGACGGCGTTCTGATAATCACCCGCGCCGTAGTAGACCTCACCTAATTTCACATCGAGTTCGCCGGCAGGGCTCTTCGATGCTTCTTTGTCGAAGTCCGCCTGACCCTTTTTATCTGCATCGGCTCGCGTCTTCAGCGCGGCCAACAGCCGCGCGGAGCGATCCTTGTCCTTGGGGTCAGTGAACAACCCAGCGCTCGTGCCATGCTCGAGGACCGCTTCCGCCTCACCCGGCAGTGCGGCATCACCCAGGAGTTGAGCCATTTCCATGTAATCGCTGCCGGCAGTCATGGCGTTCGTGTCGTACATGACGCGGTAGATCATGAGGAGGTTATGGTCGTCGCGCTCGTCCTGACGCTCGATACGCAGCAGCGTGTTCCAATAGTTGGTCTTATTGGTGAGTTTGATGAGATCGACCAAATCAGTCGCCATGGCAGCATTATCGGCATTGTCCGAGGCGCATTGCAGCTTGAATTGGTACAGGGTTTCCTTCGGCGCCTCACCTGCTTTCTTCGCATAGGCAATGGCCTTGTCGGCCCAGATTCCGGAGTTCTTGCAGTCCTTCTGCAGGTAATAGATCTGCGCCATCACCAACAAATCATCGCCATTCGCGTCGCCGGCGTCGGACACTTCCTTGCCGAAGTCCAGCGCCTTCGCATACTGCTGATTGCCCGCCGCCAGTCGGAAGAGCGTGCGCTTGGTCTTCGCCGCTTCTTCCGGCGTGTACAGTCCGGTGGCGAGCGCCTGCTCGTAATTCTCTTCGGCATCCTTCAGACGATTCAACTTGATGTCCGCGAATGCCTTGAAATCGAATATGGTTTTCTTGTCGAAAGGCGTCAGCGGCGACTTCTCCGCGGCGGCATCCAGGTTTTTCAACGCATCGGCCCACTGCCCCGATTGCAGATCCTTTTGCGCTGCGGTCATCTCCTTGGCTATGACGCGGCTGATCTCCGGTCCCTTCTTATCCGCGGCCGCCGCCCACTGGGCCGACATCACCAGCCCGACGAGGCTCAAGGTAAAACCGAAAAATACCGCATTAAGTTTAACGTTCAGGATGGATTGACTCATGGACTAACCTCGTAAACCAGCATTTCAAAATTGTTTTTGCTTCCGTAGAAGAAGCCGCCATTACTCAAACAGACTTAAAGAAACGGCGCGTCAATTGGCCTGACGCGCCGTTATGCGTAGCGGTCGATATTCTTAAAACAGATCGTTATTCACGAATCCGATCTTCTTGAGTCCACGGCTCTGCAGGTCGGCCAATGTCTGTGCGACCTTTTCATAGTGGGCAAACTTATCCACCGTGATGTGGATTTCCGGCTGAGGATCTTTCGGAGCCTCTTGAGAAATATAGCCCTGCATGGTCGTACGATCCACCGGATTGCCGTTCCAAGTAAGCGTCCCGTCGAAGTCGATTCCCAGGTTGATGACTTCGGGTGGGGGCGGCGGAACCATGTTCGGCGGCGGCGGCAAGGGGTTATCGATCTTGACCGCGTGCGTCACCGGTGGCAACGAAATGATGAAAATGATGAGAAGCACCAACATCACATCGATCAACGGCGTCATGTTGATGTCCGTAAATGCCTGGCCGTCGCTGCTGCCTACTGCCATTGCCATATCGATCTCCTACGGCGCTTCGCCGGGATGAAGGGGGGTGGTCAGGAAGGCCACCTTACGGATGCCGATCTTCTGCGCGGCCACCAGCACCTGACCGACGTACATGTAACGTGATTCGCCATCGCCGCGGATATGCACTTCCGGCTGCGGTTCGTCTCGAGCAACGCCCCGCAGTTCGGCCATCAGCGCATCCTGACTCGGCAGGAGCTTGGTGTTCCAGTAAATGCTCCCCGCCTTGTCGACCGTGATGGTGACGTCCTCCGGTTTCGTTTGAGTCGGCAGGTTACTGGCGATGGGCAGATTAACCTTGATTTCCTTCAACGCCACCGGCACGGTGATGATGAAGATGATCAGCAGCACCAACATGACGTCCACGAGGGGCGTCACGTTGATGTCCGACAGAACCTCGCCTTCGCTGCCGCCACTCGTGGTCATCGCCATGGGCTGGAACTCCTATCGGGCAGCCGCTGGGCTGGGCTTGACCGCGGGGGAAGGCGCCTTCTCCATGCCCAAACCCATCTTCACACCCGAAATCAGGTAGGCATGCAATTCGTGGGTGAAGTGGCTCACTCGCTCCTGGACGTTCTTATTGCGGCGCAGGAGCACGTTGTAGCCCAACACCGCAGGGACGGCGACGAACAATCCGATGGCGGTCATGATCAAGGCTTCACCGACCGGACCGGCGACTTTCTCGATCGAGGCAGAGCCGGACGCGCTGATCGCAATGAGTGCGTGGTAGATGCCCCACACCGTGCCGAACAGACCGACGAAAGGCGCGGTCGAGCCCACCGATGCCAGCACCGGCAAGCCCGCCTGCATACGGCTGACCACTTGGTCGGCGGTGCGCTGCAGTGACTCGGTGATCCACTCGCTTGTGCCAATGGCAGCGGACAGGCGGGCCTTGTTCACCTCATGGTACTCATAGGCCTGTTTACCCGTTTCGGCGAGGGCGCGAAACGGATTGGCATTGCCCTTCAGCTTGCCGAGCGCATCGGTCAGGCTGCCCGCGGACCAGAATTCCTTCTCGGCCTCGATGGCCTGAAGGCGTTGACGGCGCTGGTCGAAAAATTTCGTGATCATGATGAACCATGTCAGCAATGACATGATGACCAGGATCACGAGCGTCGACCGGGCGACCAGGTCACCCTGTTGGATGAGGGCGCCAAGGCCAAACGGATTTTCAACAGTAGTCTCTTGCATGGACCGATTCCTCTACTTGGGCAGTTAAATTAAAGAGCCAAAAAATTCGACCAAAAAATTCCCGACACGAAAACCGCTCACAGCCGAGCGCTACCTATTCGTCAACTTCCAAACAATGGGCAAACTAACAGTCTTTTCCACCGGCTTCCCATCCTCCGTGGCGGGAATCATGCGCTGCCCATGGACACCCTTGAGGCAGGCCTCATCCAGTCGCGGGAAACCAGAGCTGGTTTGGATTGCCTCGTTGGTGATGCGGCCGTCCGCACTCACCGTCACCGTGACAATGCAACGCCCTTCTTCATTGGCGCGCTTCGACGCGTCCGGGTAGTAATCCTCACCGATCTTCAAAGGATGCTTCGGGTCCGGTCGAATCGGCGTGCCCGGATGCGGCGCCGGAGGAGCCGGCGGTGCTTGCACTACCGTCGCGACGACAGGCTGAGGCGTCGAGGTCGTGGTGATTTGATTTGTCGGTTCCTGAGGAGCTTGGATATCGACGAACTCAGGCGGCGGAACGAATGGTTTGATTTCTTCGAGCTTGGGCGGCGGTGGCGGTGGCTTGTCGACATCCTTCGGCTTGTCGATCTGCGCGATTTCCACAGGTGGAATGACCTGCTGAACCAATCGCATGGCGAGGCCCGAGTAGAAAGCGTAACCAACGATGACGTGTAAAAGAATGACGACAAGAAGGGCGATGCCTCGCTTGCCGGAAAACATTGATGGCTCTTCGTATTTGTACATAAGTCTGGCTGCGACCTTACCCCTAATGAAGATTTCTCTACCGCACTAAGCTTGGGCATCCAACGTGCGCCGATGCGCACTTTTGGTACACTGCGATAGTGGACTTAAGATGCCTGGTCCTCCTCGCCCGCTCAAACAACCTTTGCGCATAAAAACCGTGGAAATTCTTCCGACGGCATCACTGAATCACGTTGTCTCAGTGAGTAAAGAGACTGACACAGTTCCCGGCCGCACTGCAAGCGCGACTTGACTTACTCCACCGCAGTGATGGATGACCGATCCACGTCATCACCAATGAGATGCATGTTGCGCTTAGGCGACTAGGCGCCGACGCGGCCGTAGCGTTCGATCAGCCATCGGTACACACCGCGTAGCGCATGCGCCTCGGCGCCGACGCTGCGCCCCGGACGCTCCTTCGGGTTCCAGGCGTACAGATCGATGTGCAACCAGTTCGGCGTTTCAGTCACGAAGCGCTTCAGGAACAGCGCGCCGAAAATCGCGCCGGCGAAACTCGATGCAGCCACATTGTTCAGATCGGCGATCTTGCTGCCCAGCTCGTCTTCATACCCCGCCCACAGCGGCATCGGCCAAAGCGGGTCATGCTCAAGTCCGGCGATGCGCGCAAGCTCCTGCACCAGCCGCTCGTCGCTGCCAAAGAGCGCCGGTAATTCAGGACCCAAGGCGACTCGCGCGGCTCCCGTCAGCGTCGCGAAATCCATTATGAGATCGGGTCGCTCGGCATCGGCCAATGCCAATGCATCGCACAACACCAATCGGCCTTCGGCATCCGTATTACCCACTTCAACGGTCAGGCCCTTGCGGGTGGCCAATACATCTCCAGGACGATACGCATTGCCGGCGATCGAGTTCTCCACCGCGGGCAGTAGCACCCTCAACTTGGCTCGCAATCCGGCGTGCATCAACATGTTCGCGAGCGCCAGTGTGACGGCCGCCCCGCCCATGTCTTTTTTCATCAGCGCCATGCCCGAACTCGGCTTGATGTCGAGGCCGCCGCTGTCGAAGCACACGCCCTTGCCCACCAAGGTCACCGACGGCAGGTCAGCCGCATCGGTCGGTGCCCAACGAATATCGATCAAACGCGGCGCCGCGGCGCTGGCGCGGCCAACGGCGTGAATCGCGGGAAAATTATTGGCGAGCAGCTCGGCTCCAACCCACTCGCGGAAGATCGCGCCGTGCCGCAACGCCACCTGTTCGGCGGCCGCCGCCAGTTCGCCCGGTCCGAGATCACCGGCGGGAGTGTTGATGAGGTCGCGCGCCAGCCGCAGCGACTCGAGCGCATGCGCGACGTAGGCTAAGTCCGCATTGGCAGGCGGTTCCAACACTGCGCCGCGCTCGAGCCGGCTCGGCCGATAGCGCTCGAATCGATAAGCTCCGTAAGCGAATCCGAGGCAAAGCTGAGTCGCATCCGCGTCGCTCCACGACTGCGCGCAGCGAAACGCCCGGGACGGTAACCGCTCGGCAAATCCCGCGGCGAGCCACAGCGACATGCCTCCCTGACGCTTGCCGAGACCACCGACGGCGAGAGCCGCACCGCCGGCGGCGTTCGCGATCAGCAGCACCCGGTGCTTCTCGCCCTTGAAATTATTTTCCGCCACCCAGGCGCCGCTCTCTGCCGGCAGGGCAGTCCGCCAACCCTCAACCTCATCCTCGTAGAGCAACCAAAGCGGTAGGGGACGTGCAGTGTCGGTGTTCATCGGCTTGGGGCCTCATCGCGGCGCGGCCGCTCAAGGTCTTGCATGATAGGAGATTCTGTGTTGCTATTTGCGGCTAGTTCACCAAAAAGCGCTGCGCCACACTCATTCACGAACCCTGGAACCCGAGACATATAGTGTCCTCGAGGCAGGGTCTCGCATTTCAACCAGCCGACAATATCCATTCGAAGGGTTCTTAAGGAGCACCACATGCGTTTGTATTCGCAAAAAGACGTCGACAAGAAAGCACTGCGGGGGGCTCGCATCGCCGTTCTCGGCTATGGCAGCCAGGGTCGGGCGCATGCGCTCAATCTGCATGACAGCGGCTTCGACGTGGTGGTCGGCGTGCGCAAGGGCGAAAGCTTTGCCAAGGCCAAGAAGGATGGCCTCAAGGTGACCGATCCCAAAACCGCGGTCAAGGGCGCCCAACTGGTTGCACTGCTGGTGCCCGACATGACGCAGAAGGCGTTGTACGAAGAGTTGAAGGCGGACTTCGAACCGGGCGCGACGCTGTTGTTCGCGCATGGCTTCAATGTGCATTTCAAGCAGATCAAACCGCGCAAGGACTTGGACGTCGTCCTCATCGCCCCCAAGGGTCCCGGCGACCTGGTGCGGCGGCAATACCAGCAGGGGCGCGGCGTGCCTTGTCTCATTGCCGTGGCCCAGAACCCATCCAAACATGCCAAGGCCAAGGCGCTCGCCTATGCCGATGGCATCGGCGGCACGCGCGGTGGCGTGCTCGAGACCACCTTCGCCGAGGAGACCGAAACCGATCTGTTCGGCGAGCAGGCGGTGCTCTGTGGCGGTGCGACGGAACTCGTCGTCAAAGGTTACGAGACGCTGGTCGAAGCGGGTTATCAGCCGGCGGTCGCCTATTACGAATGCCTGCACGAATTGAAACTCATCGTCGACTTGTTGCATGAAGGCGGCATCACCAAGATGCACCGCTTCATCAGCGAGACGGCCAAGTACGGCGATCTTACGCGCGGACCCCGGATCGTCAACAAGGGCACCAAGAAGGAGATGAAGAAGATCTTGGGCGAGATCCAGCAGGGCAAATTTGCGCGTCAGTGGATCTCCGAGACCAAGACCGGTCGGCGCAAGTATTCCAAGTTGCTAAAAGCCGATTTGTCCCATTCGATCGAAAAGGTCGGTGCCAAGCTGCGCGCGCGGATGCCGTGGCTGGAAGCCGGCAAGGCGTGAAGCCCCGATGGCTGCCCGCACGCTGTTTGACAAGGTCTGGAGTGAGCACGAGGTGGTGCCGGAGACGGCGGATACCCCCGCCGTCCTGTACATTGATTTGCACCTCATCCACGAAGTGACCTCACCGCAGGCGTTCAGCCTGCTGCGCTCGCGGGGACTGCCGGTGCGCCGGCCGGATCGAACGCTGGCAACGATGGACCATTCGACGCCGACTCGCACCGAGCAGGTGTTCGGCAATATTCCGATCGCCGTGGACGCGGCCGCCAAACAGGTCCGTCAGCTGGAAACCAACGCGGCGGATTTCGGCGTTGAACTCTTCGCCATGCGTGATGCCCGTCGCGGTATCGTACATGTCATCAGTCCCGAACTCGGCACCACCCTGCCCGGCATGACCATCGTCTGCGGCGACAGTCACACCAGCACCCATGGCGCCTTCGGCGCGTTGGCCTTCGGCATCGGCAGCACCGAAGTCGGCCATGTGTTCGCCACTCAGTGCCTGTTGCAGCGCAAGCCGAAGACCCTCGCCGTGAATGTCGAGGGAGCCTTGCGGCCCGGAGTGACCGCGAAGGATTTGATTCTGCACATCATCGGCAAGATCGGCGTCTCGGGCGGGACCGGCCACGTCATCGAATATCGTGGCTCGACCATCCGTGCGCTGTCGATGGATGAGCGCATGACGATTTGCAATATGTCCATCGAGGCCGGTGCCCGTGCCGGCATGATCGCGCCGGACGAGGTCACGCTGGCCTATCTGCGTGACAAGCCACGCGCGCCAACGGGCAGCGCCTGGGATGCGGCCGCGGCGCGCTGGCGAACGCTGGCGAGCGATCCCGGCGCACGGTTCGACGCCTCGGTCGACATCGATGCGACGACCCTCGAGCCGATGATTACCTACGGCACCAACCCCGGCATGGTGGTGCCGGTGGCGGCGACCATACCGGCCCGCCCCGCTACGGGTGCCGGTCAGACGGTGTTCGACAAGGCGCTCAGCTACATGGGCTTCGCATGCGGCGAGTCGCTGATCGGTAAGCGCGTCGACGTGGTATTCATCGGCAGTTGCACCAATGGCCGCCTGGCCGACCTCGAAGCCGCTGCCAGTATCCTTAAAGGCCGCAAAATCGCGAAGGGTGTCAAGCTCTTGATCGTACCGGGGTCGCAGCAGGTCAAGCGCGATGCCGAGTCGCGCGGTCTGGCGCAGATCTTCAAGGACGCCGGCGCCGACTGGCGCGAGTCGGGCTGCTCCATGTGCCTGGGAATGAACGGCGACACCGTCACCTCGGGTCAGTATTGCATCAGCACCAGCAATCGCAACTTCGAAGGTCGACAGGGAGTCGGTGCGCGCACATTGTTGGTGAGTCCACTGACCGCCGCCGCGAGCGCGGTGCAAGGCAGCATCGCGGACCCCAGGGAGTACTTGTGATGGAACCGCTCGCGCAAGTGCGCTCACGCTCGGTGGTCATTGCTTCCAGCAATATCGACACGGATCAGATCATCCCGGCCCGCTTTTTGACGACGACCACCAAGGAAGGTCTCGGCCGGCAGCTGTTCGCCGATTGGCGCTATGCAGCCGACGGCTCGCCGAATCCGGACTTCGTGCTGAACCTGCCGGCAGCGGCGGATTGCCGGATCTTGGTGGCGGGTCGCAACTTCGGCTGCGGATCCTCACGCGAACATGCCCCCTGGGCGCTGCTCGACTATGGTATCCGCGCGGTCATCAGCACCGAGATCGCGGATATTTTCAAGAGCAATGCGCTGAAGAACGGTTTGTTGCCCATCACGGTGGATGATGCCACCGGGCAGTGGCTGCTCGCGAATCCGGGTGCCGAGATCCTCGTCGATCTACATTCATCGAGCATCACCCTGCCCGATGGCACTCAGAGCCGGTTTCCCATCGATGCTTTCGCCCGTCACTGCCTCCTGAACGGCATCGATGAGCTCGGCTATTTGCAGAGCAAGCTCCCCGATATCGAACGCTATGAGGCGGCGCGCACATGGTGAAGGCCACCATCGCGGTTCTCGCCGGGGACGGCATCGGCCCGGAAGTGACCGCCGAGGCGGTGCGCGCGCTCTGCGCCGTGGCCTGTAAATTCGGCCATGTTTTTACGTTCGAGTCGGCGCTGATCGGCGGCGCCGCCATCGACGCGACGGGGCTGGCGTTGCCCGCCGAGACGCTGGCGCTCTGCCGCCGCGCCGATGCCGTGCTGTTGGGGGCGGTGGGCGGCCCGAAGTGGTCCGACCCGAACGCCGATGTGCGCCCGGAAATGGGCTTGCTGGAGATTCGCAAGGCGCTGGGGCTGTTCGCCAATCTGCGTCCCGTCGTACCGCATGAAGCCGTGCTCGATGCGTCGCCGATCAAGGCGGAGCTGCTGCATGGGGTCGACATCATGGTGGTGCGCGAACTCACCGGCGGTATCTACTTCGGCGAAAAACAGCGCACAGCCACAGAGGCCTACGATGTCTGCCGCTATACGGTGGCGGAAATCGAGCGTGTCGTGCGCCTGGCGGCTCGGCTGGCGCTCGGCCGGCGGCGCCGGCTCACCTCGGTCGACAAAGCCAACGTACTCGAGACCTCGAGACTATGGCGCAGCGTGGTGGCACGCATATTGCCCGCGGAATTCCCCACGGTGAGCTTCGAACACATGTTGGTGGATTCGGCGGCCATGCACTTGCTGCGCCGGCCGCTCGACTTCGACGTCATCGTCACCGAGAACATGTTCGGCGACATCCTGACCGACGAGGCCTCCATGCTCGCCGGATCGATGGGACTCCTGCCGTCCGCGTCCCTCGGCATTGCCGATCGCGGTGGCCTGTTCGAACCCATCCACGGCTCCGCGCCGGATATCGCGGGACGCGGGATCGCGAATCCCTACGCCGCGATTTTGAGCGCGGCTCTGCTGCTGCGCTACTCGTTGAACCTCAATCTGGAGGCGGACGCCTTGGAGGCGGCGGTCTCACGAGCCGTGGTTGCCGGGGCGCTGCCAGCTGACCTCATCAAGGCCGGCGGTACACCGATCAGCACCACCGCGGCCGGCAACGCGGTGCTCGAGGCGCTCTCCGAGGCGACCGTCTCCTAGGCGACCTTGACCGCCACCGGCGCGGCGAGCTGCGCCGCGGCGCGTTCGAGTCCTGCCAGCAAATCCGCGGTCAAATCAGCGGGATCTTCGATGCCGACCGAAACCCGCAACAGCCCGGGGCCGATGCCCGCTCGCTGTCGCGCGCCCTCATCCATGCCGGCATGAGTCATGGTCGCCGGATGCGCCACCAGGCTCTCGACGCCACCCAGGGACTCGGCCAACGTGAAGCATTGCAAACCGTTCAAGAACGCCTTCACGGCCGCTTCGCCACCTTGCAGCTCGAAGCTCAGCATCGCGCCGAAGCTGCTCTGCTGACGCCGCGCAAGCTCGTGGCCGGGATGGTTCGGCAGACCCGGGTAGTACACCCGCTGCACCGCCGGATGGCGTTTCAAGGTGTCGACCACCGCCCAGGCATTCTCGGCGTGCACGCGCATACGCGCATGCAAAGTCCGTACGCCGCGCAGCGTCAAGAAGCTGTCGAAAGGTGCACCGGTCACGCCGATGGCATTGGCCCACCAGGCAAGCTGCTCGGTGAGTTCAGCGGTCGCCGCGATGACGGCGCCGCCGACCACGTCGCTGTGCCCGTTCAAATACTTGGTGGTCGAATGCAACACCAGGTCGGCGCCGGCTTTCAGGGGTTGCTGCCACACCGGCGAGAGAAAGGTGTTGTCCGCCACCACGAGCGCCCCGACCGCATGCGCCGCGGTCGCGACGGCATGAATATCAACGATGCGCAGCAGCGGATTACTGGGCGTCTCGATCCACACCAATGCCGGCCTGTGCTCCAACGCCTTGGCAAGCGCCACCGTATCACCCTGGTCGATGAAATCGACCATCAGCGCGCCCTTCTTGTGCAAGGCGGCGAGCAGCCGGTAGCTGCCGCCATAACAATCATGGGGCGCAACGACGCGTGCGCCATTGGGCAGCAAAGAGAGGATCAACGTGATCGCCGCCATGCCCGTGCAGGTCACCACGGCGCCCACGCCGCCTTCGAGATCAGCCAGGGCACCGGCCAACTGGTCGCGGGTCGGATTCCCGGAACGGGTGTAATCGTACTGCCGCGGCTGCCGAAAGCTCTCGAAGGCAAAATTGGTGGACAAATAAATCGGCGGAACCACCGATCCGTGCTGGGTATCCGATTCCAAACCGGCGCGCACCGAACGGGTGGCGATGCCTTTTTGGACTTGCTCGTCTTTGCTCATGATTTACTCCGAAACAGCGGCTCTTAAAACCCCTGTGGAGCAAGAAGCTCTTCAGCAAGACGTCGGCGCCGCCGCCGTCCTGCGACCTATCTACCGGTGGATCGCATGGACCGCACCGCAGGAGTTGGCACCGTTCCAACGAGGGCCTCGACCCTTGAGTTGGTGGTTGCCCCGGCTTCGAAGGGCCTTTCCCTCAGCCGGTCTAGATAAGTACGCAAAGTTTAGGGATGTAATCGCGTCGCGTCAAGCCGCGGCCGGGCCGGAAGGTGTCTCGCCGGCGACCCTTGGGCCGTCCCAACGACCTTGAGTCCTGCCGCTCCTTGTCAACGGCCAAACAATGCATTAATGTACTAACGTATTAATACATTTAAGATCACTGTTGACGTCATGAAGACCCATCGATCCGTATCCATTCGCCAGGAACAACACCACGAGCGCTCCTTGTACGCGGCGGTTCTGGCACTGCGCAGCGTCGATGAATGCCGAAATTTTTTTCGCGATCTTTGCACCCCGGCCGAATTACAGGCCATGGCCGATCGCTGGGCGGTCGCCCTGCTGCTCGAACAAGGGTTGCCCTACCGCGAGATCCACAAGCAAACCGGTGTAAGCGTCACCACGGTCGGACGAGTCGCCCGCTACCTCACATCGGGGAACGGCGGCTACCGCGCCGTCACCGGCCGGCTGAAGACCGGTTGACATCGAACTCATGCGACTCAAGATAGCCATTCAAAAAAGCGGCCGCTTGACCGACAGCTCACTCGACCTGCTGTCCCGCTGCGGGCTGAAATTCAGCCGCGGGAAGGACCAGCTCATGTGCTACGGCGAGAACATGCCGCTGGATGTTCTGTTCGTGCGCGACGATGACATACCGGACCTCGTTCAGGAAGATGTCTGCGACTTGGGGTTGGTCGGCCTCAATGTCGTCGAAGAGAAACGCCTGGCTTTCGCGGCGCGCGGTTTGGCGCCGCTTTTCGAAATCATCCAGACCCTCGACTTCGGACGCTGCAAGCTATGCATCGCCGTGCCCGACGACTTCGTGTATCACGGCGCCGCCTCGCTCGAAGGCAGGCGCATCGCGACCACCTATCCCAACATCCTGGCGCGCTTCCTCGCCGAGCGCGGCATCGGCGCCGACATCGTGGTTCTATCCGGTGCCGTCGAAATCGCCCCGCGACTGGGCAGAGCCGATGTCATCTGTGACCTCGTGTCCACGGGGTCGACACTCGCGGCGAATCACCTGCGCCAGGCCGAAGTGGTGCTCGAATCGCAGGCGGTATTGATCCGCACACCCGAACCCATTGCGGCCGAGAAGCAGGATTGGAGCCGCCGGCTGCTGATGCGCATCGACGGGGTCGAACAGGTCAAGGAGAGCAAGTACATCATGCTGCATGCGCCCCGCTCGGCGCTGCCGGCCATCGCCAAGCTGTTGCCGGGCAGCGAAGCGCCCACCGTGATCCCGCTCGAGGGGCTCGGCGATCGCGTCGCGGTGCACGCCGTGTGTCGGGAAAATGTTTTTTGGGAATTGCTGGAGGACTTGAAGGGCGCCGGCGCGACCTCCGTGCTGGTCCTGCCCGTCGAGAAGATGCTGGCATGAGCTCACCCGTTCACGCGGTACGCATCATCGACTGGAACTCCCTATCCCCCGCGGACCGCAGCGCCGTGCTCCGGCGTCCGGCCGAGCGCGATGCCGTGGCGGTCAACGCCGCCGCCCGGCAGATCATTGACGCCGTCCGCCAGGGCGGCGATGCCGCCCTCGCGCAGTTCACGCAACGCTTCGACGGGGCGCGGGTCGATGATCTGGAAGTCTCCGCCGACGAGTTCGCCGCCGCCGATCGAACCCTCACCGCCGCACAGCATGCCGCGATCGACACCGCCATTGGTACCGTGCGCGCGTTTCACGCGGCACAAATCCCCAAGGCTCTGCGCGTCGAAACGGCGCCGGGCGTGGTCTGCGAGCGGTTCAGCGTGCCGGTGCGCGCCGTCGGTCTGTACGTGCCCGCCGGCTCCGCGCCGCTGCCGTCGACGGCCATCATGCTGGCCGTCCCCGCGGCCATTGCCGCCTGCCCGGTACGCATCATGTGCACGCCGCCGACAGCGGCCGGCCTGGCCGACCCGGCCGTGCTCGTCGCCGCGCGCAAGGCCGGCGTCGAACGGATCTTCAAGGTGGGCGGCGCACAAGCGATTGCGGCCATGGCCTATGGCACCGCGACCGTGCCGAAGTGCGACAAACTGTTCGGGCCGGGCAATGCCTGGGTGGCCGCCGCCAAGTCACTGGTGGCGACAGACCCCGACGGCGCCGCCGCCGATCTGCCGGCGGGTGTCAGCGAGGTCATGGTGATCGCCGACGAGCTGGCGCGCGCCGATTTCGTTGCCGCCGACTTGTTGGCGCAGGCCGAGCACAGCCCGGACGCCCAGGCGCTGTTGGTCACGACCTCGCTCAACCTGGCGCAGCGCGTCGCGGCGGACCTGCGGCTGCAGGCCCCCGCGCTGTCTCGCGCTGCGATCCTGCGCGCTTCGGTGGCCAATATTCGGTTGCTGGTGGTCGATTCGCTCACTACCGCGTTCCAGGTCGCCAATGATTACGCTCCTGAACATTTGTTGCTCGAGATCGCGTCGCCGCGCGCCTGGTTGCCCCGCGTTAGCGCCGCCGGTTCGGTGTTCCTCGGCCGCTGGTCGCCTGAGTCCATGGGCGACTACTGTAGCGGCACCAATCACACCCTGCCCACCTATGGCTATGCCAGAACCTACAGCGGCCTCTGCCTCGAGGACTTCCAAAAACGCATCACAGTGCAGGAATTGACGCCCGCCGGGCTGCGCGGCCTAGGACCCACGGCGCAGGTGTTGGCGGGACTGGAGGGACTCGACGCGCACGCGGCCGCGATCACCATCCGCTTGAGCGCCCTCGACGAATCCGCGTCATGAACATCGACCCGGCCTTGGCGCTCGCGCGCCCGGAGATTCTGGCGCTCAAACCCTACGCCCACGCGGCCTGGCTGCCGTCGCTGGCGCGTTTGCATGCCAATGAAGCGCCGTGGCGTCCACCGGGGGACTCGAGCGCGGCGGGACTCAACCGTTATCCGGAGCCGCAGCCCGCGGCGCTGGTAGCACGTCTCGCCGCGCTGTATGGCATCCCCGCTGAGCGACTACTCGTCACCCGCGGCAGCGACGAGGCCATCGACGTGCTGTCGCGCATCTACCTGCGCGCCGGCCAGGACGCCATCATGCAAAGTAGTCCGACCTTCGGCATGTACCAGGTCGCCGCACGCATTCAGGGCGCGGACGTCATCGACGTGCCGCTCGATCGCTCGCGCGGCTGGGCCTTGGACGTGGATAAAATGCTCGCCGCCTGGAGACCGCATGTGAAGTTGGTCTATGTATGCTCACCGAACAACCCTACCGCCAATTCATTCGATCGCGGCGCCCTGGCGCGACTCTGCGAGGCCCTGGACGGCAAGGCGATCGTGGTGATCGACGAGGCCTACATCGAGATGTCGACACAGCCCACCCTGATCCCCTGGCTCGCGCGCTGCGGCACGCTCGCCTTCCTGCGCACTTTGTCGAAGGCCCATGCCCTTGCCGGCGCGCGCATCGGCGCGCTCTTGGGGTCGGCAGCGATGATTGCCCTCGCGCAGCGCGTCATTCCGCCCTACTGCCTGGCGCAACCCACCATCGAGGCGGCGCTCGCGGCGCTCGACCCGGCCGAGGAACCGGCGTCGCGGGCGCGGCTCGCCGCACTGCTCGTGGAACGCGACTCCATGAGCGTACGTCTGCGCACCTCGCCGTTGGTCGCCCGCGTGTGGCCGAGCGACGCCAATTTCCTGCTCGTCGATTGTCACGACGCGGAACGATTCATGAATAACGGCATCGCCGCCGGCGTGATCGTGCGCGATCTGCGCGCCAATCCGGCGTTGCCGAATTCAGTGCGCGTTTCGGTGGGTACCCGCGCGCAAAACGACGCGCTGCTCGCGGCAGTGGGTGCCACGTGAGCGGCACGCGCGTCCTGTTCCTCGATCGCGACGGCACCCTGAACGAGGAGACCGCCGATGAGAAGGTGGACTACCTGGCGAAGATCCGTCTCATGCCGGGCGTGATACCCGCGCTCCTCAGGCTGAAGAGCGCCGGCTTCTTGTTCGTGATGGTGACCAACCAAGATGGACTTGGCACCCCCGACCTACCCACCGAGCGTTTCGAGGAGGCGCATCGCTTCATCTTGGAGCTGTTCGCATCCCAGGGGATCGTCTTCGACGCCGTCTTCATCTGCCCGCACTACAAGCACGAAGCATGCCTCTGCCGCAAGCCGGCGCTCGGCATGGTCGAGGCTTTCGTGGCGGCCAACCCCCTCGACCGTGAACATAGCTTCATGGTCGGCGATCGTGACACCGATCTGCAATTCGCCGCCAACTTAGGCGTCCGCGGATTGCGCGTGCGCACCGATGGCACCGACGCGGAGACCTGGCCGAGAATCGCCGAAAGCATCCTGGGGGAGGCCCGGCGATCGGCGATCAGACGCACCACGAAGGAAACCGACGTGACGGTCGCGATCGACCTGTCGCGCGAGGGTCCGTCGACCATCGACACCGGCTTGGGGTTCTTCGACCACATGCTCGAACAGGTTGCACGACACGGCGGCTTCGCACTGACACTGTCGTGTCGCGGCGATCTCGACATCGACGAACATCACACCGTGGAGGACTGTGCACTGGCGTTGGGGACCGCGCTGCGCCAAGCCCTCGGCGACAAGCGTGGCATCGCGCGCTATGGGTTCCTGCTGGCAATGGACGAGGCCGAGGCCCAGGTGGCGCTGGACCTCTCCGGCCGTCCCTACTTCGTCTGGGAAGGACAATTCAACCGCGAACGCGTCGGCGAATTACCCACCGAACTCGTCCCGCATTTTTTTCGCTCCTTTGCCGAAACACTCGGCGCGGCGCTGCATGTCAAGGTGCGGGGCGACAACACGCATCACATGATCGAGAGCTGCTTCAAGGGCGTGGGCCGGAGCCTGCGCCAGGCGATTCGCCTCGAAGGCGGTGAACTGCCCAGCACCAAAGGGATGCTGTGAGCCGCAAGGGCACGCTGTGACGGGGGTCCCACCGTGACCGCCCAGCCCGCGCGCGACGTCGTCATCGTCGCCACCGGCGGAGCCAACGTCGCTTCGTTGCGTTTCGCACTCGAACGCCTGCACGTCACCGCCGACCTGTCGGCGGATGGCGAACGGATCCGGGCGGCCAGTCATGTGATCCTGCCCGGCGTGGGCGCCGCGGCCGACGCCATGGCACGCCTGCGCCGGGATCGACTCGATGCGCTGCTGCCGACCTTGCGCCAACCCGTCCTCGGCATCTGCCTCGGGTTGCAGCTGCTGTTCGACACCTCCGATGAGGGGCAGACGACGTGCCTCGGGATCATTCCGGGGCGCGCGGCCCGCTTCACCCCGGCTCCCGGTCGCCCGGTTCCCCATATCGGCTGGAACACCGTGGACATCCTCCGTGAATCGGCGCTGTTCGACGGCATCGAATCGGGCAGCTACGCCTATTTCGTGCACAGCTATGCGCTGCCGGTCAGCGCCGCTACGCTCGCGAGCACCGGCTACGGCGAGTCGTTCACCGCCTGTGCGCAGCGGGATAATTTTTTCGGGGTCCAATTCCACCCTGAACGGTCGGCGGCGATGGGCGCTCGCGTCTTGCAAAATTTCTTGGCGATCTCATGCGTCTGATCCCGGCAATCGATTTGCGGGGCGGCCGCTGCGTGCGGCTGTTGCGGGGCGACTTCGACGCGGAGACGCGCTATGAGGTGGACGCATTCGAGCTGCTCGAGAAGTATGCGGACCTCGGTGCCGATTGGTTGCACGTCGTCGACCTCGATGGGGCCAAGGACGGCAGCGGCGCCAACCGCGAACTCATCACCGCTCTGGCGCGACGTCACCGGATCGGCCTGCAGGCGGGCGGCGGCCTGCGCAGCACCGCGGCCGTCGCCGCGATGCTGAACGCCGGCGTCGGGCGTGTGGTCGTCGGCAGCCTCGCGGTGACCGCCGCTCCGCAGGTGCGCGGCTGGTTTGATGAATTCGGCGTGGAACGCGTGGTGCTGGCGTTCGATGTGCGCGTCGACGCCGCCGGCGTGCCGCGCTGTGCGATTCACGGCTGGCGCGAACAATCCCCGCTGTCGCTCTGGGACGCGATCGAGCAGTTTGCGGATCGCGGACTCAAGCACGTCCTGTGCACCGATGTCAGCCGCGATGGTGCCTTGGCCGGTCCCAATATCGGGCTGTACGCCGAGGCGGCGCGGCGTTTTTCGGGGATCGAATGGCAGGCATCCGGCGGCATTCGTGATGCCCGCGACCTGCATGAACTTGCGCGCGCCGGCGCCGCGGCCGCCATCAGCGGCAGGGCGTTGCTCGAAGAATTGATTACACCCGAGGAGCTGCGGCCATTCTTGCCAAACGCATCATTCCCTGCCTAGACGTGCGCGAGGGCCAGGTCGTCAAGGGAGTGCGCTTTCGCGATCATCGCATCGTCGGCGACATCCTGGAACTCGCCGCCCGCTATCGCGACGCGGGCGCCGATGAACTCGTCTTCTATGATATCTCGGCGAGTCCCGAGGGACGGAGCGTCGACAAATCCTGGATCGACCGCGTGGCTCGCATCCTCGATATTCCCTTCTGCGTCGCGGGCGGCATCCGTTCGGTCGCCGACGCCGAGCAGGTGCTCGCCGCGGGGGCGGAAAAGATTTCGGTCAACTCGCCGGCCCTCGCCGAGCCGGACTTGATCGACGCCCTGAACCAGCGTTTCGGCGCGCAGTGCGTGGTGGTCGGTGTCGACAGTCAGACGACGCCGACCGGCTATCGCGTGCAGCAATTCACCGGCGACGTGCGCCGTTCGCGCGACGCCGCGCGCGCCACGATCGACTGGGTGATCGAGGCGCAGCGCCGGGGCGCCGGTGAAATCGTGCTCAATTGCATGGCAAGCGACGGGGTGCGTCAGGGCTACGACATCGCGCAACTGCGCGCGGTGCGCGATGTCTGCCAAGTGCCGTTGGTCGCCTCGGGCGGCGCGGGCTCGGCCCAACATTTCAGCGACGTGTTCCGTGCCGCCGGCGTCGATGCGGCGCTCGCCGCCAGCGTGTTTCACTCCGGTGAAATCGCGATTCCCGACCTCAAGTCGACGCTGCGTGCCGAGGGCATCGAGGTGCGGCCGTGAGCGGCGGAACCGCGGTGAGCGGCGTGGATCCCGAGTGCTTGGATTGGGCCAAGGGCGACGGTCTCATCCCCGCCGTCGTGCAAGATGCCGGCAACGGTGCGGTGCTGATGCTGGGTTATATGAATCGCGAGTCGCTCGCGGTGACCGCGGCGAGCGGGCGGGTGACCTTTTGGAGCCGGAGCAAACAACGGCTCTGGACCAAGGGCGAGAGTTCCGGCAATTTCCTCGAGCTGCGCGCGATCGAGGCCGATTGCGATGCTGACACCCTCCTGATCCTCGCCTCGCCCCGGGGGCCTGCCTGCCATACCGGCACGCCGACGTGCTGGGGGGCAGAGCCGCCGCGCGCCGCCGGCCAACCGTTCGCCTTCCTTGCGCAACTCCAGGACATCATCCGCCGCCGCATCGATGAACGTCCCGAAGGCAGCTACACCGGGAGCCTGGTCGCCGCCGGCACTCGACGAATCGCGCAGAAGGTCGGCGAGGAGGGGCTGGAGCTCGCGCTGGCGGCGGTCGCACAATCCGACGAGGAGATCATCGGCGAAGCCGCTGATCTCTTGTTCCATGCAATGCTGCTGCTCGAAGTGAAAGGGCTGTCGCTCGAAGGCGTGGTCGGCGAACTCGAGCGTCGCCACGCGCTCAAAGCCGACGCCAGCAGCGCAGGCCGGTAGCGTTCGCATCCCATGAAGGCGGTCACGATACGCATCGAGAAGACTCGGCGCCGATTGCTCTTGACCAGCGACGAGGGCGCACGACATGAGTATCCCGTGACGCTCGGGAGAAACCCCGCCGACAAGGCCACCGAAGGCGATCACGCGACGCCGCTGGGCGAGTTCTACATCTGTGCGAAAAACCCCCGCAGCAAATTTTTCTTGTCGCTGTGCTTGAGCTATCCAAACGCCGAAGATGCGGCTCGCGGCCTTGGTAACGGTCTCATCAGCGCGGCACAACATGACGATATTCTCGCGGCCTTGGGCGCAGGCAAGGTTCCGCCCCAGCACACCGCCCTGGGCGGCGAGATCTACATCCATGGCGATGGGCAGCGCAGCGACTCGACCCGCGGCTGTATCGCCTTGGAGAATGCCGCGATGAAAACGGTCTATGACGCGGTTGAGGTGGGCACGCCGGTCGAAATCGTTCCGTAGGCGTGCGCATTTCCGCGGCGACGCGTAGTCGGCGGCGACCCGTGCTCGGCGCTGACCCGCGCAGATAACTTTCTAGAACCACCGGCGAGAATCGGCTAAGCTCGGGCGCGTTAGAGGGTGCTCTGCAAATGTGGTTTATGCTGCGGAGGAAGCCATGTCGGCGCCGCTGATAGTCGTTTATGCGTGTCTCGCGGCCGTCGAACTCGCCGTCATCATCACCTGGATCGTCGCGACGCGCCGTCGCCGCTGGCCGGTCCGCCCGACCCGCGGCGACGTCTTGATCGGTGGGGTAACGAGCTTCCTCGATACGCTCGGCATCGGCAACTACGCACAGATCACCGCCGCCTTCAAATTACGCGGCAATCCGCCGGACGAGCTGATCCCGGGGACCCTGAACGTCGGCAACGCCGTCGGAATCCTCTTCAGTTCGGCACTCTTCATAACGACAGTCAAGGTCGAGCCCGTACTCCTCATGGCAATGGTCATCAGCGCCGGGGCGGGTGCCTGGATCGGCGCCGGCATCGTCAGCCGGATGCCGCGCCGGGTCATCCAGGTGTTCATGGGCGTCGCCCTGCTGATTGCCGCCGGGTGTTTTACGATGACCAACCTGGGCATCATTGCGCAGACCGGTTCGGCAATGGGCCTCGGCGGTTGGCGATTTGTATTGGCGGTCTGCGCAAATTTCATTCTGGGCGCGCTCATGTGCGTTGGCATCGGTAACTATGCGCCCTCGATGGCGCTGCTGGCATTCCTCGGCATGCATCCGATCGCCGCCTATCCGATCATGATCGCCAGCGACGGCGTGTTGATCCCGGTGGCGAGTCTCGGCTTCCTTCGCTCCGGCCGCTTTGCGCCCGCGGTCGCGGTCGGACTCACGCTCGGCGGCATGGTAGGCACGTTCGCCGCCTTTCCGCTCATCAAGATGCTGGGCGATCACCTCACGCTGATGCGCTGGGCGGTGACTGGGGTAATTGCGTATGCGGCCATTGCCATGCTCCGTTCCGCCTGGGAATCGCAGCCCGATGCGCCGGTACCGCTAGTTGCGGAATAGCGTTTCGCCCTGAGCGGGTCGCACGGGCCAACCGCAACGCCCTCACGCCTTCTTCAAGGCCGCCGCGTCGCGCGCCAGCGCTTCGATGCCCGCCCAATCCTTGGCAGCCAGCAGTGCGGCCGGCGCCACCCACGAGCCGCCGACGCACACCACATTCGGTAGTGCCAGGAAATTGGGCGCGGTTGCCCGCGAGATCCCCCCCGTGGGGCAGAACAGCACGTCCGGAAATGGCGCGCCCAGCGCCTTCAACATGCCGATGCCACCCGCCTGTTCGGCTGGGAACAGTTTCAACACATTGAAACCGGCGGCACGCGCCTGAATCAATTCCGTCGGTGTCATCACGCCCGGCAGCAGAGGAAAGCGCGCGCCGCGCGCGGCAGCAGCGAGTTCCGGCGTCAGGCCCGGCGTCACGCCAAATTGGGCGCCGACCCGATCGGCGGCCGCGAAGTCCACCGCCCGGGTGAGCGTCCCCACACCGATGATGGCATCGGGGACGGCCTTACGCATGGCCTCGATGGCCGCGAGCGCCACCGGCGTGCGCATGGTGATTTCGAGCACTCCCAACCCCCCCGCAAGAAGTGCCCTGGCGAGCGGCACGGCGTGCTCCAACTCGGTGATGGTGAGCACCGGAATGACGGGGGATTTCGCGACGATTTCTCGAATGTTCAATCAAAGTACCTCGTCACCTTGAGGACCGGTGCACGTCATGCACGGCGCTCTTACATCAGGGAAATGGCGCCCGCCTCAGCGTCGCCCGCCGCGCGGCGCAGCGTCGCGAAAAGCTCACGGCCGGTGCCAAACTCGTTCTTGTCATGGGGCAGCGCGGGCAACTCGCGGCGCCCCCACTCCGCCTCGTCGACGCGCGCCTCGAGCACACCCGTATGACAATCCAGGCGAATGATGTCGCCACTGCGCACCCGGCCCAAAGGGCCGCCGTTGGCGACTTCCGGCGTGACGTGGATGGCCGCGGGTACACTGCCCGACGCACCCGACATTCGGCCATCGGTGACCAGCGCCACCTGAAATCCCTTGCTCTGCAGTGAGGCGAGCGAAGGAGTGAGCTGGTGCAATTCCGGCATCCCGTTGGCGCGCGGCCCTTGAAAGCGCACCACGGCCACGCAATCGCGGGCCAACAGGCCCGCCTTGAAGGCAGCGATCACATCCTCCTGATCGTCGAACACCACCGCGGGTGCCTCGACCACATGATGCTCTGCCTTCATCGCCGAGGTCTTGATGACCGCACGACCCAGGTTGCCGGTGAGCAACTTGAGTCCGCCGTGCGTACTGAACGGATTGTCGACCGGCCGCAGCACGTCGAGATCACCGCTGCTCGCCGGGGCCGCACGCCACGCGAGCTTCCCCTCGTTCAACCAGGGCTCGCTGGCATACGCCGCGAGCCCCGCGCCCATCACGGTCTGGACATCGCCGTGGACCAAACCCGCATCGAGCAATTCGCGTATCAGGAAGGCCATCCCACCGACCACCTGGAACCGGTTCACATCGGCGCTGCCATTGGGGTAGATTCGCGTAAGCAAGGGCACCACGGCGGACAAGTCGCTGAAATCGTCCCAGGTGATGCTGATGCCGGCACAGCGTGCGATCGCCACCAAGTGCAGCGTGTGATTGGTCGAACCACCGGTGGCCAAGAGTCCGACGATGCCGTTGACGATGCACGCTTCGTCGACGATCCGCGCCAGCGGCAGATACTCCTCGCCCAATGCGGTGATGCTCGCAGCGCGCGCCGCCGCCGCCGCCGTCAGTGCGTCGCGCAGCGGCGTACCGGGAGGCACGAATGCGGCCCCAGGCATGTGCAAGCCCATCATCTCCATCAGCATCTGATTGCTGTTGGCGGTGCCGTAGAAGGTGCAGGTGCCCGCCGCGTGGTAACTCGCCGATTCGGACTCGAGCAACGCCTCGCGCTCGAGCTTGCCCTCCGCATATAGCTGACGGATGCGCGCCTTTTCCTTGTTGGGCATCCCTGAGGGCATCGGCCCACCCGGCACGAACAGGACGGGCAGATGGCCGAAAGCCAGGACACCCATCAGCAGTCCCGGCACGATCTTGTCGCACACCCCCAAGCACAGCGCCGAGTCGAACATGTTGTGTGCGAGGGCGACGCCGGTGGCCATGGCGATGACATCGCGGCTGAACAGCGACAACTCCATGCCCGGCTGTCCCTGCGTGATACCGTCACACATGGCCGGCACGCCGCCCGCGAATTGTGCCACCGCGCCGGCCTCGCGCGCCGCCTGCTTGATGATGGCGGGATATTTCTCGAACGGCTGGTGCGCCGACAACATGTCGTTGTATGCCGACACGATGGCCACATTGGGCCAACGCATCTGCCGCAGGGCTTCTTTGTCCGCTGCCTGCGACGCTGCGAAGCCATGGGCGAGATTGGTGCAGGACAGACCGGCCCGTGCTGAACCGCGGTGCCTGGCGACCTCCATGCGTTGCAGGTAATCCGCTCGGCCCGGCGCGCTGCGCTCCCGGATCCGTTCGGTCACCGCGCCCACCACTGCATGAATCTTGCGGGAGCTTCTCGTCATGACTCATTGTGCCATATCGGCGAGACTTACTAGAACGCGTACGCAAATGCTACGCTCTCCCCTGCGGCGAATGAGGGAATCGAGCACGGTGGCAGTTTTACCTACTTTCGATATGTTGCTGTTCGGCGGCACGGGTGATCTCGTGACGCGGAAGCTCCTGCCTGCGCTTTACCGCCGCTACGTCGCCGGTCAGGTATCCGAGCAATCGCGCATCTTTGGAATTGCCCGCACTGCGCTGACCCGCAGCGAATATACGGCTCAGGCCGAATCAGCCTGCAGGGGGTTCCTCGGCAGCGAATTCGACGCCCCGCACTGGGAACGCTTCGCCTCGCTGCTCGACTACCGCAAGATCGATGCCGGCGTGGAACAGGACTACGCGCAGCTCAAGGGCTCCTTGCAGGAGCGCGAGCAATTCGTGCGGGTCTTCTTCCTCTCCACGGCGTCGCATCTGTTCGCGATGATTTGTGACAATCTGGCGAAAACCGGCGTGGTCACGCCCCTCTCCCGGGTCGTACTCGAAAAGCCGCTCGGCCACGACACGCAATCCGCCGATCTCATCAATCAGCAGGTCGGCGCGGTATTCAGCGAACGGCAGATCTATCGCATCGATCACTATCTCGGCAAGGAAGCGGTCCAGAATCTCATGGCGCTGCGGTTCGGCAACGCGCTGTTCGAGCCGCTCTGGCGCCGCGGACTCGTCAAACATATCCAGATCACGGTCGCCGAGGAATTGGGTGTCGAGCGTCGCGGACAGTTCTACGACAAGACCGGTGCGCTGCGCGATATGGTGCAAAATCACCTGCTGCAGCTGCTCTGTATCATGGCCATGGAAGCGCCGGCGAGCAGCGACCCGGACGCGGTGCGCGATGAGAAACTGAAGGTGCTGCGCGCGCTGCGTCCGCTGCGCGACCGCGACGTGCTCACCAAGACCGTCCGCGGTCAATACAAGGCCGGCGCCGTCCGTGGAGTGCCGGTGCCCGGCTATCTCGACGAAGCCGATATTGCCGCCGATAGCACCACGGAGACCTTCACCGCGCTGAAGGTCGAAATCGATACCTGGCGTTGGGCCGGCGTGCCTTTTTATCTGCGCACGGGCAAGCGTCTGCAGGACCGGTTGACCGAATTGGTGGTGACTTTCGATGAAGTGCCGCATCCGATCTTCGAACCCCCGCAGACCTCGAACACGGCCAATGAGTTGGTGATTCGCCTGCAACCGGATGAAAGCATCACCCTGACCATCCTGGCGAAGAACCCCGGTGAAGGCATGCGCTTGAAACCGGTGAGCCTCGCGCTCGATCTGGGTGAGACCTTCAAGACCCGCAGCCTGGACGCCTACGAACGTCTGCTGATGGATACGGTGAAGGGAAATCTGACGCTCTTCATGCGCCGTGACGAACTCGACGCGGCGTGGCGCTGGATCGATCCGATTCTGGCCGGCTGGGAACAGTACGATGACCGGCCTAAGCTGTATATCGCGGGTAGCTGGGGCCCCGCCTCATCCAGCGCCCTGGTGGGTCGTGACGGATTCTCGTGGCACGATGAGTTGTAGACCAATGAGCGCTGCCTTGCAGAACCGCTGATGGACAGCGCGCAAGCCACTCGCTACGCGGATCTCGGCCAGCTGAGCAGCGCACTCGCTGAGCGCATCGCGGCATGGCTGCGAACGGCTCTGGACGCGCGTGGCGGCGCGAGCCTGATCGTCTCGGGCGGCAAGTCGCCGGTCAAGCTGTTCGAAGCGTTGCGTACTCTGCCCCTGGACTGGCATCGGGTGGCCGTGACACTGGCCGACGAGCGCTGGGTCGAACCCTCCAATCCGGCCAGCAACGAGCGCTTGGTGCGCAGCGTACTGCTGCAGGATGCCGCTGCCGCGGCGACCTTCGTCGGCTTGAAGAATGCCGCAGCCACACCGGATCTGGGCGCCACTGCGTCCTGGGAGCGCCTCGCAGGCTGGCCGCGCCCCTTCGATGTCGTGCTCCTGGGGCTCGGCGATGACGGACACACCGCATCGCTCTTTCCCGGTTCACCCCATCTACACGAGGCTATCGATGCAGCCGCTGCGCCGGGCTGCATCGCCATGCGCGCGCCCGCGCCGCCCGAGGCACGCCTGAGCTTGAATCTCGCCGCACTGCTCGATGCCCGGCAAATCGTGATCCTCATCAACGGTGAGTCCAAGTGGCGGACTTATACTCAGGCGTGCGAACCCGGCCCGATGATGGAGATGCCGGTTCGCGCGGTACTTCGCCAGCGGCGCACACCGGTCGATGTAATGTGGTCCCCCTGAAGTTTGGTTAATTTCCCGAAAGTAAGGAATAAGACGTGAGTTCCAGCTTGAATCCCGTGAAACCCGACCGCCGGCTCATCCACGACCGCACGGCGCTCACCAAAGACGCCATCAAGAACGCGTTTCTCGATGATCTTTTCTACATGCAGGGAAAGTTCCCAGCCCTGGCCACCGAGAATGATTACTACATGGCGCTCGCCTACGCGATCCGCGACCGCATGCTGCAGCGTTGGATCAGCACCGCTGCGACCTATACCAAGCAGGCGTCCCGCACGGTGGCATATCTGTCCGCGGAGTTTCTCATGGGTCCGCATCTCGGCAACAACCTCATCAATCTGGGCATCTTCGAAACCGTCAAGGAGTGCGTCACGGAACTCGGGTTGGACTTCGAGCAGCTGCTCAGCCAGGAGGAGGAACCTGGTCTCGGCAATGGCGGTCTCGGCCGTCTCGCCGCCTGTTTCATCGATTCCCTCGCCACGCTCGAGATCCCCGCGATGGGCTACGGCATCCGCTACGAATTCGGTATTTTTCATCAGGAGATCGTCGACGGCTGGCAGATCGAGAAGACCGACAAATGGTTGCACAACGGCAACCCCTGGGAATTGGCGCGACCCGAATGGTCGGTGGAAGTGAAATTCGGCGGCGTCACGGAACAGTACATCGACGAATACAACCGCCTGCGGGTGCGCTGGGTGCCGCACAAGATCGTCAACGGCGTGCCCTACGACACGCTGATTCTCGGCTATCGCACCAACACCGCGAATACGCTCAGGTTGTGGCGCTCCGAAGCACCGGAGTCCTTCGACTTCGCCATCTTCAACAGCGGCGACTACTACGGCGCGGTGAATCAGAAGGTGGCGTCGGAGAACCTGAGCAAGGTGCTCTACCCGAACGATCAGGAATTGCGCGGCAAGGAGCTGCGTCTCGAACAACAATTCTTCTTCGTGTCCTGCTCCCTGCAGGACATGTTCCGCATCCTCCGCCGGCAGAAGGTGCCGGTCGAGCAGTTTCACGAAAAATTCGCGGTTCAGCTCAACGACACGCATCCCGCCATCGCCATCGCCGAGCTGATGCGTTTGCTGGTGGACGAGTACGTGCTGCCGTGGGCGGATGCGTGGAGCGTGACGATCAAGACCTTCGCGTACACCAACCATACGTTGCTGCCCGAAGCCCTGGAGCGATGGTCGCTCGCCGTCTTCGGCCGTGTGCTGCCGCGTCACCTGCAGATCATCTATGAAATCAACGCGCACTTCCTCGAGGAGGTTCGCATTCGTTTTCTCGGCGACGAGGCGCGCATCTCCCGTCTGTCGCTGATCGACGAGAGCGGCGAACGCTACGTGCGCATGGCGCATCTCGCCTGTGTCGGCAGCCACGCCATCAATGGCGTCGCCGGACTGCACTCGGAGCTCTTGAAGAGCGACGTGCTCAAGGACTTCTACGAAATGTGGCCGTCCAAGTTCAGCAACAAGACCAACGGCGTCACGCCGCGGCGCTGGATGGTGCTCTGCAATCCCAAGCTGTCCAACCTCATCACCGAGCACATCGGCGACGGTTGGATCAAGGACCTGTCGCAACTCAAGCGACTCGAACCGCTGGCGGACAATTCGGAGTTTCGCCAGCGCTGGCGCGAAATCAAGCTGCACAACAAGCGCGCGTTCGCGGCGCTCGCGCTCGAGCGCACCGGCATCGTCGCCGATCCCGATTCCATCTTCGACGTCCTGGTGAAACGCATCCACGAATACAAGCGTCAGCATCTGAAGGTGCTGCACATCGTCTCGCTGTATCGCGCGATCAAGCTCAATCCGTCGCAAACCATCCAGCCGCGCACCTTCATCTTCGGCGGCAAGGCGGCGCCGGGATATCATCTGGCCAAACTGATGATCAAACTCATCACGGCGGTCGGCGAAGTGGTCAACCGCGATCCCGATGTACGCGATCGGTTGAAGGTCGTTTTCCTGCCGAACTTCAACGTCACCAACGGCCAGTTGGTCTACCCCGCCGCCGATTTGTCGGAACAGATCTCCACCGCCGGCAAGGAGGCGTCCGGCACGGGCAACATGAAGTTTTCCATGAACGGCGCGCTCACCATCGGCACCTTGGACGGGGCCAACATCGAGATCCGCGAAGAAGTGGGGCCTGAGAATTTCTTTCTCTTCGGCCTCTCCACCGAGGAGGTCTATGGCCTGAAGGCCCGCGGTTATCGGCCCATGGATTACTACAATGGCAGCCAGGGACTGCGTGACGTCATCGACCTCATCCGCAGCGGCTTCTTTTCACGGGGCGATACCGAACTGTTCCGCCCCATCATCGATGGCCTGTTGTACCACGACCCCTACATGCTGCTCGCCGACTTTCAGTCGTACGTGGAATGTCAGGAGAAAGTGGCCGCAGCCTTCGGCGATACCGAACGTTGGACCCGGATGTCGATCCTCAACACGGCGCGCAGCGGCAAATTTTCATCTGACCGAACGATTCGCGAATACTGCGCCGACATCTGGCACGTCAAACCCGTGCCGATCAATCTCCTCACACATGCGGAAGCAGGAATCGCATAGTCCGGCGCAACGGCTCAGCGGCGCCCCAGAGTAGCTGATCGCCCACGGTGAAGGCGGAGAGGTACTCGCCACCCATGGCGAGCTTCCGCAGCCGGCCGATCGGCACCGTGAGCCGGCCGCTCACGGCCGCCGGCGATAGCTCGCGCATCGAGGCAGCGCGTTCGTTAGGTACGACCCGCACCCAGTCGTTGCCGCGCGCGAGCAATGCTTCGACTTCCGCGAGCGTCAAATCCTGTTTCAGCTTGATGGTGAGGGCCTGCGAATGGCAGCGCATGGCGCTCACCCGCACGCACACGCCCTCCACCGGCACCGGAGAGGCCGTCGTTCCCATGATCTTGTTCGACTCCGCGCCCGCCTTCCACTCCTCGCGGCTTTGACCATTGCCCAAATCCTTGTCGATCCAGGGGATGAGGTTGGCGGCCAGCGGCACGCCGAATTGCGCCGCTGGAAATTGCGGATCAGCCAGGGCATGACTCACGGCACGGTCGATGTCGAGAATGGTGGATGACGGATCGCGCAGCGACGGCGCCGCGGCTTGATACAAGAACCCCATCTGCTCCAGCAGCTCGCGCATGTGCTGCGCGCCCGCGCCTGACGCGGACTGATAGGTCATCGCCGATATCCATTCCACCAAGCCCTCGCGCATCAACCCGGCCACCGCCATCAACATGAGCGAGACCGTGCAATTGCCGCCGATGAAATCGCGAATGCCACCCTCGACGGCGCTGCGCATCACCGGCAGGTTCACCGGATCCAAAACGATCACGGATGAGTCCTGCATGCGCAGCGTCGAGGCTGCATCGATCCAAAAGCCACGCCAACCCGCGGCACGCAAACGGCCATGCACCGCCTCGGTATAATCCCCTCCCTGAGTGCTGATGAGCAGCGGATAACGCGACAGCGCCGCAAGATCGTGCGCATCCTCGACGAGTCCCACCGAACGGCCGATATGGGGTCCCACCCCGCCCGCCTGCGACGTGCTGAAGAACGTCGGCTCGACCAGCTCGAAGTCGCCTTCAGCCCGCATGCGATCGATCAGCACCGAGCCGACCATACCGCGCCAACCAATGATGCCGATGCGTGTCAAGGCAGAGACTCCTCGATGAAAAACTCCTTGGCGGGGGCGCGGCGATTATAGTTCGACGCCATGGCGAAACCATACGCGCCGCAATTCCCAATGAGCAACACGTCACCCTCGTAAGTCGGCGGCAGCCACCGATCGGCGCCCAGTTGATCAGCGGTCTCACAGATCGGGCCGACCACGTTGACGCGTTCGGTCAACGGCTCCTCCAAGCGCGAGAGGTTGCGGATGTCATGATGCGCGCCGTAGAGCGCCGGTCGGATCAGCGAGTTCATACCCGTGGCGATGCCCACGTAACGCACGTCCCCCTTCCCCTTCAACTGGGTCACGACCGCCACCAGAACACCGGCTCTCGCCACCAGGAAGCGACCGGGCTCCATCCAGACTTGGATGCCGGGATGGCGCCTTTTCAACTCGGCGACACCGGCGTCGAGCGCGCTTAAATCCAGCGCCGACTGGCCGGCTTGCTCCGGCACCCCGATCCCACCGCCGAGATCGATGACGCGGACATCGGGGAAGCGCTGCGCCAGCGCCGCGAGCTGCGCACCGGTTTGCGTCCAATTCGCCACGTCGAATATGCCGCTGCCGGTATGCGCATGCAGCCCCACGACCCGGGCGCCGGCAGCCTCAACCAATTGCTGGAGTTCGTCGCCCTCGGCAATCGGCACACCGAACTTCGAGTGCATGCCGGCGGTGCGCACATGGTGATGATGGCCGCGGCCGAAACCGGGATCGATGCGCAGGAACAGCTCGCGACCGCGAAACAATTCAGGCCACATCTTCAACGGATAGAGGTTATCGAGGGTCACGTGGACCCCCAACTCGAGGCCGTATTCGTATTCCGAGCGGGGCGCGAAATTTGGCGTGAATAACACATGCTCGGGCTGCAAAGCCGGTACGGATGCGAAGGCATGCTCGAGCTCACCACGCGATACGCATTCGAGCATCAAGCCCGCCGCATGCACTCGCCTAAGGATTTGCGGATGCCAATTCGCCTTCATGGCATACGCCCAACGATCCACGGCAGTGACCCGCTTGACCGCGGCGATCGCCGCATCCAGCGAATCGGCGTCATAGACGAACGCAGCCGACTCGCGCGTGGCGAGCTCGCACAACCGCCGCCGCTTGGCCGGTTCCTCCCACCAATATTTCACCGGATCCAACGCCGGGCCGGATGCAAACAGCTCCTGCCATGTCGGTCCCAGTACCTTGTCCGAGCCGATGCTCTGAATCAGGCGCTCATGCAACTGATGCACCAGCCGATCGCCCTGCACCTCATCGATGACGAAGGTGAAGTTCAGGTCGTTGGCCGCCTGGGTCACCAGATAGATTTTATGGTCCTGGAACAGCTCGAAGGCCGCGCCCAGTTCGTGGAGAATCCCGCGGATGTTGTGTCCGAGCAGACTCAGGCTGGCGCAGGGCCCCAGAATCTCCACCCGGCAAAGTTCGCCCAGTGCCGCACTCAGGCGCGCGAGCGCGCTGGGGTCCAAGGTATTGGCCGCCGGGTCGAGCGACACCGTCACGTTGGTTTCGGAGGTGGACACCAAATCCACCGACAGCCCCTGTTGTTTGAACACCTGGAATGCATCGGCCAAAAATCCCACCTGATGCCACATGCCCGGACTGTCCATGGAAATGAGCGTAATGCCCTTCTTGATGGCAATCGCCTTGACCTGGGCGGCGCTGTCGGCAACCTTGGCCGAGACGATGGTCCCCTCCAGACCCGGAGCCTGAGTCGCATAGACATGCAACGGAATCTTGTATTGGCGGACCGGCAGAATACAGCGTGGATGCAGAATCTTGGCGCCATTGCTGGCGATCTCCTGGGCCTCGTCGTAATGCAAGGCGCGCAGCAGGCGCGCGGTCGGCACCAGCCGCGGATTGGCGCTGAACAGACCCGGCACATCGGTCCAGATTTCCAGGCGAGCGGCGGCAAGCTTCGCCGCGAAATACGCCCCCGAGGTATCCGAGCCGCCCCGTCCCAGAAGCACCGTATCGCCGTCCGCGTTGGCGGCGATGAATCCCTGCGTTATGACCACCCTGTCGAGCGCCAACCATTCCGTCTGCAGACGTGAATCCGGCGAAAAATCGCAAGTGGCCGACAGCAGACCGGCCTTCTCGTTCGTGCCCTGGCGATGCTCGGCAACCAAGTATCGGCGGGCGTCGACCCAGGCCGTGGCAATGCCCTGTGCATTCAGGAAGGTGCCGCCGAGGCAGGTGGATAACAGCTCACCCTTGGCCATGACGCGTGCCCGCAGCCGGTCGCTGACCTCGCCGCTGTCGGCGATGGCGACGGCCATGCGCCGTAAGTCCTCGATGAAGAGGTCGAACTGATCATTCGGCAGGATGCCCAGTTCGGCGGCAAGCTCGCGATGCCTGCGATCGATCTCCGCTAAGGCCGGCTCATGGCCGCCGCCCACCGCCGCGCTCAACAGGGCTTCGAGCCGGTCGGTGATACCGGAGAGCGCCGAGTGCACCACCGCCGGTCGCATGCCGGCCGCGATGCGCTCGCGCAGCACCTGGGCGATGTTGTACCAGTTGGCGGCAGACGAAACGCTGGTACCGCCGAACTTGAGGACCACCCAATCGGAATGGTCTTTAAACACGGGATTTATCGCACATGGGAAGGCGGTCGCCGACGCGACGACCGAATCCAATCAATCTTCTTCGAAGATGTCGCGCAGCTCCTTTTCGAGCTGTCGCTCTGCCAGCACATCCTCGACGCGGCTCCAGGCCGCCTTGCCACGCTTCCCTTGGGCTGCCGCTTTGGGCCGACGTTCCGCCCGTTCGATCAGCGGATCGAACTCATGCGCTTCCTCGGCTTCGCCCAGAAACTCATCGTCGATATCGAAATGTTCGTCGTCGCGTTCGCTCATTGTTAAAGAAAAGCCCTTGAAATCAATGGGATCGATCGGCCCGATAGGTGAAGTTGCGCACTATATCGGATTTTGTCCGGCATTCAACTAATCCTGCGTCTACCAGACTTTGCGCTTATACAGGATTCGAGCCGTCACGCCAGAGATTTCAAGGTTACGTTTTCTTTACGGGCGGTTATGTGCCCGTGCGCACGCTATTGGTGCGCGCCGGCAACGCCCCGGCGGCGACGGCTCGGTTCACCGCCGAGAGGACGGCCAGCAGCGAGGCCGTAATGATGTTGCTGTGCATTCCGGCGCCAAACAGCGTACGGCGGGTTTGCGTGGTGATCTCGATGTAGGCCACCGCCTTCGCCCCGCTGCCCTCACCCCGCGAATGCTCTTCGTAGGAGAGCACGTCGAAGGGCAAGGCAATGGCATTAACCATGGCATCGATGGGTCCCGACCCCTGTCCCGTCCAACTCTCCAGCCGACCCTCACGCTCCACCTGCAGCGCCAGACGCTCGGTGTCGGCGCCATCGGTAGACGCCGCCAACTGATGGGAGCGGTACAGAAACGGCGCTCGCGGGGCCAGGTACTCCTTGGAGAACAGCTCCCATAACTCCTGAGAAGTCAATTCTTTACCAGTGATATCTGCTGCCGCTTGTACGACCTGACTGAACTCGATTTGCAGGCGCCGCGGCATCACCAACTGGTAATCGCGCTCGAGCAAATAGGCAACGCCACCCTTGCCCGACTGACTGTTGACTCGAATGATCGAGTCATAGGAACGGCCGACGTCGGACGGATCGATGGGCAGGTAGGGCACGTCCCAAAGATCCGCGTCGCCGCGCGCCGCCAAGCCTTTCTTGATCGCATCCTGATGGGATCCGGAGAACGCCGTGAATACCAGGTCACCCACATAGGGATGTCGCGGGTGAATGGGCAGCTGATTACAGGCCTCCGCGCACCGCGCCGCTTCATTTATGTTCGAGAAATCCAGTGCAGGATCAACCCCTTGCGTATACAAATTAAGGGCGAGTGTGACGATATCCACATTGCCGGTCCGCTCACCGTTGCCGAACAAAGTGCCCTCCACCCGTTCGGCTCCCGCCATGACCGCAAGCTCTGCGGCAGCGACACCAGTACCTCGGTCATTATGTGGATGGACGCTGATGACGACGGAGTCACGCTTGCCGACATGGCGCACGAACCATTCGATCTGATCCGCATAGATATTGGGGGTGGCCATTTCCACCGTCGCCGGCAAATTCAGAATGGATCGACGCTTAGGCGTGGGTTCCCAGATCGCGTTCACGGCGTCACAGATCTCGACCGCGAAATCCAGCTCCGTGCCGGTGAAACTCTCCGGGCTGTACTGGAATATCCATTCAGTGCCGCCATTGCGCTCGGCATGTTCGCGCACGTGGGTGGCGCCGCGTACGGCGATGTCGATGATGCCGGCCCGGTCCGTGCGGAACACGACACGGCGCTGGGCGACGGACGTGCTGTTATAGACGTGTACGATGGCCCGCCGCGCACCCTTCAACGACTCGTAGGTCCGGGCGATCAATTCGGGCCGGGCCTGCGTAAGTACTTGAATGGTGACATCGTCCGGGATGGCGCCCCGCTCGATGATGTCGCGCACGAAGTCGAAGTCCGTCTGTGACGCGGCGGGAAATCCCACCTCGATCTCCTTGAAGCCGATCTTCACCAACATGTCGAACATCCGGCGCTTGCGCGCGGCATCCATGGGTTCGATCAGCGCCTGATTGCCATCGCGCAGATCGACGCTGCACCACGTCGGCGGCGCCTGGATCACGGCGTTCGGCCAGGTTCGATCGCGGATGTCGATGGGCTTGAAGGATTGATACTTGGTCGACGGATTACGCAGCATGATGCTATCTCGCTCGGGTTCTAATCGCTGTTGCACCTTTGGATGTCGTCATTGACGAACGCTCTGCAGGGGTCTTTTCCGGTCTTGTCAGCGCCGACCGTTAGCGCGAATGAGTGGCGCCTAGCGGCGCAGCAGCAGCGATGCAAATCCGCAGCGCGAGGCGCTGAGCGGCCGTACGGAAGCATGATGGTGACAAGAAATCATGCTCAAGAATCTAGCATTGCCGGCCGGGCGGGCGCAAGTTGGTGGTCGCCCCACCCTCAAACCCTCGGGCTCAGCCGCCGCCATTCGGCCCATAGTCGCGATTCTTCCAGCGCGCGCCGCTGCCGCGCCAATGGCGGATCGCCGACCCCACCGTCGCGGCCATATAAAAGAGCGCTATCAGCGGCAACGTCAATGCCCACAGCGGGCTGCGCCGATAACGCGCCAGAGTCGGCAGGAAGCTCACCGCTCCCAGCGCGAATGCGCCGATGCCGCACCAACGCGCCCAACCTTCGGCGAGCAACGCGATTACCAGCGGTGCCCACCACACCAAGAGCAGTCCGCCGAGCGTCATGACCAGCAACCACGCCGAATAGCGCAACTGTGTGAAAGCCGTCCGCGCGATCATATCCCATAAGTCGGCGAAATGCGGATAGGGTCTGATCGAGCGGGCGAGCCCGGAATGACCGAGATAAATCGCACCGCCCTGCTTCACCGCCTTGGCGAGCGTCACATCATCGATCAGCGCGCCCTTGATCGACGCAATCCCGCCGATGCGCAGGAGGGCCGTCCGCCGGATGAGCACCGTACCACCCGCCGCCGCCGCCACGGGCGAGCGAGGATCATTCACGAGCGCAAAGGGATAGAGCATCTGAAAGAAATAAACGAAGGCCGGCACCAGGCAGCGCTCGGCGACGCTCACGCAATTCAGCCGCACCATTTCGCTCACCAGATCGACCGGCAACACCGCCCGCTTCAGGCTGCCCGGGAGCGGGTCCAGGCGGGCCAGCAGGGAGGAGAGATGCCGCGGATCGTGGACGATATCCGCATCCGCCAGAAGCACAATGGAGGCATCGCCTGCGGCGATGCCCTGGCTGACGGCCCAGAGCTTTCCCGACCATCCAGCCGGCTTGGGCTTGCCGGTAATCACCCGCAACTCCGACCTCGCATTGACCGGCATGGCGGCACGGGCCAAGTCGGCGGTCCCATCGCTCGACCCATCGTCAACCAGAATGATCCGAAAATGCCCCGGATAGTCTTGCGCCGCCAGCGAAGCAATGGCGGCCGCAATCGTGCCGGCCTCATCGCGCGCCGGCACGACGATGTCGACCGCAGGGGCCGCCGGCGACGCTGCCGCGCGCTCGGCCGTGGAGGCCGCTGGGAACACCGCGGGCAGCTCCGGGGTGGACAGCCAGTATCGGCCGTGCGCGACGACCAGATACAGCCAAAGCACCAATGTGAGGATGGCCAGCAGCGACACCTTAAGCGGGAGTCCAGCCCTTGAGATGGCGCTCGACGATCGTCGCCAACGCCGCCGCATGGCTCTCATCATCATTCAACGCCGGCACCAACGTCAGGCTCTCCCCACCCAGTTCCAGGAACTTGTCACGATATTCGATCGCACACTCCTCGAGGGTCTCGAGACAGTCGACCGCAAAGGAGGGAGAGACGATGGTGAGCTTGCGCAGCCCGCGCCGAGTGAGCCGCTTCAAAGTATCTTCGGTGTACGGCTGTAGCCAGACCACGTTGCCGAAGCGTGATTGATAGCAATGCGAGTAATCTCCCGCCTTCAGGCCCAAACGCGCAACAACCATCCGGGTCGTGTTCTCCGCCTGGGCCTGGTAGGGATCGCCCTCCTTGACGTAAACCGCTGGAATGCCATGGTACGAGAACATCAGATGCGAGCGTTCACCCACTTCCTGCCAATGGTCACGGATCCGCGCCGTCAGCGCATCGACGTAACCGGTATCGTCGTGATAATCGTTGACGAATCGCGTTTCGGGCAGCCAGCGCCAGCGTTGCAGTGCTTTGCTCGCCCGGTCGAACACCGAACCGGTCGTCGACGAGCAATACTGCGGGTACATCGGCAGCACCAAGAGCCGCGTGACGCCCTCGTGGGCAAGCGCCCTGACCGCGCTGGCAATGCTCGGATTGCCGTAGGTCATGCCCAGCGCCACGCGCAGATCCGGCCCTAAGCGCGTCTGTAGAACCTCGCCGACCTTCGCGGCGAGCCGCTGCGAATAGACCGCCAGCGGTGAACCGCCGCGCATCCAGATCTTGCGGTAATTGCGCACCGTGCGGATCGGACGAAACGGCAGAATGACCCCGTACAACAGCGGCAGCCAGATGAGCCGCGACGTGTCGATGACTCGCCGATCGCCGAGAAATTCCCGCAGGTAACGCTGCACAGCGAAATACGACGGCGAATCCGGCGTGCCGAGATTCACGAGCAGCACACCGATCCGCTCTGGCGTCGACGCCGGCGCTCGCGGCACGGCGTGATAGTGAGGCATTTATTCCAATCCTTTCAATGGCGGCCGCACAGTATACTGCCTGACGAATGCAGCCCCGCAGCCTTGTGTAGCCCGACCCGCAAATGAAGTGGCTCGATCCCGCTGAAATCGAGGCGTTGCACCTCAGCCTGTCGGTGGCTGCCCGCAGCGTGATCTTGAGCCTCCCGCCGGCGATCGGCCTCGCCTGGCTGCTCACTCGAACACGTTTCGTCGGCAAGACTCTGCTGGATGCGCTGGTTCATCTGCCGCTCGTGCTGCCACCGGTGGTGGTGGGATATGGCTTGCTCGTCGTCTTCGGCGCCCGCGGGTTCATCGGTGCCTGGCTTTCTCGGGATCTGAACGTACAGCTGGTATTCACCAGGAATGGCGCGGCTATGGCCACGGCGGTGATGTCCTTCCCGCTGCTGGTGCGGGCGATTCGTTTGTCATTGGAGAACGTGGATCGCGGCCTCGAGGATGCTGCCCGCACGATGGGCGCGGGCCCGTGGGACCGGTTCGCGACGATCACCCTGCCGCTGATGCTGCCGGGAATACTGGCCGGCGTCGTCACCGCGTTCTCCGCCGCCCTCGGCGAATTCGGCGCGGTCATCACCTTCGTCTCCAATATTCCAGGCGAGACCCGGACTTTGCCGCTGGCGCTGTACACCGCCCTGCAGGAGCCCGGCGGCGAACACGCCGCGGCTCGGCTCGCCGCACTCTCGGTGACGCTGGGTCTCGCCGGCCTGTTGTTGTCCGAGTGGCTCGTACGGCGCCTGCGGCCGCTGTTGGGTCGCTGATGCTCAGCGTCATCGCCAAGAAGCAGCGTGCGGGGTTTAGCCTCGACGTGGCGTTCGAGCTGCCGACTCCCGGTGTGGTCGCACTGTTCGGGCGCTCCGGCTGCGGCAAGAGCACCATCGTCAACATCATCGCCGGATTGCTCGATGCCGACGAAGGTCGCGTGGTTCTCGACGACATCGTGCTGCTCGACACGGCAAATCATGTCCGCCTGCCCACCGAACGACGCCGCTTGGGCTACGTATTTCAAGACGCGCGCCTCTTTCCCCACCTGTCGGTCGCCGGCAATTTGCGTTATGCCGAACGCCGGGCTTCAGGCATCCCCTATGTCACTGCCCAAGACGTGACCCGTCTGCTCGATATCGGCCGCTTGCTGCATCGGCGGACCCACCAACTATCGGGCGGCGAGCGGCAGCGGGTGGCCATCGGCCGCGCACTGCTCACCCAACCCCGACTCTTGTTGCTCGACGAACCCTTAGCCGCCCTCGATGCCGCCCGTCGCGACGAGGTGCTGCCCTATCTCGAAACTCTGCGTGATGAACTCAAGATTCCCATGGTCTACGTAACCCATGACTTCGAGGAAGTAATGCGTTTGGCCACCCACATCGTCTTGCTCGACCGAGGATCCGTCATATCGCAGGGTGATCTCGGCGCCATGAGCATCGATTCGCGCCTGCGTTCGATCATAGGCCCTGACCAGGTCGGGGCCATCCTCGATGGCCGCGTATCGGATTTCGACGCGGCCAGCCAATTGACTCGAGTCAAGGTCGGCGACGGCATACTCAATGTACGCGCCCACGGAATGGCCGCCGGCACGGCGCTCCGGGTGCAGCTCCTGGCGCGCGACATCATCGTCTCGACTCATGCGCCGCAGCATCTGTCCGTGCGCAATAGTTTGCCGGGCGTCATCACTCGCATCGACAGCGACGCCGACGAGTCCGATCTCATCACCATCGATATTGGCGCGAAAGCCGTGCTCGCCCGAGTCACCAAGGCCGCGACCGAGGAACTCGCACTACGCCCGGGATTGCCGGTGTGGGCTCTGGTCAAGTCGGTATCGCTGCGCGGTTATCCGCGCTGAACGAGCGCTGTGCCCAAATGCATGATGCCGACGATGTGATCGGTGGCGTCCAAGCCCACGACTTTTTTCACCTCCGAATCGTAGGCCGCTGCGCCGGTTTTCCACATCACGCCATAGCCGAGGTCATGAGCCGCCAGGAATAAATTTTGCACGGCGGCGGCCACCGCCACCACTTGCTCGATTTCTGGAATCTTGCTCTGGTCGCGACGAACCCGGCATGCCGCGATGACGAGCGTGGGTGAACGCAGCAGCTTGGCGCGGTCCGCGGCGACCTGTTCGTCGGTCATCGCCGGCACGCGAACCCGCTTCGCCGCCGCGGCGGCCGCTGCGAAGGCCTCGCGTGCGTCGCCCTCGAGCACGATGAATTCCCAGGGTCGTAAACGCCCGTGATCGGGTGCGCGCGCCGCGCACTCGAGAATGCGCGCCAGATGCAGAGGCGTGGGGCCGGGTGAGGTCAATCGGGCAGCCGATGAGCGGGTATCGATCGCCGTCAGTAATTCCATCAGCTCTCTCCATATCGGCTATGATTCCGGCCCACGCCCGGCGCACGGCACCAGGGCGGCGGATGCCCTCTCGTTGTGTCCGACGAGGTGCCACCGCCGGGTGGGGCCGGCCATGCCGGCGTAAAATTATAACTGTTGTTTCCCAAGGAGCGTCTATGAACCGATTTGCATTGGCATCTTTCGCCGGGCTTGCGGCCTCATCTTTGATGGCGACCTCTTCCGCCCTGGCGGCACCGGTCACCTACATACTCGATCCCCACCATACCTATCCGAGCTTCGAGGCAGATCACATGGGGGGACTTTCCGTGTGGCGCGGTAAGTTCACCGATACCACCGGCAAGGTCGTCTACGACAAGGAAGCCAAAGCGGGCTCCATCGAAGTGAATGTCAGCATCGCCTCCATCGATTTTGGTTTTGCAAAAATGGACGAACACGCCAAGTCACCTGATATCTTCGATGCCGCCAAGTATCCCACCGCTACGTATGTCGGAAAATTCACGAAGTGGAGCGGCTCGTCGCCCACCGAAGCTGAAGGGACGCTGACCCTGCATGGTGTCACCAAGCCCGTCAAGCTGGTCATCAACTCGTTCCTCTGCAAACCGAACCCGATGACCAAGAAGGAAGTCTGCGGCGCCGACGCCACGGCGGCCTTCGATCGCGCTGAATTCGGCGTCAACTACGGCGTCGCCTATGGTTTCAAGACGGATACCAAACTGCAGATTCAGGTCGAGGGCAGCCCGGAAGGCTGACCTTCGGCGCCGGCCTGCGCCCCTCGCGGCGGTAGGCGGCGGTAGGCAATGACCCGTGCGCCCCTGTGCTCGTACGAGCGCACGCGCGCGGGTCAATCGATCCTCACTCTCTCCTGCCATGCATTCGCCATTTTTTTGGCGCTTCGCGCGCGCCATTCCGCATTACGTCGCATCCGAAAATCATTGCGTAAAAACAGTGATGCAAGCACGCGTTGCCCGGCCGAATTGAGACATCCGTAACGACGACGCGAACCTCTCCCTCGGCACAATACGACCACACGCCTTACCGGCAGAGATCGACTTGAGAACACTGGCGCACGCTTGCGCACCCTACATCGACGTCGAATAACGCCCGCAACCTTTGGAGTTTTCTCCCATGTCCATCATTCAATTCGAGCATGGCAAGACGCGGATCATGGCCGAGGCTCGCGACGCTCTGCGGCGACTCGGTGTGATGTATCACTGCGTCATGTTCGATGTGCACGCCTCGGAACCTTGTCCGAGCGGCGCGTCGCTGACGGTGAGCGCGGAGGGCAACTGCGTCAGCGGCTGGTTCGCCGCGGATGAAATCGAGGATTCAGAACTGCGCATCACCCGCCCCGATGTGAAGAACAAGATCGCCGACCTGGTGAATCGCGTGATCGAGGACCACATGGTCCCCCGCGCCAACGTGGGGTAACGAACAGAGAGCCGCGGCGACGCACGCTACTGTGGCTACATTGCACACAGGGAGAGCGTCAATGCCACAAACCATCCGTCGATTGTCTTCGCCCAACGCCGCCTACCTGCTTCGTTGGGCGCAACAAGCTGCAGCCTTCGCGCGCGACAAGCCGCAGGCAACCGCGAATTCACGCATGGCACAGCTCATGCTGCGCCTGGGCCTCAACGTCGATACGGCGGCGGCGCCGTTATTCGCCACCTCGACACCCGATGAGGACCGCGCCGCAACCACCATCGAGACGTGGCTGAGTTATCTGCCGACGGACTGCGTCAGGAGCATGGTTGAACGCGGCTGGCATTGGTCCACCGAAGCCGGTTGATAGACAGGCACCGCTGCCCGCCAGGCGGCGCAGCGACGAGGGCTCGACATGCTGATCGATCTTAAGACCCTGCTGGACACCCGGATCCGCGCGACCGACGGGGTCATCGGCGAAGTCAAAGATCTGTATTTCGATGATGCCCGGTGGGGCATCCGCTACTTTGTCGTCGAGACGGGCTCCTGGCTGTCGGCGCGTCGAATCTTGATATCGCCGGTGTCACTGGCAACGCTCACTGGACCGAAACCGGGGCTGTCAGTCACGTTGAACAAGGCGCAGATCGAAAATAGTCCTTCCATCGATACCGATCAGCCGGTCTCCCGTCAACAGGAACTCGACTATCTCCGCTACTACGGGTATGCCTTTTACTGGAGTGGCGGTGGGCTGTGGGGGCGGGGCGCCCACCCGGCTTCCTTGCTCACGGGTCTGGATGCCGATAGCAGCCAGCGCATGGACCGCAGCGAGCGCCTCCGCAAAGCCCG